>Ga0209040_10000266_pt1 | contig 38140 bp, 33 predicted proteins | sample BogFormECP12_OM3_FD_188240 | JGI IMG/M metagenome (GOLD analysis project Ga0209040, IMG submission 188240) | Bog forest soil microbial communities from Calvert Island, British Columbia, Canada - ECP12_OM3 (SPAdes) (version 2) | ecosystem: Environmental > Aquatic > Freshwater > Wetlands > Bog ... | reverse complement strand
GTCGAGCTTGAGCTGGCCGGCGTCGTAGAGCCGTAGCAGCCGTACGATGTCGTACTGCGGGTTCGCGGAGCCGAACAAGGTGCCCCGGATCGTCTTACCGCTGAGGGTGAGCATCGCGCCGGAAACGTGGATCGTCGCCTTCGCGGGGTCGGCGAGACCTACGACGACGACCGTGCCGCCCTTGCCGACGATCTCGAACGCCGCCGAAATCACCTCTTCGTCCACGATGCCGACGGCAACGATCGCCTGGTCCGCGCCCTGGCCCCAGGACAATTCGCTGACCTTCTCGGCGGCCTCGGCTGCGCTCCCGAAAGCGTGTGTCGCACCGAATTTCAGTGCGGTGTCACGCTTGAGCGCCACGGGGTCGACCACGACCACGTATTTGGCGCCGGCGTGCGAGGCACCTTGCACGGCATTGATGCCGATACCGCCGATGCCGTAGATGACCGTGATGTCCCCCGGACGGACGTTTCCGGCGTAGGTTGCGCTCCCCCACCCGGTCGGGACCCCACAGCCGACCAGAACCGCTGTCTCGAGCGGTAGCCAATCGTCGATCTTGACGACCGAGTGCTGTGAGATCGTGGCCCTTTTGGCGAAGGTCCCGAGCAGGCACATCGCCCCGAAATCGACGCCGCCGCTGTGGAATCGGAATGATCCGTCTGGCATGCAGCCTTCGAGGATAGTAGCGCCCATGTCGCACAGACTCTGCCTGCCGGTCGAGCAGTACCGGCAGTGGCCGCAGCTGGGGATGAAACTGCACACGACGTGGTCTCCGGGCTTCACCTTCGTGACGCCGGGACCAATGTCTTCGATGATTCCGGCGCCCTCATGCCCGCCGACTATCGGGAAGCGAGGTGGCAGATCACCGTCGGTGAGATGCAGGTCGGAGTGGCACAAGCCGGCCGCGGTGTAGTTGATGAGGACTTCGCCATCACCGGGTCCGTCGAGGTCGAGCTCCATGATCTCGAATGGCTTGCCCGCCTCGAAAAGTACTGCGGCTGTGGTTTTCACCCGAATCTCCTACCTGGATGCCAGAGCCCCAGGACCCGTCCTACTCGATGTCGACTCGTGTTCGAGTTTAGCTCGACTCCTGCGGCCATGTCAAGGTCGGCCCCCGTCACGTGCCTCGCTTGCGGGCTTGCGGCGCGTAGGTCTGGAGGTAGGCGGTGAGCAGGCGGCGCCCTTCGTCGATCGCGGCGTCGTCGCCAGTAGGAGATCGCTGGAACGCGACATCGAAAATGCGATCGCCGACCTCGAAGGCAAGCTGCAGGACGAACCGCGGCGTATCGGCCCGGATCAGTTTTCGTTCGATGAGGAAGCGCCAGAGTCGCTCTGCCCATGACTCATCGAACACGCGTGCCACTTCGCTGAGCGTGGAACTGCGGCCGGCGAACCACAACTGGACAAAGCTCGGATGCTCACGGAAATAGGCGAGCAGCGGGTCGATCATCGCGTCGACGCTGTCGCCCAGGGTGCGCACCCCGGGGTCGTTGAGTGTCTCGGCGAAGCGCTCGTCGAGCACGCGCACGTGGCGCCGCACCAGCTCGGCGTCGACCTGATATCGATCGGCGAAGTAATGGTAGAGCGACGCGGTCGGAATGCTCGCGCGCTCGCCGATCGCCTTGAGCGTCGCGCCCTCGTAGCCTTCCTCGGCGAGCAGTGTCTCCGCGGCGTCGAGGATGGCCTGCACGCGCTCGACGCCGCGGCGCTGCACCACGGCGGGGCGAGCGGGCGCCTGACTCGTCAACTGTTTTTCGAACACGATTCGAAATCGTATCAGGCGTTGACAAGCACGCGGTCGGTGCTCTAAATTCGAACTCGATTTGAAATCGACTCTAGCTCTGCAGAACGGACGCGTGCATGGCCGACAGTTATGACGTCTAGCCGCAAGGGATCTCGGCAACGCGGGCCACGCCGCCCGCAAAGCCGCTGTGGCGCTGGCCAATCGCTCGTACTGAACAGACAACAAATCGATGAGTTAACGAAGGAGTATGGACATGCGTGTGACCGAGCAGATGAAGCGCGACTTGGCCGATGACGGTGCCATCGTCGTGCGGGGTTTGTTCACGCCCCAACAGCTGAAGCGGGTGCGACAGTGCTTCGACTACGGAATCGCACACCCGGGTCAGCCAAGCAAGGTCTACGAAGGAACGAGCGACGAGCACTTCAACGAATACGGCAATCCCGCGAACGTCGAGCAGTACGTCGCGATGGTCAACGAGCTGGGAATCCAGGATTTCGTTGCCTCCCTGTGGGATTCGGAGAACGTCTGGTTCCTCGGCGAAGAATTGTTCATCAAGTCAGGCGGGAAGGCCGGCCGATCCCCGTGGCACCAGGACACCTCGTACATGCCGGCCAACGGCCCGCATCTGCTCAACATCTGGATCAGCTTCGAGGGGATTCCCAAGGAGAATTCGCTCGAAATCGTCCGGGGCTCCCACCTGAGCACCCAGTACGACGGCACGTCCTACCTCGACCCGTCTGACCCGACGGCGCCGGTGTGGGGTGAAGACTACTTCCCACGGCTCCCGGACATCGAAGCGGAGCGCAAGAATGACCCCACGTCATGGGACGTCATTTCTTGGGACGTAGAGCCGGGAGATGCGCTGGTGTTCCACTCGGGCAGCCTGCATGGCGGAGCGCCGGTAACTCCAGCCTGCCCGACGCGCCATACCCTGGTCCTGCGGTTCTTCGGCGACAAGCTGTTCTACCGGCCACTGCCCGACAAGAAGGCGAACTTCGGGGCCGACGCGAGCGCGCTGAACGACCCGTCGCTGACACCGGGCGATTCGTATCGCCCGAGCTACTACGCCCAACTGCGCTGATTCTGGAGATACCGAAATGAAAGAAGTCGTCCCGGCATGGATGAAGCCGATATACGAGACCTACCACTTCGCGCCCGCGGTGATCGACGGCGATCACCTGCGCTGCTCGGGAATGATCGGCTTCCGCCCGGATCTGAGCGTTCCGGGGGATCCGACGGCACAGTTCACCCTGGCTTTCCAGAACCTGCGCGGACTGCTGGCGGAGGCGGGACTCAAGTTTGCCGCCGTGACGGAGATGACCACCTACCACGTCGGTCTGCGGGCGCACATGCAGGCTTTCACCGCGGTCAAGGACAAGTTCATGTCCGCTCCGCACCCCGCGTGGACCGCCGTCGGGATTTCCGAACTCGCTTCTCCGGGAGCGCTGGTCGAGATCCAGGTCACGGCGCGGATGACGTAACGCAAACGCGTACTGCGTCCGGAAACAACTTCAGGGGAGAATTCGCAAGCCCCACCTGTCGAGCGGTGGATCCACGAGTGCGAAGTACGTCGTGTAATCGTCACCCTCGGGCGAAGACATCAACAGTCCGACCGCGCTCACGGCGCCGTCCTCATTTTTCACGAAACCAGGACTGCCACTGTCGCCCGTCAGGCTGTACACACTCGCCTCGACCACGTCACCCTCTACGCCTTTGATTTCCCCACAAGTCTCACCGGTGACCGCACCGACCTTGCAGAACGGCATGCCCACCTTAATCTGGGAACGGCTCAACACATCGCGGACCGAATACCTGCCGCCGACATCACCCGTTGGCGCGCCCACCCTGGGGTCGAGGCGGATGATCGCGGCGTCGCTCTTGTCGCCTTCGTTCTCGCTGGCGGTCATCTTTCCGAGCGGCAAGTCTTCCCCGTGGGTCCATACTCCACCGTCGTGCGCGTCGCAGTGTCCACTGGTCATGAGGTAATAGCTGCCGTCGTCGCCTTGGGCCGCGAAACCCGCCGTGCACCTCGTGTTTTCATCCTCGACTCGGATGCCAGGCGTCACGGCGTCGTCTGCCCACGCAGGGCTCGCCAACATGGTCGCGGCCATCACCGCGGCAGCGGCCAGCCCCAACCCTTTTGACCACGCTATGGTCACACCGCCTCCTCCGCTTGTGTCGGGCAGCATGGTAACAGCGCGAAAACCTCTTAGTTGGGCGCAACCCCACGACGAAAGGTTGCTACGGGTTTGCGCTGGCTCGCGTGGCCGTCAGCGGGCGGGTATAGGAAGGGTCATTGCGGTCGTGGGTGGCGCTCTTGATATCGGGGAGCAGCGCGAGGATCTCCTCGGTGAGCAATGACGTCGATTCGGCATTCCACTCGACGACACATACCCGGTCGACGATCGCCCACCGGCCGTCTCGTCGCTCGAAGCGGTCCACATAGCGGCCACCAGACAGGCTCATGTGGTTCGCCGGCTCGCGGTCGGTTCCAACGAACAGGTAGTAGGTCTCGGCGTGTCCCTCGTCGCCGTTAACCTCTACCGTGTGATTCAGCAGGTAGTGCTGGTAGCGCGTTTGCGTTGAGTGGTATGCGAACGCCCAGTCGATGAAATCCTCTACCGGGCCGACGAATCCGACGTGGTCGTCGACGGCGTCGTCGTGATAGGCCGACCGCAATAGTGGGCGATCGCGTCGATCCATCCCCCGCGCATAGCGTTGTATGCAGTCGAAGATCTCGGCGCGGGCCTCGAGGCGGGCGACCCGCTCGCTTAGTTCGACATCCGTCGTCATCGGCCTTCTCTCCGGATTGTGCCGACGATCCCATGATCGGTCGGCGCGGTCTGCAGGCTGTTTATCCGGAACAAATATTAGGGTACCGACATTCACCCGGCAATGCGCACGGGACGAAACCGATTAGAGGCCCAAGCCTGTGCCTCGGTCGCGCCCGCGGAACGCCTAAAGCCTGCAGACCAGCGCGGCAGCGCGCACGTCCTCGCCGACACAGAACCACATGTGCAGTACGTCCTTTCGGCGTACGGAACGAATCGTGACCGATTCGTCCAGTCTGATCGGCTTACGGTATTCCACGACCGCACGGTAGGGAGGCGCGCCAAGGTCGGCGGTATGCGCGAGCACTTCGTGCACACCGTGCCAGTACACGGTGTTGTTGACGTGGTCGAAGTGATCGCCATCGGTGTGCCGCAAGGCAAACGGCGTAGCCGTGTCCGCCTGCTCCGCGGCACCGGCGAGCCAAGGACGCCACTTGAGGCGATGGTTTTCCGTCGTGGTCGCCAGACGGTCAAAGAAATCGTCCGCCATCAGCGAGGGGGTCAAGGTGTCCTTGTTCATGTTGATCCAGAACCCCTCGGTCTCGATCCGACCACCGTCAGAACCGTCGAGTCGAACGCGCATGGTGCACCACCGCAACGATATTCCCGAGCACCAGCGGCGGAAGGTGATGTCACTCGGCCATTCGAGCGGCTCGATGACATCGATGACCGTGCGCTGAACGATCCAATGCGGATGAATCTCGCCATACCCCGCATCGATCAGCTGCTCGGCACCGACCTCTTGGATGTAGCGCGCGACCCCATCGAGGCGGGCGCGGCGCTGATCATCGATGTCGCCGGTGAACAGCTTCCAGCCGGTACGGAACACGTAGCCGCTGTCGGGCAGATCGCTCAGCGGTTCAAACACGTCACCCGGGCTCCCCGGCATCGTTGCTGGCACGGCACCTCCCTTGGTCCGCATCCTGCCGGTAGGTATGCGCTCGTATGGTAGCGGCGGTACTGCATGGTCGGGAATTCGATATCGTTCGGGTCGAGAGCGGAGGCGAATGATCGAAGCGGACTACTTGGTCGTCGGCGCAGGCGCCATGGGCATGGCCTTCGCTGACACCCTGGTGTCCGAAAGCGACGCCCAGCTGGTCATCGTCGACCGGGGTCACCAGCCCGGCGGCCACTGGACGCGCGCCTATCCGTTCGTGCGTCTGCACCAACCGTCGGCGTACTACGGCGTCAACTCGCGCAAACTCGAAACCGGCACCATCGACCGGGTGGGGTGGAACAAGGGACTGCACGAGTTGGCAACTGCCGGTGACGTTTGTGCTTACTTCGACCACGTCATGCAGCAAGAACTCCTGCCGAGTGGTCGGGTGTCGTACTTCCCGATGAGTGAGTATCTGGGCGACGGTCGAATACGGGATCTCACCGGGACAGAGTACGACGTCCGCGTACGGCAACGCACCGTCGACGCAACGTATTTGCAGACGATGGTGCCGTCGATGCGCCCGCCGCCTTACCACGTTGCCGACGGTGTTGAGTGCGTACCGCCCAACACGCTCCCGCACACAGCCCCCGGCCACCGCCATTTCGTCATCGTCGGGGCGGGCAAGACCGGCATCGATGTCTGTCTTTGGCTGTTGCGCAACGGGATTGCGCCGGAGCGCCTCACCTGGATCATGCCCCGCGACGCATGGCTCCTAGACCGTGCCGGTGTGCAACCCGGCGCGGAGTTTCTGGACCGCCTCAAAGCCCACTCTGCGGCGCGCCTGGCGTCCATCGTCGCGGCCACATCGGTTGACGACCTCTTCGATCGGCTAGAAGCCAGCGGCGCTCTGTTGAGAATTGATCCGAACGTGCGCCCCACGATGTATCGGTGCGCGATAGTGTCCCGCCTGGAGTTGGATCAATTGCGCCGCATCGAGCACATCGTCCGCATGGGTCGCGTGCGACGGATCGAACCGGGCACGATGGTGCTCGCCGACGGCACGCTAGGCGTTGACGAGTCGGCCCTCTATATCGACTGCACCGCAGATGGACTGGAAAGACGTTCCGGCACACCGATATTCGATGGCGAGCAGATCACGTTGCAGAGTGTGCGCGGGTGCCAGCAAGTGTTCAGCGCCAGCCTGACCGCGCACGTCGAGGTCAGCTACGACGACGATCCGACCAGGAATGCGCTGTGCGTGCCAGTGCCACATCCGAACACCGACCTGCACTGGCTCGACATGACCCTGGCCGAGCAGCGCAATGAAATCAACTGGATCGAGCGGCCCGACTTGTTGGACTGGTTGGGAACGTCACGGCTCAACCTCATGCGCGGCCTGTACGCCCCAGTGCTGGAGCGTCAACGCGCACGAGAACGGTTACTCGGCGTTGTCAAATCCTCGCTGCACAAGGCCAATGACAAGCTCGAAGAGCTGATCAACGCGTGCGCCGTTTAGTTTACGGTGCGTTTGGAAATCTACTGGCGATCGTTGCTGTCGGCCGTCGACCACCAGTATTCGATGAACGGTTCCATCGCCCGGCTCACCAACTCGATGCGCGGTCCGGAAGGACCCTTGCAGTACGCCCACAGCAGCGTGCCAGATCCGTCCGGGTTGTACGACTTGACTTCATAGCGCATGCCGTTGGCTTCTAGTGTGGCCAGGTCCGATTCGACGTCGTCAGACCAGTAACCCAAATGGTGTACGCCCGAATCCGCTGGAACCCAGATCGTGCCCGGAACGGTCAGCAGGATCTCCACTCGCGGTGCATTGCCCGAGTACGCCATCCGCATCGGTATGGTCACCTCGCCGTTGGGAGTCTGGGCGACCTGATCCACCTCGACCACGTCCGTCCACCGGTAGCCGGCGACTTTGGTGAACCAGTCCAGGGTTGCGTCGAGGTCGTCGACGACGATGCCGCTGTGGTAGAGATTCTCAGGCTTCACTGGCTTTCCTCCGTTATGGCGGTCTTGATCGCCTGCTCAAGCCACTGCACCTCGCTGAAGTTCTCGCGGCCGCTGTTCTGCAGAAGCCACTCGAGCGCAAGGCGTTTCACGCGTAGGGCAGCGGGGTCCTCCGGTGCGTGGGCAAGGACCATATCGATGAGGTGCAGCGCCTGCAGCGCGCGGCCCTGCTCGACGTGGGCATGCGCGCGTTCGGTGAGTGCGGCCGTGCCGCCGGTTAATTCGACGATGTCTTGCCACACCTCCGATGGTGGGGTGTCGTAGAGCTCGGTGGTCGACTCGTAGCGGAACCACCCGACGTGCTCCTCCCAGATGGCCCGCACGATCCACGGCACCTTGCCGTGCACCTGGGGCAGTGCGAGCTCGCGCGGAAGCGTGACTTCGCGCATCAGCGTCCACAGGTCGCTGCCGGCGTTCATTCCATCGATAGTCCGGTCGCGCAGGTACACGGTAGCGTCGCGCACCTTGGTCATGGTGTGCCGTATCTCGTCGGCGCCGCGGAAAACGTCGTGTCCATTGATCAGCGTTTCGGGACTTAGCGCGATGACTCTGTCGACCGAGCGGATGAACGCCATGGCGCTACGAATCTTGTCGCCCCGCAAGGTGTACAGATTCGGAACGTGGCCGAAAAACGGCCCCAACAAGTTACCGATGAAGACGGTGCGGTGCTCGGGCATCCAGACCACCAGCGCGTCGGTGGTCTCGCCGCCCGGTGTCGAGTAGAGCTCGAACCGCCGACCGCCGAGTTCGAATGTGTGACTGTCGATGAAGGCGGTAGTGAGCACCGGCTCCGGCGGCAGCTTCATCGCCATCGCCTCCACGTCCATGAATGCACCCCACAGCGCCATGATGCGCCGGGAGTAGAACGGATGCAGGCGTCGCCAATACTCACGCACGTCGCGGTGGTTGGCCTGGGCGATCGTCTCTACCCTGGCCGCGTTGAATAGATCCCACCCACCCACGTGGTCGGGATGACCCTGGGTGAAGGTGATAACCCTCAGCGGTCCCTTGCTCACCCGGGCGAACCGCGCCTTGATCGCGGCCGCCTCGAAGTCGGTGCCGGTGTTGATCAACACGTCGCCCTCGCCCGTGGTTACCAGGTAACTGTTGGCGATGTTCTTGGACATGAAGATCCCGTCGCCAACATCGACGGCATCCTGATCGGCCTCACCTTGTTTGATCAGCGCATCTAGGGATTGCGCCATCGCGTCGGCCTCCTCGGCAATGGTTCAGTCGATAACCTAACATTTGTTCTCTACGGCCGTATAGTCTCACTCAGCATGGCGACACCCGACGAACTCATCACCCGCGCCTGCGAACGGACAGGGCTTGACGATTTCGGTGGTTACTCGTGGCGCGAGGGCCTGCACTTGCTCGTCGACAGCGTCGAATCAACGCCCGGAGTCAATCCCGGCGGCCGCGACTTCGTATACGGCCAGTTCATCGACGCGCTGTGGAATCGCCTGCGCATCGTCGACTATCTCAGGCAGCATCCCGAAGTCTCCGCGGAGCGAGTGAAGCGGCCGCTGGTCATCCTCGGGTTGCCGCGCACAGGCACCTCGCTGGCGAGCTACCTGCTCGACCAAGACCCGCAACGGCGCTCGCTACTGACATGGGAAGCCGAGGACTCGGTGCCCCCTTCGACGCCCGAGACGCTGCGAACCGATCCGCGTTGCCTGAAGAAGAAGGCGGACCTCGAGATCCTTGCCGAGGGGCTTAAGGCGGCCGACATCCCGATGGTGCATTGGGATGAGGCCGACGGACCAACCGAGTGCGTATTCGTCCAGAACCAGGATTTCAAGGCCTATCTCTGGGAGGCGTTCATGCCCAACTCGGCCTACGCGGATTGGCTACTGGAGACCGACATGACGAGCGCCTATGCCTACCAGCGGGCGGTGCTGCAATTGCTGCAGTCTCGCGCGCCAGGCACCTGGTCGCTCAAGATGCCGTCTCATGCGGTGCACATCGAGGCGCTGTTGGCGACGTTTCCCGACGTGCGCATCGTGTGGGCGCACCGCGATCCGTTCAAGGCCACCGCATCGTTTCTGCGGTTGAACTACCTGTCTCGGGCGGTTCTCGGCTGTGAAGTCGACACCGCCGATGTCGTGTCGAAGGTGATGCGCCAGTTGCGCGCACACGTCACACGGCCGATGCAAGCGCGCGAACGCATCGGCGACGACCGGTTCTTCGACCTGCACTATTCGGCTCTGATGCGCGACCCCATCGGCGTCATGCGCTCGCTGTACGACTGGGCCGGCGACGAACTGACGTCGTCAACAGAGCAGTCGATGCTCGATTGGCTCCAACGAAATCCGCAGGACCGCTTCGGGGTTCAGCCGTACTCACTGGACGGGACCGGCGTCACACGAGCCGACCTCGAACCCGTCTTCGCCGACTATTTGACGGCCTTCGACATCGAACTTGAAGGGTTCTAAGCGGTGAGAGCAGCGGTAACAACAGAACAGCACGGCTTTGATGTCGTCGAAATCCCGGATCCGACACCAGGACCCGACGAGTTGGTGATCCGTGTCGCGGCATGCGGTGTATGCGGGTCTGACATCAAGGCACAGCCCTTCATGCCTGCCGGCATGGTCATGGGCCATGAGCTTGGGGGTGAGATCGTCGCGGTCGGGTCGGATGCCGGCGGCTGGCGCGAAGGCACCAATGTGGCTGTCTTGCCGGTCGTTTCCTGCGGCAGGTGTCGGTACTGCGCAGCAGGCTCGGTGTCTCACTGCGCACAGTGTCGCTACATCGGGATGGGACCCGACGGTGGCGGCTTCGCCGAATTCGCTGTCGTGCCCGCCCGGCATGCATTCGCACTGCCTGGCGAAATGACCGACACCTACGCGGCTTTGGTCGAACCGTTCGCGGTCGGGCTGCACGGTGTGCACAGCGCGCAAGTCAGTCCCGGCGAGGACGTGCTCGTTGTCGGTGCGGGCGGCGTGGGTCTGACCACCGTCGCGTGGGCGCGGGCAATGGGAGCCCAGCGTGTCACCGCCGTCGACCCGGACGCACAGCGGCGCGAGTCGGCCGGTGCCATGGGAGCAACCGATGTGCGCGCCTCGGTCGTGGGCGCCGAGGCCGACGCATACGATGCAGCGCTGGCATGCGTTGGGCGTCCAGAGCTTCTGCAAGCATGCCAGGCGTCGGTACGCCCGCAGGGACGCATCGTCATTTCCGGTGCATGCGCCGAGACGACACCCATCGAACCCGTGACCGCGCTGCTCAAGGAGCTCAGCATTCGGTTCTCGGTCTGCTACACCCCCGATGAGTTCCGGGAGGTTATCGCCGCGTTCGGCAGCGGCGCCGTCGACGCGGCCCCGATTGTGGGACCTGTGCTTGGACTGAGCCAGATCGCCGAGGCATTCGACCTCGTCCGCGGCGCCGGAGTGCGCGGACGGGTTCTGGTCGGGCCCGACTAACGCGGTGACTCAACAAGGGACGCCGGCACGACGGAGCCGAGGGTGCTCTGCGGCTACCCCGGCGATCACGGCGTGCAAGTAACCTTCGAGCTGTTCGGCATTGTCGAGTCGGGCCAAGCCGTTGGCCAACTGGAAGAGAAATCCGCCGAGGAAAGTGACGACAGCAGATGCCTGCTCTCCGATCAGCTCCCGATCGGGAGGGCGGTCCGCCGGCTGCAATTGGGCAACGGCTTCTTCGCTGATCGCGACGAATTGGTCCATCAGGCTCTGGAATACCGCGGACAATTCAGGATCGCGGGCAGCGACCATCAACAGCTCGAACCGGGCACGTGCACGCGACCGCTCCGGTTCGACGGCGGTACGCATGGCCTGCTCAGCCAATTGCGATAGCAGCGATTCGGCCTTGTCGCCCCGCGCCCCCTTGGCCTCGTTCATCGCCGCCGTGAAATCAGCCACGTCGAGCTGTACCACCCGGTCGGTCGCGCCACGCAACAGGGCAGAGCGGGTCTGGAAGTAGAACGAGGTGGTACCGTCGGTCACCCCTGCGCGGCGATCAACCCGCAGGTGTGTCAGACCACGTGCTCCATCTTCGGCCAACAGCTCGATCGCGGCATCGCACAGATCGCGCCGCCGCTCCTCGGCATTAGGCTTCCTTCTCATCCCAGTCAGGGCAGTGTAACCAGCACCCGCACGGGGGGCCGGCACACCCGCTTTGCCGACACCGTCCGCGACGCTGGCCGAGTCGCAATCAAACGCGGTTCCGACATAAAGGTTGCGGGGATCGTGGCAAGGTTAGTCGCGTGATGACATTCGACCAGCCGTCACCGGTCACCGAGTTGACACAGGAACTCCGGCTCGCCACAACCATGACCGGCGGCGTCAGCCTCGCGATCTGGATGGCCGGCGTAGCACGGGAAATCAACTTGCTAGCGCAGGCTTCACAGTGGCGCAGGGCAGGAGGAACCTTTCCAACCGACAGCCCGCTCAGCAAGGAGTCGGTCGCATCGCTGCGGCTCTACGCAGAACTCATCGACCTGCTCGACGTGGTCGTCGACGTCGACATCCTTTCTGGCACAAGTGCTGGTGGCATCAACGCGGCTTTGCTTGCTTCATCGCGAGCCTCGGGGTCCGACCTGGGCGGGCTTCGTGACCTATGGCTGGATCTCGGGGCTTTGACCGACCTCCTGAGAGATCCGCGAGACAAGAGCACGCCGTCCCTCTTGTACGGCGACGAACGCATGTTCGCCGAATTGGCAAAACAGATTCCCAAACTCGAGACCGGGCCGTTTCCGCCCGCGGCGTTTCCAGGGGGTCCTCGCATCCCGTCGACCACCGTGTACATCACGACCACGCTTCTCACCGGCGAGACAAGCAGATTCACCGACTCGTTCGGCACCCTCGTCCAGGACGTCGATCGGCGCGGTCTGTTCACCTTCACCGAGACCGAGCTCGCTAAGAAGGGCACCGTCTCCGCGCTGGCGTTGGCCGCGCGCAGTTCCGCGTCGTTCCCCGCGGCGTTCGAGCCCTCCTTCGTTCCCTTCACGGAAGGGACACCCGAGAAGGGGGACGTGCCGGCTCGGCCAGCGATGGCGCCCTTCACCAACATCACCCGCCCGCACTGGGTCGCCGATGGTGGCCTGCTCGACAACCAGCCCATCGACGTGCTGCTCAAGCGCGTCTTTGACCGTCCCGCCCGACGGCCGGTCCGCCGGGTCCTGCTCTTTGTCGTGCCGTCCTCCGGACCAGCCCCCGACCTGGTGCAAGAGGCTCCAACGGACAACGTCGACCAGCCACTCGGGCTCGCCGACGGGCTCCTCAAAGATCTGGCGGCAGTCACGACGCAGTCGATCGCGGCGGACCTGCGTGCCATCAGGGCCCATCAGGACCGCATGGAAGCTCGGCCGAACACCAGACTGCGTCTGGCGGAGATCGCGGCGACGCTGCCCTTGGGCACGCGGCTTCTCACCCCATCGCTGTTGACGGACTACGGGACGCGCGAGGCAACTAAACAGGCTCAAGCCCTCACCAGCGCTCTGCTGCGCCAACTCAGCACCTGGCCGCCGGAGTCGGGCACATCAACCGCAAGCATTCCCAAGAACTGGGAACCCGAGCTCGCCGTCGGCGGCGACGCGGAGAAGGCGTGCCGGCAAAAGATCAAAGAGTCGATACTGAGTCGTTGGTCGCAACCACCCGACCAGCCGCTGCCCGAGGGTCCGGCCGACCTTGCCCGCTACGGGAAAGCGGCGTTTGACCTCGCAAAAGTATTTGCGCTCAGCGTCGTTCAGGCGGCATACCAGCTGGCGACGTCCGAAGCCGATATCGCCGAGTTGGCGGAAATGACTAAAGGAATCCACCAGGCCTGCCCACCGCCCGTACCATTCGATCTCGGTGAACTCGTTCGCAATGTGTGCACCAACCCCACAGTCCGACGAGGGCCACTTGAGGACGCCGCTGCCCAGCTGGCGCGGGACTATCTCAGAGAGTGCACGGTGCCAGACGAGGCATGGGACAGGTTGGGCGGGGTCTTTGTGGGCGGCTACGAGACCTTAAGGCGACTTGCCGCCAACGCTTCGTTCGCCGCTGGCGCGCAATCCGATTCGCTGCTCGGAAAGGATCATGCGGCAGCCGGTCAGCTGAATACGTACCTAAACTACCTTGGTGTGCAAGCTGATTCGCGGACCATGACGACGAAATTGTTCGACATGGCCACCACGCAGCGGGCGATGCTTCCGGCCGAGGCCGACATCGAGCAGTCCTTGGAACTCCTGCAGGTGAGCGCCGATACGCGCAGCCTGCTGGCACCTGACTGGCAGACGGCCCAGCAGAAGCTGACCGGCATGCAGTTTCACCATTTCGGCGCCTTCTACAAGCGGTCCTGGCGCGCCAATGACTGGATGTGGGGCCGGCTTGACGGCGCAGGATGGCTCGTCCACGCCCTGCTGGACCCGCGACGTGTGCTGCGGGTGGTCCAGGCACGTGCGGATGCCGGCGCGTCCGAGACTGGAGCGCAGTGGTTCTTCCGCAGACTCAAAGAACTCGGGGCACCCGACTTTCCGAGTATGGGCTACCATTTGCCAGCCTCTGGCGGCGGGTCGGACCAGTGCCTGACCGAGTCCAAGGTGCTCGACGAGCTTGGATTCCTCGACGACCCGTCCAAGTCAATACCGACCAGCATTCCGCTTACGTCGCTGTGGCTGGCACAAGCGTGGCAGCAACAAGTCCTCGACGAGGAATTGGACGGGCTGGCTGACGCGGTGATCAACCCTGAGCCCGGACAAAAGCCAGACTGGAGTCCAACCAATTCCCGAACCTGGGCCAAGAAGGTGCTGGCCGCCAGCCCAGGTCCCGCCAAATACGCTCTCTTGAACGAGGATCCCGTCGCGGGTGAGACATTCGCGAGCGACAAGGGCTCACCATTGATGGCCCAGACCATCACGAAGGCCACTGCGACCGCGTCTGCCGCGGCGGGTTCCGTCCGCCAACTGCCTGGTGTCCTTAAGCCACCGGTGGTTACGTTGCGGACACTGGCGCTCGGCGGATATCGAATGGCGTCGTTGACCAAAGGCATTGCCACGTGGTCGATCGCCGCCGGGGCCGCGTTACTCGTTTTGGGCACTGCCGCCGCGATTCAAAGCACAACGCTCTTCGGAGTCACGGGCCTGATCATGGCAGGGACCGGTGCGTATCTCGTCGTCCTGGGAACCTGGCAGTTCTCCAACAGGCTGCTTTTCGCATTCCTGTCGGTAACCCTTGTCGGGGCGGTCTTTTCGCTCGCGACACCCGTCGTACGCGAATTGCTGTTCGGTACCGAGAAGAATCCCGGTTGGATCGGCGCGCACGTCTATTGGCTCGGCGCGCAATGGTGGCACCCCTTGGTCGTCGTGGGAGCGATCGCCTTGGCACTCATACTGATCGCGGCCGCCAAGCCAGGCCGCCGATGACCGTCTAGGACACCCGCTCCTTGCTCGCTTTGACCGGCGTGGCGCTCGGCGGCGTCTTGAGGAGGTTGCCGCGCAGGCTGCCCCGCGCGGTACGGAACCCGACCAAAATCCAGGTGAATAGCAGACCGGCGTAGGCAATGGCCGCTGCCACCTTGAACGCGGGCAGATGAGTGTGCACCGCGAGCTGCGCAGTCCCGGTGACAAAAGTGCCGACCGGGAAGGTCAGGCTCCACCACGTCAGGGCGAACGGCATCCCGCGCCGCAGCGTGCGCACCGTGAGCGAGGTCGCGAGCGCGATCCACAACACCGCGAAACCCCACACCGGAACTCCGTAGAGGATCGCGAACGCATTCATCTCCTCGGCCACGTCTTGATCGGCGGCCAGTGTTGCGGTGGCTCCGAGAAGCCCTGCGGCCGTGATGGATTGGCCGAGCGGGCCCAACACGATCCACAGCGTCGGCACCCGGGCGGTGCCAGAGGTGCCGTACAGGGTCAGCCGGGTCCAGATCATCGCGATGATGTTCACCGAGGCCACCAACGACAATCCGAACATCGCGTAGCAGCCGTACAGCATGGTCTGACGGCCGGTGCCGGCCACCATGTGCGAAAGCAGCAGCGCGCCCGTCGCGGCCGACACCATAGGCGGAACCACCGGCATCAACCATCCACCGAACGCCGCGTCGGGCTCGACGGCGTGCTGGGTGAACATGAGGAAGGGAATGCTGACCGCGGTGAACAGGCCGGCCAGGGTGCCTGCTGTCCACAGCATCCAGTCCAGGTCGACGGCGATGCGCTCGCCGACTATGTCCTTGCCCACCAGCACCGCGCCCGCGCCGACGGTCATCAGTGCCATCGGCGCGGCACCGTAAAAGTGGGCCATCTGCGGATTGCGGGCGTGACCGCGCGCCACGGTCGGGTGGCGCAACCAATGACCGCCGACGACGATGACCAACACCACGAGCAGCACGGCCGCGATCACCCACACCACTTCAGCGAACGCGCGCAACCCGAACACATGGACCGGCAGGGTGGCACCGGCTGTGGCAACGATCCCGGTACCCATGACCGAGGCGAACCAATTGGGCCCGATGTTGCCGAGTACCTCGACGCGCGTCCGCGGCGATGGTGCGCCGTCCCGGTTTGCGGTCGCCATAGCTGAGAAACCTACCGCCGTCGGCGAAGCAACAGCAGCCCCTCCCGCAAACCGACCACACGGTCGGTGGTCATCCCGTCATAAACCGCTGTGGATCGAACAACGAGATCGGATGGTCGGTGCCCCGATCGATGACCAGGTCGGCAAGAATCTCACCGACCACCGGAACGAATTTGAAGCCGTGCCCGGAGAATCCGCACGCCACGATGACGTCGGCGCACTGCGGGTGCCGCCCGACCACGAAATTCCGGTCCGGTGTGTTGGAGTACATGCACGTCGCCGCGCGCAGGCACCGGCCGGCCAGCGCCGGCAATAACTCACCGATCCGCGCCGTTATCGCGCTGATCTCGTGTGTGTGCACCACTCGGTCGATGGTTTCTGGCGTGCAGGGGGTCCCGTTGCGCGCGAAGCCGACTTTCACACCGCCACGCGGTCCGTCGATTGGTGGAAAGCCGTATGTATGTATGCCCGAGGCATAGTCCTTGATGAAGATGGGATGGTCCTCGAACCCGGAGACGCCACCGATCGGGTCCAGCCAGTACATCACCTGACGTTCCACCGTGATTGGGACGTCGAACTGACCCAGCAGCTGCGGGGCCCACGGGCCAGGGCAGATCACCAAGTGCTCCGCAAAGTAAGACCCGCGGCCGGTGGTGACGCGCAGCCCGTCGGCGGCCTGGTTCCAGTCCAGCACTGGCTCGCCGAATTGCAGTGTAGCCCCGGCCTTTTCCGCGAGTTCCAGATGTGCGCGCACCGTGAGCTCCGGACGCGCGAACCCGGATTTGGCTTCGTAGAGCGCGATATCTCCAGGCGGGGGCGTGAAGTTCGGGAACCGGGCGGTGATCTCCGCGCCGTCGAGCACCTCGTGCGGTAAATCCCATTGACGGCTGGCACGCAGGCTACCCGACACGGTCACGCAGTCCGGCGGCCCGATGAAAAGACCTCCGGTCAGCCGATAGACATCGCGCCGCGCGTCAGCGGCCAGCTTCTCCCACAGCTCGTAGGCTCGCAGCAGCAGCGGAACATAACCAGGGTCTTCGAAATAGGTCTGGCGGATGATCCGGGATCCGCCGTGGCTGGATCCCTTGTCGTGGGCGGGCTGGTGCTGCTCCAGGCCGAGCACCCGGCATCCCCTTGCTGCCAGATGGAAGGCGGCGGCACTTCCCATACCACCCAAACCGACCACAATGACGTCGTAACCCGTTGTGGCGCTGGTCATGCCGAGTCACCTCCAGACTCGCGGAGTTCTCGCGCAGGTCCTCCGCACGACGGCCGAGTGAGCCGCATACACTGCCAACAATGATGCATCCCGCGCAAACGAGCTACGCGTCGAAGAGAATCCCGCTTGCGGTCGGGATCGCCGTCGTGTTGGTGATCGCCGCGCTCGCCATACCGATCAAGGCGAGGTGCGGCGCGCCGGGCTATTCGTGTGCTACCGCGGTCGATGCCCAGGGCAACGTTCACTACTACTACGAGGTTGAACCGCTCGGCGTCTACCTCATTGAAATCATCACGGGCTCGAACATCCGTTTTTACTACCAGTCGGGCGAGGATCTGGAGAAAGCCCACTAGCTCAGCTGCGGGATGCGCCGCCACGGGTCAAACTGATCGAGTCGCTAACATTCGGCCCGAATCCCGGGAGGGAACACGCGCAGGCGCATCAGCGGAGTTGCCGGGCCGGTCGGTGCCGCTGCCCTAGCAGGTTTTGTCGCTGCAGCGGTGCTGACCTGTGGTGCCGCCGCAAACACGCCGCCCTCACCCGTCAATAGTTTGGTGCTCGTCACTGCGAGCGAAAACATGTGCAGCAACGCCCCGTGCCCCAAGCAGCCAGCGCCACCCGATCCGGATACCGGTGATCAAACGACCGCGGAGCAGCGCATCATTGACGGCTATGTTGCGAAACAGAAGGGTTGCACTCCAGACCTAACACCCAACCCCCTGGGCGTCATCTGGGATTCCCCCGGCTTCAGCCAAACCTCGGGGGCACCGGAAGAGTCAATGATGCCGATCCACGACTGGGCGGCCAATTTCGCGCCGACTGGGTGAACGGCCGGTGGCACATCGAGTACCCGTATTGCTGAACTTCACCCGTAACAGATCGTGGCTGAACTGCAACGCGACCGTGAGATCCAGGCATCTCTTGAGATTCCTCCCGAGACCACTCTCGGGAGCTTGCGAATTTTGCGAATTGTAGTCAGAACATGCAGGTAGCGCGAATTTTCTCGCTGCGAACCCGGCCTGATCAGACGGGTGAGCCTGCCCACAGATGGTCTCTCAGATTGGGGGCTTCACACCGAGCTACCGCATACTTGACGTCATGCTAAAAGCGACATCACCGCACACCGCCATTGCGGTACCTGGTGGTGCGCTGGAAATTGGTCGAGGTATGTGATGGTGCGCTCCGGCGGCGCTCATCATCGTCATCGCGCCGTTTCTCAGCCGTCGCGGCTCCGTAAGGGGGTGGCGCGCGGCTTCATGGCGCTGGCATCGGTGGTGGCGGTACTGCTGACCGGGGCCGGATATTGGGTGGCTCACGGTGCGCTGGGAGGCATCACCGTTTCGGACGCCCTGAGCCCGGACGATCCGCGATCCAGCGGCAATAACATGAACATCCTGCTCATTGGGCTGGACTCGCGCAAAGACCAGGACGGCAACGACCTGCCGTGGTCGATCTTGAAGCAGCTACACGCGGGCGATTCCGATGACGGCGGCTACAACACCAACACGCTGATATTGGTGCACGTCGGGGGTGACGGCAAGGTGGTCGCCTTTTCGATCCCCCGCGATGACTGGGTGCCCTTCACCGGCGTTCCGGGATACAACCACATCAAGATCAAAGAGGCGTACGGGCTCACCAAGCAATACGTCGCGCAGAAGCTCGCCAACCAGGGTGCGAGCAGCCAGAGAGAACTCGAGACCCGGGGCCGCGAAGCGGGCCGGGCGGCGACCTTGCGCGCGGTGCGAAGCCTGACCGGGGTTCCGATCGACTACTTCGCCGAGGTCAATCTGGCCGGTTTCTACGATTTGGCCCAGACCTTGGGCGGTGTGGACGTTTGCCTGAACCACGACGTCTACGACTCATATTCGGGTGCCGACTTCCCGGCCGGCCGTCAGCGGCTGGATGCTTCGCAAGCGCTGTCGTTTGTCCGGCAGCGTCATGGCCTGGAAAACGGAGACCTGGACCGCACACACCGGCAGCAGGCGTTCCTGTCATCGGTCATGCGCGAACTTCAGGATTCCGGCACCTTCACCGACCTGAACAAGCTCAAGAGCCTGATGGCTGTGGCGCGAAAAGATGTGGTGCTGTCGTCGGGTTGGGACGATGACCTGATCCAACGACTGGGAGCGCTGGCGGGCGGTAACGTCGAGTTCCGGACACTGCCTGTGGTGCGCTACGACAACATCGACGGCCAAGACGTCAACATCATCGACCCGGCCGCGATCAAGGCCGAGGTGGCGACGGCGATCGGCGCGGCCCCACCGACAACCCCGACCAGCACCACGGCCGCCAAACCCAGCCCGGACACCGTCGTCGATGTGGTCAACTCCGGCAGCTTGAGCGGGCTCGCCAGCGAGGTGTCCCGCGCGCTGAAAAAACGCGGCTACACCGCGGGTCAGATCCGTGACCGCAACTCCGACGAACCGTCCGCCAGCACGATCCAGTACGGCGCCGGCGCGGACACCGATGCACACAACGTGGCCACCCTGCTCGGCCTCGACGCCCCAAACCGACCGGATCCCGCCATCCAGCCCGGACACATCCGAGTGACCGTGGATACCAACTACTCCTTGCCGGCCGTCGACGAATCCACGACAGACGAGACCACGACCACCACCACGACGACGACAAGGACCACCAAGTCCGGTCGCTACGGGTACGACACCACCAGCACCTACCCGAGCCCGGATCAGGGGAAGCCCATCGATGGCGGCGGAGTGCCGTGTGTTAATTAACCGCGGTTAATCAGGCGTGCGTTCCCCCGTCGATGCGGATCTCGGTGCCAGTGATCCAGGCGCCGTCCTCAGACACCAGCATGGCGATGACGCCGGCGATCGCAGTGGGCTCGGCCATCCCGGCGCCGCTGGATTCGACAGTCGTGGGCAGGATTGGCATGAGCCTGGGGAACAACGACCAGTCAGCGTCTTTGGGAATGTATCCCCCGGTGGCGTCGGTGATTCCGGACTTGATGCTGCCGGGCGCCACGCACGCCGCACGCAGACCGTCCTTGGCGTATTCCAGGGCCAGCGAATGCGTGAAGGACTGGATGCCGCCCTTGCTCGCGGCGTAGGCGGCCATGTACGGATGGGCGAAGGCGGCCGATGTGGAGCTGAAGTTGACGATCGCACTGCGCGAGTTCGCCAGCAGCGCCGGCAGGGCCTCGCGCACCACCAGGAAGGTGCCGGTCAGGTTGACGGCGATGATCTGATTCCACAGGTCGGTGCTGGTCTGGTGAGTGTGTTCGGCCCGCAATATGCCGGCGGCGTTGACCACCGAGTCGAGACCGCCGAGCGTCTCGACGGCCAGGCACACGCCGTCGATGACCGAGTCCTCGTCGGCGACGTTCATCTCCAAGGTTGTCAGCCGGTCACCCGTCGCGGCCTCGCCTGCGCGCGCCCGGGTCTTGTCCAGGCCGTCCGCCGCGATGTCGGCGCCCACCACGGTGGCACCCTCGTCCAGCAGGCGCAGCGCGGTGGCCTGGCCGATGCCCGATGCGGTGCCGGTCACCAGGATCCGCTTGCCTTCGAGTCGCTTCATCTGCTCATCATCGCAAGTAGCGGTCCGAATAAGGCCCTAAATAAGGAAGGGTGAACGCCATGGAGATCGGATTCATCGGCCTGGGGAACATGGGCCGCGGCATGGCGGCAAACCTGCTGAATGCGGGTCATCACATCACCGTCTACAACCGCTCCCCGGCTAAAGCCGAAGCCCTTGTCCAGCAGGGCGCGACTGCGGCGCGGAGCATCGCCGAAGCCTGCCGCGGTGAGGTGGTGTTCACGATGCTGGCCAACGACCAGGCCGTCGAGAACGTGACGTTCGGCGACCCGGGTGGTGAGCAGGGCATCGTGGCGTCGCTGGGACAGGGCGCGACGCATGTCTCGTCGAGCACCATCAGTGTCGCGATGTCCCGGCGCTTGGCGGCCGCGCATGCCGAAGCCGGTCAAGAGTATGTCGCGGCGCCGGTGTTCGGCAGGCCCGAAGCAGCCTCTGCCGCAAAGCTTTTCGTCATCGCCGCGGGGGACCCGCAAGTTTTGCAACCGCTGGTCCCGCTGTTCGACGCGATCGGCCAGCGCACCTTTGTGGTGTCCGAACAGCCACACACCGCCAACCTGGTGAAGCTGAGCGGCAACTTCCTGATCGCGTCCGCCATCGAGTCGGTCGGGGAGGCCGTCGCGCTGGTCACCAAGGCCGGCGTCGACAGGCTGCAGTACGTCGACATCCTCACCTCGACGTTGTTCGCCGCTCCGGTGTATCAGACCTATGGCGGGCTGATCGCGCGACAGGAATTCGAGCCGGCCGGGTTCGCGGCGACCCTCGGACTCAAGGACATTCAGCTGGTGCTCGCTGCCGCGCAACAGCTGCAAGTGCCGCTGCCGGTCGCCAGCCTGCTGCGCGATCGCCTACTCACCCTGGTGGCAACCGGTGGCGGGCAACTGGATTGGTCGGCGGTCTCTGCGCTCGCCGACCGCGACGCCGGCAACGCTTCCGCGTCAGGCTCACACCACCCCGCGTAGCCCGTCGGCGCCGAACATCGGTTCCAGCATCGCGGAGTAGTCCGGGCCGCGGCGCAAGATGAGCCCGCCGTCGACGTTGATGACCTGTCCGGTGACATAGCTAGCCGCATCGCTGAGCAAAAACATTGCCAGGTTGGCGATGTCCTCCACCTCACCCACCCGTGGCAGCGGCGTACAGAGGCGGTAGTCCGCACTCAGCTCCGGCGACTCTGTCACGGGCGCGACCAGATCCGTACGGATGAGGCCGGGGCGGATGCTGTTGACCCGCACCCACGACGGGCCGAGCTCGTCGGCAGCCAGCTTCATCATGTGGTCGACGGCCGACTTAGAGACCCCGTAGGCGCCGAACCAGCGGTGGGTGTTGCTGGCCGCGATCGACGAGATGCCGACGAACGAGCCGCCGCCGCCGCGCACCAGCTCACGGGCGGTGTGCTTGAGCACGTACATGGTGCCGTTGACGTTGAGGTCGACCGTGCGTCGCCATGCCGCCGAGTCGATCTGGGTGATCGGCCCGATGGTCTCCGATCCGCCCGCGCTATGCACCACACCGTGTAGCCGGCCGTGCCACGCCGTCGCGGCGTCGACCGCGCGGGCAGTCTCCTCCTCGTTGGTGATGTCGGCGGGTTCAAAGCGGATCGAGCCGCCGGTGGCCCTGAGCACTTCGATATCTTTGACGGCCGCCGCCAACCGATCTGGATTGCGGCCGATGATCATGACGGAGGCCCCGGAAGCGACCAGCCCGGAAGCCACGCCCTTGCCTATCCCACTGCCACCGCCGGTGACCAGGTACGTCCGGTCTTGGAATGAAAGCTGCACGCGAGCCTCTCTAGAAGTGAAACGGGTGGCAGATGTGCCCACCGTCGGCACCGGCGGCGCTATGGCGTATCGCGGCGCGCGACCTTGGTCGGCTTGGCCGTGCGCCAGTCCTCGACATCGGGCGGCAGGCCGACCGGGAACCGGTTCTCGTTGTGGGCCGCCCAGTGCGCGTGCCCCAACTGGTGAACATGGAACGCGTGCCGCAACGCCTCGGTGAACCCCATCGCGTCAGAGACGGCGTTGACCGAGTCCTTGATCAGCATCGCCGCCATCGTGGGCCGCTCGGCGATTCGCCGCGCGAATTCCAGGGTCTTGGCCTCCAGTTCGCCGACCGGAAAAACCTTGGACACCATGCCAAGCCGATACGCTTCATCGGCGTCCAGCGAATCACCGGTCAACAGTAGCTCTTTGGCCTTGCGTGGACCGAATTCCCAAGGGTGGGCGTAATATTCGACACCTGGCATACCCAGCCGCACCGCGACCACATCGCTGAACTTCGCATTGTCGGCCGCGCAGATCAGATCGCAGGCCCACACCAGCATCAGGCCCGCCGAGATCGCGTTTCCCTGCACCTGCGCGATGGTGATCTTGCGCAGATCCCGCCAGCGGCAGGTGTTTTCGAAAAAGAAGTGCCACTCCTGGTGATACAGCTTCTCGATGATCGGATCGAGGGTAGCGCCGTGCGAGCGAAATGTCGGATGCTGCGTTGGCCCAGGCTTTCGTTCCAGGAGCGCCTCTTCCGATCCCAGATCGTGACCGGCGGAAAAGTTCTTGCCGCGCGCCGCCAGAATCACCACGCGAACGGTGTCATCGGCCTCAGCGCGACAGAACGCCTCGTCGAGTTGAACCAGCAGGGTGCGATTCTGCGCGTTGTGGGCGTCGGGCCGATTGAGCCAGATCCGGGCAATCCGCCCTTCATCGAGGGTTTCGTAGACCACCAGCTCGTTCGCCTTGGCGTTGGTTGCCGCGGCGTCGGCTTGCTCGGAGACTGTCATTCCGCCCACCTCGCTTATTGGTCTTGCTGCGTATCGGATCCGACCTTTTGCACATTACGTGCAGCGCCGACCGCGCTCGCCGTTGGGTTGACCGGCGATCGGCGGCTATCAGACCCGAGATTAAGGCCGGTCCAACGCGGCCGCGAGGAGAGCCGCAGCACCTTTGAAGGTCGAGGGATGGTGCCGGAGGATGCCTTGTCGCCATAGGCGCGTCGCGTCGTTCCACGTCGCACACGTCGTCGCCGCGCCGCCGGTCGCGTGACCGGTTTGCAGCACCGTCGATTCGGACCGGCTCGTCGCCCTCGAAGACCGCTGCCATCGGGTGTTTGCTGTCGAATCGCACCCGAAGCGATATTCCGGCTGCCAGGCTTGTCCCCTCAGCGCCGCCATTCCAGCGTCGCTTACAGTTGGGTAATGCCTACGAAATCGGATCCTGGCGAAATCGGCGATGTGGAGCCGCTGGCTGATCACACCGCGAGGCAGGCCAGGCGCGTCGTCGCCGCGTATGCGAACGACGCGGACGAGTGCAGGGTCTTCTTGTCCATGCTCGGTATTGGGCCGGCAAAGCACGAGACATAGATGTCCTCCGGGGGAGGCCAGGGTTCAAAGACGCCGGAGTTGGAGCGCTCCGGGGACTCCGACTTCGTGGTTGTCGCCAATCGACTACCGGTGGATTTGGAGCGGCTTCCCGACGGAACCACGGCCTGGAAACGCAGTCCAGGCGGGCTGGTCACCGCCTTAGAGCCGCTGCTGCGCCGCCAGCGCGGGGCCTGGGTCGGCTGGCCGGGCGTGGTTGACGACGACGACGTCGACGGCTACGAGGAGCCCATCGTCCAGGATGACATCACGCTTCATCCGGTACGCCTCAGCTCCGACGACGTCGCCCAGTACTACGAGGGGTTCTCGAACGCCACGCTGTGGCCGCTGTACCACGACGTCATCGTCAAGCCGATCTACCACCGCGAATGGTGGGATCGCTATGTCGAGGTCAACCGCCGCTTCGCCGAAGCCACGTCGCGCACCGCCGCACCCGGCGGGACCGTATGGGTGCAGGACTACCAACTACAGCTAGTGCCGAAAATGCTGCGCACGATGCGACCGGACCTGACCATCGGTTTCTTCCTGCACATCCCGTTCCCGCCGGTGGAGCTGTTCATGCAGCTGCCCTGGCGCACCGACATCATCGAAGGTCTGCTCGGCGCAGACCTGGTCGGGTTCCATTTGGCCGGCGGTGCGCAGAACTTCTTGTACCTGTCCCGGGCCCTGCTTGGTGCCAATACATCACGCGGGGCGGTCGGTGTGCGGTCGCGGCTCGGTGAGGTGCAGTTGGGGTCCCGCAGGGTTCACGTGGGCGCCTTTCCCATCTCCATCGACTCCAGAGCGCTCGACCATGCCGCCCGCAACCGCAACATCAGACGCCGGGCCCGCGAGATCCGAGCCGAGGTGGGTAACCCCCGCAAGATCCTGCTTGGCGTCGACCGGCTCGACTACACCAAGGGCATCGATGTCCGGCTGAACGCCTTCTCGGAGCTGCTTGCCGAGGGCCGCGCGAAACGCGACGACACCGTGCTGGTCCAGCTGGCGACACCGAGCCGCGAACGTGTGGAGAGCTACCAGATCCTCCGCAGCGACATTGAACGCCAGGTCGGCCACATCAACGGCGAGTACGGCGAGGTCGGTCATCCGGTGGTGCACTACATACACCGTCCGGTACCCCGCGACGAACTCATCGCGTTCTACGTCGCCGCCGACGTTATGCTGGTCACCCCGCTGCGGGACGGGATGAACCTGGTGGCCAAGGAGTACGTCGCGTGCCGCAACGATCTCGGCGGTGCGCTCGTGCTCAGCGAATTCACCGGAGCCGCCGCTGAACTCCGGCAGGCCTATCTGGTCAACCCGCACGACCTCGAAGGGGTCAAGGACGCGATCGAGGCGGCACTCAACCAATCGGTCGAAGAGGGGCGGCGCCGGATGCGGTCGATGCGGCGCCAGGTGCTCGCCCATGACGTGGATCGCTGGGCGCGATCATTTCTCGATGCGCTCGCCGAGGCGCATCCGCACGAAGGCTAAGTGGCCTCAAACAGCCCAAGCGAACCCATGGTGTTGCCTCCCGATCGCTGTGATACTCGGATGCAGCGTAAGGACGTGAAGGAGAAGTCGCCGTGAAAAACATCCGTCGCGTGCTCGCCGCAAGCGCCGGCATCTTCTCGGCCGTTGCATTCGGAATCGCGCTGGAATCGGGCCACCCGGCGAGTGCGCTCGGGCCGCCGCCGCGTTAATTTCCCTGGTTAACACCCATGTGGCGGAATCATTCTGACACACGTTCTAGCTATTTAGCGGCCTTTGGTAACTGTTCGCAAATCCCCCCGACGACGTTACTGACCCATGAGATTGATTGCGGAAAAGTTCAGTTCCGGATCGCGGCCAGCAAAGTAATCCCGCAATGTGGAACTGAGTTGCGCGGGCTCCCAAGCCGACCCGTCGGCGGTGAACCTGCGCTCCACGCTCGGCGCCGACACCAACGTCACCCGGGGACCGTAAACGATGAACACCTGGCCGTTGACTTCCGCCGCGGCCGGCGACGCCAAAAACTGGACCAGCGTCACCACGTGCTCCGGTGACAACGGATCGATCTGCCCTACTTCTATATCTGAGATATCCGGGGCAGGTCCGAACACCTCGGCCGTCATCGCGGTCCGGGCCCGCGGACAGATCACGTTCGCGCACACCCCGTAGCGGCCCAGCGCCCGCGCGGCTGTCAGGGTCAGCGCGGTGATGCCCGCCTTCGCGGCGCCATAGTTCGCCTGCCCCACCGGACCCACCAGGCCCGCCTCCGACGAGGTGTTGACGAGCCGGCCGAAGATCTTGCCGTCGCCGGCCTCTTTGGCTTTGTTGCGCCAATACGTCGCGGCATTGCGGGTCAGGAGGAAATGCCCGCGCAGGTGTACCGCGATGACGAGGTCCCATTCCTCGTCGGTCATGTTGAACAGCATCCGGTCGCGGGTGATCCCGGCGTTGTTCACCACGATGTCCAGTCCGCCCAGGCCGTCGGCGCAAGCGACGAGCTCGTCGGCCGTCGCGCGTTGGCTGATGTCGCCGGCGACGGCGATGACTTTGGATCCGGCCGTGCTGATCTCGTCGATCACGTCGGAGGCGTCCAGGGCGGCGGCGATGTCGTTGACGACGACGGTGGCGCCCAGCCGGGCGAGGCCGATCGCCTCGGCCCGGCCCAGCCCCGCGGCGGCACCGGTCACCACCGCGACCTTTCCGGATAGATCGGTCGCGTTCGTGCTGCTAGTCAATTTATGAATACCTCTAGTTTCGGCTTACTCGCCACGCAACAACGCGGCTCGCGGGCATTCGACGATCGCCTGTTCGGCCAGATCCTCTTGCTCGGCAGGGATCGGATCGGTCTTCACGACGGCATAGTCCTCGTCGTCCAGGTCGAAGATATCCGGCGCGATTCCCAAACACACCGCATTACCTTCGCAGCGGTCACGGTCGACTATCACCCGCACGGCGCCCTCCTTGAGCCTGGCCTCACGCCCCGTCAGTAATCCAGCTCCACCATAAGGCCCCGGTACATCTGACGAAACGGTCGCTGGATTCCCAGACTAGAACGTGTTACAACCGGGAAGACGAACGGGTAGCCGTTGGGCTTGTCACGCTTAACCAAAGGACAGCTGGAATGCGCATCAGTTACACCCCTGAACAGGAGGAGCTGCGCCGCGAACTGCGGTCGTACTTCTCCACGCTTATGACCCCGGAGCGTCGCGAGGCGCTGAGCTCGGTCCAGGGAGAATTCGGGATCGGCAACGTGTATCGGGAGACGGTCGCCCAGATGGGCAAGGACGGGTGGCTCACCCTGAACTGGCCCAAGGAGTACGGCGGCCAGGACCGATCCCCGATGGACTCGCTGATTTTCACCGATGAAGCGGCCATCGCCGGCGCGCCGGTGCCGTTCCTGACGATCAACAGCGTGGCGCCGACGATCATGGCGTTCGGGACGGACGAGCAGAAGAAGTTCTTCCTGCCGAAGATCGCCGCCGGGGACCTGCATTTCTCGATCGGCTATTCCGAGCCGGGCGCGGGCACCGACCTGGCCAACCTGCGTACCAGCGCGGTGCGCGACGGCGACGACTATGTGGTCAACGGCCAGAAGATGTGGACCAGCCTGATCCAGTACGCGGACTACGTGTGGCTGGCGGTGCGCACCAACGCCGAGGCCAAGAAACACCGCGGCATCTCGGTGCTGATCGTGCCGACCACCGCCGAGGGTTTCTCCTGGACTCCGGTGCACACGATGGCCGGTCCGGACACCAGCGCCACCTATTACTCCGACGTGCGGGTGCCGGTGAGCAACCGGGTCGGCGAGGAGAACGGTGGCTGGAAGCTGGTGACCAACCAGCTCAACCACGAGCGGGTCGCGCTGGTGTCGCCGGCGCCGATCTTCATGTGCCTGCGAGAGGTTCGCGAATGGGCGCAGAACACCAAGGATGCCAGCGGAGCCCGGCTGATCGACTCCGAGTGGGTGCAACTCAACCTGGCTCGGGTGCACGCCAAGGTCGAGGTGCTCAAGCTGATCAACTGGGAGCTGGCTTCCAGGCAAGGGGGGTCGGAAAGTGACTCCTTGGGGCCGGCGGACGCGTCGGCGGCCAAGGTGTTCGGGACCGAGCTGGCCACCGAGGCGTACCGCCTGCTGATGGAGGTGCTGGGCACCGGCGCAACGCTGCGTCAGGATTCGCCTGGCGCGTTGCTGCGCGGGCGGGTCGAGCGGATGCACCGCGCCTGCCTGATCCTGACGTTCGGAGGCGGCACCAACGAAGTCCAGCGCGACATTATCGGCATGGTCGCGCTGGGACTGCCTCGAGCCAACCGCTGAACTTAGTTGTAAGGAAAAACATTCATGGATTTCACGAAAACCGAAGCGGCGAACGACCTCGGTGGTCTGGTCGACACCATCGTGGACTCGGTGTGTACTCCGGCGCATCAACGTGAGCTGGACGGGCTCGATGAAAGGTTCGACCGCGTGCTGTGGCGCAAGCTGATCGACGCCGACATCCTGTCCAGTGCGTCGGCTACCTCGCTGGGCGGCGACGGGTTCGGGGTGCTCGAGCAGGTGGCGATTTTGGTTGCGCTGGGCCACCAAATGGCCGCCGCGCCGTACCTGGATTCGGTGGTGCTGGCCGCCGGGGCGCTGGCCCGGTTCGGCCCCGAGGAACTGCAGCAGGGTTGGGGCGTGCCCGCGGTCAGCGGCGAGAAGATCCTCACCGTCGCCCTCGACGGAGAGATGGGTGAAGGGCCGGTGCAGGCCAACCGAGCCGGTGACGGGTACCGCCTGACCGGCACTCGCACGCAGGTCGGCTACGGCCCGGTAGCCGACGCCTTCCTGGTTCCCGCCGAAACCGATTCCGGCACAGCTGTTTTCCTGGTCACTGCTGATGACCCGGGGGTTTCCGTGACCGCGCTGCAGACCACCGGCTTGGGCAGCATCGGGCGCCTGACGCTGGATGGCGTTGCGGTGGACGGCTCTCGGCGCGTTGGCGGAAGTGAAGTCGCCGCCTGGCTCGGCAACCTTGCGACCCTGGGCCGCAGCGCGTTTCAGCTCGGGGTGCTCGAGCGCGGATTGCAGATGACGGCCGAATATGCCCGCACCCGTGAGCAATTCGACCGCCCGATCGGCAGCTTCCAGGCGGTGGGACAACGACTGGCCGATGGCTATATCGACGTCAAGGGGTTGCGGCTGACGCTCACCCAGGCCGCCTGGCGCGTCTCGGAGGATGTCCCGGCTGACATTGACGTGGCTAGTGCGGCGTTCTGGGCCGCAGACGCCGGGCACCGGGTGGCGCACACCATCGTGCACGTGCACGGCGGCGTCGGCGTCGACACCGATCACCCGGTGCACCGTTACTTCCTGGCCGCCAAGGAAACGGAGTTCGCACTCGGCGGTGCGACCGGGCAGCTGCGCCGGATCGGCCGTGATTTGGCGGAGACCCCTGCTTAGCCCGGCGACGACGCGGTCCGTGCAACGGACCGAGGTGGAGTCGGGCAATTATGCTTAGCGGACCGACTGACCTCACGGTCACCGAACTGCTGGTGCCGCTGGCCGAGATCGACGACCGCGGCGTCTATTTCGAGGACTCGTTCACCAGCTGGCGTGATCACCTCCGGCAGGGTGCCGCCGTTGCGGCGACGCTGCGGGATCGCCTCGACCCGACGCGGCCGCCGCACGTCGGCGTATTGCTGGAAAACACGTCGTTCTTCTCGGCAATGTTGGTGGCGGCGGGGATGTCCGGGATCGTGCCGGTAGGCCTCAACCCGGTGCGCCGCGGCGCGGCGTTGGCCCGCGACATCAGCAAGGCCGACTGCCAGCTCGTGCTGGCTGATTCGAAATCGGCTGCGACACTGGATGATATCGAGCATCTGAACGTCGATTCCGCCGAGTGGGCCGCTGAGGTGGACTTGCACAGCGAGGCCGAGGTGCGTTTCCAATCCGCGGCGCCTGCCGACCTGTTCATGCTGATCTTCACGTCGGGCACCAGCGGTGAACCCAAGGCGGTGAAGTGCAGCCACGGCAAGGTGGCCATCGCCGGGGCGATGATGACGCAGCGCTTCGACCTTGGCCGCGACGACGTCTGCTACGTGTCGATGCCGTTGTTTCATTCCAACGCGGTGCTGGTCGGCTGGGCGGTGGCGGCGGCGTGCCAGGGCTCAATGGCGTTGCGGCGCAAGTTCTCTGCGTCGAACTTTTTGGTGGATGTGCGTCGCTACGGCGCCACCTACGCCAACTACGTGGGCAAGCCCCTGTCGTATGTGCTTGCCACACCCGAACAGGCCGACGATGCGGACAACCCGCTGCGGGCGGTGTACGGCAACGAGGGCGTCCCCGACGATATCGAACGCTTCGCCCGCAGGTTCGGGTGTGTCGTCCAGGACGGGTTTGGTTCGACCGAAGGCGGAGTGGCGATCGCCCGTACCCCCGATACCCCGGCGGGTTCGTTGGGTCCGCTGCCCGAAGGGATCGAGATCGTCGACCCCGACACCGGCAAGCCATGCCCGGTCGGAGTGGTCGGCGAGGTGGTCAACACGGCCGGCCCGGGCCGTTTCGAGGGCTACTACAACGACCCGGAGGCCGAGGCCCAGCGCATGGCCGGCGGCGTCTACCACAGTGGCGATATCGCTTATCGTGATGAGGACGGATATGCGTACTTCGCTGGACGACTTGGCGATTGGATGCGGGTGGACGGCGAAAATCTCGGGGCGGCCCCGATCGAACGGGTGTTGCTGCGCTACCCGGATGCGACCGAGGTGGCGGTGTATCCGGTGCCCGACCCGGTCGTCGGCGACCAGGTGATGGCCGCGTTGGTGATGGCGCCGGGTGCGGAGTTCGATGCCGAGAAATTCCGTGCCTTCCTGGCCGAGCAGCCCGACTTGGGACCCAAGCAGTGGCCGTCGTACGTCCGGGTCAGCGTGGAGTTGCCTCGCACGGTGACCTTCAAGGTCCTCAAGCGGGAGTTGTCGGCCGAGGGTATCGACTGCGCCGATCCGGTGTGGACGATACCCGGTAGCCGCTGAGCTACCCAAACAGTGACGGCACCACCGCGTCGATCAGGTGCGGTCCGGGTTCGGCGAAGGCCGCGCGCAGCGCGTCGACGAATTCCTCGGCGGTGGTGACGCGACGGGCAGGAACTCCCATGCCCTCGGCGATCTTGACGAAATTCATTGTGGGACGGGATAAATCCAGGAGATCCAGTGCCTTCGGGCCAGGGGCGGACCCGGCTCCGACGCGTTGCAACTCTACCCGCAGGATGTCGTATGCACTGTTGTCGTAGACGACGGTGGTCACGTTGAGGTTTTCCCGGGCCTGGGTCCACAGCCCCGAAATCGTGTACATCGCCGATCCGTCGGATTCCAGGCACAGCACCGGCCGGTCGGGGGCGGCCACCGCGGCGCCCACCGCCGTCGGGATGCCGTAGCCGATCGCCCCGCCGGTCAGCGTCAGCCAATCGTGGGCCGGTGCCCCGGCGGTGGCCTTCTCCAACAGCAGACCGGATGTGTTCGACTCGTCGACGACGATGGCCCCTTCGGGCATCAGCGCGCCGATCACGTCAGCCGCCGACGCGGAGGTCAGGGGACCCGAGGGCAACTGCGGGCGCGACGCGCCCGCCACCGCGGCGGTGGTCCCGGGCGCCAGCTCGTCGGCCAACTCTGCCAGCGCACCCGCCGCGCCGTCGTACTCGGCAAGCACGTGCACCTCACAGCCGGCGGGCACCAGGTCACTGGGCATGCCCGGGTAGGCGAAGAAGGACACCGGCGACTTGGCGCCGGCCAGCACCAGATGCTTGGCTCCGTCGAGCTGGGCAGCGACGGCCTCGGCGAAGTAGGCGAGCCGGTCCACGGCGGGGATGCCGGCGCCGCGCTCCAACCGCGCCGGGAACGTCTCACATAACCAGCGGGCACCGGTTGCCTCGGCAATCCGCGCGGCCGCGGCCAGGCCGGGTGCGCGGGTGGCGTCGCCGCCGATCAGCATCACCGTGGGTTCTTTTGAGCGCAGCACCCCTAGCACGTCGGCCGCCGATCCCCCGTGGCCACGCTCGGCCGGTGGCCGCGGCGGGGCGGACTGGGCGCCGTCGGACCAGGATGCATCCGCGGGCAGGATAAGTGTCGAGATCTGCGAACCAGAACGGCTCGCCGCGATGGCCTCGGCCGTGTCGGGCCCGACGGCGGCGCTGTCGACGCTGCGGCGCACCCATCCCGACACGGTGCCGGCGAGCGCGTCGATGTCGGATTCCAGTGGGGCGTCGTACTTCTTGTGATAGGTGGCGTGGTCGCCGACGACAACCACCATCGGCACTCTCGCGCGGCGCGCGTTGTGCAGATTGGCCAGGCCGTTACCCAGTCCGGGGCCCAGGTGCAGCAGCACCGCCGCCGGACGGCCCGCGACGCGGGCATAACCGTCGGCGGCGCCGGTGGCCACACCCTCGAAGAGGGCCAGGACACCGCGCATGCGCGGCACGGTGTCCAGCGCGGCGACGAAATGCATCTCCGATGTGCCGGGGTTGGCGAAGCACACGTCGACGCCGCCGTCGACCAGGGTGTTGATCAGGGCCTGGGCACCGTTCACCTATCTGCCTTTCGTTCGAGCTTGAACACCCGCTCGGCGTTGCCGCGCAGAAAGTCGTGGCGAGCCTCGTCGGCCAGCCCGAGTTCGTCAAACCCCGCCAGAGCGTGGGCGTGGGTCATCATCGGGTAGTTGGTGCCGAACAACACTTTGCGTTGTCCGGTACCGGTTTTCATGAAGCTGATGAGCTCCTGCGGCAGCCGCTTGATGGTGTAAGCCGAGGTGTCGATGTAGACGTTCTCGTGCTTGCGTGCGACGGCTACCATCTCCTCGGTCCACGGATAGCCGACGTGACCGCACACGATCACCAGCTCCGGGAAGTCCAGGGCCACCTGGTCGATGTAGGGAATCGGGCGTCCGGTCTCCGACGGCCGCAGTGGCCCGGTGTGACCGACCTGGGTACAGAACGGCACCGCGGACTCGACGCACTCGGCGAACAGCGGATAGTAGCGGCGGTCGGTGGGCGGGGCATTCCAGAGCCAGGGCACCACCCGCAGCCCCACGAACCCTTCTTTCACTCGACGCCTCAGTTCGCGGACCGCCTGCATCGGGCGATCCAGGTCAACCGCCGCCAGGCCGGCAAACCGGTTGGGGTACCCCCGAATCCATTCCGCGACCTCGTCGTTGGAGATCAGGTCCTGGCCGTTGGGGCCGTGCCACGCACTGAGCAGGCCGAGGTCGACGCCGGCGGCGTCCATCGACGCGATGGTCGCCTCGATCGGGATGTCAGCCTCCGGTATGGACCCACCGGTCCAGCGCCGCAGCGAGGCCAACATATCGCTGCGCAGGAACCGTTGCGTCGGATGTTGCATCCACACGTCGATCGTCATCGCGCTTCGACAGTAGCCCGCCGGCGATGCGCCGCGAAGCGGCGGGGGAGGAGGCGGGCAATCCAACTGGAGACGAGCAGACGAACTACCGTTCGGCTAACCCGTCGCAGGGCTCATGGCACCGTCAGGCAGTTACGTGAGCGGCATGCACGTCGTCGGCGGGCCGCGCCTCAGTCTGCTCCTTGGCCCAGCGGTAATCCGGCTTGCCGGCCGGTGAACGCTTAACCTCGTCGACCAGCCAAAGGCTGCGCGGCACTTTGTATCCCGCGATCTCGGAGCGTACGAAGCCGTCCAGGTCCGCCAGCGACGGCCGGCGCCCCGGCCGGGCCTGCACCACGGCGGCCACATGCTGCCCGTAACGGGGATCGGGCACACCGACCACCAGCGCGTCGAAGACGTCGGGATGGCCCTTGAGCGCCGCCTCGACTTCCTCGGGGTAGATCTTCTCGCCGCCGCTGTTGATCGACACCGAGCCGCGGCCCAGCATGGTGACCGTTCCGTCCTCCTCGACCAGCGCGTAGTCCCCGGGGATGGCGTAGCGAACACCGTTGATGGTTTGGAAGGTCTCGGCGGTCTTCTTCTCGTCCTTGTAGTAGCCGACGGGAATGTTGCCCTTCTTTGCTATGACGCCGCGCACGCCTGAGCCTGGCTGCACTTCGTTGCCGTCGTCGTCGAGGACGACGGTGCGGTGGTCGATGGTCACTCGCGGGCCGCCGGTGTGCGTCTGACCCGCGGCGACGACGCTGGTGCCGCCAAAGCCCGTCTCCGATGACCCAATTGAGTCCGTGATGACGCGGTTGGGCAGCAACTCGAGGAGCTTGTCCTTGATGCTCGGCGAGAACAGCGCCGCGGTGCTGGCCAACAAAAACAGTGACGACAGGTCGTAGTCGTTGTTCTTGATCAGCGCGTCGAGAAGCGGGCGGGCCATGGCGTCGCCGGTGAAGAACAACAGGTTCACCTTGTGGTCGTGGACCACCCGCCACACCTCGTCGGCGTCGAATTCCGGTGCCAGCAAGGTGGTTTGCCCAGCGAAGATCGACATCCAGGTGGATGACTGTGTGGCGCCGTGGATCATCGGCGGAATCGGATAGCGGATCATCGGCGGATTCGCTGCGGCGGCCTTGGCGAGGTCGTATTCGTCCTTGACGAATTCGCCCGTGGCGAAGTCGGTTCCACCGAAGAGCACCCGGTAGATGTCCTCGTGGCGCCACATCACGCCCTTCGGGAAGCCGGTGGTGCCCCCGGTGTAGAGCAAGTAGATGTCGTCGGCGCTGCGCTCGCCGAAGTCGCGTTCGGGTGAGCCCTGCGCGATCGCCGAGTAGAACTCGACGCCGCCGTAACGCTGAAAGTCGATATCGCTACCGTCCTCGACGACGAGAGTCGTCTTGACGTTGGGGGTGTCGGGCAGCACGTTGGCGACCCGGTCGGAGTAGCGGCGCTCGTGGACCAACGCCACCATGTCGGAGTTGTCGAACAGGTAGCGAAGTTCGCCCTCGACGTAACGGAAATTGACGTTGACCAGGATGGCGCCCGCCTTCACGATGCCGAGCATCGCGATGACGATCTCAATGCGGTTGCGGCAGTAGAGTCCGACCTTGTCGTCCTTCTTCACACCCCGATCGATCAGGTAGTGCGCGAGGCGGTTGGCCTTCTCCTCCAGTTGGGCGTAGGTCAACTGCTCGTCGGCGCAGATGAGGGCAACACGGTCAGGCACAGCGTCGATGGCGTGCTCGGCAAGATCGGCAATATTCAGGGCCACGGGCACCAAACTAGAACGTGTTACATTTCTTGACAAGCTGATGCTCATTGTCGAGGGAAAGGCGGTAGCCGTGACCGGCGCTGCAGCAAACGAACAAACGGGACCCAATGAAGCAGACGCGCTGGTGGAGCAGCGCGGTCACACCCTCATCGTCACGTTGAACCGGCCGCACGCCCGCAACGCGCTGAGCACCGAAATGATGAAAATCATGGTCGAGGCCTGGGACCGCGTCGACAACGATGACGACATCCGGTGCTGCATCCTGACCGGTGCCGGTGGCTACTTCTGCTCCGGCATGGACCTCAAAACCGCAACCAAGAAGCCGCCGGGCGACTCGTTCAAAGACGGTAGCTACGACCCGTCACGCATCGACGCCCTGCTGAAGGGCCGCCGACTGAAAAAGCCGCTGATCGCCGCGGTCGAGGGCCCGGCGATCGCCGGCGGCACCGAAATCCTGCAGGGCACCGACATCCGGGTCGCAGGCGAAAGCGCCAAGTTCGGCATCTCCGAGGCCAAGTGGAGCCTGTACCCGATGGGCGGTTCGGCGGTGCGGCTGGTGCGTCAGATCCCCTACACGGTGGCGTGCGACCTGCTGCTGACTGGGCGCCACATCACCGCCGCCGAGGCCAAGGAGATGGGCCTGATCGGCTACATCGTTCCCGACGGGCAGGCGCTGGCCAAGGCGCTCGAGGTCGCGGAGCTGATCGAGAACAATGGCCCGCTGGCCGTGCAGGCGATCTTGCGGGCGATCCGTGAGACCGAGGGCCTCAACGAGAACGAGGCGTTCAAGATCGACACGCAGATCGGCATCAAGGTGTTCCTGTCCGACGACGCGAAGGAAGGCCCGCGCGCGTTCGCCGAGAAGCGCAAGCCCAACTTCCAGAACCGCTAGTCCCCGGAATCGCCGAGCGTGAACTCACCGCGAGTTTTCGCCCGATTTCTCGCGCTGAGTTCACGCTCGGCGTCGTTGTCAGACTGCCACGCCACACTGCCTGGCGTGGGAGAACCCTTTATCGGGGCAGCGAGGCCATTAAGTCGGGCGCCATGACGGCCTACCGGCTGCGAAGCCGGTGCATCGCGATCCATCCCGACGTATACGTCCCAACAGGCACGGACCTCAGCGCCGCGACGCGCGCTCATGCCGCTTGGCTGTGGTCACGGCGGCGCGGCGTCATCGCGGGGCAGTCTGCATCGGCACTCCATGGTGCGAAGTGGGTCGACCATCGGGCGCCGGCCCAGTTGCTATACGAACACCGTCGTCCGCCGGCCGGCATTCGAACGTGGTCGGATCGGGTTGCCGAGGACGAGATTCAGCTGATCGGCACCGTACGCACGACTACGCCCGCACGTACCGCCTTCGACCTCGCTTGCCGCAATCCCGTCGGCGAAGCGGTCGCAGCCATCGACGCGCTGGCGCGAGCCACGAGGCTCAATCTCGCCGACGCCGAGGCGCTTGCGGGACGCTACACAGGGCATCGCAACATCAGGCGCGCTCGCAAAACGTTGCAACTGGTCGACGCCGGAGCGGAGTCCCCGCGCGAGACGTGGTTACGGCTACTTCTTGTCGAGGCAGGCTATCCGCGGCCCCAGACACAGATCCCCGTCTATGGCGAATACGGCGACCTAGTCGCCGTGCTCGACATGGGTTGGGAGGACCTCAAAATCGCCGTCGAATACGAGGGCGACCACCATCGGACCGATCGCAGACAATTCAATAGGGACATCGCTCGGTTCGAGGTGCTAGCCGAGTTGGGTTGGATCATCGTGCGGGTCACGGTCGAGGACGTGCCAGGCGGCATTCTTCGACGGCTGGCAGTGGCATGCGCGCGCCGATCGTGAACTCGCTGCGAAAAATCGGCCGAAATTTCGCAGCAGCTTCACACTCGGCGCAAAGCTGAATCAGCCCAGCGGCGCGCTCGGGGAGAACGCCACCGGCATCTTCTCCAGGCCGGACACGAAGTTCGCCGGCCGCAGCGGCAGCGCGGCATCCGACGCCAGTCGCATGTCCGGAAGGCGCTGCAACAGGCGCGTCTGCATGATCGACAACTCCAGCCGGGCGAGCTGGTTGCCGAGGCAGAAGTGTGTCCCGAAGCCGAACGCGAGGTGGTTGTTCGGGTAGCGCTCGATGTTGAAGCTCTCGGGATCCTCGAACGCCTGCTCGTCGAAGTTCGCCGACTCGAACAGCAGGATCATCTTTTCGCCCTGGTGCAGCTGGGTACCGTGGAACTCGGCGTCGGCGGTGATCGTGCGCGCCATGTTCTTCACCGGCGCCGTCCAGCGCAGCATCTCCTCGATCGCGTTCGGCAGCAACCCCAGGTCGTTGACCAGACGCCGGTGCTGATCGGGGTGCAGCAGCAGCTGCCGCGTTCCGCCGGACAGCGTGTGACGTGTGGTCTCGTCGCCGCCGATCAGCAGCAGCAGAACCTCGGTGACGATCTGGTGGTCCTCCAGCCGCGATCCTTCGACCTCCGCATGCACTAGGACGCTGACCAGGTCGTCGGTCGGTTGCTCCTTGCGGGCCGCGATCATCCCCGTCATGTATTCGCTGTAGGCGGCGAAGGCATCCATGGTGACCTGGAAATCCTCTTGCGCCGCAGTGCTGCTCAAGAAGCTGACCAGGTCGTCGGACCACTTGAGGAACATCTTGCGCTCCTCGGGGCGCACGCCGAGCATGTCGCCGATGACCGCCATCGGTAGCGGCGCGGCCAGGTCCCAGACGAAGTCGCACTCGCCGCGCTCGCAGACCGCGTCGATCAGCGCGTCACACAGTGACGTGATGGAGGACTCCAGGTCCTTCACGCGCTTGCGGGTGAAACCGGAGTTGACGAGCTTGCGCCGCAACAGATGTTGCGGATCGTCCATCTCGATCATCATCTCGACCCCGTCTTGGTCG
>Ga0209040_10000265_pt1 | contig 38190 bp, 28 predicted proteins | sample BogFormECP12_OM3_FD_188240 | JGI IMG/M metagenome (GOLD analysis project Ga0209040, IMG submission 188240) | Bog forest soil microbial communities from Calvert Island, British Columbia, Canada - ECP12_OM3 (SPAdes) (version 2) | ecosystem: Environmental > Aquatic > Freshwater > Wetlands > Bog ... | reverse complement strand
CGCTTCGCGAAGGCCTTCACGACGACATCAATATTTTCGCGTTGACAGTCAATGCGAATCTCGGCTTTGCCGACCTCACGAGTGCGACCTCGTATTTCGACCGGCTCGGATGGCAGACCCAGGATGCCTCGGCGTCGCTCTACTGGTCGAACCACGGCGCGACACCTCTGGTTTCCGTGCCCTACTCGGAAGTCGATCCATCGCGCCAATTTACGCAGGAAATCCGTCTGAGTTCGCACGACACCGGCCCGCTGCACTGGGTCGGCGGCATTTTCTTCAGCAGTCTGCATTCCGTTTGGCAGGAGGAGAGCAGCAGCCCGGCGGTCGCGTCGGCTTCCACGCCCGACGGCTCGTACTTCACGTCTTACAATCCCTACTCGGTCAGACAGACCGCGGTGTTCGCCGACGGTTCGTTCAAGTTCGACGACCATTGGAAACTCGCCGCGGGCGTGCGCTGGTACACCTATCACAGCGAGCAAGATGAGTTCTCCTGGGGTGTCGATGCGCCGTACGCATCCCCCGCAGTTGCGCCGAACCTGATCACGAAGGCCGCGAACCAGGGCTACAACCCGCGGATCAATCTCTCCTACGAGCCCGACAAGAACTTGAATCTCTATGCGACGATTTCCAAGGGCTTCCGCCCCGGCGGTGCGAACCAGATCCTCGATACGGCGCCGCCCGTGAACTGCCAGGCCGGCACCTTGAACTTCGGGCCCGACAGCGCCTGGAACTACGAGATCGGCGAGAAAGCCAAGGCTTTCGACAACTGGCTGACCGTCAACAGCGATTTTTATTACATCAAGTGGACCGGCGTACAGCAGGTGCTCACGCTGCCCTGCGGCTATCAGTACTACAACAATGCCGGCGACGGGCGTGCGTTCGGTCCCGAACTCGAGATCAACGCCAAGCTCTCCGAGAACTGGACCGTCTCGTTCAGCGGCGCCTACACGGACTCGAAGCTCACGAGTCCGAATGCCTCGTACACCCAGTTCCTGACGAGCGTCGCGCTGCTGCCCAACGGGGTCACGCCGCCTTGCACGGCCGGCAGCAGCTGCCAGGTGCCGATCATGAACGTCGTCAAGGATACGGCAAGCCTCACGTTGAGCTATTCAACCGAGATCATGGGCGACTACCAGCTCACCGCAAGCGCGGCCGACGCCTTCACGGGTACTTCGCACGACGTCGCCTATTTCTTCGACTACAACCTGCCCTCGTACAGCATTGCGAATGCGCGAGTGGTCCTCGCGCACAGCAATTGGTCGGCCAATGTGTTCATCGACAACTTGGCCAACAAGGTCGCGTTGGAGACCGCGAACAACACGAGCTTCCAATTCAACATTCCGCAGCTGGTGCGTTATTCGACCAACCAGCCGCGCACCTTCGGGACACAGATCAACTATAAATTTTGACGATTTCCAACCATCACGCGCCGGCCGAGGCTTTCGTGCCGGCGCGCGACCTCGCCGGCGGCCTTCAGAACAAAGGCTTTGAGAGCGAGAATCGGCTTCAAAAATAATCCGGCAATGGCGCTTTGGTGACCGCGGGGCGCAGTTTCATGACGGCCACGGCGGCGAGCATCCAGGTCAGGGCCACGTAGGGCCACAGATTGCCGGGGAATTCCGGCACCGGGTAGATGCTGCAGTAAAGCACCCAGAGCAGCAGCAGCGGACCCAGCAGGCAGAGATACGGCCACAGCGGTCGCCGCTCGCGCCGCGCTTCGACGGTTTCGGCAATGCCGACGCCGATATAAATCAAAATCAACGCAAGCACCGCGATCGTACTGGTGTAACTGTAGTAATTACCGGCGCCGGCGAACGGGGCCCAGATGAGGAACGGCAATATGATCAGGATCGCAGCAGCCGAGACCGCAGGGGCCGGCGTGCCATGCACCGGATGGACCCGAGCGAGCGTGGGCGAGAGTCCCGCGCGGCCCAATGCGAACAGAATGCGCGCCGCCGCCGCAAGCCCGCCGAGGATGCCGGAAAAGCAGCTCGCGGCGGCGGCCAGATCGAGCGCGATCGCGAGATCCCGCGAGGCGAATCGCAGTGCCAGATCATTGAGCGGCGCTTCGGAGCTTGCGAGACCCTTGATGCCGCCGGGTCCATATCCGATGACCTCGCAATAGGCGACGAATACGAAGAAAAGACCCGAGAACAGCACGGTGCCGAGCAAGGCAATCGGAATGTTTCGCCGGGCACCGACGGTTTCTTCGCCTAGCGTTGCGGCACCCTCGAAACCGGCGAAGCACAGGATGGAGAACACCATACCGTAGCCCAATCCGGACCACCCGCCGAAACTCGCCGAGGGCCGAAAGCTCGCGGCGCTCTGAGCAGCCGAAGGCTGCACCTGGCGCACGATGCCGATGCAGAGCCCGATGATTGCGATTACCGCGGCTGCTTCGAGCACCAACATCAGTCGGCCTGCCAGGCGCATGTCGCGATAGGCTAGCCACCAGGCGAGCAGCATCGAGGCAACACCGATGACGATCCACAACGGTCTGCCGTCGAAACCGAAGCCCTTCAGGGCAGCGATGGTAAAACTGCTGACCAGTGCCGCAAACCCGGCCGCAAAGCCCAGGTACGTCAACAGCAGGGTCCAGCCCGCGACGAATCCCAGGCGGCTCCCGAAGGTATGCGCGATATAGGCATAAGCAGAACCCGCATGCGCGACGCGCTGGGTGAACGCGAGGAACGAGAGCGCGACCGGCACCATTGCGATCGCGCCGATTGCGAAGGTCAGCGGTGCGGCCGGTCCCGCGGCCTGCACGACGAGCGTGATATTGAACGCCGCGGTGACCGTCGGCGATACGACCGCGAGCGACAGGCCCACGGATTCGGCAAGTCTCAGGCGCGATTTCAATCGGCTCATGATGCCCCGGGATTGCGGGCCGGGTCGGGAATGCGCCGGTATTCACGCAGCAATTCGAGCAGCCTTCCGTGGTCCAGCGCCTCGAGCACGCGGCCGCGCGGCTTGTAGGTTGGAACCGACTCGGCCGCGAGCAGCGCATTGAGGATCGACTCTTCGATCGCCGACACGGTCGCCGCGTAAACTTCGTCGCAATGCGCGTCGTTGAGCCACTCGCTGTGGAAACTTCGCGGCTGAGTCTCGCCGATTGCCGGAAGATAAACGGGATTCGCGACCGAGAATGCCAGCATGAGATCGCCCGAATAATGACCGCCGCTCGTGCCCGTGCGGCCGATCCCGAGCGCACCTCGCTTCGCGAGGCGCGACAGTTGCGTCGGGGTCAGCGGAACATCGGTCCCGATGATCACGACGATCGATCCGGTCTCCGGAAGTCCGGCTTCCCACAAAATCGCGTTCTCCGAGATATGCCGCCCCACCGGCACGCCAAGCACCGTAAGATCGCTGCGCTTGCCGAAATTCGATTGCACGAGAGCACCGACCGTATAAGTCTGCCCGGCAATTTGGAATCGCCGCGAACTCGTACCGGTCCCGCCCTTGAATTCGTAGGTCGCCATGCCCGCTCCGCCGCCGACATTGCCCTCCGCGACCGCCCCTGCACTCGCGCCGCGCAGCGCCTGCAGCGCATGTTGTTCCGTGATGTGCAGGCCACAGATATCGTTGACGAGACCATCATAGGTCTCGGCGACCACCGGCATCGCCCAACCGTGGTGCGTCCGAAACTGCTGCGGGTGGGATTCGATCATGAAGCGAACGGCGGCTTGATGCACGATCCCGACCGAGTGCGTATTCGTCAAACAGATCGGACCGAGAAAATAGCCGGCGTCGCGGATCCAGTGCGTGCCGGTCATTTCGCCATTGCCATTGAGATCGAACTGGCCGGCCCAAACCGCCATGGTCCGCGATTCGCGTCCGCGCGGCAGGATTGCCGTCACACCCGTGAGGATTTGTCGATCCCGAGGACTGCTCGCGATCTCAACGAGAGTCGAGAATCCGACCTCGACACCGGGAACGTCGGTGATCGCATTCCATGGTCCAGGCGTTCCTGCTAGCGGCAGTCCGAGCGCACGCGCCCTTGGCTTCGGTGCGGACATAGAATTCTTCAGCGAAATTGCTCGTCGATCTGCAAGTCGAGTGCGGCCGCATGCCGATTCGTTTCATTTGCGAGACCGATGATGCCGACGAGTTCCGCATGCTGTTCGGGTGTCATGCCCCTTTTCCGTGCAGCCGCACCGTGCGAAGCAATGCAATACCCACAGCCGTTGGTCACGCTGACGGCGAGGTAAATCAACTCTTTCGTCAGCGGATCCAGTGCACCGGGGCCCATGACTTCCTTGGCATTGGCCCACATGCGCCGCAGCGTCGGCGGGTGGTGCGCGAGCACCTTCCAATAATTGTTGACCCAATCGGTCTTGCGGGTCGCCATGATGTCCTCATAAACGGCCCGCACCTCAGCAGACGCGTCGTCGTATTCAATCGGCTGCGAGCGCATGGTCGGCTCCTCATAGGGGAAAAAGCGAGGGTTAGCGCAAGATTAGCACGCGGCATGCCGGATGTGCGGCCGCGCATCGCGGCCGCCTCATCGGCTGGCGGTCAGTCGTGCGATTTCCTCGAGCAGCTCCCGCGTCGTGCGTTGGCGGCAATAGCCGCGATTATTGCGCAGCGCCCATTCATGCCGTTCGGCCGACAAGGTCGCGCAAGCATCGGTCGGTACGGTCACGAGGTATCCCAAGTCGCAGGCGTCTCGTATCGCCGAATCGACGCATTGATCGGTCAGGCATCCCGCGATAATGAGGAACCGCGTTCCGAGATTACGCAGCACGTAGTCAATATTGGTCGAGATGAACACCGACGAAGAGGTCTTTGGAAACAGGATTTCATCGCCGGCGGGCGCCAAAGCGTCGACCATTTTCGCGTCCGGCGATCCCTTCGGGACATTGAACCCGGTGATCTTGTAATCGAGAGAGCGATCGCGCCCATCGGCTGTCAAGCTCTCGATGATCGTGTAGGCGACTTCGATGCCGCCGCGTCGACAGGCCCGCTGCAGCTGCACCATATTGGGCAGCGCGGTATCGGCGAGCGTGCGAAAGAAATAACCATAGCGCTGCTCGATCTCGACCTCGCTCAATTGGGCGTACTCGCCGCCGTTGCGGCGGCAGTTATAGTTCTGAACGTCGACGAACAAGAGCGTCGTGTGCGCCGGTTCGATCTCGATTTCGCGGCTTAGCGGATGGCTCATCGGGTGCTCCCAAGCTTCATCAATACAGTTCGCTGTAGCGGCGGCAGACCTCGGTCTCATCGAGACCTTCCATGCCTTTGATTTCTGCGCGCTTAAACAACAGATAACCCGCGAGCAAATCCGCACCGAGCCACCGCGCCGCCGGCTCGCTCGCTTCGAGCAAATCGAGCGCCGCGCCCAAGCTCGTGGGCAGTGGGCTCGGATTCCTCAAGCAAATTTCCCGTTCAGTGCGGATCCCGTCGAGCCCGGCCTCGATCAGCATCGCGAGGGCCAAGTAGGGACTCGCGGTCGCATCGGCAACGCGGAACTCGACATTGTATTGCCGGGCCCGCCGATGCGAATCCGGGCCGGTCACCGGACAGATCCGTAGCGCCGTCCCGCGATCGAGAGGGCCGACGTCGGCGAGCACGGGCGCCCAGCGGTTTGGGCGCAGGCGATAATAGGAGGCGACCGACGGTGTCGTCACGGCGCAAAGCGCCGGTAGATGATGCTGGATGCCGGCAACGAATCGGCTGCCCAGCAACGACAGCGACCATGGCCGCTGCTCGTCATAGAGCACGGGTTTGTCGTCTCGATCAAGAAAGCTCCAATGGATGTGCGTGCCGTTGCCGGTGCCGCTCGGTTCGTGGATCGGAGCGAAGCTCACGCGGTGCCCCTTTCGAAATGCGACTGCCTGCGCGAGTTCGCGCGTGATCACGGCGTCATCGGCGGAACGCAGGCCGAGCGCGGGCACGGAAGTAACCTCGAATTGCTGCGGACCATACTCGGACAGAAAAGTATCGGGGATCACGCCGGCCTGGCGCATCGTCGCCAGCAGCGCTTCGCCGAAGAATCCCTGGCGCCGATAGGCGTCGAGCTCGTAGGGTTGGGGCGGATGCACGGGTGCGCCGCTATAGGTGAATTCCTGTTCGAAGGCCGCGAGCAGCTGCAGCCCGGTTTCGCGATGGAAATCGTCGAGCGCGCGGCGCAAGACCTGGCGCGGACAAAAATCCCAGGGTGCTCCGTCGAGGGTTCTGATGTCCCCCAAAAAGAAATATTCCGCCGGGCTGCCCTCGAATGGCACGAACACGCGCGTCGAGGGATCGGGAACAAGAAACACCTCGCCCACGGTACCGAACGCCGTCGCTTGGATCGGTCCGGTCGCAGACAAAAAGATATTGGTGGGTGCAAGCCCGACGCCACGCTCGAATCTCGCGGCCAGATCGACCGCCGGAAAGCTCTTGCCGCGAAAATGTCCGGAAAGGTCGCTGGTTCCGACGAAAATGATCTGCTCGTGTTGCATCAATCGCCTCTCAATGACATTTTGTGCGAGTTGGGTCCCACCCGGGGCCATAAGGAGCATCCGATGCCTCTGCGCACCCGCACGGCCCTGGTACTGGCCGGTCTCATCATAACCGCGACCGCCCTTCCGGCAAGGTCCGCCGCGCCGACCGTCGAGAGCCTCGAACAAGCCTACGGCGTGCTGCACTCGGCCGAGTTCATCGATCTGACCCATGATTTCGGCCCCGAATCGCCGCATTGGAAGGGCTTTGCGCCGGAAACGGTGACTACGCTGTTCACGATTGCCAAAGACGGCTTTCACGCCGAGAGTTTCACCCATCCCGGGCAATGGGGCACTCACGTCGATCCGCCGGCGCATTTCCATGATGGGCTCAAGACCGTCGATCAGATCGACCCGAAGGAGTTTCTGCTGCGGCTCGTCGTGCTCGACATCCACGACAAAGTGGCGACGAATCCCGACACCGTCGTCACGCTGAAAGACGTCAAGCGTTGGGAGAAGCGCCACGGACCGATTCCGGCGGGCGCGTTCGTCGCATTGCGCACCGACTGGTCCAAGCGGTGGCCCGACGATAGAGCCATGCAGAATGGCGACGCCCAAGGGGTATTGCACTATCCGGGTTGGACCAAGGAGGTCTTGCAATATCTCTACGAGCAGCGAAAGATTACCGCGTCGGGTCATGAGACGACCGATACGGATCCCGGACTTAGCGTAAGCAAGGACGACTATTCGCTCGAGAGTTATGTGCTCGGCACGAATCACTTCCAAATCGAGCTGCTGACCAATTTGGACCAAGTGCCGGAAGCTGGCGCGCTCGTCTTGGTCAGTTTCCCGAAGCCCAAGAATGGCAGCGGCTTCCCCGCGCGCGTCGTCGCGCTGGTGCCGGCGCGGCGGTGAAGCTCGATCGCTTCGCAGCGGCTCACGAAGGTCACAACAGATGAATTTTGATCACGCCGACCTCGCCTATCTACCGACGACCGGCGTGCGCCGCTGACATGAGACGCCGCTGGTTCGCGCTTCCGATCAGAGTCTTCGCGGCTACGGATGCCTCGTCGATGAACCGACGCAATTCCCGATCGAATTCGTGCGCTGGCCCGCGCAGGGTTGGCGGCCGATCGATCTAAATGCCGGCGATCAGGGCGGGGTGACTGAAGGCATCTTCGAGTTTTGGTGGCGGAGCGACACGCTATACGCGCGCTCGTTACCCCTTCGTCGTGCCGCTCGCTCTGCCGGGCGATGACGTGACGCCCGATCGCTTCGTAAGCTTTCATTGCGACGGAACCCGCGGCGGCCCCTTCACTTTTCAAACTCATGCAAGCGCCGGCGCCTTAGCAGCGTGGCATGACCCGGATCGTGCGGCACGATCGGGCGCTTCAATTCGCGCTGAACCCCGGTGCGTCCGGCCATTGCTCGACCGTCAGCGCGCAGCGAAAGCCGACGTCGCCATACCCGTGGTTCGGGTCTTCGATGCGCCGCGCCGCGAGACGTTCTCGAACCGGGTCGGTTTCCTGCCACGACGGACCGCGCAGCACGGGCGCACCGCCGTCGTTGGATGTCACCCATTCCCACAGCGCTCCGCCGAGTCCCCGATTGCCGAAGCGACCCATCGCCGGCTGTTGATCGACCGGAAGCAGTCGCCTCGTGGTCGCGTCGGCCCCGGCTCCATAGGGGTCGTTGCCCCAGAAAAAAAGCTTGTGATCGATTCCGCGCGCTACGAATTCCCATTCGTCTTCGGTGGGCAGGCGTTTTTTGCGCGAGATGCAGTAAGCCCTTGCCGACTCGTAGTCGATGCCCCGGACCGGATACGCCGACGTGTCGCCGCCCGACGGCGCGTCGGCATCTTGCAGCGACTTCCAATTCTGCCCCTGACGAAACACCGCCGCAGACCCCTCGCGGACATAGAGACCATTGTCGCGGTCGGCGCCGGTCTTGTATTGCTGCGCCGCTGCGAATGCGGAGAAATCTCGATTGCTGACGCCGGTCAGGTCAAGAAAAAACGGCGCCAAAATCTCCATGCGGGGCCGCTCTGCGGCAAACGCGGTAGGCGCGCAGGTGCTACCGCTTTTCTGGCAAAGGTTGAGCGCCACCTTGATTTCGCCGGAATCGCTGCCGAGCCGTGCATAACGCTTGCCGCTATGATTGGCCACGGACAGTTCCGTGACCGCCTGCACGAGCGCCGGTGTTCCAACCGCGGCCGAACCCGCGGCGACTTGTTTCTCCGCCTCCTGCAACGCACGATTGCCGTCCCGAAAATCCGGATCGTCGTGATCGACGTCGAGCGCGAGCGCCTTCGTCTTCAAAGACCGCGCATGCGTCAGCGAGTAATCCTGAGGGCGGCCGCCGGCGGTCGTCGCTGCGGGACGACCCCAAAGCAGCCAGCCAATGAATAGAATCAGGCAGCCGGCAATTGCTGCGCCGACCCCGATCATCATCCGTGTCCGGGCAGCCTTATTTCCGCCGAGCCCGGCGAGCACCGCTTCGATTGAGGCGGTACGTTTGTCGCGGTCAAACGCGAGCGCGCCGGACAGCGCCGCATTCTGGGCGCGCGAGAGTGAGGAGAGCGGCGCTGCGACGATTCCGGCATCTCGGGCCTCGAGTGAAGAGCGGCGACCGAAGGGGTGCTTGCCGGACAACATTTCATAGATCACACAGCCCAAGGCGTAAACATCGTCACGCTCGTCGGGCTCCATGCCCTGAAGCATCTCGCAGCTTGCATAGGCCGGCGTCAGCGCGCCGAAGGCCGCCGGGTCGACGCTCGTCCTGCGCCCTCGTGCGGCGCGAGCGATTCCGAAGTCGAGCAGTTTCGCCTTGCCCGAGGTCGTGATGAACACATTCGCGGGCTTCAGGTCGCTATGGATGACGTTGTGATCATGGGCATAGGCCAAGGCTGCGCATAAGTCCTGGATCAGCGGCCACGCGCGATTCATCGGCACGCCGCGCCCAAAATCCTCCTCGAGCAAAGTCGCGAGCGTCTTGCCCTCGAGATATTCCATGAGCATGTAGACGTCGCCGCGGTCCGCGTTGAGAGAATAGACGCCGACGATGTTCGGGTGCTGGAGACTGCGCGTCTTGCGCACCTCTTCGCGCAGCAATGCGAGCGATTCGGGGTAGTCGCGGATCTCCGGCTTCAAGACCTTGACCGCAAACGACTCGCCTTGCACCTCCTGGTCGCTCGCGAGATACACGGTTCCCATGCCGCCCGAGCCCAGCTCGCGCTCGATGCGATAGCGATGCCCGAGCAATTGACCGACCCCAATCGGGCCCGCCGAGGCCTCCGCCGACTGGGGATCCGCCCACTCGGTTGCGACGCGCGACTCCTTGATCCGGGTATTTCCTGCGGCAGATCGATCCGCTGCCGACGACGGCAACCCGTGAATACGCGTTCCAGTCGATGCAACCGAGTCGAGCCCGAGCCGGCTCAACATGCCGGCATCGAGCGTGCCGGCGTCGAGCCTGCCCGCCGCAATCGCCTCGTCAAGAAGAGCACGTACGATTGCCGGCTCCAAGGACTCTTGCATCAATTGCCGCCTGACCGACGCCTCGAATTGCGCCGAATTGCACTTGGCGTCGGCGAAAGCCGCTATCGCGGCACGCGCTTGCTCAAGCCCGGTCGGTGTCGCCATGATTCGATCGGACTCGAATGGCGCTCAACGCGCGCTCTGGCCGTTGGGCGGCCGAGCAGCCTTCGAATTGCCTGGACGAGTCTGCTCCTCCTTGGCGATCGCCTCGTCGAGCGCCGCGCGGGCCGCTTGCAGTTGTTCGGGATCGAGTCCCGACCAATCAAAACCTGCGGCTTGCGCAGGCGTTACTTTCGCGGAATCCGCGCCGGAAGCCTGAGCCGGCTGCGGTGTGGGCGGTGCGACGGGTTGCGTGCGATTGAGATTCATGAACGCGGCGACGATCGCGACTGCGACGGCAGCGCCGATGCCGCCGACGATCGCGATCCGCCGCCGGCGAGCCTCCAGCGCCGATTGATCGGTGCCGCCCGGCGCGCGCAAATTGCCGGCGACCGGCGCCGCGCAGGCCGGACAGAATCGCGCCGTCGCGGGAAGCGGTGCACCGCATTTGCTGCAATTCATTGGTTTACCGCCGTGAACTAGGATCGAACACAGCCGTCTTTCGCGGCAACGCAACTCTGCAGTTTGTGCATGTTCTGTTCGAGGCGCTGGTTGAACGTATTGAGCATATCCTGCAGGTCGCCGATCGACACCTCGACCGTGTCATGGCTCAGACAATGGTCCGGCCGCGCGGCGATGACCTTCATTTGTGCCGCGGGCCGTTGCTGCGCGTCGTCGAGACTCGAAAATGCGAGCAAATCGCCGCTGCCGAGCGCGCAGCCCTCGCCGGTGATCACGCTCGTCGTATCGATCTCGGACGCGACTTGAAACACGTAGATTCGCGAATAGCCTGACTGCATGATGTCGATGAGCGTCAAGGGATGATCGTTCGCGTGTTGTGCGACGCTGAGGCGCACCTCCTTGTGAATTTGTGAACGGACATCTTCCGGTACGGCCAGCGCACTGCCCGATGGCGGCTCGACGGCAGTAACCGCGGCCGCGGGAACCACCGACGCTGCTGGTTGGTCGTCGCCGGCGTTCGCGGTCGCAGGCGTCAGATCCGCATGCGCAAGGGCCTGAGCTTGCAACTCGCCGGCCTGTTGTTTCAATTGTTCCAAATCAGCCGCGCCGGCGCCCGAGCCCGTGGCGGCGGCCGTCAATTCCGGCGGCGGCGGCGGCGGTAGCGGTGGCGGCGGTGGTAGCGGCGGCGGCGCATCCTGCGGAATCATCGGTTGGTCCGACGCAGCGGGCGCAGCGTCGCCAGCCGGCAACGCGCCGCTTTGATCCGCGTCCGACTCGTCGACCGGCGGCACGCCTTGATCGGCAACTGCATCGGCTACTTGCATGTCGCCAAGCAAATCAATGGGATCGGAGTAGCGTTCGGGCGGAACCGCAAATGCCACGCCCGGGTCCGGACAGACCAAACACTGCGGACCCACCGCAATCGGAAACGCGAACGGCGCGTACAGCACGGCAAAAACGGCCGCCCCATACAGCAGCGGTCGGTAGACGAACGTGTCATAGCCGCGAAATTGTGTGACCGTGTAGAAGCGCCGAACCGGCATCGCCAGCTCGCGGACCTGGCCCGATACGGTCGTCGCGTAGATCGTTCGTTGCACGATCGTGGGTGCGCCGCCCCCGACCGAAGCTCCTGCTTTGACGAAGTTCTCGGCATAGAGCGGCCGACCGTCGGGCAGATACGCGGCATGCAATCCATTGTGGTAGTTCACGAATTGCGGACCCGATATGAATCCGCTGCTGTGAAAAGTCGCGGCGTCGACGGTTCGCCGGCCGTCCGTGTAGAGGCGCGTCGTGGTGCGGCCGTCGAAGCTCATCGTCTGGCGATACGCATTGACATGCCCCTGCCCGCGAGCATCGACATGCTGTTCGACAACGATCGAGGCGTGCGCCGACAATCGGTTGACCGCCGTGTATCCCGGACGACCCGAATTGGCGACCAGCGTGGCCGTCGGACTCAACTCGACGCGGTGCCCCTTGATCGGCGGAGATTCCCCGCGGTGATCCAAGGGCCCCACGTGGATCTCGCCGCGCTCACCGACGCCGCCGGGAACGTGTTCGACAGGACCGTGTTCGATCGGTTGCGAGTGAAATCTCTCGCCCGGATTGCGGCCCACCGAGTTGAGTTCGCGCTCGTTGCGCGGCTGACCCTCTACCGCATGGGGCGCGCCAATTTGGCGCGGCGGCTCATTCGGGCGCGGTTCAAATTGGCGCGGCGGCTCAAGGGGACGCGGCGGCTCAAAGGGACGCGGCGGCGAAGACTGGCGCGGCGGCTCATATTGGCGTGCTGGTTCATATTGGCGCGGCGGCGAAGACTGGCGCGGCTCGAATTCGCGGCTCGGCGGACGCGCCGTCGAGACCGGTGGCGCATGCACGGGCGGCTCATGGGGCGCACTCGGCGCTGCACGCGCCGGCGGCGCTGCGCGCGGTGGCGGCGCGCCGGTTTGACAGGGTGCGTTGGGCGGCCCGTGCGGGCAGTTCACCGCGAGGGCCGTGAGCGGACATAGTGTTACGCCGACCCACACCACGAAGGCGGGACCGCTTGCGGCGCGTACCGTTTTCTTTGTCGGTATTCCCACCCACCCTACTCCTAGGCCACGTCCCTGAACCCGAACAGAGTTCGATGCAGTATACGGGCGCGGTAAAACCAGCCGCAAGCGCCGCCGCCAAGCTCGAAACCGCGGCCGCCGGGACCTGTGCTGTCCTGCGATAACGCGGCCGCGCCAATGCGATCGACCCGATCGACGCGATCACGAGCGCTGCTCGCGATTCCACGCGCGGCGGCTCGGTTCTCCTCGTGATCGCACCGTTCTGACGGCGCCTGCCGCAGGCGCAAGTCAGGATACCGACCGCGCCATCCATTCTATGGAACGCGCGGTCTCCGCCGGCGCAAAGGTGGGGCGATCGAATTGGACCAGGAGGGATTCGCTGCTACCATCGATCGATGCCGTCATCCGCGGCGCATCCGAGCGCGCAGCGCCGAAGCCGAGGCTCAGGGCCCGAACGACCTGTCCCGATTTTCTCGAGACCGCATGGACACCAGCAACAACATTACGGGTAACTTCAGCCGAGAGGTCTTGCTCTACGCCTTGTATGAGGCCGCGGAGCTCGAGCACAACCTCATGTGCACCTATCTCTACGCGGCATTCAGCTTGAAGTCGGGGGTGTCCGACGGCCTGCGCGCTGAGGAGGCCGAGACCGTGGCGCGCTGGCGCCGCGAAATTATTTCGGTCGCGATCGATGAAATGAGCCATCTGACGGCCGTGTGGAACATCACCTCGGCGCTTGGCGGCACGCCGCGATTCGGCCGGGCGAACTTTCCGCTCGACCCCGGATTGCTGCCCGCGCGGGTCGTGGTCAAGCTCGCGCCGTTCAACGAAGCGGTACTGCAGCACTTCATCTATCTGGAACGCCCGGAGGACTCGACCGAGGCGGACGGCGACGGCTTCGCGCCCGAGCGGCTGTTCGAGCGGACCCCGGTTGGCTCGCATCTGACGCCGATGGGTATCAACTATTTGACGGTCGGCGAGTTCTACCGAACGATCGCCGACGGGCTCCGCAATTTGGTGGCGCGCGTCGGCGAGCCGAACGCCTTTTGCGGCGATCCCAATTTGCAGCTCTCCGCGAGCGAAGTCGACCTCCCCGGTGCGAAGCAAGTCATCTGCATCAAAACGGCGCTCGCGGCGTTTGACGCGATCGTCGCGCAGGGAGAAGGAGCGCCGCTGCACACGGCCGGATCGCACTTCGGACGATTTTGCGAGATGCGCCGCGAATACCAGGCTCTCAAAGCCAAGAACCCTGCGTTCTCTGCGAGTCACCCGGCAGCGACCAATCCGGTCCTACGCCGCCCACCGCGTCCCGAGGGGCGAGTTTGGATCGAGACGCCCGCGGCGATCGCGACCGTCGATTTGGCGAATGCCTGCTATGGGTTGCTGCTTCGCTTGCTCGCCTATTCCTACGGCGTGCCCGCGCCGCATCCGGACAAGGCGCTCGCGGTCGACCTCGCGATTGCTCTGATGCAGGCCGTCACGCCGTTGGGAGAACAAGCGGCGCGGATTGCCGCGGGACCCTCGAACCCGCTGTGCAACGCCGGAATGTCGTTCACAACGCTGCGCGATGCCGCGCCGCTGCCGTTTGGCCCGGCCGCAAGACGTTTCTTCGTCGAGCGGCTCGCGGAACTTAAGCGAGGCGCGACGGCGCTCGCGGCCGGCGGCGAATCGCGTCCGCAGCGTAGCGCGCAACTGCTCGATGAGCTCGCGCGCCGTGCGGCGCAACGATTCGATTTGTCGGCTGCGGTCGTGTTCTCGGCGCCCGCGATCGCCCACGATGCGCAGGCGCCCAAGGCTTCCGAAGCGCCGGCCTCATCCACGGTCGCCGGCGGTGTCGAAATCGTCGAAGGCGGAAAAGCGACGCTGCAGTTCGAAACCAAGCGCTGCATCCATGCGCGCTTCTGCGTCACGGGTGCCCCGAGCGTATTTCTTGCCAACGTTCAGGGACCTTGGATCCATCCCGATACGATCGACGTCGAGCGCTTGGCGGCAGTCGCCGAGGAATGCCCCTCGGGCGCGATCCGCCTGCGGCGCAAGGATGGACGCCCCGACGAGGCGGCACCGCCCGTGAATCTCGCATCGATCCGAGAATCAGGTCCCTATTCGCTGCGAGGCCAACTGCGACTCGATGGCGTCGACATCGGCTATCGGGCGACCCTGTGTCGCTGCGGCGCTTCGAAGAACAAGCCGTTTTGCGACAGCTCCCACCACGAGGTGAACTTTTCGGCCTCGGGTGAACCCGCGAGCACCCGGACCGAGATGCTGCCGGTGCGCAACGGCCTGCTCGCGATCGACCCCCAATCGAACGGGCCGCTTCAAGTGCGCGGCAATTTGGAAATCATCAGCGGCACCGGACGCGTGGTTGCTCGCGTCACGAATGCGCGGCTTTGCCGCTGCGGCGCCAGTGCGGCCAAGCCGTTTTGCGACGGCACGCATGCGCGCATCGGCTTCCGCTCTTGAGGCCGAACGGTTCGGCCGACCGAAAATCCGACGCTCGCGCTCAAGCGGCGAGCAGCGCCCGTAGCAAGGTCAATAGCTCGTCCGGATTGATCGGCTTGCTCGTGACGCGCAGGTGCGGATCGCGAGGCAGATGCTTGATCGCGGTCGAGGTGTCCCCGGTCGTGAGCACGGCGGGCAGCGAAAAGCCCAGCATCTCGCGCAGCGCCGTGATGACTTGGCTGCCCGTTTCTCCGTCTCCCAAGTGATAGTCGGTGATCAGCAGATCGACGCCACGGCCCTGCTGCACGTGTTGCACGGCCTCCGCCAGGGAGGCCACCGGCGTGACGTGATATCCCTCCAACCCGAGCAGCAGAGTCGTCGCGCACCGCACCGACGCATTGTCCTCGACGAGGAGCACGCGCACCGCACCGAGCGGTTGCGATTGACATGCCGCTGCCGCCGCCAACGGGCCGAGAACCGCGGCTCGAGGGCCGCTGCTTGCCGGCAATACGAGCGAAAATGCCGAGCCCTGGCCCGGTTCCGAGCGCACGTCCAGCTTCAACGTGAGCAGCTTGACGAGCCGCTGCACGATCGCAAGTCCAAGACCATAGCCGTCGCGCGACACATTGGCCGGAACGCCGACCTGGTAAAACTCATCGTAGATGTGGGACAAATGATCGGGCGGAATACCAATGCCGGTATCGAGCACCTCGAGACGAACAAGCGACGTCTCGTGCAGGCACCGTAATCGCACAAATCCTTCGCGCGTATACTTGACGGCATTCGAGACCAGGTTTCTCAAAATCTGCTCGACCAGCGAGGGATCACTGTAGGCGGCGTCTTCGCAGGACTCGACCTCGAACTTGAGCCCCTTGTTGGCCGCAATGCCGGCAAATTCCGCGCGCATCTCCTCGAATATGGCCGCGACTTTGAAGTCGGCCGGCTCCGGCCGGATTGCTCCGGACTCGAGCTTGCTGATGTCGAGCAAGGCGTTCAGCAGCCTCGACATCGCCGCGGTTGCCTGCTCCTGTTGCGCAATAGCTTCGACCGCGCCGGGAACCGTCACGAGGCGCCGTAGCGTGCCATTGAGCAACGAGATCGTTTGCACCGGCTGACGCAGATCGTGACTCGCCGTCGCGAGGAAGCGGCTCTTGCCCAAATTGGCGCGGTCTGCGATCTCGCGCGCCTCGTCGGCGCGTGCGCGCGCCGCCTCGGCCGACTCGCGTGCCGCTATGAGTTCCACCTCGATCCGCTTATGTTCGGTCACATCGCGAATCGCGGCGGCGATCAAGGGTTGGCCGATGCCTTCGAGCGGACTCAAACTGATTTCGACCGGAAATTCCGAGCCATCCTTCCGTCGCCCAAACAACTCGAGCCCCGAGCCCATCGGGCGCAGGCGCAAATTGCCGGCATAGTGCTCGCGGTGTCCTAGGTGCCGGTTGCGAAAACGCTGCGGCATCAATGCCTCGACGGGCTGACCGACGATGTCCTCGTGCGCATAGCCGAATACGGCGGAGACTTGGCGGTTCGCGAAGCGAATGACGCCCTCGCCATCGATGATGAGCATCGCATCCGGAGCGGCGTCGAGCGCGCTGCGGGCGATCTCCGATGGTGCCGTACGCATGAGAGGGATCCCTCAGGTTGTGAGTGCCAAACGAACGTTCATTGTATCCACTTCATGCTGGCAGAGCTCGACAGGGCCCCTGCGCCTCGCTCGGCAATCGCCGCCGCGGCGATCGGCGCACCGCTTCCCGGCTCCCAGGGGACATTGTTCGATTCTCAGCTCAAAATATAGGGCGGTAGCCACGCGCGTCTGTATGGCTTCGAACACAAGGCCGAGCTAATCGCCCGATGGGTTCGCCTTCCAAGCGCCGACGCCGGACCAGGCAACCGCGTAAGCTTTGATTTGGCGAGCTTTGATTTGGCGCCGTTAGCGCCGATTCGGAAACGTCAGCGGTAATTCGGCGCTGCGAAGAGTTTGTCGAATTCGCCCCGGATGACCCCGTAGCATTCGCAGGCGGCTTCTTCGAGCCCCGGCTGGTCCGTGATGGTCACGCGACCACGCGTGTATTCGATCAGGCCGGCTTTTTGCAGCGAGCGCGCCGCAATCGAGACGCCCGAGCGTTGCACGCCGAGCATCATCGCCAAAAATTCGTGCGTCAGCGGAAACGTCGCTGCGATCGCGTTGTCATGGGCGATCAAGAGCCAGCGGCAACAGCGCTCTTGGAGCGTATGCAATCGATTGCAGGCGGCCGTCTGCACGAGCTGACTCGTTGCCATGCGAGCGCACCTCCGCATGATTTCGAGCAGCACCTCATCGCGTGCCATCTCGCGCTTCAGCACGTCGCGCCGGATGCGCAGTGCCACGCCCGGAATTTGCACGAGGGCCCTGACGATCGCCTGGTCCACGCCAAATAGCGAGCTCGGGTCAGTGATCCCGTCGATTCCGACGGCTCCGACCTCGACCGTGCGCCCGTCGTGCATGGTCTTGACGAATGAAACCAAGCCTCGATCGACAAAATAGAGATAATCAATCGATCGATCGATTTGATCGATGATCTGACCGCGCACCATCGTGACCGGCTCCAAGTCGGGCAAGATCCGATTCAGCGTCGAGTGCGGGAAGGCGCCCAGGATACGGTTCCTGATGCGATCAGTGTCAACTTTGGCTTCGATGTCCACGTCTGTCGGTATCGCTCCAGGGCAGGTGTGCGTACCGGTCGATGATGGGACGCGCGGCACGCGAAGCAACCGATGATTATACCGGATCCGGCCGCAGTCAACGCGGCTCAACGGGGATCCCGGCTGCGCTCAATGTTGGGCAAGAGACCCGCGAACAGCCCGAACGCAGGCAGGTACGAACAAATGGTAAAGACCCGCTCGATGCCCCAGGCATCGGCCAGCACGCCCAAAACGGCCGCGCCGAGTCCACCGACGCCGAACGCAAGCCCGAAAAACAGTCCCGAGACCATGCCGACTTTGCCCGGCACGAGTTCCTGAGCAAACACGACGATCGCGGGGAACGCCGACGCCAGGATCAGTCCGATCAGCACCACGAGCGGCCCGGTCCAGAACAGGCTCGCAAAGGGCAACATCAACGTGAACGGCAGAGTGCCAAGGATCGAGAACCAGATGACTCGCTTGCGGCCGATCCGATCGCCGAACGGGCCGCCGAGAATCGTGCCGATCGCGGCTGCAAGACTGAACACGAACAGCTCGAGCTGCGCCTCGCGCACCGACAATGCGAAACGATGCATCAAAAAAAACGTGAGGTAGCTCGTGAGGCACGCGAGGTAGACGTATTTCGAGAACACGAGCACGAGCAGCACGCCGATGCCGCGCCGGACGTGGCCTGCCGGCAATGCGGCGACGGCGGCGGCGCGCAAAGCGCCCGCAATGAGGCGCGCGACGCCGTGGTGTTTGTACCAGATGCCGACATTCCAAAGGATCGCCCCCGAGACGAGTGCGAGCAGCGCGAAGAACGCGAGGCTCGATTGTCCCCAGCGCACGACGACCAACGCAGCTGCGAGTGGTCCGAGCGCCTGACCAGCGTTGCCGCCGACCTGGAACAGCGATTGCGCCAGGCCGTGGCGGCCGCCGGCGGCCATCCGCGCGACGCGCGAGGCTTCCGGATGAAACACCGATGAGCCCATACCAAGCAGACTCGCGCCGACGAGCAGCACCGCATAGCTGTGCGCGATCGAGAGCACCACGAGTCCGGCCAGCGAAAATAGGGTGCCGGCGGGCAATGCGAGCGGCGTCGGGTACCGGTCCGCATAGAGCCCCACCAGCGGCTGCAGAATAGAGGCCGTGACCTGGTAGACCAGGGAGACGAGCCCGACCTGACCGAAGCTGAGGCCAAAGTCGGCTTTGAGATTCGGGTAGATCGCGGGCAGCAGCGACTGCATCATGTCGTTGAGCAGGTGGCAGCTGCTGACTGCGACGATGACCGCGAACACGGTGTGTTCAGCCGCCCCGACGACCCCGGCGGCCCCGGCGGCTCGATCGATTTCCCGGTTCACGACCCGCTCTTGCATGCACGGCTCCAAAATATGGGCGCGCTACGATACAGGCTCGATGCGCAGCCTGCCATCCGGATCGACTCCGCTAGAAGTATTTGCGGAGTTGCAGATACAGCTGCGTCGGCGGCGCGAGCAGCGCATCGCTGCCGGGCGCGCGCCGGATTCCTCCGAACTCCGAGCCGGCCGGACCCACGGGAACCTGCAGGCCTCCGATCAGGTTGAGATTATCGGCAAGGGAGTAAGTCGCAGATCCGAGCGCGAACCAGCTGCCGTCGTTCAAATCGAGGATCAGCGTCGGGCTCGCCGTCAGCAGTGGATTGATCTCGATCGTGAGGCCGGCCGCCGCATAGTCGCGCCGCGTGTCGAACAACTGACCGCGAGCCAAGCGCTCGACGAGATCGGGGGGAAGCGAAGCCACGGTCAGATTGCCGGCAGCGCCGAAGCCGTTATGGAAGTATTCGAGGAATATCGTCGCGTTGCGACCGGCGAGCGTCAGCGCGTCGCTGATGTTGCCGAGCGCCGAGGCGCGCGTGGGTCCGCCGTTGACGACGGTCGGCAGCAGTTCGATGTTCCAAGTTGCACCGCCTAGTGAACCGTTGACGCCGATTGCAGCAACCCAGTCGCCGCGATCGCGGGCGAGCAGCCAGGTGAATTGATGCCCCAGCATTGCCGTATGCCAGTGCAAGGCGGCCGAACTCGCATCAGTGGACGGCGGGACACCCGCCCGTTCGGGTCGAGGCACGAGGATGAACTGCAGATCGGAACCGTCTCGATAGAGCCACTGCGTGTAGAGCATGTCGGTGCCGGGCTTATATTCGGTATCGGTGCCATTGGGCGCGAACGGATCGACGAGATCCATCGGCCGAAAGACGAAGCCGCTGCCCCAGCTCAGCGCTTGGCGCCCAACGCGCAACACGAATTCCGGCGCCGTGTAGCTCAGCGCCAATCGATCAATCTGCTGAGTGCCCAGAGTCTGGTCGCCTTGCTCGAAAGTCTTCGTCGAATTCACCAGGGTCGCCGGCGGTGCCGGCAATAGAGCCGCTTCGGCGCGCGCGTCGCGGACAATCAGTCCGTCCTCGAAGGTCACGACGTCGTGGAGCGAGAAGCCCCACCGATCCCCGGTGGGCTCCCACGTGACCCGCAAATTGGCGAGCGAGTCATCACCGGCGCGCGGCCCGGCGGAAGCGTAAATGCTGTCGCTCGGCATATACAAGGCAACCTCCTGCAGCTCGAAACGCCCGTGGACCGCGTCGGGATCCGCACGTGCGCATAGCGGCGCGATCCCGCAGGCGAGCATCAGCGCCGTCCATCGCATCGCTGGTTCAAGCCGCGGTCGGCGCATCGAGCCTGTCATCGCGCGTGATCTTTCCATCAGTCATTTCGATCCGGCGCCGCGAGTGCGCGATCACGCGCGCGTCGTGCGTCGCAATCAGAAACGTGATGCCCGAGGCGCTGTTGAGGCGACGCATCAAGGCAATCAGCTCTTCGGCGTTCTTGGAATCCAAGTTGGCCGTCGGTTCGTCCGCGAGCACGATCAACGGCTTTGGTGCAAGCGCGCGCGCGACGGCGACGCGCTGCTGTTGACCGCCGGAGAGCCGCGCGGGTCTGCGGTTCTCGAGCCCTTCGAGGCCGACCTCGCGCAACGCTGCGCGTGCACGCGCTTCGCGGTCCTTTCGCGGCAGATTGAGCAGCTGCAGTATGAATTCGACATTCTCGATCGCCGAGAGCACCGGAATCAGGCTGTAGCTCTGGAATACGAATCCGATCTTGTGCAAGCGCAGGTCCGCGAGTCGATTGTTGTCCATGTCACCGATCGACTCGCCGTCGAGCGTGATTTGCCCGGAGGTCGGTCGGTCCAATCCGCCGATCAGACTCAGCAGCGTCGTCTTGCCGGAACCCGACGGCCCGGCAAGCGTCGCGAAGTCGCCGGATTCGATTTCGATATCGATGCCCTGAATTGCCGGAACCCGCACCGACCCTTGCACGTAGGTCTTGATGATTTCCCGGCACTGAATGATCGCGCTCATCGAGTGCCCTCCATCAGACCTGCGCCATCGCGCTCACGGGGCTCGTACTTGCCGCCGTTCGCGCCGGCCACAGTGCCGCGGCGATGCCCAGCAGCCACACGATCAGGCTGAAGCGCATCGCGTCGAGCGCGTCGAGATGCGGATGCAGCACACGGCCCGCACCGTACATCTCCGACCCGGCCGCCAGAAAGCCCAAATCGAATCCGTTGCCGAATGGTGCGAGGGTCAGCAGTGTCAGCAAGACGCCCGCGATGACGCCGGTGCCGATCAGCAGCGCCGATTCCAGCGTCACCTGCAGAACGATCAGGCCGGGACGCATGCCGAGAGCCTGCAGCAGGCCGAATTCGCGCGAGCGTTCGAACACCGCCATGAGCTGCGTATTGACGATGCCGATTGCCATCAGCACGAACATGACGGCGAGCCAGATGAATACATAGGACTGCGAGAACTGTTCCATCACGTAGGCAAGCGGCGCCAAGACGGTCCAGGGCTCCACGCTTTGCGCAGGCGCGGCCCGTCGAAGTCCGGCAACCACCTCGGAGAGCGAAAGCGTCTTCGCGCCGTCAAAGCTAATTTCAGAAATGTCGCCGCCGATCCCAAGCAGGGACTGCGCGGTGCGCAGGCCGGTGAACGCAAATTGATCTTGCGCGGGTAGATTGCCGCCAAACAGTCCGACGATCGTAAAACTCGCCTCGGCAAGATGGCCGTCGGCAGCTTGCGCCATGACGATGATGCGCTTGCCGACGCGTGTCTTGATCCGCTCGGCGAGATCTCGACCGATGACGATGCCCCCGTCCGCGTCGTTGTCGAGATAACGACCCTCGACGATTTCGGTCGGCAGATCCGAGACCGCGGCTTCACCGCTCGGCGCGACGCCGAGCAGCGTGACCGCACGCGTGCGATATTCGCTCTGCATGACTGCGGGGATCCGCACGCGCGCGGCCCAGGCGCTCACGAGCGGCGAGTTCAAGGCGGCCAGCAATCTGGCATTGGGCGCCGGCATCCGAAAATCCACGTTGGGATCGTCCAGATAACCCGCGGCATGGATCTGACCTTCGCCGGTCAGCAAGCGCAGATTCGCCTCCCGGCTGCTCATGGCCCAAGCCTGCAACATCACGTCGAATATCAGGATGGACCAGATGCCCACCATGACGACCAGCAGGGTGATGACCGTGCGGCGCGGGTTGCGCCACACGTTGCGCCAGGCCATCGGCAGCAGCAAAACCAAGGACCGCATCACGCGCCCCGCATCGCGGATGCCGCAGTCAGGTGCGCGATGCGCAGGTACGGGACGATGCCGCCGAGCACGACCGCGAGCAGAATCGCGCCGGGTCCAATCAGGGCGCTCGCCGGCGTCAGAGCCGGATAGAGTCGCGCCGGCAAGCCGAACTGCGATAGCAGCTCACCCATGCCGGAAAAATTGAGGCCCTGATGCTGAGACCACGAGGTCGCCGCCGCGCCGATCGCGAGGCCTGCCGCGCAGCCGGCCAGCGCCAGCGTCAGCAGTTCCAGCCAGACCATGCGTCCGATGAGGCGGGGTCGCATGCCGACGGCCAACAGCATCCCAAACTCTCGCGTGCGCTCGAGCACGGACATCAGCAAGGTATTGAGAATGATGAACGCGACGACCACAACGAGCGTCAGATAAAGCAGCGCGGTCGTGGCGTACTTGAGCGCAAGCGCATCGTGCAGCGCCGGTTCGAGCGCGGTCCAGTCGAGCAGCGCAACGTGATTGCGCTGTGCGAGCGTTCGCAGCGGCGCCAAGGCCGCGTCGAGCCCGTCGAGCGAGCGGCCGGCGAGCGCGATCGTACTCGCGCGCCCCGTCATCGCGAATGTATCCTGCGCGCGAACGAGGGGCATTTCGAGAATCGAGCGATCGAGTTCGGGGATCCCGCTGCGATAGATGCCGACCACGCGCAGCACGTCGGCCGCGACCGAACCATCGCGCGCCGCGCCGAGCAGCGTGACTGTGCCGCCAACGGACACTTGCAGATTGCGCGCGAGACTCGAGCCGATGACCGCGGTATCGGTGTCGGCAGGCTCCAAATACCGGCCGTCGCGGACCATCGCGGCGATCGAGGAGACTTGACGCTCCCGGGCCGGATCGACTCCGATCACTGCGGCTCCAAAGCTGCGCTCCCCTTTGGCGAGAATGGCAAAGCCATTGACGCGGGGAGCTGCCGTGGTGACGCCCTCGATGCCGAGGGCGTCTCGGATCAGGGCATCGGGGTCGACGATCGATCGATCGAGCCCGGGATCCGCGGCGTAACCGTCCGGTTGAAATTGAGCATAGCCGTCGAGGATGCGCAGCGTGCTCTCTTTCATCACGCCATAAACGCCGATCTGAAACGACAACATGAAGACCAGCAGCGCGGCGGCAATCGCCATGCTGAGCAAGCTCAGCAAGGTGCGCTGAGGACGACGCCAGAGGTTCCGCCAGGCGAGTGCGATGAGCACGTTATTGCCGCGGGTTTTGCAGATTGGAGAGCGTAAAAAAGTAGTCCGGCATTTTCATGTCAAAATGGCCTTCGGAAGTCTCGATTCGCGTCCATTGGTCGGCCGCATCGAGCGGAACCATGGTCATGGCCACAGGGTATAGCCTGCCGCCGAGCATGGCGATCCGTTCGGTGCGTAAGCGCCGTGCGGGCTTCAGGTCCTGGTCGAAGAACGTTTCTTCGATGATGAGGTCGTCGTCGCGAATTTTGAACGCGACCTTGCCCCAAACGACGGGTGCGCCCGGCTTCGGTACCGCCTCGATCGTCCAGAGCGTGTGTCCTTCCGACTGCTCGTTCGCGGCGACGCGATGGGTATATTCGGTGATGATCTCGGTGGACTTCGCGAGGTCGTTGTACGAGAAGTCCGATCCCATCCAAGATTGATTCATCATGCTTGCCGGCAGCTTGATGACCTGATTGAGCCTCGGATTGAACACCCAGGTGTCGCGGCCGAGCTTGAGCGTCGCATTGCCGGCGTCCTTGGCCGGCGCCATGAAGCGGACCAGGCCGTCGTCTTGACCGCGCGTCCACGCCATGAGGTCGAGGTGGCGCTCCCAGTCGGGGCGATGCACGGTCATCGCCACGGTCGTCGCCGAACTCTGCGATCGGTAGTGAGCGTAAGCACGCTCGAGGATCGCGTCGGCGTCCGGCGCCGAACCCGCGAAGGCCTGCGCGGCAGCGGCGAGCACGAGCGCCATGGCCAAATCGCTGCGCATCAAGATCTCATGCTCGGGACCGACTCGTTTCAACCCACCGCGGAGCCGCACAGGCGTCCCACGTAAAAGGTGATCAGCGCCGCGGCGGCGCCGATCACGACCTGTCGCGCCGCGGAGAAGGTCGGCGAGCGGCCGTTGAAAAAAGAGGTGATGAATCCGAGCAGCAGCAGTGCGAACAAGGATGCGATCACGCTGCCGATTATCCCTGATTGGACCTTGAACACAAAGAATGGCAGCAGCGGCACGATTGCACCCACCGAAAACAGCGCGAACGAGACGAACCCCGCACTCAAGGGGTTGGCGCCCAAATGCGCCGGTTCGATTCCGAGCGCCTCGCGCACCAGCGAGTCCGCGGCCGATGGTCCCTGCAACAGGATCTTTTCCACGGCGCGATTCGCATCGTCCTCGGTCATGCCTTTGGCCTCGAAGATCAGCGCGAGCTCCTTGCCCTCGAGCGCGGGAATCGCATGCGTGCTCTCGACCTGCTGGTCGATTTGGCGCCTCGCCATCTCCCGCGCGTTGGTGACCGACAGCCACTCGCCCAAGGCCATTGCGCAGGCCCCGGCAAACAGGCCGGCGACGCCGGTCAACAAAATGGTCGAGCGCTGCGCTGCGCCGCCGGCGACCCCCATCAGCAGGCAAAGATTCGAGACCAAGCCGTCGTTGGCGCCGAGCACGGCAGCTCGCAAATTATTGGCCAAATTTCTGGCGCCCCAACTCGTGCTCTGCACCTGCTCTTCACCCGGCGGCGGCGCGAGACTGCCGATCGTGCGCAGCACCGCCGCATGGCCGCGTTCCTCAGTGGCGAGCCCCGCGGCTTTGGCGTCCTCCTGATCCGAATAGTCGTCGCGGTCCGCGAGCTCGCGCGAAGTGATGCTCGGGATCACGAATGCGACCCCGAACTGGCGCGCGAGCTGGATCAGCACTCGGGTTCGCAGCGAGGGGTTGAACGTCGGAACCGGGTATCCGGCCGCGTGCAGACGCTGCTCCCAAAACAGCGAATGCTCGCGCTCCGATGCCGCGAGTTTGTTGAATACGCTGCGCAAGCTGCCGTTGCGCTCGACGGCGGCCAGAGCCTGGTAGAGCGCTGCGCTGTCGCGCTCGGCTTTCCAGTTGCGCAGCAACCGGTTTAGCTCGTTCGATTCCAATGGCCTCTCCGCGCAATTAACGATGGGTCCGGGACGGGCTCGCGATCCGTCCACGCCAGCGCCGCGACGCCGTAGTATGTCACGACGAATTGCGCGAACCCGGAATGCGACTACTTCCCATTGCCTGAGGCGCGCCGTCCCTTGCGCAGCGGCGCGATCCCATGCGCGTGGTTGGGGATGCAAGAGCGCAGCGGGCCTCAAAGAATAAGAGCGCCACGCTCCGCGAGCAGCTCGCGCAGCACGCTGCGGTGACAGCGCCGCTCGTCGTCGCAATAGCATCCGACCGAGAAATCCGTGCTCGTTGACAGTGCTGCGAGCAGATCGAGCGCTCGGCTCGGCTCCGGGGCCGACATCTCTTTCGTGAATTGCCGCACGAATCGTTGCCAGTCCGCAGCTTGGGTCACAGCTTTCGCCCGCGCGACGAGTGCGGGGCTCGGGGACAAAATCGGAAACCAGACGTCGTAGTAGCCGCGAGCCGCGATCTCGGCCTTCGGCACGCCGCGCGGCGGGCGCCGCACCGTGCCGATGCGAAGACCCTCGTTTCCCGCCTTCGCAGATCCGAGTCGCACGATTCTAATGGCCATTCGGCGGCACCTCGCTCACTCGCCCATGCTCGCAGTATGCACCCTCGCGCAACGTCCGCCGTCGCGCGGTCGGCGCCATCGCACGGCGTGCGCGGCCGCACGCACACCGTGCGCGAGGGCGCGCTCGCTACATGTCCATGGCTTGAGCGACCTCGACGGAGCCGCCCGCTGCGAGCAGTGGGCAGCCCTTGGCACGAGCCAGGGCGTCGTCGAGGTTTTGCGCCTCGATCAGACTATAGCCGCTCGCGGGATTCGCGCCGCCATCCTTGGCGACCGTGCCATTGCTCTTGACCGTCGATGACTTGCCGACCGGGTTGCCGCCGTCGATCAGCGACTTGCCCATCGACGCAAACCATTGCCCCCAAGCGGCCATGACCTTGGCCTGCGCTTCCTTGGTCTCTGGGTGTGATCCGCCGTGATAAACGAACAAATACTTCGCCATTGCTGCATCTCCTGTTGATGGGTTGATCGGCGCGGCCGGCCGTGGTGCGGTGGCTGTCCTCGGCCCTGCAGACCATCACCGCGGTATCGGCGAATTGGAGAGTATCACCGCTACCGCCCGCGCACATCGGGCAGGATATCGTGAAAATCAGCGAATTGATTGTGCAAGGTCTACAATCTGTTCCGTGCCCGACTACCACGCCAAAGCGCTGAGCGACGCCCTGCGCCGACTCGCGCAAAGCCCGTCCCTGGCGGCGACGATTCGGCGTGCCGCGGGCAATGCCGCCAGAGTCGCCGCGGAGCTGCAGCGCGCAGTGCTTGCCGAGGTGCCCCAGTATTCCGAGTCGATGAATCCGGAGCTGCTGCCCGAGTCCGCGCGCCATTGGGTGCAACATACCGACGAAATACTGCGGCTGTTGCGCGGCGGGCGCCTCGCCAACTTCGATTTCGTGCGCGAGCATGCGCGTCGACGCGCCGAGCAGCGATTTCCACTGGAAGCAACGCTGCATGCCTTTCGCAGCGGACACAAGGTGCTATCGCGCTGGCTGCGAGAGTCGCACTCCAGCGGTACGTCGCGAGCGCGCCATTCGCCGCGCGACACGGACGCTATCACCGATTTTGCGATGGAATACAGCGATGCGATCAGCACGACGTTCGCCGGCACCTACTCCTCACACACGCTGCTGCTCGCCGATCTTGCGGGCGACCAGCGCGCCGAGTTGCTGCAGGTACTGCTCGATGGCCGCGACGAGGCGGATCCGCGCGTTGCGCGCATCTTGCGCGAAGCCGGCTTTCCCAAGAAGCAGCCGGTATTTTGCGTTGCGCTCGCGCGCTCCGTAGACCCCGCGGAGATGCTCAATGCGGCGCGTGCGCGCCGTCTCGCCGATTCAATCGAGCAAATCCTCGCGGAAATATCGGTGCGCCGGCTCATCGATGTGCACGCCAACAAAGTGACGATGGTGTTCTCCGAGGTCCGCCGCGAGTCCGGCTGGACGGCGCCGCGCGGCTCGCTTGCGATGAGAATCGGTGAGGCGCTCGATTTCGTCGGCAACGCGGCATTCATCGGCGTAAGCAGCGATGTCGCTTCCACCTCGCAAATTCCGATCGCCCACCGCGAAGCGCTGGCCGCGCTGGAACTCGCAGAGCTCACGCAGCGCGTCGTTCGATTCGCCGACATACCGACACAGCGTCTGCTGCTGTATTTCGCCGGCGAGGAATTCCGGCGCGTCCTGCCCGGATGGTCCGGCGAGTTTTACGCCGCGGACAAGCGCGCACGCGGGACTCTCACGCAAACTCTGCGCGCCTACGCGGATGCCGACATGAACATGCTCAAGGCGGCGCTGGCGCTCGACCTGCATCCCAACACCCTCTACGCGCGATTCGAGCGGATATTCGAGATCTCCGGCCTGCATGCCCGATTTTTCAATCAGTTGAACACGCTGCTGATCGTCGCCGGCTGCCGGCGAGATGAGCCGGCGAGCGGCGCCGGGAGCCTAGCGCGCGTCTTAGCGCCAGCCGATCAGTTGGCGGCCGAGTTTGCGCACCCATTGGGTGTCGGTCAAGTCTCTGATTATTAACGGGTTCACCATTGATCGTCGCGACTCTAGATCGGCTGCCGCAGCTCGTCTCGGTGAGGCGTAAGATCGCGCTCAGGTCCTCCAAGGATTGGGAAGCATCGATGGCGACGAGCGGAAATTCGTCGGTGGATATCGCGCGCAGCGGGCTGTTGCTTGATCCCGGCGAGCTGGGATTGCCGACACGCACGGCATTATTGTTGGTATTTGCTGCGGTCTACGCGCTGCTGGTCGGCGCCGGACACCTGCTACGCGAGGAAGTTGTGGAACTCGCGATCGTCTGGCCGGCGAGCGGCCTGTTGTTCACGGTCTTGTGGCTGACACCGCGCCGCAGCTGGCCATGGATCATCGCCGCGCAAGTGATGGTCGAGAGCGCCGTCAGTCTGGCGTTCTACACGCAGCCGCATGGTCCATGGTGGCCGCTGTTTGCGGCCGCGAACTCGGTCGATGCGATCGTCGGCGCTTCGTTGCAGCGACGTTGGGTCACGGACCCTGCGCTGCCCCGGATTCGGCAAGTTCTTTTGTTTCTCGGTTCCACGTCGCTGGGCGCCGGCGCCGGCGCTTTCCTCGGCGCCATGGTGTCGAGCCATGCGCTGGCCGATCCGCGTTATTGGCATGATTGGCAGATCTGGTGGGCCGGGAACTGGTTAGGCTCCCTGTGCACGGCGCCGGTCGTGTTGCTGTGGTGGATCCGCTACCGGACGCCGTCATTATCCGTGCGCCACCGCTCCTATGCGGAGGCAGTCATCATCGGCGGCGGCATACTGGCCGCGACGTTGTGGGTATTCTCGGCCCCCCCGGGCGGCTTATCGACGCTCTTCGACCTTCCGTCTTCGATCTTCGCGCTACTCGTGCTGGCCGCGTTTCGCCTGCCGCCGCGTTCGGTCGCATTGCTGACGGCTTCGGTCGTCGTCGTGGCCGCATATTACTCGGGTCATCACCTCGGTCCGTTTGCCGCAGGTTCCGACGCGTTTGCTCGCGTCGGTGCGCTGCAGGTCTATCTGGCAACGATCGTCATCGTGACTTTCATGATGACGATCGTGCTGCTCGAAATAAAGGGTGCGCTCGGGCTGCTCAAAGCCAGCGAAGAGCGTTATCAGCGTTTCGTCGAGCTCAGCACCGAAGCCGTTTGGCGCATCGAACTTCAATCGCCGATGCCGCTGAGCTTATCGGTCGATCGCCAACTCAAGTGGCTGCACCAAAATGCGCAAGTTGCAGAATGCAATTTGGAATACCGCCGACTCGGCCTGCAAGCCGGGCTCTCCGAGACGGAGGCGCAATTATGGCGGGAGGACGTTCCCTGGTCGACGATCCTGCTCGAGAATTTGGAACAGGCGGCTCGACAGCGATATTCCATGGATGGCCTGCGTTTCAGCTTGAACATCGACGGACAGCGAACGACCTTCCTCACCGCATTCAGCGGCGTCGTGCAGAACGAGAAACTCGAAAGAATCTGGGGAGTGGCGCGCGACGTGACCCAACTGGTGCGCACGACCGAGATCCTGCAACGCGAGCGCGAGCGCCTGCGTGAATACGCCTGGGAATTGGGATTGGCCGAGGAGCGCGGACGGCGAGAAGCGGCCGTCGATTTGCACGACGGCGTCGGACAATTGCTCGCCGCGCTGCAACTCAATTTAGGCGCGATACGCAGGTCGGATCCTCGCAACACCGACGCCCTGCTCGCCGAAGCTGAAGAAATTCTCGCCAACATTCAGAACAGCGCCCGCGAGGTCATCGCGGATTTGAGCCCGCCGGGGCTTTACGACCTCGGCTTGCAGGCTGCGCTCGAATGGCAGGCCGCGCGTGTCGCCAGGGACTCTCGGATGAAAATGGATCTCGCAGTGCGAGTTCCGACCGACGACCTCGACATCGGCTGGCGCGTTTTCGTCTTCAAGATCGTGCGCGAGCTAGTGCAGAATGTCATCAAGCACGCCCAAATAGCCGCAGTCGATGTGAGCATCACGCTGGATCAAGACCAGCTCGAGATTGTGGTCGCCGACCAGGGCGTTGGTTTCGCGGTTCCGCGCGACGGTCCGACTGTAGCGGGCCATCGGTTCGGTCTCTGGAGCATCGCGGATCGCGTGCGCGCGGTCGGCGGGAAATTCCAGATCGACACGGCGCCCGGAGAGGGCTGCCGCGTCACGATTGCTGTTCGTACGAACTCGCAGCCGGTCCAGGCCCGATTCAACGACTCGGACGACGTCTGGGCCAAGTCGGCTCATAGAGCCTGAGCGATTACGGCTTGAACTCTGCGCTTGTGCGGCTACTCTAACGGCGGAGCGCATAGATCTCGGAGATTTGCAGGATCCTCATGAATTCACGCGTTGGAGCCCTCATTTTGGCGCCGATCTTGGCCGCGGCGGTGCACGGCGCCCCGGCGCCTTTCGACCTGTCGGGGCCCGTGCTCGAGGTCAAGATCATCCGCGCAGCGGTTACGTTGCCGATCTCCGAAGTCCCGAATCTCGCCGCCGGCGATCAGATTTGGATCAAAGCCGATTTGCCGCCGACCCAGTCGAGTCACTATCTCCTGGTGACCGCCTTTCTCAGCGGCTCGACGAATCCTCCGCCACCGACCTGGTTTACTCCGTGCAAGACGTGGACCAATCCGTGTGCACGCGATGGACTCAAGGTCACCGTGCCGCAGGGTGCTCAACAAGTGCTCGTGTTCCTCGCACCGGAGTCGGGCGGCGACTTCCGCACGCTCATCGGTGCCGTGCGCGGCAAACCCGGTACGTTCGTTCGCACTTCGCAAGATTTGAATCAGGCTGCACTCGACCGTTCGCGATTGGAACGGTATTTGTCGACGATTCGCAGCCTCAACGACTCGGATCCATCGAAACTCAAAGCGACGACTCCGTTGCTCGCGCGCAGCCTCGCGATCAAGGTCGACGACAAATGCCTCGACCGCATTCCTGCGCTGCAGGCACCCTGTCTCATGCTGGGTCAGGAGTCGCTGATTCTCAACGATGGGCACAGCACATCGATCGTCGAGGCGCTGACCTCCGGACCCGGCGCCGATTTGGCGATGGAGGCGAGTTATACGCCGCAGCTGAGCTACGGCTACTACAGTCCCTATATCGCATCGGTACTCGACATCGCACGCCTGCTCGATTCGTTCCACGTCGCGCAGTATCAATACATTCCCGCGCTCAGCACACAGCGCGGCGATAAGTTCGCACTCACGCTCAACACCGCCCCGTCGTTTCACAATCCCAAGTCCGTGTTGGTCGCGGCACTGCCCGCCGTCGAGCAGCCGCAGCTGCCTCCCCTGCATGCGGTCGATCCCAAGGAGATCTACTGCGCGAGGCGCACGACGCTCGTGCTGCCGGTCGAGGGTGCGCCGCTGGTGTTCTCCACCGATTATGCACACGACGTCGTTCTCAGCATGAGGGGCACGGACGGCAAGACCATCGAGTTGCCGGCCGCGGCCGATGCGATTCAAGGCGGCTATGTCGTCGACACCGCGGGCCTGCGGTCCGCCGACCTCGGCGACAGCGTCGAGGCATCGCTGCGCGGCCGCTGGGGATTCGATTCCTACGATGGACCGAGCTTTCGCCTCATCAATGCGCATGCGGTCGCCTTGGAGCTTGCGGCGGGAGACGAAGACGCGCTGATCGTCGGCCGCCAGGATACGGTTCACTTTCGCGCCGACAGCGTCGGCTGTATCGACGGCATCATGCTCAAGGATCCGGCCGGCAAGGAACTGCGAGCCGAATGGAAGACCGTCAAGCCCAACGAGGTCGAGGTCAAGCTGCCGCTGCAGGACGCCCGGCCCGGTGCGATGACGCTCATGGTCACGCAATACGGCGTCAAGGAACCGCAGCCGATTTCGATCCATGCTTTTTCCGAAGCGGGAAGATTCGAGGGCTTCAGCATCCACGCGGGCGATGGCCAGGGCATTCTCAAGGGCAGCCGGCTCGACGAGGTTGCGAGCCTGTCGATCGGCAGTGTCGTGTTCATGCCCGGCGAACTCTCGACGAGGGGCGGAAGCGATGAGCTGCCGATGATCGTCGAGGAGGTGGAGGCGGCGGCGGCGGCGTCACTGAGACCGCAACATGCGGCCGCGGCGAAAATCCAGCTCAAAGACGGCCGCGTATTCCCGGTCGCGGCCGCAATCGAGGCGCCGCGGCCGCGCGTCGTCCTGATCAGCAAGAATGTGCAGTCATCGCCGTCGATCGAGAGCAGCAATATCCAGCTCGCCGAACCGGGCGAGCTGCCGCAGGATGCGACGCTGCAGTTCTCGTTGCGAACGCAGTCGCCGGCCGTGTTCTCGCGCGACGAGAGCGTCGAAGTGGCCACGGCCGATGAATCTTTCGCGACGATCTTGAGCTTGAGCAACGGCGGCATGACTCTCGCGAATGCGCGCGTCGCGGTGGCCACGCTCAATCCGTCCAAGGCATTTGGGTCTTCTGCGTTCGGACCCCTGCAGTATCGAGTCAGCACCAACGGCGTCTCGGGAGACTGGCAGCCGCTCGCGACGCTGGTGCGCCTGCCGGTGCTCAGCGAGATCAAGTGCCCTGCGACCGTGGAACTCGCCTGTAAGCTCTCGGGCAGCAATCTCTTCTTGATCGACTCGATATCGAGCGACGCGAAATTCACGCATTCCATTCAAGTCCCGGACGGATTCTTGGGCTCCGCGGTTCCGGTTCCGCATCCCGCCGACGGCATCATTTACGTGAAGCTGCGCGATGATCCCGGGGTCGTCAATCCCACGACGCTGACCGCGGAGCAATTGCCGGCCTCGCCCGACGACTTGGCGCGGTCGGCCGCTCGCCAGCAGGGGCTCGCGCCCGACAACGGCGCCTCCATCGATGCGGCCGCGAGCCCCGCGTCGGCGAACGGTGCAGCGCCGCTCCCGCCGAGCACGCTGAACTCGCACCCGTCGCAGCCCTAGCGCTAATCGGGAATTTTTGGCGTCGCCGTGAGACGCGCCGGCAGGTCTCGACTCATTGCCGGCCGCGTCGAACGCTTCAGCCAGCCCGGCGAATCGGAATGCGTGTGCCCTTGCGCGAGGCGAACACACCGGCCAGATTCGTGCCGGTGACGTCCTCCAAGGTGTAGCGATCGAGCGTCGCGAGAAAATTGCGCCGCGCATCGCTGAGCACCGACCGCAGCACGCAGGCCGGCAATAGCGGACAGGTCTGATGCTGCTCGTTGAAACATTCGACGATATCGAACCGCTCTTCCATGTCGCGCACGATCTCGCCGAGGTTGATGAGCCGCGGCGCACGCGCGAGGCGCAGGCCGCCGCCCTTGCCGCGAATCGTCTCCACGTAGCCGCGTGAAGCGAGCCGGTTGACGACTTTCATGAGGTGATTGACCGAAATGCCGTAGGCCTCCGCAATCTGCGCAATCGTGCAAAGGCGTCCCGGATGGGCGCCGAGAAACATCAGCGCGCGCAGCGAATAGTCGGTGAATTGGGTCAGTTGCACGATGCATGCCTGCGGCGGGAGGCCGCGTTCCCGCATTATCACCAGGGCAACGCGTTTGCACAACCGCAGCGCCGCAATCCGCGGCGCCGGCCGCGCGACTACGCGAATCACGGCGTGGCCTGCGGCAACTACCTAGTGACTCGTAACCCCCCGGAACCATAAGATGTATTTGGAATGCATGTTCGAGGATCCGGGGGTATCCCTCGAGCGGGCGTTACCAAACACCTCCGGCGCGCCATTGGTTGTGCAGGGGGCAATCGACAATTCGAAACTCGAGAGGCAATACCATGGGACTCTATGAAGAACTGGGCGGCGCTGCCGCCGTGAATGCTGCTGTCGATATTTTTTACCGTAAAGTGCTCAAGGACGAACGCATCAGCCGCTTCTTCAAGGGCGTCGATATGACGCAACAAGCGGCCAAGCAGAAGGCGTTTCTGACCATGGCTTTCGGCGGTCCGAACAGCTACACCGGCCTCGATATGCGCAAGGGCCACGCGCATCTCGTCAAGCAAGGCCTCAATGACTCGCATTTCGACGCGGTAGTCGAGGATCTCGGCGCCACCTTGAAGGAACTCAAGGTGCCGGATCACTTGATTGCGAAAGTCGCGGCGGTCGCGGAAACCACCCGCAACGACGTTCTCGGCCGCTGAGATCGGCACGTATGCCCCGGGTCGCTTTTCAAGGCTCATCGTACGAGACCGACGCTCAATCGGTGCTCGACTGCCTGACGGCCCGAGGGCATTCGGTGCCCAATTCCTGCCGCGTCGGCGTTTGCCAATCCTGCCTTATGCGCGCCGTGCGCGGCGCCATTCCGGGAAATGCGCAGACCGGAATGACGCCGACGATGATCGCGCGCGGCTTGTTTCTCGCCTGCCAATGTTTCCCGACCGAGGACATCGAGGTCGCGCTCGCCGACGAAGTCATCCGGCGCGTCGAGGCGAGGGTAAGCGCGATCGAGCGCCTCAGCGACGATGTCCGAGCGGTGCGCCTGCGGCCATCAACGCCGATCGAGTATCGGTCCGGCCAGTTTCTGCGCTTGTTCAAGGATGCCCGGACGTCGCGCAACTATTCGCTCGCGAGCGTGCCTTCGCTCGATGAGGAATTAATGATTCACGTCCGCCGGTTTCCCGGCGGCCTCGTGAGCGGATGGATTTTCGAGCATCTGGAGCCCGGAGCCCTCGTGACGATTTCCGAGGCATTCGGCGACTGCTTCTACGTTCCCGGCAATCCCGATCAAAACATTCTGCTGCTCGGTACCGGGTGCGGCCTGGCGCCGCTCTACGGAATCACGCGCGACGCGCTTCATTTCGGGCACCGCGGCCGAGTCTGCCTGTACCATGGCAGCCGCGAAACCAGCGGGCTCTACTTGTCTGAAGGCCTGCGCGAGATCGCCGCGACGCATCCGAATTTTCAATACCGGCCTTGCGTTTCGGAAGGGCCGTCGATCGACGGAATTTCGAGCGGAACGCCGCTCGATCTCGCCTTGAAGGAAATCCCGGATCTGACCGGATGGCGGGTTTACCTTTGCGGCAATCCGCAAATGGTCGACGCAGCGCGCGTCGAAACCTTCCTCGCCGGGGCCGCGAGTTCGGAGATTTTCGCCGATCCCTTTCTGCCGACGGGCGCGTCCAGCGGCGCGCCCACCGGAGCGCCGTCGGCGCCGGCGTGAGAGGCAATCGGCGCGCCGTAGCCGCCTCCGCCAGGCGTCTCGATGACGAAGACGTCGCCCGCCTGCATCTCGGCCGTCGCGGTGCCCGAGAGTTCGACGCGATTGCCGTCGGCACGTTCGATCCAGTTGCGCCCCATGGCGCCAGATCCGCCGCCACGGAGCCCAAACGGCGCGACCCGGCGATGGTTCGAAAGGATCGCAGCCGTCATCGGCTTCAAGAATCGAATCTTTCGAATCGCACCGTCGCCGCCATGATGTCGGCCCTCGCCTCCGGAACCGCGGCGAATCGCGAATTCCTCGAGGCGCACCGGAAAGCGCCATTCCAGCACCTCAGGATCGGTCAGGCGCGAATTGGTCATATGCGTTTGCACCGCGTCCGTGCCGTCGAAGTCGGGCCCGGCGCCTGAGCCGCCGGCGATCGTCTCGTAGTACTGGTGGACCGCATCGCCGAACGTGAAGTTGTTCATCGTGCCCTGTGCCGCTGCCATCACGCCAAGAGCGCCGTACAAACAATCGGTAATGCATTGCGAAGTCTCCACGTTGCCCGCTACGACGGCGGCCGGATAGCGTGGATTGAGCATCGATCCCTGCGGAATGATGAGCTCGAGCGGCTTCATGCAGCCCTCGTTCATCGGGATCTCGTCGCCGAGCAGAGTGCGAAACACGTAAAGCACGGCGGCACGACACACGGACGCAGGCGCATTGAAGTTGTTGGGCTGCTGGGCCGACGTGCCCGTGAAGTCGACGAGCGCACTGCGACTCGCCCGATCGATCGAAATCTTGACCTGAATCGCGCAGCCCTCGTCCATCTCGTAGCTGAACTCGCCGCTTCCGAGCGTCCCGAGCACTCGGCGCACGCATTCCTCGGCGTTGTCCTGCACATGCTGCATGTAGGCGAGCACGACTTTCAAACCGAATTGCTCGGCGATGCGCCGCAGCTCCTGCACGCCTTTCTCGTTCGCGGCGACCTGCGCCAGAAGGTCCCCGATGTTCTGAAGAATGTTGCGCGAGGGATATTTGCCGGATTGCAGCAGCGCCTTGAGTTCCCGCTCCCGAAAGCGTCCCTGCTCGACCAGCAGGAAGTTGTCGATGAGTACGCCCTCCTCCTCGACCGTCGTGCTGTTCGGCGGCATGGAGCCGGGCGTGATCCCGCCGATGTCCGCATGATGACCGCGGGATGCGACCCAAAAAATCGGCGCTGCTTGGACCGCGTCGAAAACCGGGGTGATCACGGTGAGGTCGGGCAGGTGAGTGCCGCCGTTGTAGGGAGCATTGAGCAAATAGACGTTGCCGGCGCGGATCGTGCCGGCTCGCTCGCGCATGACGGCGCGCACGCTGTCGCCCATCGAGCCGAGATGAACCGGCATGTGGGGCGCGTTGGCGATCAGCTGGCCGTTTTGGTCAAACAGCGCGCAGGAAAAATCGAGCCGCTCCTTGATGTTGACCGAATAACTGGTTTTCTCGAGCGTCGCGCCCATCTGCTCGGCGATCGACATGAACAGATTGTTGAAGATTTCGAGCATGACGGGATCGACCGCCGTGCCGATCGCCGCTTGGCGGGTCAGTGCCTTGACGCGAGTCAGCACGAGGTGGTCGCGCGCGGTGATTTCCGCCTGCCAATCCGGCTCGACCACGGTCGTCGCATTCGGATCGACGATGATCGCGGGTCCCTCGATCCTATCGTGCGGCCGCAAGTCGCCGCGATCGAAAACCGGCGTCACGCGCTCTTCGCCCGCGCAATACATGGCAACCCGGCCGAGCGCGGGCGGCGCCGTCGAGCGCGGCTGTGCATCCAAGATCCGATCGGCGACTTCCTCCGTCGATCCGATCGCTTCGACCGAGATCGCCTCGACGATCTGCGGCTTGCCGGACGCAATGAACCCGAATTGTTGCTTGTGCGCCTCGTCGAAGGCCGCGACGATCTGGCGATGAGTCCCGAAGTCCACGACCAGCGGCGAATCGGTGCCTTCGTATTTGAGATGCAGCTTGCACAGCACCGCGATGCGCGCTTCAGGAATGTGCTGACCGGCAATCTCCGCGCGCGCATCTCGCCCAAGCAGGCGGAAGCTCTCGGCGAGCTGCGCGACGAGGGTTTCGGTCAGGCGCTGCTCGACGGCGAGCTCGCGGATCGCGCGCAGATCCGCAAGACCCATGCCATAGGCGGACAAGACGCCCGCGAGGGGATGGATGAAGATTTTGGTCATTCCGAGCGCATCGGCGACGGCACAGGCATGTTGTCCTGCAGCCCCGCCGAAGCAGGCCAGTACGTAGCGCGTGACGTCGTAGCCGCGTTCAATCGAGATTTTCTTGACGGCGTTCGCCATGTTCGCAACCGCGATCCGGAGAAATCCGTCCGCAACCGCCTGCGGCGAGCGCGATTCTTCGGCGCCGATACTGATGCGCCGCGCGAGCTCGGTGAACTTCTCGCGCGTCGCTTCTCGGTCGATCGGCTGATCGGCATTGACCCCGAAAACTTTCGGGAAGAACTCCGGCTGAATCCGGCCGAGCATCACATTGCAATCGGTCACCGTGAGCGGACCGCCGCGCCGATAGCAGGCAGGCCCGGGTACGGCGCCCGCCGATTCCGGACCCACGCGAAAGCGCGCGCCGTCGAAGAAAAGAAGCGAGCCGCCGCCGGCCGCAACGGTATGGATTTGCATCATGGGCACCCGCATGCGCACCCCGGCGACCTGCGTTTCAAATGAGCGCTCGTAAGCGCCGGCAAAATGCGAAACGTCGGTCGACGTGCCCCCCATATCGAAGCCGATCACCGCGTTGAATCCCGCCATTGCCGCCGTACGCACCATCGCGACGACGCCGCCGGCGGGCCCCGAGAGAATACTGTCCTTGCCCTGGAAGCGATCGGCATCGATGAGGCCGCCATTGGACTGCATGAAGAAAAGGCGCGGCCGCCTCCCCGCCGGCCCCAGCTGATTCGCGACCTGATCGACATAGCGGCCAAGAATCGGCGACAGATAGGCATCGACGACGGTCGTGTCGCCGCGCCCGACGAGCTTCATCAGGGGACTGACTTCGTGGGATACGGAGACCTGCGTGAAGCCGATTTCACGCGCAATCG
>Ga0209040_10000264_pt1 | contig 38205 bp, 36 predicted proteins | sample BogFormECP12_OM3_FD_188240 | JGI IMG/M metagenome (GOLD analysis project Ga0209040, IMG submission 188240) | Bog forest soil microbial communities from Calvert Island, British Columbia, Canada - ECP12_OM3 (SPAdes) (version 2) | ecosystem: Environmental > Aquatic > Freshwater > Wetlands > Bog ... | reverse complement strand
CGCCGACCGCACGTCCACCGCGACCATGCAGGCCAACCAACTGCGGCTCTGGTTTGCCTCGATGGCCTACGTATTGCTCTGCGCGCTGCGCCGCATCGGCCTGGCATTCACGCAATTCGCCGCGGCCACCTGCGGCACGATCCGACTGAAGCTGCTGAAATTGGGTGCCTTGGTCCGGGTCAGCGTGCGGCGGATCAAGATCGCCATCGCCTCGGCCTGTCCGTGGCAGGACGAGTTCGAACTGGCGCACGCGCTGTTGCGCAACACTGCCGCCTGACACGAGCCAGACAGGGCACAGGCCACATAATCCGCGCCAACGCCGCTGGCATGCGGCGAGGGCGGAGCTTGCCTGGAACCCGGCTCGGCTCGCTGTAGTTGCTGGACCGCCACAGATATCTGGTCCGACCCCGGAACATATGCCGCGAGGCTACTCGCCAGTATGAGAAAACCGGGTTAGGCGGGCTCACGGCCTGTAGGTCTAGCCGGCATTTCCCGGATGGGCGGCCTTTCCGCCCATTTCGAGGGAAGGTTAGGTCCGAGTCGCCACGATTTTCAACAGAGCAATCGGCCGAAAGAGCGGCGAGACACTTGAACCCGAGAGTCAGGTCAGGTGCGTGGGCGCGGTGTCGAGAGTATCATCGCGCTCCTACACAGCACGGTGCATCGGGGTCAAACTATGGATGTCGCATACGTCTCAGCGCTATCGGCGCTTGCAGGATCGGTGGTCGGCGGCCTGTTATCAGGCTTCACGACCTGGCTGAGCCAACGTGCCCAGGCCAGGGCTGGGCATCTCGCCCGCTCGCTGTCGCGACGGGAGGACCTCTACCGGGATTTTATCGTCGCGGCATCGAAAGCATATGCCGAGGCCATCATGAGCAATGAGCCACAGGTTCAGGAGCTCATCGCTCTCTACGCCATGATCAGCAGGATGCGCGTACTGAGCTCGCCGGGAATTGTAGCTTGCGCCGACAAGGTTATGGTCACAACGATGGAAACCTACTTCGTACCAAACAAGACAATCGCCGAGTTGCATGAATTAGTGAAGAGCGGGACGGCGCTCGACCCACTGAAGGACTTTGCCGAGGCCACGCGCGAGGAGCTGCAGACGTTCCCCTTGCTATAGCCGGACGACTGCCGCGACGCGATCTACCCGTGCCACTGGTTTGGCTGCGCCGGCAAATTACGCTAAACCACGCCAGGAAAGTCCAGCACGAGAGGCTGCCATGCCCGACACCGCCGCCATCGACTTCAAGCCGCTGAACCGCGCCCAGATGGCCGCCCGCGTGGCGCGCGACATCCCGGAGGGCTGGTACGTCAATCTCGGGATCGGCATCCCCACCGCGATCGCCGACCACGTGCCGCTGGATCGCGAGGTGATCTTCCATTCCGAAAACGGCGTTCTGGGCATGGGGCCGGCGCCGCCAAAGGACCAGATCGATCCGTGGCTGATCAACGCCGGCAAGCAGTATGTCACGCTGCGCCAGGGCGGCAGCTTCTGCCACCACGCCGACAGCTTCTCGATGATCCGCGGCGGGCACCTCGATCTGTGTGTGCTGGGCGCGTTCCAGGTGGCGGAGAACGGCGACATCGCCAACTGGGCGACCAGCGAGAACGATACTGCGCCCGCGGTCGGCGGCGCGATGGACCTCGCCGCCGGCGCCAAGCGACTGTGGGTGCTGATGGAGCACACCACCAAGGACGGCACGTCAAAGCTGGTGCACCGCTGCTCCTATCCGCTCACCGCGGTGGGTGCGGTAAAGCGCGTCTACACCAACCTGGCGGTGCTCGACGTGACCGAACGCGGTTTCGTGGTGCTCGACATTGCGCCGGGGCTGACCTTCGACGCGTTGCAGGCCAGGACCGACGCACCGCTGCATCGCAACGCCTGATCCGACGGAGACGCCGCCATGATGGATCCGCTCGAACACCTACAGATGCTGAAGGACAGCGCGGCCGGCATTGCGCCGCGCAAGGGCGATCTCAAGCGCATTCGCGCGCTGCGCTTCACCGAACCGGGGTTCGACCGCAATACCTGGCGCGAGATGTGCGAAATGGGCTGGCTCGGCCTGCGCATCCCCGAGAACGACGGCGGTTCCGGTCTCGGCGCGCGCGAGTTCTGCGGCCTGGCCGAGGAACTTGGCGCCGGCCTGGTGCCGGAGCCGCTGATCGCGGCGGCGATGGCGGCACCGCTGCTGCCGCCCGATCACCTCGCGCCGGTGCTGGCCGGCGAACGCATCGTGCTCGCGGCGTGGCAGGAGAAGGCGAACAGCCTCGACCTGATCGGCGACACCGTGCTGCGCGACGGCAAGCTGCACGGGCACAAGGTGTTCATCCCGATGGCCGCCGGCGCCGATGCCTTCCTGGTCACCGTGCCGGGCGGCCTGGCGCTGGTGGAACGCGACGCGCCCGGCGTGTCGCTGGAGATTCAGCAGACGCAGGATGGCGGCAACTTCGGCATGCTGATCCTCGACAACGCGCCGGCCGAGGCGATCGAGGGCGACGCGACCGAGGCACTGGAACACACCATCATGGCCAGCTCGGCCTATCTGTTCGGGCTGATGGACCGCGCCTTCACGATGACGCTCGACTACATGAAGACGCGCGAGCAGTTCGGCCGCAAGATCGGCGGCTTCCAGGCGTTGCAGCACCGCGCCGTCGATATGCAGATCCAGATTTCGCTCACCCGCGCGACGATCGCGACCGCAGCGAACACGCTAAACACCGCGCCCACGCTGACGCAACGCCAGGCGGCGGTATCGCGCGCCAAGGTGCGGGCCTCCGACGCGGCGATGACGGTGACGCGCGCCTGCATCCAGTTGCACGGCGGCATCGGCTATACCGACGCCGCCGACATCGGCCTGTTCCTGCGCAAGGCGATGGTGCTGGCGCCGCTCTACGGTCCGCCGCACGTGCACCGGCGGCGGTTCCGCATCGTCGCACCGGAGGTCGTGGATGAGTGACGCGCTGCCGATCCTGACGCAGCGCCGCATCGAGGCGGCGTTCGCCAAGGGCGTCTACGACGAGATGAAGGCGGAGCTGGGCGAGGCGACGGCGAAGCGCATCCTGTCCAGCGCGGTGATCAAACTGGCGAAGCAGACTGCGGCGGAGATAGCGCGGCAGACGCCGGACGGCGGGCCAAACCTCGAGTCGTTCCGCGCCATCCTGCCGCGCTGGACCGCAGAGGACGCGCTGCGCATCGAGGTGCTGAAGTCGACCGACAGCGAGTTCCATTTCAATGTCACACGTTGCCGCTATGCCGAGATGTATCGTGCAATGGGGCTCGGCGAGCTCGGCGCGGTGCTGTCGTGCAATCGCGACGGCGCGTTCTGCGAGGGGTACGATCCGCGGCTGAAGCTGCAACGCACGCAGACGCTGATGGGCGGTGCGACGCATTGCGATTTCCGCTACCGGTGGGCGGAGGAAGCGAACTAGCTGCGGCTCATGTGGCCATGGGTTCCGCTGCGCTCAAGCCATCCTACAGCGCATCATGCGGCGGGACGACGTAGGATGGGTTGAGCGCAGCGAAACCCATCGCCACACACATTCACACTTCATTCCGTATACGGTCAGTTGCTCAAGCTCCGCCGTGGATTGCCTCGGCCGCCGGCGCGTGCAGGTCGAGCACGAGCAGCGTCATCGCCACTGCGAACACGCCGTCGCTGAGTGCCGCAAGACGTTCGATGCTGCGCCCGGCCCGCCGATTTTAGTGCGTCGTCATGCTGGCAGCTTCCAACGGACCATCGGGCTCTGCAACCGATGCGAGGCTCTGTTGCCCTGCCGCGACACGCGGCATAGTGGCGGCCCGAAACGCAAGGAACCTCGCTATGCCCGATGCTATCCCGGTCATAGACGTTGCCGACTATCTGGCCGGCCGGCCTGGCGCATTGCAGGCGACCGCGCGTCAGGTGCATGACGCGCTTACCACCGTGGGGTTCCTGGTCCTCACCGGCCACGACGTACCGCGGTCGCTGATCGTACAGACCTTCGGCGAGGCAAAGCGGCTGCACGACCTGCCGATGGCCAGCAAGCTCGCGCTGCGGCTGAACGAGCACAACAACGGCTACATGGCGATGAGCCGCTACGCGGTGTGGACATCAGACGTCAACCGGAACGACAAACCGGACCTGAATGAGGCGTTCTTCATCAAGCGCGAACGCGCGCCCGACGATCCGTTGCGCCGCTCGGGCCGACGCTTCGTCGGTGCCAATGTGTGGCCGGACGAGGTGACGCTGCCGGATTTTCGTCGCCGCGCGCTGGACTACGCCGATACCATGGACGCGTTCGCGCGCCGCATGCTGCCGGCGGTTGCCGCGGCGCTCCACCTGCCGCCGGACTGGTTCGACGAGGCATTCCGGCAGAGCCAGTTCACCCTCCGGCTGTCGCACTACCCGCCGGTGCCGGCGGCAGCCAATCAGTTCGGCATCGCGCCGCACACCGACAGCAGCTTCATGACCTTCCTGGCACAGACCGACGTGCCCGGCCTGCAGGTGCGCATGGCGTCTGGCGAATGGGTCGACGTGCCGTTCATCCCCGGATCGTTCGCGGTGAACTCCGGCGACATGATGCAGCGGTGGACCAATGGCCGGTTCAAGTCCACGCCGCATCGCGCACTGCCGCCGGCAGGACGGCATCGCTACGCAATTCCGTTCTTCCTGGGACCGCAGTTCGACTGGGTGATCGAGTGCCTGCCGACCTGCACCGGCCCGGACAATCCGCCGCGCTGGCCGCCGATCAGCTATGCCGCGTGGCAGGAATACTGGTACGACGCGAACTACGACCCAAAGGTTCAGCAAGACCTGGTGGCATAAGGAGGCAGGCATGCGACGCAGGAATCTGCTGGCGGGCAGTGCCTCGCTGGCGACGATCGGCACAACCCACCTGGCGCGTCCGGCCATCGCCCAGGGTACCGCGGCAAAAACCCTGCGGTTTGTGCCGCAGGCCAACCTAGCGAACCCCGACCCCATCTGGACCACCGCGACCGTGGCGTTCAATCACGGCTACATGGTTTGGGATACGCTGTACGGCATCGACGATGCGCTGATCGGCAAGCCGCAGATGTGCGCGGGTCACGAGCTGTCGTCCGACGAACTCACCTGGACCTTCACGCTGCGCGACGGTCTGAAGTATACCGACGGCGAGCCGGTGCGCCCAATCGACTGCACGACGTCGATCGCGCGCTGGGCCGAGAAGAACCCGTTCGGCCAGCAGCTTGCGTTGCAGACCGACGAGATGAAGCCGCTGGACGACAAGCGCTTCCAGATCCGGCTGAAGAAGCGCTTCCGGCAGATGACCTATGCGCTCGGCTCGCAGGGCTGCTTCGTCATGCCGGAACGCATGTCGAAGACCCCGGCAACAGAGCAGATCAAGGAATTCATCGGCTCCGGGCCGTTCATCTTCAAGCAAGACGAATGGGTGTCCGGCGCGACGGCGGTCTATGTGAAGAACCCGAACTACGTGCCACGGCAGGAGAAGCCGGATTATTTCTCCGGGGGCAAAGTGGCGAACTTCGAGCGCATCGAGTGGCTCGTGCAGCCTGATCCGGCCACTGCCTCGGCGGCACTGCAGAAGGGGGAGGTGGACTGGCTGGAATTCCCGGTGCTCGATCTGCTGCCGATGCTTCGCAAGTCGCCGGGCTGTGACGTGGTGCGCTACGATCCGCTCGGCGCGCTGGCGATCATCGCGTTCAACCACCTGTATCCGCCGTTTGACAATCCCAAGCTGCTGCGCGCGCTGCTGCCGGCGATCGACCAGAGGGAATATGTCACCTCCTGGGTCGGCGAGCAGCAGGACCTTGGCAAATATCCGGTCGGATTCTTCACCGGCAATTCACCGATGGAGAACAACGCCGGCATGGAAGCGCTCACCGCGCCGCGCAGCCTGGAGAAGGCGAAGAAGCTCGTGGCCGAAAGCGACTACAATGGCGAAACGGTTGTGATGATGCAGCCGTCCGATCAGGCATCGCTGATTCCGATCTCGCAGGTGACGCGTGAACTCTTCACCAAGCTTGGAATTAAGGTCGACTACCAGGTGATGGACTGGGGGACACTGGTGGCACGGCGGGCGAAGATGGACCCGCCGTCGCAGGGTGGCTGGAATGTGTTCCACACCACCTGGGGTGGACTGGCCACCGCCAATCCAGGCGGTTCCTTTCCGCTGCGCGGCAATGGCAAGGCCGGCTGGTTTGGCTGGCCGACCGACCCGAAGCTGGAGGAGCTGCGCAGCCAGTGGTTCGACTCCGGCGATCTCGCGGAGCAGAAGAAGATCTGCGAGCAGATGCAGTTGCAGGCATTCGAGAGCATTCCGTTCATGCCGATCGGGCAGTGGTACTATCCGTGGGCGATCCGCAAGGACCTGACCGACTTCGTGAAATGCGCGGCGGTGCTCTTCTGGGGGGTGCGAAGGGCTTGATTGAAACCACGGATGAACACGGATATCGTGCTTCAGGGGCCAAGGACAAGGCGCTTGATCTCCAGGCGAGGGTTGCCGAAGTTGATCAGCAGGCAAAGTTGGAGGCCGGTGGCTTTCAGGTAGTTCAGGCACTGAGCACGATGGATGTCGTCCAACGCCCGGACCGCCTTCAGTTCAAGGATTATGGAGTGGTCCACCAGGAGATCCGCGGTGTACTCGCCGACGACCACGCCATCGTATCGAACAACAACGCCATGTTGCTCGACCGCGAAGCCTGCCTTGCGAAGTTCGTGCGCCAACGCATTTTCGTAAACCTTCTCGACAAACCCTGTTCCGAGCGCATTGGCGACCGTGATGGCGCAGCCAATGACCCGTTCTGAGATACGGCCGAACTTCATTTCATCCGTGTGCATCCGTGTTCATCCGTGGTTTCATTTCCCTTTGTCATAAGGACCGAAAAGGCTTACCAAACCACTACCCCTACCAGTTAAAACAGAAGGACCAAGATAGTGCAGAAACGCAAACTAGGCCGTTCCGGCATCGAACTCCCGCCGCTGATGTTCGGCGGCAACGTATTCGGCTGGACCGCCGATGAAGCCACCTCGTTCAGACTGCTCGACGCCTGCGTCGCGGCGGGCATCAATGCGATCGACACCGCGGACGTGTACTCGGTCTGGGCGCGCGGTCATCAGGGCGGCGAGTCCGAGATCGTGATCGGCAACTGGCTGAAACGCCGCGGCAAGCGGGACGACGTGATCATCGCCACCAAGGTCGGCGCGCAGATGGGCTCCGGCGACAAGGGACTGTCGCGCGCCTGGATCATGAAGGAGGCCGATGCATCGTTGAAGCGGCTGCAGACCGACGTGATCGACCTATATCAAGCGCATCGCGACGATCCCGATACGCCGCAGGAAGAGACCGCCCAGGCGTTCGCCGACCTGGTGAAGCAGGGCAAGGTGCGCGCGCTCGGGGCCTCCAACTTCACCGCCGCGCGGTTGAAGTCGGCGCTGGAGGTCAGCAAGGCGCACAACCTGCCGCGATACGAGTCATTGCAGCCGCTGTACAACCTGGTCGAGCGCTCGGCGTTCGAGACGGAACTGGAAGCGCTGTGCCTGGCCGAAGGTCTCGGCGTGATCAACTACTACGCGCTGTCTGCGGGATTCCTCACTGGCAAGTACCGGTCCGAGGCCGACCTGGGCAAGAGCCCACGCGGCGGCGGGGTGAAGAAGTACCTCAACGAGCACGGCCTCGGCGTGCTGAAAGCGCTGGATGACGTGGCGGCACGGCACCAGGCGACGCCGGCACAGGTGGCACTGGCCTGGCTGATCGCACGGCCGAGCGTGACGGCGCCGATCGCCAGTGCAACCAGCCTGGAACAGTTGCAGGACATCGTGAAGGCGACCGAGCTGAAGCTGAGCAAGCCGGACATCGACGCACTGAACGCCGCGAGCGGCTAAACGACCCTCACTTGTTCGCCGGAACCACTTCGGCCGCCGGCGCATGATGGGGGCGGCGCATCAGCAGCAACAGCAGCAGCGAGGGGATGGTGGTGAAGATCATCAGCACGTAGTCGTCCGCGTAGGCGATGATCTGCGCCTGGTGGTTGATGATCCGGTCCAGCATCATCGCGCCGTGGTGACTCGCCGGATCCAGCCACTGCCTCGCCGAGCCCAGCGCCTGCAATGCGCGGCTGAACGGATTGACCGAGGCGCCGATCATCTCGTGCAACGCCTGCGCATTATGGGCCAGCAGCGAGGTCGTCACCGACACGCCGATCGCCGCGCCGATGTTGCGGCCCAGGCTGAACAGCGCGGCACCCTCGGTGCGCAGGCCGGGCGCCAGCGTGGCAAAGGCCAGCACCTGTAGCTGCGTGAACACCAGGCCCATCCCGGCTCCCTGCACCGCGATGGTGATGACGATCTCGTGGGTCGATACGTCCGGCGTCCAGCCGGTCATCACCCAGAACGTCCAAATTTGCATCACCAGGCCGAGCCCCGCCAGCCAGCGCGGATCGAAGCGCGTTAACACACGGCCGCCGAGTAGGATGGCGATCATGGTGCCGGCGCCACGCGGTGCCATCAGCAGACCGGCGGCCGACACCGGATAGCTGCCCAGCGTCTGCAGCCATGGCGCCATCAGCGCGATCGATGAGACCAGCAGAGTGCCGATGGCGAACATCAGCACCAGACCGATGGAAAAATTCATGTCGCGGAACAGCACCGGTCGGATCAGCGGCCGCGGCGCCCAGGCCATGTGCACCAGGAACAGGTAGATGCCGAGACCGGCGAGTACGGCCTCGATTATGATCTCGCGCGAGGTGAACCAGTCCTGGTTGTTGCCGCGATCCAGCATCATCTGCAACGCGCCGATGCCAGTGCTGAGCACGAAAAATCCGAGCCAGTCGAAGCGCAGGTGGCTTTCGCTTTCGGTCTCGTGCATGAAGACCAGCAGCCCTAGCGTCGCCAGCACGCCGAACGGCAGGTTGATGTAGAACACGTAGCGCCAGTTGTACATCTCGGTGAGATAGCCACCGAGGGTCGGGCCGAGGATGGGGCCGATCATCACGCCCACACCCCACACCGCCATCGCGAAGCCGCGCCGCTCGACCGGATAGATGTCAAACAGAATCGCCTGCGACAGCGGCACCAGCGCCGCGCTGCTCACGCCTTGCATCAGACGGAACGCGACGATCTGCTCCAGCGACTGTGCCGCGCCGCACAGCATCGAGGTAATGGTGAAGCTGATGATGCAGACGATGAACAGCCGCTTGCGGCCGAAGCGCGCGGCGAGCCAGCCCACCGGCGCGGTCATGATCGCTGCGGCGGTGATGTAGGTGGTGAGTACCCAGGTGATCTCGTCGTAGCTCGCGGAGAAGCTGCCCTGCATGTAGGGCAGCGCCACGTTGGCGATGGTCTGGTCGAGCGACTGGAGCAGCGTGGCGCAGATGATACACGCGGTGATCATGCCGCGGTGCTGCGTTCGCTCCGGCAATGCGATGGCGGCTGCGACGGCCATGTGTATCAGCCGCTCAGTGGCGGCATGTGTGTTCTCCGCGCCGCCGATCATAACGGTGGCTGCTTGATCGTCCGATACTGATCAATCGGGTGGCAACGATCAAGCCGCTAGATCGGCGTGAACAGGACTGGCCTGCTCGCCATTGGTGCGTTCCCCGGATTTGCGATAACGTCGGAGGCACAGTCTCCGATCAAGCCACCGTGTCAATAAGGCGTCAAAAAATGGAAATGTCCGCTGCCGTCTTCCGCAAGGTGCACGAACCGCTGACCATCGAACAGGTGGAGATCGACAAGCCGTGGGGACGCGAGGTGCTGGTGCGCACCGTCGCCACCGGCGTCTGTCACAGCGACCTGCACGTGGTCGATGGCAATGGGCGCTTCCCGCTCGATCGCCCGTTCGTGCTGGGCCACGAAGGTGCGGGCGTCGTCGAGGCGGTCGGCGCCGATGTCACCACGCTGCGGGTCGGCGATCACGTCGTCGCCTGTCTGTCCGGCTTTTGCGGCACCTGCCCGCAATGCCTGAGCGGCCATCCGAATGTCTGCACCGGCGGCATCGTCGCGCGCGCGGAAACAGCGGCGCCGCGCGTGTCGCAGAACGGGCAGCCGTTTCGCACCTTCGCCGCGATCGGCAGCTACGCCGAACACATGCTGCTGCACGAGAATTCGCTGGTGCGGATCGAGCCGGAAATCCCGCTGGATCGCGCGGCGCTGGTAGGATGCGGCGTGCTGACCGGTGTCGGCGCGGCGCTGCGCAGCGCCGGATTGCAGGCGGGACAGACCGTCGCGGTGTTCGGCTGCGGGGGCGTCGGGCTGTCCATCGTGCAGGGCGCGCGCATCGGCGGCGCGCGGCAGATCATCGCGGTAGACATGTTCGATTCCAAGCTGGAGATGGCGAAAGGCGTCGGCGCCACGCACACCGTGAACAGCACGCAGGACGATCCGGTGCAGGCGGTGCGTGCGCTGACCAAGGGGCTCGGCGTCGATCATGCTTTCGAGGCGGTCGGCATCGCAACGCTGTGCCGCCAGGCGATTGAGTGCCTGGCGGTGCGCGGCACCGCGACGATCGTCGGCGTGCTGCCGCCGGACGCGAACATCGAGTTTCCATGGATGGCGATCCGGCCGGAGTGCAAGGTGCAGACCTCGCGCATGGGATCGAACCAGTTCCGCACCGACATCCCAAACTATCTGGAATTCTATCGCCAGGGGCGGCTGGATCTGGATTCGATGATCAGCCGCCACGGGCACCTGGGCGACATCAACGAAGCGTTCCGAGCCATGAAAGCCGGCGAGGTCGCGCGCACCGTGCTGATGTTTGACTGAGAGGGCACAATGCTGACTGTCACGCAGAACCTGGTGCTGCCGACGGCGATCACCGGATCCTATCCGCGCCCGCTCTGGTTCGATCTCAGCCTGAACGGCCGTTCGTTCAAGTCGGCGCTGGGCGAATCGCTGTTCCGCGAACAGTATCTCGATGCGGTCGCCGCGATCATCAACGCGCAGGAGGCGGCGGGCCTCGACATCGTCACCGATGGCGACAGCCGGTTCGATCTCGCTGTGGGCGGCAAATCGTGGTTCTTCTATCCGATTGAACGCATCGCCGGCATCGAGGGGCATCGCGACACTTCGCGCGGCTGGATGAGCCGGCATGGGCTGCGTCCCGGCAAGATCCTGTGGGAGGTGCAGGAGGCCTATCAGCCGGGCGTGGTGAAGCACAAGCTGGAGCGTGGGCCGCTGGAATACACAGCGATCTGGCAGGTGGCGCAGCGCCTCTCCGACCGTCCGGTGAAGTTCGGCGCGATCTGTGCGCCGGCGCTGGCCAGCATGCTGTGGAACGAGTTCTATCCGGATGACAAGCAGCTTGTGCTCGATCTCTGCGACATCATGAACGCCGAGTTCCGCGAGATGGCCGATGCCGGCTGCCCGCTAATCCAGGTGGAGGAGCCGCCACATCACGGACGCTCGCTGCGGCCGGATTGCACCGAGGCGGAGCTGGAGTTCCTGACCGAGGCGTTCAACCGACAGCTTGTCGGCGTCAACGCGGAGATCTGGGTGCATACCTGCTGGGGCAATCCGAACCAGCAGCGGGTGTACTGGGAAGTGCCCAGTTACGAACGCGCGATGCCGTATCTGCTGCAGTTGAACGGCGACGTGATCACCTTCGAATGCGCCAGCAGCGACGGACGGGATCTGCATCTGTTCGGCAAGTACAAGACCGACAAGAAGATCGGCATCGGCGTGGTGAACCACTGCAACACGGTGGTGGAACCGCCGGAGTACGTCGCCGGGCTGATCCGCCGCGCACTGGAATTCATCCCGCCTGAGCGGCTGGTGATCACCACGGACTGCGGCTTCGGCCGCGAGGGGTTGAGCCGGCGGATCGCGCATTACAAGTGCGTCTCGATGGTGGAGGGCACTAATATCGTGCGCCGCGAATTGGGGCTGCCGGAGGCGCAGGTGCGGGCGGCGGATCCGAAGTTGTATTTTGCGACCGTCGGCGGGAGGGCATGATCCTCGGGGCGGCCCGATCCCATCAATTGGAGCGACGCTTGGTCACAGAGGTCCTTCGCTGCGACGTGGCCAGACCGGCCAGGCCTGTCAAGTACAGCGGCTTTCGGCCAGGCAGTTCGGCCACGATGCGAACACGTCCGCCAAGCGCATGAACGACCTTGTCGAGCGTCGAGATCAGCATGTCGGACTGCCGTTCCATCCGCGACACGGTCGCCTGTGGTTTCTTCAACTTGCGCGCCAACTGAGCCTGGGTCTTGCCCATTGCCTTGCGCAGCTCGCGCAGCGACATTTCTTCGGCGATCAAGGTCTCGGCGTGCGCCTCGATCTCCGCGCGTTCCTCCGGTGTGAAGCGCTGCATGAACTTGTCGAACGGTATGCCCATCATCCACCTCGTGTCTTCCATCGCGCCTCGGCCGTCGCGACCAGGGCTTTGTAGAAGCGGCTCTCCGTCATGCCGCGTTTGTCTCCCATGACCAGCAGGACGGCGATCCGCTGCCGGTCGAACGCGAATGCGGCCCGCCAGACCCCGCCGTCGGCGGAGAACCGGAGTTCCTTCAGCTTGGCAATCCGGCTACCCTTCAGTGTGTCCACCGATGGCCGGCCGAGGCCTGGACCGAACTCGACGAGCAACCGGACATGCGCAGCCAGGGCCTTCTGCACAGCCCTTGGCAGAGCGTCCACTTCGGAGATCATCTCGTCGTGGAATTCGACCTGCCACGGCATGATCCGGATATACGATCGCAGCTATATGTAGTCAATGCTATATGAATGAACGCCAACCGATATGAAGGAGGCAACCATGGCCAGACTGCCCTACATCACCAGCAAGGATCAGGTCCCCGCGAAGGACCACGCCGTCTTCGATTCGATCGTCGCCAGCCGTGGCGCGGTGCAGGGGCCGTTCACCATGTTCCTGCACTCCCCGGACATCGCTGGCCGGGTCGCGCATCTCGGCGCCTATGTGCGGTTCGAGGGCTCGCTCGACATGCGTGCGCGCGTGCTCGCGGCGATGGTCGTCGCCCGCGAGTATGAGGCGATGTATGTCTGGGGCGCGCAGACCGGCGGCGCGCGACGGCTGGGCGTGCCGGAGTCCACCATCACGGCGATCCGGGAAGACCACTCACGTGGCATTCCTGCGGAGGATGCGCAGATCGTCGATTTCACCCGCGCCCTATTGCGTAATCATCGGATCGACGATGCCACGGCAAGTGCGATGCGGGCGCGATTCGGCGACGACGAGTTCATCCAGCTCACCGGGGCGATCGGTTACTACGCCATGCTGTCGATGACGGTGAACGCCTGCGAGCTGGAACCGGCCGAAGGCGCCGAAGTACTGAAGGTCTAGCGACGCCGCTTCGGTTTGCCGCAGATCAGGTCGAGCGCCGGCTCAAGCATCGCCTCCAGCGCCTCGCGCGGTTCGCCCGCGCGCGAGCGGATCGCCAGCGTGTGCAGCACGGCGGAGGCAAGCCTGGCCAGCGACGGCGGGTCCGCGTCGCGTGGCAGTTCGCCCTGGTCGCGCGCGAAACGGATCCGCGCCTCGAACGCCGCGTCGATCTCATGCAGCGCGTCGCGCAGAGTCTTGCGCACCTCGGCGTCGCCGACCGATTCCGTCAGGGCCGTTCCGATCAGGAAACAGCCGCGCGACCCGCCCTCGCCTGAATAGTACAGCGACAGTGCCGTGTCGTAGGCGCGGCGCAGCGCTTCGCGCAGCGGCCGGTCGCGGGCGAGCGCCTCACCCAGCGCGGTGCGCGCCAGCGCACGATAGCGCTCAAGCGTGTGCAAATAGAGTGCGTGCTTGTCGCCGAATGCGCCGTACAGGCTGGGGCGGTTCATGCCGGTGCCGGCGGTGATGTCATCGAGCGACGTACCGGCATAGCCCGCGGCCCAGAACACCGCCATCGCCCGCGCCAGCGCGGTGTCCGGATCGTAGGCACGCGGCCGCCCGCGCCTGGCAGGTGCTTTTTGTACCATATCGCATAAAATCCTTGACCTCGGTATTTTCGTCCGATATGGTACAAAAATCAACCGCAGGAGGTCGCCGTGGAACTGTATTTCGCCCCCCTCGCCTGCTCGATGGCCACCCGCATCGCCCTCTACGAGGCGGGCGCGGTGGCACGCTTTCACCAGGTCGACAACCGACAGAAGCGCCTCGCCGACGGCTCCGACTTCCTGGCGATCAACGCCATGGGGCAGGTGCCCGTGCTGCGCACCGACGACGGCGAGTTGCTGACCGAGAACCCCGTGGTGCTGCAGTTCGTGGCCGACCAATATCCGGATTCCGGGCTGGCGCCGGGCGACGGCATGCCGCGCTATCGCCTGCAGCAGTGGCTGAACTTCATCACCGCGGAGCTGCACAAGCTGGTGTTCAATCCGCTGCTCGATCCGCGCAGCGACGACGGCGCGAAAGTGTTCGCGCGCGGCAAGGCGGCGCAGCGTTTCACGTACCTGAATGCGCACCTGGCTGGGCGCGAATACCTGCTCGACCGTTTCACCGTGGCCGATGCGTACCTTGTGGTGGTGCTGAACTGGGCGGTGTTCACCGGCATCGATCTCGCGCAGTGGCCGGCGGTGCAAGCCTATTTCGCGCGTCTGCGCGAACGGCCGAGTGTGGTTCGGGCGTTCGCCGAGGAGTTTGCGCTGTTCAAGGAAGAGCAGGCGCGGCGCGCGGCGTGACAATCAACACAGGAGTCCTGGCAATGATATATCTTGCATCACTCCGCACGCAGTATCGCCTATGGCGGCAACGTGCGCGAGAGCGGCAGCTGGCGGCAGAGTTCACCGACCGCGATCTGTGGGATGTTGGACTGACGCGCGGCGACATCTACCGCGAATTCGCCCGACCGTTCTGGCGAGGGGATGGGGTGCGTGGTAGCGTACGGCCCGATCCAATCGGAGCCATGACATGCTCGCAACGTATGAAGGCGGCTGCCACTGCGGCCAGGTGAGGTTTCGCGTCCAAGGCGATCTGAACGACGTTTCGGTGTGCAACTGCTCGATCTGCACAATGAAGGGGATCGTGCATATGGTCGTGCCGCGCGCGCAGTTCGAGCTGCTGCGCGGCGAGGACGCGATTTCGACCTACGAGTTCGGCACCGGCGTCGCCAAACACACGTTCTGCCGGCATTGCGGCATCCACTCATTCTATACGCCGCGGTCGATGCCGGACGGCATCAGCGTGAACGTCCGCTGCCTGGAGGGCGTCGACATGGCGAGCCTGCATCCCAGCCTGTTCGACGGGTTGCATTGGGAGGAGTTTATGGCCGCCCGCCGCGCCGCCGCCGGGGAGGCGTGATTGAAGCCGAAGTTTCGCTGTCATTGCGAGCGATGCGAAGCAATCCCCATCGGGGTGGGGATTGCTTCGTCGCTTCGCTCCTCGCAATGACAGTTGGGTCTTTAGTTCAGGCGATACAGCCGCGCGACATTGTCGCACACGATCTTGCGGCGCACGCTTGGCGTGAACGCGGCAAGGTTTTCGCCAAGCACCCGATGGGAGTCCGGCCATAGCGAGTCCGGGTGCGGATAATCCGAGCCCCACATGATGTTGTCCTCGCCGATCAGCGGCACGATCGGCTCCAGGAACTTGTCCTGCTGATAGGTGACGTAGCCCTGGCGGCGGAAGTAGTCGCTGGGCTTCAGCTTGAAGCCGAGGCTGCGGGCGCGGTCATGATACTCGGTGTCGAGCCGGTCGAAGATGTACGGCAGCCAGGTGACACCTGATTCGCCAAGGACGAAGTTGAAGTCTGGGTACTTCTCGCAGGCTCCGGACGCTAGCAGCGATACCAGCACCTCCATCGTGTCGGTCTGGAACAGCGCCGAACGCACCAGGCGATACTCGATGGCGTATTCCTTCTCCATTTCGGGGGTGTCCGGCGCACGCGCCGCCTTGAAGCCGGTGGAATGGAAGGCGATCGGGAAGCGGCATTCCGCGGCTGCCTCCCACAGCGCGTACCAGTCGTGATGCCATAGCGGGATCCCCATGCGCTTGAACGCAAGGTCGCCGCCGCGCAGGCCTATCTTGGCGCAGCGTCTCACCTCGGCCGCCGCCGCCTTGGGATCGCTGTTCGGTACGATCGCGAGCGGGAACACCCGATTCGGATCGGCCTTCTTGGCAAAGTCGGCCACCCAGTCGTTGTAGACCGTGTCGGCCCAGTCGCGCATCGTGGTGTCGGCGATCATCTCGTTGATCATCAGGCAGCCGTACACCACCTCGGCCGCGACGCCGTCCTTGTCGAGATCGACGATGCGGGTTTCCGGCGTGGTGGGCCGCGGCTTGGCACCGCGGCGATAGTCCCACTCGAAACCGGCCTCCTTCATTTCGTCGACATGATGGAAGGTGCCCTTCTGGTATTTCAGGAAGCCCGGGCCGACGCCATTCCACATTCCCTTGTCCTGGCCGTCGACGATCCAGTGCAGGCCATCGTCGCGCTCCTCAGTCCGCGGTGCCGTGTCGCGCCACTGCCGTGGCGCCTGTTCGGACCAGAGGTCTGGCGGACAATAGGTGAGGTCGATGTGGTTATCGGCGGAGATCAGCTTTTCCTGCATGGGACGCTCCTTGGTTGCCGCAATGGTGGGGACCGTCGGAGGAAGCGACCGACGGTCCCAGGTTCGCGTTGCCGCGACTGATCAGGCACAGCCACGCTAATCCCGTCAGGGGCCGGTGGGCAAGCCATGCGACCCCCACCCTTGCCGAAAGACAATCGCGTCGGCGCGTGACCGCCCGGTCGAACGCTGTCATCATTCGTCGGGCAGACGGCTCAAACGGGAGGCGGCAATGGCCTTCTCATTCACGCTCACCGACGTCATCCCGGCCACCCCGCAACAGATCTATGACGCATGGCTCGACAGCCGCGGCCACACCAAGATGACCGGCAGCACGGCAAGGGCGAAGTCCGTGGAGGGCGCGCCCTTTTCGGCCTGGGGTGGCTATATCAAGGGCAGGAATCTCACCCTCGAGCCAGGCCGCCGCATTGTGCAGTCGTGGCGCACGACCAAGTTCACGCGCAAGGATCCCGACTCGCAGATCGAAGTGCTGCTGGAGCCGGTCGACGGCGGCACCAGGCTCACGCTTCACCACACAAACATTCCCGACGGCCACACCGGCTACCAGGACGGCGGCTGGCAGGAGCATTACTTCGAACCTATGAAACGCTACTTCACAGGCTGAAGGCCCGCATCCGCCACCGCCATCTCGACCCGTGCCAGCAGCGTCTCCAGATCGCGGATCGAGTACGGTTTATTGAGCACGCCTTGCAACGTAGCGAGCTTATCCTGCTCCGCCTCGCCCAGTTCGGCATAGCCGGTCGCCAGAATAATTGGCCCGGCATACCCTCGCTCCCGCATCGCCGAAGCGACCTCCAGCCCGGTCATCGCCGGCATGGCATGGTCCAGCAACACGATTGTCGGCTGCGCGTCGAGCGCCGCCAGCGCCTCCCGTCCGCTTGCCGCCGTGGTAACGCGATAGCCGAGCTGCCGTAGCATGTCCGCGCTCACCTGCAGAACCTCAGGGTCGTCGTCCACCACCAGCACCCTCGCGCCTGCCTGGACGCGGCGCTGCTCCGTCTGCGGACGATCCGGCGTCGGCATCTGTGCGGCACGCGGCAACAGCAAAGCTACCGACGTGCCGCCACCAGGCGACGTCATCAGCCGCACGGTTCCGCCCGATTCGCGCACCATCCCGTACACCTGACTCAACCCCAGCCCGCTGCCCGACGGCCCCTTCGTGGTGAAGAACGGCTCGAACGCACGCTGCGCCACTTCGTCCGTCATGCCGACGCCGGTGTCGGTGACGGTAATCGACACGTAGTCGCCCGCCGTGACGTCTCCCTGCATCGCATCGGTGACAGGCTGATTGGCTGTGGCGATCGTCAGCACGCCGCCATCCTGCATTGCATCGCGAGCATTCAGCGCCAGGTTGAGGATTGCTGCCTCGACCTGGCTCGGCTCCACCATCGCGGGCCACAGATCGTCGCCGAGGCGGATATCGATGCGAATGCGCTGGCCATCGGTGCAGGTGCGCAGTAACGGCACCAGGTCCGATACCAGCTTGTTCACATCGGACGCCCGGACTGCCAGCCGCTGCCGGCGGGAGAACGCCAGCAGCCGCCCGGTCAATTGGGAGCCGCGATACACCGCGCCCGTGGCGCGCCCGATCCATGTATGTTGACGTTCCTCCTTCGGCGGTACGGTTTTCGACAGAAGATCGAGACTGCCCTGTATCGTTGCCAGCAGATTATTGAAGTCATGCGCGATACCGCCGGCGAGCTGTCCAACCGCCTGCAGCTTCTGCGACTGCACCAGCGCCGCCTCGGCGTTCTGCCGTTCGGCGATCTCCACCTGCAGGCGATTGTTGGTGACCAGCAGCTCCTCCGTGCGCTCGGCCACGCGAGCCTCCAGGACATCGGCGTGCTCGCGCAGGTCTTCCTCGCGGCGCGCCAGCGCGCGGGCCATGTCGTTGTAGGCGGCGGCAATCTGGCCAAATTCCGAATGCGCGTCCTCGCCGTGCACCGGCGTGGCTAAATCGCCCTCGCGCCAACGACGCGCAGCCGCCAGCAGCGCACGCGTCGGCCGGGCGATGAAGCGGCGTGCGACGAACAGCGTGAGCAGTAACGCGCCGATCGCAACGCCGGCCAGCAGCAGGCCGCCACGCAAGCTTGCGCGATTGATATCCGCCATCATCGCAGCCTCATCGAACCCGCTGGCGACCATCAGCCCAACGGGCGATTGCGAAATCGGAATGTAACCGATGACGCGAGTGGTGCCATCGATGCTCTTCAGTCGCTTGATGCCGGCTTGTGGCGCCGTCACCAGGGCCATCGCCTGCGGTGGGAACCGCTTGCCGACGAAGTCTTCATGCCGCGAGCTGCGGGCAAGGATCACGCCGTCGCTATCGGCAACGGTGAGCACGCTGCCGGCCAGGAATGGCGATCCGGTCTGCCGGAGGCGCGACAGGTGTTCCGACAGGCGCTTGAGGTCCAATCCGGCCACCAGGACGCCGTCGCGATCCGGGTATATCTCGGCGAGCGGAAAAGTGAACGGCAGGAAGCCATCGCTGACACCGGCCGCGGTCGAGAAGCGACCGGGAGCGAAGCCCTTGGTGACGATGGCATCCCCTACCCATTGCGGCCGAGCGCCTTCGGCCAGTCGCAATGCCGACTCCGAGGCGCATATCAGAAGACCGTCCGCGTCGAGCAGCGCGACGAATGCGAACATCGGCAGGCCGCGCTGGGTCGCGCGCAACCGTTCGCCGCACGTCGGTGTGGCGTCGCGCACCTCGTCGAACTGCGCGATCGCGCTCAACAGCGTTCGGGCACCGTCGGTGATGCTGTCGATGTCGCCGTTCAGCAGTTGCGCCTGCTGCAGCGACAGGTCGCCCAGCTGCGCGCGACGCTCCTCCCAATGGCTGTATTCGACCCAGATTCCAAGCAGGATGACCGGCAGCAGGCAGGTCAGCACGACGAGTAGCAGCCGCGTCGACAGCCGCATGCTGTGGTGCCGTATCCGCATATCAGGTGTCGTCCTCGCTGGTAGTACTCCGCCACATTAGGCCCGGACGCCGCCATGCGGAAAGGTATTCGGTGTCAGACCTCGAGCCACTCGCGGCGGATGTCGGCGCGCGCGTCGATGTCGGCCGGCTTGCCCTCGAACACGATGCGGCCGTGCCCCATGACATAGAGCCGGCGCGAGATGCGCATCGCGATGGTGAGCTTCTGCTCCACGAGCAGGATCGCCACGCCGCGACGGGCGATCTCCTCCAGCAGACGGCCGACCTGCTCAACCAGCATCGGCGCCAGGCCCTCGGTCGGCTCGTCGATCAGGATCAGGTCCGGGTCGCCCATCAGCGTGCGGCACATGGTCAGCATCTGCTGCTCGCCACCCGACAGCACGCCGGCCACGTTGTGCTGGCGTTCGGCAAGGTTGGGAAACAGCTCGAACACGTCATCGAAATTCCAGCGGCCGAACTTGCCAGCACGCTTGAGGCCGAGCATCAGGTTCTGGCGCACGGTGAGAGTGGGGAAGATCTGGCGGTCCTCCGGCACATAGCCGATGCCGGCCTTGGCTACCAGATTGGCGCGCAGGCCGGCGATGTCGCGGCCGCGATAGCGCACGGTGCCCACCGGCTCGACCAGACCCATGATCGCCTTGCAGGTGGTGGAGCGGCCGACCCCATTCCGACCAAGCAGCGAGACGATCTCGCCCTCACCGACCGAGAGATCGACGCCCTGCAGGATGTGACTCTTGCCGTAGAAGGCGTGCAGGTCGCGGACTTCGAGCATTACATATGTCCACCGAAAGCGCCGCGTCGCCGCGCATGTGCATTTGAGCAGCAGGCCGTTGGAGCGAGAAGCAATTTGAAACCACGGATGAACACAGATGAACACGGATGCGGACTGCGCCGTTTCTGGGTCGGTGCCAGTGCTTCGCTCAGGTCATCTGTGGTTGAATTACTTTTCAGGGTCATGCCGCCACCGCCCCGAGATACGCCTCCTGCACCGCGCGGTTTGACCGAATCTCCGCCGGGGGGCCCGAGGCAATCACCTTGCCATACACCAGCACCGTGATGGTATCCGCAAGGTCGAACACCACGCGCATGTCGTGCTCCACCATCACCAGCGTCTTGCCCTGCGTCACCCGCCGGATCAGTGCCACCGCGTATTCCGTCTCGCTATGGCTCATGCCCGCGGTGGGTTCGTCGAGCAGGATCATGCTGGCGCCGCCGGCAATCGTCATGCCGATCTCGAGCGCCCGCTGCTCCGCGTAGGACAGCAGGCCCGCCGGCACATCGCGCCGTTCGGCCAGGTTCAGCTCCTCCAGCAGTCGTTCCGTCTCCTGGTTCAGCGCGCGCTGGCGTCCCAGCGCGTGCCAGAAGGAGTAGCGATAGCCGCGGCTCCACAGCAGGCTGCAGCGGATGTTCTCGTACACGCTGAGCCGATGAAAGATCGAGGTGATCTGGAAGCTGCGCGATAGTCCGAGCCGGGTGATGCGATGCGGCGGCAGACAATCGAGCCGCGTCGCATCAAGTCGGATCTCGCCAGACGTGATAGGGAAACGGCCACTGATCAGGTTAAACAGCGTGGTCTTGCCGGCACCATTCGGTCCGATCAGCGCGTGGCGCTCACCGGCGGCGACACTCATGCTCACGCCGCGGATGATCTGGGTGGCGCCGAAATTCTTGGTCACGTCGGTCAGTGCGAGCGTCGGTGGGTTCATCGCGCGCCGCCCGGCTGCGCGATTTCCATCAGGCCACCCCAGACGCGTTTGAAATGCCTCGCTTCCGTTGCAAGCCAAACGCCGCCGGCCAGCAGGCAGGCAAGCGAAGCCAGCCACGGCACCAAGCTGGCAATGTCGATGGTCTGGCCGAACAGCGCGAGATGCTTGCCCTCCGCCATGCCGATGGTGAGGAACGACAGCAGCTCCACCATCCCGACGAAGCCGAACACCATGACCAGACCCGGGATCAGTATCCGCAGGTACGGCGCCGTGAGCCGGTGCAGCAGGCCGGCACGTGCGATCGGCGCGTGTTCCAGGATGATGCCGGTGAGGCCGGCAGGTGCGAAGGTCACCATGGCGATGAACAGCACACCGACGTAGACCAGCCATGAATTCGATATCAGGCTGACACCGCTCTGCAGCAGCGTGATCAGGATGGCACCAAGCACCGGGCCGAAGAACGTGGTGGCGCCGCCGATATACGCCATCAGCAGCGCGTTCGCCGCCAGCGGTGCCGCCACCGCATCGAAGGTGACGATCTCGTAGGTGATGGCGAACAGCCCGCCAGCGACGCCAGAATAGAACCCGGACAGCGCAAACTGCACGAAGCGGACGATGCGCGGATCGTAGCCGACGAACTGCGCGCGTTCGTGGTTGTCGCGGCAGGCATTCGCCATGCGTCCGACCGGTGTCATGGTGTGGAAATACATGCCGATCGCGGAGATCATCATCCAGGCCACGATCAGGTAATAAACCTCGATCGCCTGGCCGTATTCGAAGCCGAACAGGCTGATGCCGATCTCGCGATCGGTCTTCACGCCGCCCTCGCCACCGAAGAATGCGTGGAACATTGTCGCCGCCGTGGTGACGAGTTGCACGATGCCAAGGGTAATCATCGCGAACGCGGTGGATCGCTGCTTGGTCGCGATGTAGCCGAACACGATGGCGAAGCCGAGGCCGCTCAGGCCGGCGAGCAGCGGCATTAGCTCCATCGGCACCGGCAGCCCGCCGTCGCCGGCGGCGTTGAGGAAATGTATCGTCGAATAGCCCGCCAGTCCGAACACCACCGAATGGCAGAACGACAGCAGCCCCGCCTGACCCATCAGCATGTTGAACGACAGGGCGAAGATGATCATCATGCCCATCTGGCTGAACATCGACAGCATGAAGCCGGCGTGACGGCCGTGCTGCCAATCGTAGAACAGCCAGGGCAGCACGATGGCAATCAGCAGCGCGGCGATCCACGGCCAGAGTTTTACGGCCAGGGCGATGGGTCGGCGCGTCGGAAGGGCGCGTACGGCGGCGTCGCTCATGTCTCGCGCGTGCCCATCAGCCCACGCGGGCGAGACAGCAGGATCACGATCAGCAGCACGTAGGGCACCAGCGGGCCGATGCGTGAAACCGGGATGGTCAGGATCTCGCCCAGCAGGTCATTTGCCGTGAGGGTGATGCCGAACGGGCTGATCAGGTCGGCGAAGGACCAGTCGGCGACGACCGAGAAGGTCTGCACCATGCCCATCAGGATGGACGCGATGAAGCAGCCGGCGAGCGAGCCCAGCCCGCCGAAGATCACCACCACGAACACGATCGGTCCCATCGCATCCGCCATGCCGGACTCGGTGGTGAAGTAATTCCCGGCGATCACCCCGGCAAGGCCGGCCAGCAGCGAGCCACCGGCAAAGACCAGGGTGAAGACCGTCGGCACGTCATGGCCGAGTGCGCTGACCATGCTCGGATGGGTCAGCGCCGCCTGTATGATCAGGCCGATGCGGGTCTTCTTCAGCAACAGCCAGGTGGTGAACAGCATGCCGGCCGAGACCAGCAGCATGAAACCGCGATAGGCTGGGAAGTTCTCGCCGTAGACCGAGAACAGCGGGAAGTCGAGCGACGTTGGCACGCGATACGGCATGGGCAGCATGCCCCACACCATCTGCACCGCGCGGCCGATGATGAACACCAGGCCGAACGTGAACAGTAACTCGGCGATGTGACCGTTGTGGTGCACCCGCCTCAGCCCGCACACCTCGATCGCTGCACCGATCGCGCCGCAGAGCAGCGGTGCGATCAGCAGTGCGGGCCAGAAGCCGAGCCAGTGGTCGATCTGATAGGCGAAGTAGGCACCCAGCATATAGATGCTGGCATGGGCGAAGTTCAGCACCCCCATCATGCTGAGGATCAGCGTGAGGCCGCTGGCCAGCATGAACAGCAACATGCCGTAGACCAAACCATCCAACAGGGAGATCAGACCGATCTGCATGACTAGGCTGTCATTGCGAGCGAAGCGAAGCAATCTCGATCAGGGTGGGCACCCACGCCAAGATTGCTTCTTCGCTGCGCTCCTCGCAATGACATCTGGGGCCTACGACGAAGGCCGCTTCATCTTGCAGGTGGTCGGCAACGTCTCGTCCGCCACCGTGGTCTTGTACTCGGTCTTCCAGCCGAGACCGGTCTTCTCCGCGTCGTACTTCACGTCCTTGGTGAACACCCCCTCGTAGTACGGGTACAGTAGCTGGTGATCGTCCTTGCGCATGATGTTGGTGACACCGTACAGGTCCTTCTGCTCCATGCCTTCCAGTGCCAGAGCAACCTTCACCGGATCGGTTGAGCCTGCCTGGTTGATCGCCCGGGTCAGCATCTCGAATTGGACCACGCTGGGCACGTTGATGAACATGAAATCATGCGTCGCGCGCCACTTCTTGAAGAATTCCTCGGCTTCCGCATTGTGCTCTTCAACTGCGATGTTATCGTGGTCGTCCAATACCGACGTGACCCGCCCTTCGCCAGCGGCGCCCATGGCCGTTGCCGCGCCAATCACATGCCCGAGATAGGTGTCGAAGCGGATATCGAGCCCCGCATCAACCGCGGCCTTCAGCAGCAGATTGAGGTCCGGACCGTAGTTGCCCGTGAGGATCGAGTCTGCACCCGAAGCCTTGATCTTCGTGATATACGGTGAAAAATCCTTGATCTGCATCAGCGGGATGAATTCGTCTGCCACGATCTTGATGTCAGGACGATACTGCGCGAGGAACCGCTTGGTATCCTTCTCGATCGATTGGCCGAACAGATAGTCCTGGTTCAGCAGATAGACCGACTTCACCGATTGCGGCAGCGACTTGATCCGTGCGACCGCCCGCATTTCCACGCTGCCCGCGAACCGGAAGTGCCAGAAGCTGCACTGCTCGTTGGTCAACTCGGTGGCGAGCTGGCCGCAGTTGAGCTGCAGGATGCGATTGTCCGGGTTTCGCGCGTTGTGTTTGTTCACTGCGTCGATCAGCGCCGATCCGACATTGGAGCCGACACATGACATGACGAACGGCAAATTCTGGTCGGTGACGCTCTTCAGCGCGATCAGCGCCTCGGCCGGCTGCAACTTGTCGTCAAACGTCACCAGCTCGAACTTCTTGCCGAGCGGTCCGCCCTTGGCGTTAATGTAGTCCAGGATGAACTGGAACGTCTTGAGGCCGGCGTCGCCACCCGCGGCGAACGCGCCAGAGAACGGGTCGATGTAGCCGATCTTGATGGTGTCGTCGGCCGCGCGCGCCGATTGTCCGGCGATGGCCAGTCCCAGCAAAGCAAGAAATGTGATCGCGAGCGAACGCAAACGCTGCATTTGTCCCTCCCTGGCCGCATTCCGACACTTGTAAGGAAGCTTAGGCATCGGCCGGAAACAGAGTCAATTTGCCGGGGCACACCGCAAACCCTACAGGTAGATCTGCCGCACGATCGCCTCTTCGTCGGCATTGCCGCCGCGCTGCTCGACCACCGTCCCGTCGCGCAGCACCAGGATCCGATCGGCCACCGACAGCGCCAGGCGGAGATTCTGCTCCACCATCACCATCGTCACGCCCTGCCGCTTCAGCGCGGCGACGATGGCGGCGATCTCGCTCACGAAGGCCGGCGCCAGTCCACCCGACGGCTCATCGAGCAGCAGTATGCGCGGCTGGCTCATCAATGCGCGGCCGATCGCCACCATCTGCTGCTCGCCGCCCGACATCAGCCGCACCATCTGGCCGCGCCGTTCCGACAGTCGCGGGAACGACGCATAGACGCCAGCCAGAAATCGCGCCGCATCGCCCCGCTTCGTCCAGGCACCAAGACGCAGGTTCTCCTCCACCGACATCTCGGGAAACAGGTCGCGCGCCTGCGACACCTGGACGATGCCGTAGCGGAACGTGCGATGCGGCGGCAGGCCGGCGACTTCCATGCCAGCGAGCCGGATTGAACCACGCCGTGGCCGCACGAAGCCGCTGATCGCGTTCAGCAGCGTGGACTTGCCGCTGCCGTTGGCGCCAAGCAGCGCCACCACCTCTCCCGCTACCACATCGAGATCAACGCCGAACAGGACCTGTAGGGTGCCGTAGCCGGCCTCGATGCCCCGGGCGGTCAGCAGTGCGTCAGGCATGACCGAGATAGGCTTCCAGCACGGCGCGATCCGCGCGCACCTGCTCGGGCGGCGCATCGGCAACCTTGCGGCCGTCGTTCAGCACGATCACGCGGTCGGCAACGCTCATGACCAGCTCGATCGCGTGTTCGATCAGCAGGATGCCGATGCCGCGCTGATGTGCGAGATTGCGAATCACGTCGGCAAGCTGCAGGCGTGCCGCAGGGGCCAGTCCGACCGCAGGCTCATCGAGCAACAGCAGCGGCGGATTGGTGGCGAGCGCCCGGACGATCTCCACCATGCGCTGCTGACCGCCGGAGAGCGCGCCTGCCTTCTGGTCGGCGATGTGTTCGATGCCCATAATCAGCAGCAGTTCGCGCGCCCGCACTGTCGCAGCCGACTCTGCGGCAGCCGAGTTGCGGCCGAACAACAGGCCGAAAAACCCGCTGCCGACTTGCGCGTGCAATCCGACCAGCACGTTTTCCAGTGCGGTTAGCTCGGGAAACAGCCCGCCGTTCTGAAACGTCCTGCGCGCGCCGCGGGCCGAGATTTCATGTGGCGTGAGGCCGGCGATCTCCTCGCCGCGAAAGCGGATGCTGCCGCCATCCGCCACGACATTGCCGGACACTGCATTGAACAGCGTCGTCTTGCCGGCGCCGTTCGGCCCGATCAACGCGCAGATCTCGCCAGCGTGCAGATCGAACGAAACACCGCCAACTGCAACCAGGCCGCCGAAGCGCACGGTAACATCGCGCACGGACAGCAACGGCGCTTCAGCCACGATAGTAGCGCTCGACGAAGGCTGGATGCAGGCGTGCAAGCAGGCTTGCGAGCCCGCGCGGCAGGAACAGGATGACGAGGACGATCAGCAGGCCGAACACCAGTTCATCAAAACCGGGAAAGCTGATGAACACCTGCGGCGCCGCTGTGATGATGGCGGCGCCGATGATTGCGCCGGTGATGCTGGCAAGCCCCCCTACCATGATAATCGCGAACTGGCGGATCAGCTCCGTGAGATCGAACGAGACCGGCGTGAGATGCCCGACCGAGATCGCGAACATCGCGCCACCCATGCCGACGATGGCGCCGCCCCACGCGAAGGCGAGAACGATGTAGCGGTCAGTGGGAATGCCCATCGCGGCGGCGGCAATCTCGTTGTCCTTGATCGCCAGGAAGGCGCGGCCAAAGCGCGACCGAAGCAGCCGGTCGGTAATCGTGACGATCAGCACCACCAGCGCGAGGAAGACGTAGAACCGACGCCGATCGGTATCGAGCGCCCAGCCGAACAGGGTCGCAGTCGGCACCGCCATGCCCATCGAGCCGCCGGTGAGTGCCTCCCACCTGATGTAGCTCCAGCGCATCAGTTCGCCGAATGCGAGCGTCATGATGGCGAGGTAGAACAGGCGCACGCCGCGCAACGCGGGGATGCTGGCGATTGCGCCACCGATGCCCCCGACCAGGCCAGCCGGGATGACGGTGAGCCACCACGGCAGGCCAAGCTGCGCCATCAGCACGCCGCTGGTGTAGGCGCCGAGACCGAAATAAGCGACATTGGAGAACGCAAGCAGACCCAGGTTGCCGACGACAAGATTGAAGCCGATACCGACGGGGACGTAGATCAGCGCGGTATTCAGCACGTACTGCTGATATGGGTTGAGCAGCAGTGGCACCGGCAGCAGGAACAGCGGCAGCAGCCAGAACGCGCGGCGTGCCCTCATACGCGCACAACAGCGCGACGGCCGAACAGGCCCTGGGGGCGCAACATCAACACCAGGATTGGCACCAGATAGCCGGTGACCTCGATGAAAACGGTGTTGACATAGAAGCCGAGCAGCTTCTCGGTGATGCCCAGCAGGATGCCGCCGGCGACTGCGCCACCAAGTGATCCGAAGCCGCCAAGCGTCATTGCGGCGAAGCCTTGCACCAGCGTCCATTGACCGAGGTCAGGTGTCAGCGGCGTGATCAGCGACAGCATCACGCCGCCGATCGCACCAAGTGCCACACCGCCGCCCCACATCAGCGCGTGAAACAGCGGGACGTTGATGCCGACGAGTGCCGCGCCGCGCGGGCTCTGGAACGTGGCCTGGATCACCTTGCCAAGCGGCGTCACCTGCAGCAGCAGGAACAGCGCGGCCAGCAGCAGCAGAACGAAGCCGCAGATGACGACATCGTCCGTGGTGAGGACGACGTTGCCAAGCAGGTAGACGTCCTGCGGATAAGGGCGCAACGGGTTGATCGTCTCGTTGCCCCACTCCAGACGGAGCCCGCCCCGCAGCGTGTAGCCGATGGCGAGTGCCATCATCGCCAGCGACAGATGCGGGCCGGCGACGATCGGTTGCAACAAAAGGCGCTGCGCGGCGAAGCCGGCGGCGAACAGCAGCGCGATAGCAAGCGCCATGGCAACCGGGAAAGGCAGGCCGAAGCCGAGACCGAACACAAACACCGCATAGGCCCCGGCCGCGACCATGTCGCCGTGGCCGAAATTCACCACGGTGGTGGCGCGATACACCACGGTCATCGACAGCGCGATCAGCGCGTAGAGCATGCCGGTGGAGGTGCCGCTGACGAGAAGCTGCGGCAGCAGGGAGAGCATGCGTGAGTTATACGGTGCCGAACTGCTGCCGCAGCGTTGGCTTGTGCACCTTACCGGTCGCGTTGCGCGGCAACGCCTCCACGAATTTGATCGAGCGCGGATGCTTGTAGTGCGCCAGGTTCGCTTCGCAGTGCTGATAGATCTGCGCCTCGGTCAGCCCCGCATCCGGCTTGAGCGCGATGATGGCGCGGCCGACCTCACCCCAGCGTTCATCCGCCACCCCGATGATCGCCACTTCGGCGATGGCGGAAAGTTGGTAGAGCACGTCTTCGACTTCCGCCGGATAGACGTTTTCGCCACCGGAGATGTACATGTCCTTCCAGCGATCGACGATATAATAGAAACCGTCCTTGTCGGTCAGCGCCGCGTCCCCGGTGCGCAGCCAGCCATCGGTGAAGGCCCTGGCAGTCGCCTCGGGCCGCTTCCAGTAGCCGGGTGTGGTGCTGGGTCCCTTGACCCAAATTTCGCCGATCTCATCCGGGGCGGCATCGGTGCCGTCGGCGCGCACCAGGCGCATCGCGACATGCAGACAGGGTTTGCCGGCCGATCCGGCCTTGGGCAGCGCGTCGCCCGGCTCCATCATCGTGATCACGCCGCAGGTTTCGGTCATGCCGTAACCCTGGATCAGGTTGAGCCCGCGATCCCGCCACTGATGCAATAGCGGCAACGGCACCGGCGCGGCGGCAACATATGCCAGCAGATTTGGATTGAAGCTTGCATCGGAAAACTGCGGCAGTTGCGCCATGAACTGGAAGTGTGCCGGCGCGCCGATGAAGTGGGTGATGTTGGCTCCGCGATCGCAGAACAGACGCAACGTCAGCGCGGGATCGTAAGCGCGTTCCACCACGGCCTTGCCGCCGTAGTGGAACACCGGGTTGGCGAATACGTCGAGGCCGCCGACGTGGAACTGCGGCAGGGTGACGAGGCAGGTGCTGTCGGCTGTGATCCGGCACGGGCCCGTCAGGTTGACGGTCTGCCAGAACCGCATCCCGTGCGTGATGATCGCGCCCTTCGGATGCCCCGTGGTCCCGGATGTGTACAATATCGTCGCAATGTCATCATGCGTCAACGCTTCCGGCGTCACGTCGCCGGCGGCCTCGGCGATCAGCCGTTCGTAGGCGCTGTCCGCGGATTCGCGCCCGCACAGATGCCGCACGCCGCACGCGGCGGAGAGTTCCAGCGCTCTGTCGCCGAATTCGGGGTCGTAGAACATGACCACCGGCTCGCAGTCGCCGACGATGAAGCGGAGCTCGGGCACCGTCAGCCGCCAGTTCATCGGTGCGAAGATCGCACCGATCCGTCCACATGCGAATTGCAGCTCGAACAGGTCGGACGAATTATGCGCCAGCACCGCCACGCGGTCGCCACGCTCGACGCCGAACCGCGTGCGCAGGCCGGCGGCCAGGCGGCCGACGCGCTGATCGAATTCTGCATAGGTGAAGGTCCGGCCGGTCGCAAGGTCTTCCATCGCGACACAGTCGCCACGTGTCGATGCGTAGTGGGCAATCCAGTCATATGTTGGTATCGTCATGGCCGCCTCCCCGGCGTGAACAACCGTTATTCGCTGTCGGGCAATGCGTCGCCCCAGGACCTGTAGACCGTCTCCTGCCCCTGTGCATTCAGGCCGACCGCATACATCTTCTCGACACCGACGTGCTTGTCGGGACCGAAAGTTTCAGTGTCGGCCAGCACACCGGTGTCGAAATCCTTCAGCGACTCCATGGCTTTTTCCCAACCCTCGCGCGTCGGGTTGGGACCGGCCCGGCGGAACGCCTCCACCGTCACGATCGCGAGCGGAACGCCGAAGTAGTAGAAGTTGGTCGGCTCGCCCACTTTCGGCAGCTCGTCCTTGGTCAGATACTTGACGAAGATATCGTGGAACTTTTTCAGCGGCCCAGTGCCGATCTTCGCCTTGAACTGATAGGGCTGGAAGAAGCGCTGGTTCAGATAGTCGTGGTTCGGAAACGCCTGCACCACCTGGTCAAAGTCCGCGCCAAGAGCGCCAAGCACGATCACGTTGATCTGGAATTTCTGCAGTTCGCGCAGCAGCACGATCAGTTCCGGCTGATACAGGCACGCCATCACCGCCTGCGCGCCCGATGCCTTGATCTGCAATGCCTGCGCGGTCGCATCGGTGGCACCGTGCTCCAGCGCAGTGGTGGCAACGATCTCGCCGTTGTGGCTCTTCACGTAGTCGGTGGCGTTGTCGCAGTAGCCGTGCGCCCAGTCGTCGCTGTGCATCGCGAGCGCGATCTTCGTCGTGCCGGGCTTGCCCATGGCGAAACTTGCCATCGCGCGGCCGGACTCGATGCCGGTATAGGTGGTGTGGAAGATGCTCGGCGATACCGGGCGGCTGATCTTGGGATTGGCCGAGGCGCCGATCCAGGGCACGCCTTCCTGCACCAGCATCGGCTTGATCGCCATCGCCACACCGCTGCACGGGTTGGCCAGGATCATGAAGACCTTGTCCTCGTAGATCAGCTTCTTAGCCGCGGCGATGCCCTTCGCCTCGTTGCACGAGTCATCGGCGAACACCGAGGTGAACTTGCGCCCGTTCACGCCCCCTTGTTCGTTGACGTAGCGGAAATACGCCTCGGGCCCATAATTCAGCGGCGTGAACACCGAGGACGGGCCGGAGAAGGGGCCCAGGTTGCCGATGGTGATCGTGGTGCCAGTGATGCCTTGCGTGTTGTCGGCGCGCGCCGGAATTGCCAAAGCCATGGCAACCAGCGCGATGATCGCGTGCCTGAAGCGCATTGTGAGCTCTCCCCGTGTGTGCGGGATCATAACAAGGCCGCTACGCCGCGCCAACCAGCGCGTTGGCGAACACCGCGCCGGTGCTGCCGTCGGTGATGCCGAGATCGGTCACGTGGGGGCCGGGATTGCACGCCAGGCTGGCGCCGACGACGGACTTGAACGTCAGCAGCGGCGGCTGCCAGTCGACGATGGCATCGGCGGCCTCGCACAATGCGTGCAACTCGGTGGCAACCTCGGTCGCGGGCGCGTCGGACAGCAGACCGCATACCGGCAAACGCAATGTCGCCGTCACCGCGCCACGTGTCGCGACCGCCATGCCGCCACCGGCGGCGATCACCGCATTGGCCGCCGCGGCGAGATCGGCCGGCTCGCGACCGAACACCACCAGGTTATGGCTGTCGTGCGCGACTGATGTCGCCAGCGCGCCACGCCATGCGCTCCAGCCTTGCAGTATGCCGAGCACCGGCACGGCAGGAGCCTTGCCGTGGCGATGGATCACCGCCATCAGTATCGCATCATCAGGCAATACCACGGCGCCGTCGCGCACCTCGCCGACAGCTTCGCCCCACTCGGTGAAGCGCGGCTTCGCGACCGTGCGCAGCCGCACGCGGCCAGCGTTCGCGCCGGCTGCGCGCAGCACAAAGTCGGTTTCCGACAACGGTCGCACCTGCATGGTTTCGACCGGCGCGCCCGACGGGCAAGGTGGCAGCGCGACCAGCAAACGACCTTCCGCAGCGACCAGCGCGCCGGACGCGAACACCTGGGTCACACCCAGTTCCGTCAGATCCGACAGCACGATCATGTCGGCGCGTCGGCCCGGCGCAATCAGTCCAAGATCTCGCCGGCCAAGCCGCATCGCCGCGTTGAGCGTGGCGCAACGCAGCGCCTGAATGGGCGCCAACCCAGGCTGGACGAGCCGGCGCAGCACGTCGATTATGCCGCCTGCCTGCACCAGATCATCGGGAAACACATCGTCGGTGCAGATGGTCAGCGTCTGCGGAATCTGCGGCAGCGTGTTCAGTGCCTCGACCGCGCCGGGCAGTACGTAATCGTGCGAGCCGCGCAGCTCCACCGTGAAGCCGGCACGCAGCTTGGCGAGCAGATCGTCGCCGCCGGTGATCTCATGATCGCTCTCGATGCCGGCAGCGGCGAATGCCTGGAGATCGGCGCCCGCCAAGCCGCGCGCATGTCCGCACACCAGCTTGCCGCTGGCGAGTCCCGCATCGACGACGCCGCGCATGCGTGCCTGGCGTTCGAGCAAGCCGCGCATGTCCATCACCTCGGCCACACCGGCGATCTCCGGCCAGCGCAGCATCTCGCGCATTTCGTCGGGTCCGAAATACGCGCCGGCGCGTTCCAGGCCTGGCGCCGATGGCACGCATGATGGGGCGAGAACCACGATGCGCAACGGCAGATCGCGTGTCGCCGCGATCGCCCAGCGCAGACCGTCGAGGCCGGACACGTTGCCGATCTCGTGCGGATCCCAGCAGATCGTGGTGGTGCCCTGTGGCACGACAACCTCGGCATAGCGCCGCGGCGTCACCATCGAACTTTCGATGTGCAGGTGCGAATCGATCAGCCCCGGCGCGACGATCCGGCCCGCCAGCGCGATATGCTCTCGCGCATCGCTGCGCGTTCCCGGCGGATGCACACTGGCGATCAGTGGACCGACAATGCCGACATCCGCGGACCGTAATTCACCTGTGGCGACATCGGCGACCATGCCGCCGGTCAGCAGCACATCGAAGCGGTCCTGGCCGCGAGCGGCGCGCACCGCTCGGTCGCGCAGAACGGGGTCATGCAGATCAAGGGGTTCAGACATTGCCACGGTATCCATAGAATTCGCGTGCCGCCTCTAGACTGACCTTGCCGTTGCGCAGATCGGCCTGCACCGAAGCCGGTTCGCGTTCCATCGGTGTTCCGTAGCCGCCACCGCCGGCAGTGGCGATCACAATCCGATCGCCCTTCCGCAGCGTGGACACGATCTTTGATTTCACCACTTCCTCGCCACCCCCGGTACGTTTGATGACCGCGCTGGCGCGCCCACCGGCCATGCCGTCGGCGACACCGCCTGCCTCGCACAGATGCCGCTCGCCGCGATAGGTCACGGTGGCCTCACCATCGAGCAACTCATATTCGAACACACCGCCAAGGCCACCGCGGTGCGTGCCGGGTCCGCCGGAATCGCGGTTCAGCGCCACGCGGTGCACGCGGATCGGTGCCTCCAGCATCAGTGCCTCGGCCGGAACATTCAGGCAATTGCTCGCATCGGTCTCGATCACATCGACACCGTCGAGATGTGGCGACGCGCCGCTGCCGGCCACCAGAAGCTGCGACGTGACGTAGCGCCTGCCGTCGGATCGCTGACCGCCAAAATGCATAATGACGATCTCGCTGCCGGAGTCCGCCGGCACACGGTCCGGCGCGGCTTGGCGCAGCGCACCAAGAATCGCAGTGGTGATGCGCTTGATCGTCGAGGTGCGGCATCCGGTCGGCGCCGGCTCGCGCGGATTGACCAGGCTGCCCTCCGGCAGATGGAACGCCAGCGGACGGAAGCAGCCGCCGTTGTTGGGAACGCGGCCGTCCGGATCGGTCACCGCACGCAACGCAAAGCAGGCGGCGGCATAAGGCCCGGACGCCATGCAGTTGAACGGCCCACGCACCTGCGGCGATGTACCGGTGAAGTCGCATGTCATCTGGCCGTCTTTGATGGTGACCGCCACCTCGATGCGCACCAGCTTGTCGAGTTCGATGCCATCGTTGTCGAGGTAATCGACATGTCGATACATCCCCGCTCGCAGGCTGCGCAGCGCCTGACGCGTCATCGTTTCCGAGCGGTTCAGCAGCTCGTCAAACAGCGCCAGCAATTCGTCACGCCCGAAGTTGCCGGCCAGCTCGCCAAGCCGCCGCGCGCCGATCGTGCACGCGGCAACCTGCGCGTTGATGTCGCCCATCAGCACATCCGGTAGCCGCACATTCCGCCGCAGCATCGCGATCAGCGTATCGTTCAGCGCTTCGCCGCGACGGAATTGCAGCAGCGGGATGCGGATGCCTTCCTGGAAGATCTCGGTGGCGTTGGTCGGCGTGGAACCGGGCGCCATGCCGCCGACGTCCTGGTGATGCGTCATCGCCGCGCTGATCGAAATCACGCGGCCGTTGGCGAACACCGGCATCATGATGGCGATGTCCGGCAGATGCGTGCCGCCGAGATAGGTGTCGTTGAGGATCCAGATATCGCCTTCGCCCATCGTGTCGAGCGGCACGTCGTGCAGCAGCCGCCCCACCATCGGCGTCAGTGCGCCGAGATGCACCGGAATGGCGAGTGCTTGCGCCAGCGTCTCGCCTTGCAGCGTAAACAGGCTGGCCGAGGCATCGAGCCCTTCCTTCACGATGGCGGAAAAGGCGCTGCGCACCAGGGTGAGCTGCATCTCGTTGGCGATACCGTCCAGCTTGTTGCGCAGCACTTCGAGCGTGATCGGATCGACGTCCATGGTCAGCCTCGCGTCAGCAGCAGATTGCCGTTGTCCAGTACCGTGCCCCGCCAGCCCGGTTCGACCAGTGTGGTGGTGTCGTCCTGCTCCACGATCGCCGGACCGGCGAAGTTCAGGCCGGCGGGCATCGCGGCACGATGGTAGATCGCCGCCTGAACCGATGCACGCGCGCCAGCGACTCGGATTGCGCGCGGCGGCTTGCGTGGATCCGCGTCCACCGGGCGATAGACGCCCTCGTCCAGGTGGTCGCTGCCGCCGGCACGATGCACCGACCGCAGGTTGACAATCGCGGCCGGCTGTTCCGTGGCGTGGCCGTAGATACGATCGTGCAGCGCAAGGAAATCGCGATACAGTTTGCCCAGCGGGTCGGGCGCACCGGCGTCGAGCGGCACTTCCAGATGATAGGACTGGCCGATGTACCAGACATCGGCGGAGTATTGGATCGACACTGGCAGTTGGCCGATGCTTTCCTCTGCCATCAGCCGCGCGCAGGACCGATCCAGTTCGTCCAGCACGCGGTGCACATCCGCGAAGTCGAGGCCAGCGAGCGGACGCGGGAATGCGATCGCCACTTCGTGCTCGATCGGCGCGGCGAGCAACCCGGCGGCCGACAGCACCCCTGGATGGCGCGGGATCAGCACGCTGCCGATGCCGAGTTCGGCGGCAAGCGCGGTGGCGTGGATCGGGCCAGCGCCACCGAGTGCCACCAGGGTGAAACGACGTGGATCGAAGCCGCGACGGATCGAGACCAGCCGAATGCCCTCGACCATCTGGGCGTTGACCACACGATGGATGCCGAGCGCCGCAGCCTCCACCGATAGACCGAGCGGTCGTGCGATGCGTCGTTCGATGGCGGCGCGCGCCAACGACGGGTCCAGGGCAACCGAACCGCCGGCGAAATAAGCGGGATCGAGCCAGCCCAGTACCACGGATGCATCGGTGACGGTGGCTTCCTCCCCGCCGCGGCCGTAGCAGGCGGGACCAGGTTCGGACCCGGCGGAATGCGGACCGACGCGCAAGCCGCCCGCGCCATCGAGCCAGGCGATGGACCCGCCGCCGGCACCGATCGCGTTCACATCGACCATCGGCACTCGCACCGGGAAGCCGGCGATGTTGCCCTGCGCGCGAATCACCGGCTCGCCGCCTTCCACCAGCGCGATGTCACTCGATGTGCCGCCGACATCGATCGTGATCAGATTTGGATGCCCGGACAAACGCCCCACGATCGCGCCGCCGATCACGCCGGCCGCCGGGCCGGAGACGAACAGTCGCACCGGCCGCTTGCGCGCAACCGAAGTGCCGGCAAGGCCACCGCGCGACTGCATGATCTGCAACGGCGCGGCTACATGCGCCGAGCGCAGGCCGTCCTCCAGACGTTGCAGATAGCGGCCGACCACCGGCTTCATATACGCATCGAACGCAGTGACGACGGTGCGCTCGTATTCGCGGAAGGTGGGATCGACTTCACTCGACAGCGACACCGCGATGCCGGGATGCGCCGCCTCGATCAGTTCGCGCGTACGCTGCTCGTGCGCCGGATGCAGAAACGAGAACAGATAGCACACCGCGATCGCCTGCGCGCCGTCGGCAACCAGTTCCGCCGCGGCACGCCGCACCGACTCCTCGTCCAGCGGGATGATGACCTCGCCTTGTGCGGACACCTGCTCTCGCGCCTCCTTGCGCTGCGCACCTGGGGCGAGGAACACCGGCGTGACCGGTTCCAGCATGATGCGATGCAGGTCCTGGCGGAGCTGGTAGCCGATCTCCAGAATATCGCGAAAGCCCTCGCTGGCGATCAGGCCGATCCTGGCACCCTTGCGCTCGAGCACCGCATTGGTAGCGATGGTCGTGCCGTGCAGGAAGCGAGCGATGTCGCTCGGCGCCACGCCGAGATCACGCCCGAGGTGGCCAATAGCACTCAACACCGCCTCGCTGGGATCGCCGCGCGTGGTGGGGATCTTCAGCGTGCGCGTCGGTTCGCCGGCGCGGCGGCAGACGATGTCGGTGAAGGTGCCGCCGATATCGACGCCGATATCGGTCGCAGGTTTGGAGTCGGGCATGGCAGGACTGCGGCCGCGCAGGTTGTCAGGCATAGGTCACGATGACAGAAAGCGCGCCGCGTCCCAACCATAACGAGGCCAACCTGTGCCCGACGAGGGGTTCCAGCCGACAACCGCCCCGATTCACGTCGCGCACGCGCCCTCGGCTCGTCGCAACCTGGTGCTCGCTGCGTGCCTCATGGCGACTTTCACGGCGGCTGTGGAAAGCTCGATCATTGCCACCGCGATGCCCACGATCGTTGCCAACCTTGGCGGGTTCAATCTGTTCTCGTGGGTGTTCGCCGTCTATCTGCTGACCCAGTCGGTCAGCATTCCGGTGTATGGCCGGCTCGCCGACATCTACGGCCGCAAGAAGGTGTTCTATGCCGGCGTCGGACTGTTCCTGGTCGGTTCCACGTTGTGCGGCTTCGCCGGCAACATGTCGACGCTGATCCTGTTCCGCGCGCTGCAAGGCTTCGGCGCCGGTGGCGTGCAGCCGATCGCCACCACGATCCTCGGCGACGTCTACTCGCCAACCGAGCGCGCGCACGTACAGGGACTGGTGTCCAGCGTGTTCGGCGTGGTCGCAGTGGTGGGACCTTCATTCGGCGCATTCCTGGTCGAGCAGGTGAGCTGGCAATTTGTGTTCTGGGTCAACCTGCCGATCGGTGTCACGGCAATCGTCATGATCGCGGTGTGCCTCGACGAAGCGGTCGAGCACCGCCAGCACCGCATCGACTACCTCGGCTCACTGTTGTTGATGCTGGCGATCGGGGCGCTGATGGTCGTGCTGGTGCAGGGTGGCAGCCTGCCGCGCGCAACCACCATTACGGTGGGCGTGGTGGGACTGGTGACGTTGCTGGCGTTGGTGCTGCACGAGAACAACACGCCGGAGCCGATGCTGCCGTTGGAGCTGTGGCGCCACCGCATCATTCTGGTCGGCAGCGTGGGCGGCGCGGTCGTGTCCGGCGTGATGATGGGCATCTCGATGTTTCTGCCGACCTATGTGCAGGGCGCGATGGGCCGCAGCCCGCTGGCGGGCGGGTTGGTGTTGGGCGCAATGTCGGTCACCTGGGCGATCGCGAGCTTCTACGGCGGGCAGCTGATGGTGCGCACGACCTATCGCCTGACCGCGGTGCTGGGTACGCTGGCGCTGATCACCGGCAGCCTGGTGCTGATCACGCTGACTCCGGAGCGCGGCGTGGCGTGGGTCACCACCGGTTCGCTGCTGATCGGCGTCGGCATGGGGTTCTGCAACACCACGTTCATCGTATCGATCCAGGCGGCGGTGCCATGGCACCAGCGCGGTGCGGCCACGTCGTCATGCATGTTCCTGCGGTTTGTCGGGCAGGCAGTCGGGGCCGCGGCGTTCGGCGCGGTGCTGAACCTCACGCTGCTACGGGAGGCACCCGAGGCTGTCGGCATGGTCGATCGGTTGCTGGATCCGACGTTGCGCGGCGGGCTGCCGGCCGCGGACCTGGTGCGGCTGATCGACGTGGTGGCATTAGGGCTGCATAATACCTACGTGCTGGCAGGCGTATTGTCGATGGTAGCGCTGGGGTTTGCACTGTTGCTGCCTGCACGGTTGAGTCCGTCGATGCAGACGCAGCGATGAGCCCCTGGGTCCCCGCTTACGCGGGGATGACGACCGGATGGACGATTGGTGATTGAGTACCGCACTACAGCGCTTCATCGTCACCCCGCGAAAGCGCTAGGGGATTCTCGCATCTCGTTGCAGCGCCACTTCGAGCTGCCTACCGCGATGAATGGCGTAGAACTGCTCCATACCACGGCGGAAGGTGATCGG
>Ga0209040_10000263_pt1 | contig 38252 bp, 30 predicted proteins | sample BogFormECP12_OM3_FD_188240 | JGI IMG/M metagenome (GOLD analysis project Ga0209040, IMG submission 188240) | Bog forest soil microbial communities from Calvert Island, British Columbia, Canada - ECP12_OM3 (SPAdes) (version 2) | ecosystem: Environmental > Aquatic > Freshwater > Wetlands > Bog ... | reverse complement strand
AAGCTTCTGCGGCCGGCCGGCATCACGGTCCCGAACTTCGAGGATTACGCCTGGCGCCTTTGGGACTATTGGGAGCGGCATCTCGATCCGTCGCTCTTCGTCGATCGGTCGCTGCGCGGGGCGGTGGCGGAAAAGCGCGTTCTTGTGACCGGCGGATCAGCGGGGATCGGCAAGTCGATCGCGTTGAGACTGGCGCAGGCCGGCGCGAAGACGCTGATGGTCGCGCGCGACCCGGAAAAGCTCGAGCTCACACGCCAGGAGTTTTCCGTCCAGGGCCTCGAGGTCGAAACCTACAGCGCCGACATTTCGGAACCCGCGCAGTGCGCGGCCTTCGTCGAGCGGATCTTGAGCGAACACGGCGGGATTGACATTCTCGTCAACAATGCGGGACGGTCGATCCGCCGCGCGGTCGAGAACTCCTACGATCGTCCGCACGACTTCGAGCGGCTGATCCGGCTGAACTATCTCGCGGCCATTCAGCTTGCGATGGGATTCCTGCCGGGCATGGCCGAGCGGCGGGGCGGGCATATCGTCAACATCTCGTCGATCGGTGTGCTCACCACGCTGCCGCGGTTTTCCGCCTATGTAGCTTCGAAAGCGGCGCTGGAGGCGTGGGCCGATTGCGCGGCGAGCGAGTTCCTCGATCGCGGCGTCGCCTTCACCAACGTCAACATGCCGCTGGTGCGCACCGAGATGATCGCGCCAACCAAGTTCTACGAACACGTGCCGACCCTCGATCCGGACGAGGCCGCAGATCTTGTCGTCGAGGCGCTCATCCATCGCCCCGCCCGGGTGGCGACCCGGCTCGGCCGCTTCGGTCAGGCCGTGCATGCGGTGGCGCCGAACATGGGGCGGATTGTCCTCAACACGGCGTTTCGTATGTTCCCGGAGAGCGCCGCCGCCCGCGGCGCCAAGGAGGGCGAGGTTGCGCCGACCGCCGACCAGATCGCGTTCGCGCAACTCCTGAGAGGATTGCACCTATGAGGCGCGAAGAGAGAATGAGATGGAACGGATTTGGCTGAAGTCCTATCCCGAGAGCGTGCCGGCCGACATCAATCCGACCGTCTACGGCTCGATCGGCGATTTCCTGGCCGCCAGCATCGATCGCTATCGCGACCGGGCCGCCTTCGTCAGCATGGGCAGGACGATGTCCTATGGCGAACTCGATCGCCAGTCGCGCGCGTTCGCCAGCTATCTGCAGAATGTCGCCAGTCTGCCGCGCGGGGCGCGGGTTGCGCTGATGATGCCGAACCTGTTGCAATATCCCGTTGCGCTCTTCGGGGCGTTGCGCGCGGGCTACGTGGTGGTCAACTGCAACCCGCTCTACTCGCCCCGCGAGCTGCATCATCAGCTCGAGGATTCCGGCGCGGAAGCGATCGTCGTCCTGGAGAATTTCGCCCAGACCCTTGAGAAGGCGATCGATGGCACTGCCGTGCGCGCCGTGGTCGTGACCGGCGCCGGCGACCTCCTGGGCGGCCTGCGCGGGTTTCTGACCAATTTCGTGCTGCGCCATGTCCGTCACGCCGTTCCCCCGTGGAGCTTGCCGCAAGCGGCGCGCTTCAATCGCGCACTGGCGCTGGGGCGTCTCCACAATCTGGAGTACGCGCCGGTCACGCCCGACGACATCGCCTTCCTTCAATATACGGGCGGGACGACGGGCGTGCCGAAGGGCGCGATGCTGACGCATCGCAACATGATCGCAAACCTCCAGCAGGTGCATGCGTGGATCGCCCAGTCGATCGGGTCGGGAAACGAGGTCTTCGTCACGGCGTTGCCGCTTTATCACGTGTTCGCCTTGACGGTGAACTGCTTCGTACCGGCAATGATCGGGGCGAACAATCTGCTCATCGCCAACCCGCGCGACGTTAAAGCTTTCGTCAAGGCGATGCGGCAGACTCCCTTCACGGTCATCACCGGGGTCAACACCCTGTTCAACACCTTGCTCAACGACGAAGAGTTCCTCCGACTCGATTTCGCGCGCCTTCATCTTGCGGTCGCCGGCGGCATGGCGCTGCAAAGGGCGGTCGCCGAGCGCTGGAAGGCGGTGACCAGCAAGCCGGTGATCGAGGCTTACGGCCTGACCGAGACCTCGCCGGCGGCGGTCGCCAATCCGCTCACGATCAAGGATTTCACCGGCGCGATCGGCCTGCCGCTGCCTTCCACCGATATCGCGATTCGCGACCTCGAGGGGCGCGACCTGCCGCTCGGCGAAGCGGGCGAGCTCTGCATCAAGGGCCCGCAGGTGATGGCCGGATACTGGAACAAGCCCGACGAGACGGCCAAGGTGATGACCGAGGACGGCTATCTGCGCACCGGCGACATCGCCCGCATCGACGAGCGTGGCTACGTCACGATCGTGGACCGGCAGAAGGACATGATCATCGTCTCCGGCTTCAACGTCTATCCGAACGAGATCGAAGACGTGGTGATGAGCCATCCCGGCGTGCACGAGGTGGGCGCGGTCGGCGTGCCTGATGTGAAGTCGGGCGAGGCGGTCAAGATCGTGGTCGTGCGCAAGGACGAATCGCTGACGGACGCCGAGATCATCGCGCATTGCCGCCAGTATCTGACCGGCTACAAGACGCCGCGTCACGTGGAGTTCCGCGACACGCTGCCGCGCACGCCGATCGGAAAGATCCTGCGCCGCGAATTGCGCGAAAAGGTCGAGCCGCAGGCCGAAACGCAAGAGACGGGCTGAGGCGCCCGCCACAACAGGGGGAACGACGGGAGGCGCAAAGGGCGCGGGGCAAGCGCGCGCTTCAAGCCGCGCTCGTTCCGCCAAGAACGAGGAGACTATGACCGCACAGAACACAGACCCCGGTGGGCGCGGCGAGCGCCCGACCTACGACTACATTGTGATTGGCGCGGGTCCGGCGGGCTGCGCCGTCGCCGCGCGTCTCGCACAGTCGTCGGCCGAGACGACCGTCGCCCTTATCGAAGCGGGGCCGGCCAAGGCTTCGATGTTCTCCGACGTTCCGCTCGGGCTCGCCGCGCTTCTCCCGCTGCGCTCGCGGCGAAATTACGCCTATCAAACAGTTTCTCAGAAGGGACTCGGAGGCCGCAAAGGCTATCAGCCGCGTGGACGAGGCCTTGGAGGCAGCAGCCTCATCAACGCGATGATCTACACGCGGGGCCAGCCGCGGGACTACGACGACTGGGCCGCGCTCGGCTGCAAAGACTGGGGCTGGGCGGACGTCCTTCCCTACTTCAAGCGCGCGGAAGACAACGCGCGCGGCGCGGACGCCTGGCATGGCGTCGCCGGGCCGCTTCACGTCAGCGATCTCAGCTACCGCAATCCGGCGGTCGACGCTTTCGTCGAGGCGGCCGTTCAGGCGGGATTTGAGCGCAACGCCGATTTCAACGGCGTGAGCCAGGAGGGCGTCGGGCCCTACCAGCTGTTCCAGAAGAATGGACGCCGATACAATGCCGCAAGAGCCTATCTGCAATCCGCGCCGCTGCCGAATTTGACGATCCTTTCTGACGCTCAGGCGCGCCGCATCGCGTTCGAAGGCGGGCGGGCGGGCGGCGTGGTCATTCGCCGCGGCAACGCGGAGGAGCTGCTCAATGCGCGGCGGGAGATCGTTGTGTCCGGCGGCGCCTTCGGCTCGCCGCAGTTGCTGATGGTCTCGGGGATCGGGCCGGCCGAGCAGTTGAAGAGTCACGGGGTCGAGGTCGTCCGCGATTCGCCGGGGGTCGGCGACAACCTTCAGGACCATTGCGACTACACTGCAAATTTGCGCGCCAAAGGACCCGGGCTGATCGGCCTCACGATTCCATTCTTGATTCAGGGAGTCAGGGGACTCCCAGATTTTCTGCGCCACGGCCGCGGAGTGTTGACCTCCAATGGGGCGGAAGCCGGCGGCTTCGTCAGGAGCAGGCCGGACGTCGATCGTCCGGATCTGCAGCTCCATTTCTGCATCACTCTCGTCGACGACCACACCCGCAAGCGCCACTTCACGACCGGCATGGCGCTGCATGTCTGCGCACTGAGGCCGAAGAGCCGCGGCTCAGTCCGGCTGGCGAGTGCGGACATTTCAGAGGCTCCGCTCATCGATCCGAATTTTCTCTCCGACCCCGAGGATCTCGAGACGCTCGTTCGCGGCGTTGAAATCGTTCAGACCATCCTCGCCAAGCCGCCGCTCGCGCTGTACGGCGGCCGATACATCTATGGGACCGGGCGCGACGACCCCGCGGCGCTGCGGGCTCTCATCCGCGACCACGCCGATACGATCTACCATCCGGTCGGGACCTGCCGCATGGGCGCGGACGAGCGCTCGGTCGTCGACCCGACGTTGAGGGTGCGCGGGATCGAGGGCTTACGCGTGGCGGACGCTTCGATCATGCCGCTTCTCGTCAGCGGCAACACCCAGGCACCCTCCGCCATGATCGGCGAGAAGGCGGCCGACATGATTTTGGGCGCTCGTTTCGCGTAGGCGCGAAGCGCCTTGTTCCTCCGCGAAGGGCGTCGAGAGACGCCCGTCTTTCGACGGGCTACAGCGACGAAGCAACCTAAGTGATCGAAGAGCTACGGCGGTCCCCGTGGATTGCTTCGCTCACGCTCGCAATGAGGGTCGCAGCGTGGACGCTTCGGCGAGCCCGCAGGCGTCTCACGGAGCAGACCTTTGCGCCTATTTCGACAGGGCTTCCAGCTCCTTGAGAAGCTCGGCCAGCAGGTCTTCCTGTTCTGCGATTCGGTCGGCAATTCTCGCTTCGTCGGTTGCGCCGGAATAGGCCGCGGCTTGCTCGGTCAGTTCGCGGATATTGTCTCGAACGACGGCGATGCGGGCTTCGAGGTCAGCCAAGCTTGTGGTCGGGCTCATCGTTCTTCCTTTCTGATTGGGCGCTCCAAGAAAACGCCCTGCATCCAGTTGGCGGCGACATGAAGCGTAACCCACGCCTCAGACGCTCACCTCTTCGCCGTCCTGGGCCCAACGCGTGTGAAAACTGCCGGGCTTGTCGAGCCGGCGGTATGTGTGCGCGCCGAAATAGTCGCGCAGTCCCTGCAACAGGTTCGCGGGGCCGCGCTCACGCCTCAAACCGTCGAAGTAAGCAAGCGACGACGAGAAGGCCGGCGTTGGCACGCCCTGTTCGACCCCGAGCGCGACAACGCGGCGCCACGCCGGCTCCGCCTTGACGACGGCGTCGCGAAAATAGCTCTGCAGCACAAGATTGTCGATTTTTTCGCCGGCGTCATAGGCTTCGCGAATGCGCCTGAGGAAGCGGGCGCGAATGATGCAGCCGCCGCGCCACAGCGATGAGATCTCGCCGAGTTTCAGATTCCAGCCGAATTGCTGGGACGCCGCCTCGAGCTGCTCGAACCCCTGGGCATAGGCGATGATCTTTGAGGCGTAGAGCGCGTCGCGGATCGCATCGATGTCCGACTTGCCCGCTTTGCGCGGACTTGCCGTGGGTCCCGGGATCTGTTGGTGGGCGGCGATGCGCAGTTCCCGGTGGCCCGACAGTGCGCGAGCGTAAACGGCTTCGGTGATCGAGGTCAGCGGCACGCCGAGATCAAGCGCCGACTGCGCGGTCCAGCGTCCCGTTCCCTTTTGCTCGGCTTCATCGAGAATGGAGTCGACGAGCGGCTTACCCGTGGAGTCGCGCTTGCGCAGCACGGCGGCGGTGATCTCGATGAGATAGGAGTCGAGCTCGCCCTTGTTCCATTCGTCGAAAATCCCGGCCATGGCCGCCGCGTCGAGCCCGTAGGCGGATTTGAAGAGGTCATAGGCTTCGGCGATGAGCTGCATGTCGGCATATTCAATGCCGTTGTGCACCATCTTGACGTAATGGCCGGCGCCCTCCGGTCCGATGTAGGCGCAGCAGGGCTGGCCATCGACGTGCGCCGCCATCTTCGTCACGATGGGTTCGATGCGCCGATAGGCCGCTTCATCACCGCCCGGCATCATGCTTGGCCCGAGTAGGGCGCCTTCTTCGCCGCCGGAAACGCCCATGCCGACAAAGCGGATATGTCTGTCCTCCAGATATTTCGCGCGCCGATTGGTATCGGTGAAGAGCGAATTGCCGCCATCGATGATGATGTCGCCGGCCTCGAGATGAGGGAGCAATTCTTCGATGACGTCGTCGGCCGGCTTGCCAGCCTGAACCATGATGAGGATGGCGCGAGGCTTCGCGAGCGCCGCGGTGAAGTCGGCGACGCTCCGGGCGGCGGTGAAGCGCCCTTCGGCGCCATGCTCAGCGACAAGCTCGTCGGTGCGCGCGACGTGACGATTGAAAAGCGCGACGCCAAAGCCGTTTCGCGCTGCATTGCGGGCGAGATTGGCGCCCATGGTCGAGAGGCCGAAAACGCCAAGATCAGCGAGCTGGGTCATGAAGCGCTCTCCCTTTTTCGCGCATCTTGGGCTCACTCGGAGCCCGCGCAGACCAATTCAAATCATCCGGAACGACGGCCCAAGCATCAAGTCCAGCGAAAGTGGCCCATTCTTGGCGAGCGCGGTCGCCCGGCCGCCTCTGTCAGGCGAGATCGGCGAGCAATCCCCGCGCAGACGACCGGACGAGCCGCTTCTCGACCTCCCATTGGTTCGCGCCTTCGCTCTCGGCGAGGAACTCAACCTTGCCGCCCGAAAGCGCGGCGACCGGCACGCCATCCCGATAGATGAGGCGGTTGGCGGTCAGCGCTGCAAGCCTCGGACCCGGCGTCAGGACGCCGACGAGATTGAGCGGATCGGCGCCGGAGAGCGACACCCATTGGCCCGAAGCCGGCCGGCGGCGGACTTCGCGCATGAGCCCGATCGCCTCCGGCAAGGCATATTGTTCGCCGGAGAAGCCGGCGACAAAGCGCCCGCCGCGAATCTCCCCGCGCGCCTCGAGGCGCCGGTAGACGCGCAGCAGATCGCGCCATGGCGGCAGCCATCCCGCCTCGCGCGCTAGAAGACGCCAGAACACGACGCCATAGCGGCGCAGCAAGGCCAGCGCCACGTGCTCGACGGCGGCGTCCCTGGTCTCGTTCGCCTCCCCGTCCCTCGGCGCGCGGCGGACGATCGCCCAGCGGCCGCCGCTCTCGATGGCGAAAGGCAGGATCCGCCCGCGCCGTTTTGCGCCGGCAAGCGGCTTCCGCTGGCCCGACGGCGCCAAAAGGCCGCGCAATCCGGCGAAGCTGTCCGAGGTCACGAGGCCAAGCGCGACAAGCTCGGCGAGCGCGGTTTCGACCTCGGACCGCAAGAGGTGCGCGCTTGCGGCAAGCTCGTCCAGGAAGAGGGCGCCATGTTTGACGAGACAGTCAAGCACGAATTGGGCGCGGGGGCTTGGGCTAGCGGCACCGCTTGGAGGCGCAAGCGACATCCAGAGCGGCGCATGCCGGCGCTCCAACAAGGCGATCGGCGTCGCGCGCACCGCCGATACCGGACCACTGCGGTCGCCTGCGCCGACCGGCGGCGTGATGCGCGCCCAGACTGACCGACCCGCGAGGCACTGCGCGTCGAGCCAGGACGGCCCGTAGTCCTTCAGGCGCGCTGGCAGGATCTCGGTCTCCCACGCCCGCGCGGGCGTCTCGAACCCTTCGAGCTGAGTCAGAACGATCGGGAGCGCGTCCGGCCCCTCGAGGCGGGTCTCTTCCTCCACATGCTGCCAGGCGAACAGGAAGCGCAGGAAGTCGCGCGCGGCGACGGGGTCTATCTCCGAGCGCAGCCGCCGGATCGTGTACCGATGGATGCGGGCCAGGAGCCTCCGGTCGCACGATTGCTCGTCGTTGACGCCCGGAATGAAGCGTCCTCGCAGGATCGCGCCTTCCGCTTCCAGCGCCGCGAGCGCGCCGGCCGCGGCGGCCGGCTCGATCCCTAGCGGCGCCGTTAGCGCGATCTCGGTGACCGGCCCCAGACCCTCCAGCCGCCCGCGCAGGATTTCGACCAGCGCCGCCTCCGGCGAGCACGTTGACGCCGTTTGACCGGCTGGCGGCGCGATCTCCGGTTGGAGCCCCGCCTTGGGCCACAGGGCCCGGAATTGAATGAGCCGCTCGGCCGAAATCCAGAGCGTCGACTGAGCCGTCTTCAACCGTGCGACGCGCTTTTCGCCGGCCAGCCCGGCGAGCCAGCCGCCCCAGGCGGGCATGGTCCGCGTCTCGTCCTCGGTCAGGCAGCCAAGCCACAGCAACGCGTCATGAAGCTCCTCTGCATTCTCGGGCTCGGGCCATGCCTCGGAGCGGACCCTTTCGATCGCCTCTTTATCCAGCCGGCCAAGGTCGGACGCGCTTTGGGGGTCCTGCCATCGCCGGGCCATCACGGCCTGAGTTCGCCGCTCCTCGAGCGGCGCGTCATCCAGGTAGGCGTAGGGCTTTGCCGACAGAGCCTCGAGCGCGAGCGGCGAGGGCTGGGTCAGGTCGCAGGAAACGACACGGATATCGCCCGCTTCGAGCCGGGCCAGGAGCCGCTCCAGCCCTTCGATGTCCATCGCCTCGTGCAGGCAGTCGGAGATCGCCTGATTGGTCAGGGGATGGTCGGGAACCTCGCGCTCGCCGACCAGATTCTCCGCGCAGGCGATCTGGTCGGGGAAGACCGCCGCGATCAGATCCTCAGCCTGCATGCGCAGGAATTGCGGTGGGACTTTCTTGCCGCCGCGAAACCGCGGCAGAGCGAGCGCGACGCCCGCCACCCAGCGCCACCGCGTGGCGAACATCGGCGCATCGAGCATGGCCTGGATCAAAAGCGGCCGCACGCTTGCGGAATGGAGGTAGCGGGCGACGTCGCCGAGCTCGAAGCTGTGCGCGGTGGTCAGCGACAGGACGATGTTGTCCTCGGTCGCCGCCGCCTGCAGCTCGAAATTGAACTTGCGGCAAAAGCGCTTGCGCAGCGCCAGGCCCCAGGCCCGATTGATCCGGCTGCCGAACGGCGCATGGATGACGAGCTGCATTCCGCCCGCCTCGTCGAAGAAGCGCTCGAGCACGATCGTTTCCTGCGTCGGCAGACAGCCGAGCGCGGCGGCGGCCGCGGCAAGATATTCGATGAGCTGCTCGGCCGCCGCCGCCCCGACGCCGATCTCTTCGCCGAGCCAGCGCCGCGCGTCCTCCCCGGACGGATCGAGCTTAAGCCTTGCGGCCGCGTCGGCGCGCAGGCGCGACACAGAGACAGACAGCTCGTCGGTGCGCCCCGGCGCTTCCCCCAGCCAGAAGGGAATGGTCGGCGGCTGGCCATGCGCGTCCTCGACCCGGACGGTCCCCCGCTCGACCCGCTGGATGCGATAGGAAGCGTTGCCGAGCTGAAAGATGTCGCCCTGCATGCTCTCTACCGCGAAATCCTCATTGACTGTGCCGATGACATGGTTCTCCGGCTCCAGCACCACCTGGTAGTCGGCGGTGTCGGGAATCGTGCCGCCGGAGGTCAGCGCGGTCGTTCGCGCGCCGCGCCGGCCGCGCAACATTCCGTTGACGGCGTCGTGATGGATGAGCGCGGCGCGACGGCCATGGCGCGTCGAGAAGCCTTCAGCCAACATGCGCACGACGGCGTCGTAGTCCTCGCGCGTCAACTTGCGGAAGGGCCATGCGCGCCGGAGCCGGTCGTAGAGCGCGGCTTCCGGCCAATCCTGCGCCGAGACCTCCGCGACAATCTGCTGGGCCAGCACGTCGAGCGGCCGGTCGGGGATCGTGAGCCGATCAAGCTCGCCGCGACGCACGCTGTCGAGCACGGCGGCGCACTCGATGAGATCGTCGCGCGAAAGCGGAAAGAGACGTCCCTTGGGCGTGCCGCCGATGGCGTGGCCGGAACGGCCTGCGCGCTGCAGAAAGGCGGCGATCGAGCGGGGCGAACCGAGTTGGCAAACCAGGTCCACGTCGCCGATGTCGATCCCGAGCTCGAGCGAGGCGGTCGCGACCAGGGCCTTGAGCTCGCCGCGCTTCAGCCGCTGCTCGGCCGAGAGGCGCTTTTCCTTCGCCATGCTGCCGTGATGCGCGGTGACCGCGGCCTCGCCGAGACGGTCCGACAGCTGACGGGCGATGCGTTCCGCCATGCGTCGCGTATTGACGAACACCAGCGTGGTGCGGTGGCTCTCGATGAGCCGCGTCAGGCGATCATAGACCTGAGTCCAGACGTCGCCCGACATCACCGCCTCAAGCGGCGATTCGGGCAGCTCGAGGCCGAGATCCCGCGGGCGCTGATGCCCGGCATCGACGATCGCCGCCTCGGCGGCCGGGCCGCCGTCCGAGGCGGCGCCGACCAGGAAATGCGCAACGGCGCTGACCGGATTTTGCGTGGCTGACAGGCCGATCCGCAGCAACTGGTCGCCGCTGAGGGCGGCGAGCCGTTCGAGGGACAAGGCCAGGTGTGCGCCGCGCTTGTTCGGGGCGATCGCATGGATTTCGTCGACGATCGCCGTGCGGGCTGTCGCCAGCATCTTGCGGCCGGATTCCGAGCCGAGCAGAACGTAAAGCGATTCCGGCGTCGTCACGAGGATATGCGGCGGCCGCCGGCGCATCCGCTCGCGCTCTGACGTCGGCGTATCGCCGGTCCGCACCCAGGTACGGATCTCGACATCGGGCAGCCCTCTCCGCAGGAGTTCCTCCCGGATGCCGGCCAGCGGCTCCTCGAGGTTGCGGTGAATGTCGTTCGACAGCGCCTTCAGCGGCGAGACGTAGACCACCTGGGTGGCGTCGGTCAGACGTCCTTCGAGCCCCTGCCGGACCAAATCATCGATCGCCGCAAGGAACGCCGCCAGCGTCTTGCCCGAGCCGGTCGGGGCGGAAACCAACGTGTGGCGGCGCGCCTTGATCGCCGGCCAGGCTTCCGCCTGGGCAGGGGTCGGCGCGACGAATCGCCCTGCGAACCATGTTGCGACCGCGGGGTGGAACAGCTCTTCGACGTTCGCACTTCCCCCGTACGCAATGGCTTGCGCCTCGGCGCCCCGCTCTCGGATCGATCCGGCGCCGGTCCGCTTTTCCAGAGTCAAAGGTGAGCCAGAGTACCGCAAAATGCCCTCTGCTTCGGTTATTCCTACAAACTGACGCGCGCCCCGCGAGCTCCAGGCTGGCCGACTTCCATATGGTGTCACGCCGTCCTTTGGTTAAGCGGTCCCCGAAGCCCAGCCCCGGATTCGGCCTCAGTCGAGCTCGTGCGCAGGCGTGCGCTCCGGCGCGCCGGCAGGCGCCGCGCGCAGATATTGCGCCGGCCATGGCATGGGCCGCCCGAGCTCCTGCGCAGCGCGCAGCGGCCAATAGGGGTCGCGAAGCAGCTCGCGCGCAAGCATGACAAGATCGGCGCCGCCCGTGCGGATGATCTGATCCGCCTGGGCCGGAGCAGTGATCATCCCGACCGCCGCGGTCGCAATGTCCGCCTCGCGCCTGATCCTTTGGGCAAACGGGACTTGATACCCCGGTCCGACGGGAATCTCCGCCTTCTCGACATTGCCGCCTGATGAGCAGTCGATCACGTCGACGCCAATGCTCTTCAGCCGGCGCGCGAGCTCGACCGACTGGTCGATGTCCCAGCCGCCTTCCGTCCAATCCGTCGCAGAAACTCGCACGAACAGAAGCGACGCCTCGGGAAGGGCCCGACGCACCGCCGCCACGCACTCGCGCAGGAATCGGGCGCGATTATCGAACGAACCGCCGTAGTCGTCGGCGCGACAATTGCTCAGCGGCGAGAGAAACTCATGCAGGAGATAGCCGTGCGCCGCATGAATCTCGACGGCCCGGAAGCCGGCGGCGTAGGCGCGCGCCGCGGCGGTCGCGAAAGCCTGTTGCAGCGCCTTGATCCCGTCGGCGCTGAGTTCGTCCGGCGTCGCATAATCCTTTGCGAATGCAATCGCGCTCGGCCCCACCGGACGCCATCCGCCGAGCGTCTCCGGCACGGCGCCGCGCCCGGACCAAGGCCGGTAGGTGCTGGCCTTTCGCCCGGCGTGGGCGAGTTGAATCCCGGCGATTGCCCCCTGCGCGTCGATGAATCGCGCGATCCGCCCCAGCGGCTCGAAGTGCTTCTCGCTCCAGGCACCAAGATCCTGCGGCGAAATCCGCCCCTCTGGCGAAACTGCCGCGGCTTCGGTGAACACAAGCGCGGCGCCGCCAACCGCTCGCGCAGCGAGATGAGCGAAATGCCAGTCGTCGGCGTAGCCGTCGACCGAGGAATACTGGCACATCGGCGAAACGCAGATGCGATTGGGAAGCGCGATGTCGCGCCGCCGAAATTCGCTGAGCAGATGCGGCATAGGCAGGCGTTCGAGGGACGGGGGTCTTCCGTCATTGTGCTCACGCCTTGGGTCGGCCTGCAAGAGGGTGGGCCCGCGGCAGCTGGATGGGGTCTGCGGCGCTCTTGTCTGGAGTCATTCGCCAAGGCAATGTCATCGGGCGCGCGGATTGGCGTCAATTGACTGCGCTCGCGTATTGTTCGCCAATTTTCCCGCCAATTCGAGGATGGGTCCATGACGGTTCAAGACCAACCGGCTGTCGTCCTCAACGACGGCCGATCGATGCCGCAATTCGGACTCGGCGTCTTTCAGACCCCGCCAGAGACCACAGCCGAAATCGTCAGAAAGGCCATCGATGTCGGGTTTCGCGCCGTCGACACCGCCGCAGCCTATCGCAACGAGGAGGGCGTCGGCCAGGCGTTGGACGGCCGCCCGGACATTTTCGTCACGACGAAACTCTGGAATGCGGATCATGGATTCGACGAAGCTCTGCGCGCCTTCGAGCAGAGCGCCAGGAAGCTCCGCCGCCATACGCTCGACCTCTACCTCATCCATTGGCCGCGACCGCGGTTCAACCGTTATGTGCAAAGCTGGAAGGCGCTGATCCGCCTCAAGAGCGAAGGCCGCAGCCGCTCGATCGGAGTATCGAATTTCAATCGGGATCACCTCGAGCGGATCATCGGGGAGACCGGGGTCACGCCCGCGGTCAATCAGATCGAGCTTCATCCCCGGTTTCAGCAGCGGGCCTTGCGCGAGTTTCACGACCAACATGGGATCAGGACGGAATCCTGGAGCCCGCTCGGACGTGGGCAATTGCTGAGCGATCCCGCCATCGTCAGCATCGCGGCGAAGCACGGCAAAACGCCCGCGCAAGCGGTGATCCGCTGGCATCTCGAAAACGGCCTCATCGTCATTCCCAAAACGGTGAGGCCCGAACGCTTGCGAGAGAACCTCGGCGCGCTCGGCTTCCGTCTCGATGACGACGAATTGCGGCGCATCGACGCGCTCGACTCGCCGGACGGGCGAATCGGTCCCGACCCCGCCACTGCGGCCTTCTAAGCCGGACGATCGCCGCCCCGGCTTCGGAGCGCGTCACGCCTCGTAATTGTGCACAAAGTCCTCGGGCGGGTTTGGTCCCCAGACATAGAACGAATCCTCGGGCGGATGGTCCCCGGCTTTCCAGTCGATGTCCGCCGGCACATAGTCGATGTCGGCGGAATATTCGCTGAAGCTCCCCCAGGGGTCCTGCACATAGTGAAAGTAATTCGATCCCAGCACGTGCCTGCCAAGGCCCCAGCCCTTGCTGTGTCCCTTGCCGAGCATATGCATCGCGCCCGCGCCGATTTCGTCGACGCTGCCCACGTCCCAGCTGAAATGATGGTGGCCCGGCGCGCTTGAGCGTGCAAAGGCGATCATGTGGTGATCGCTGCCGTGGATCCCGTGCAGGAAGGCGATGGCGTTGCCGGAATGGTCGGATAGCCGCAGGCCGAGGACGCGCGTGTAGAAGTCGACCGCTTTGGGGACGTCGCGCGTGAACATGAGGATATGGGCGAGGCGGCGCGGGTAGGTCCGCTTGATCGTGCTGCGGAACGGCGCTCCGCGTTCTCCCGGACCCACGGAGACAGAGCCAAACCGGCTCTTCTCGTTCGGCGAGGTCTTGGGCGCGACCGCGATCTCGACCAGGGCGCCGTCGTGATCGTGGAACCACAGTCCATTCGAGTCGACGCCGGCGGGAGGATCGAGCCGGCCGACCCCCATGTCCTGCAGGCGTTTGGCGAAGCGGTCGATGTCGTCCTCGAAGGCGCCGAAGGAAATGTACTGGTGCTTCTTCCGCGGGCCCTCCCCGATCGTCCCCCAGACGTGCTGCTGACCGTGCACGCCGAGCGCCAGTCCATCGTCCCGGCGCGAAACCGCGAGGCCGAATTCGGAGTAGAAGTCTTGCGCCGCCGACAGGTCCGGCGCGACGAAATGGAAATGGTCGAGGGAATGGACCCCGAGTTCGCCCGGTCGGCGGGTCGGCTGGATGTGTCCCCTGATCTCGGTCATCGCATTTCCTCCGCTTGATCGAAGTCGCCGGGTTGGGCCCGGCTATACATTGGTTCGGCACACCGCCGATCAGTCGATTGCGCGTTTCCCCGCAGGATCTATGCCGCCGCTTGCAACGGCGTTCGCATGAGGAGCCGGCAAAGCCTGGCGAGCGCCTCGCGCAATTGCGGCCGGGGCACGACCATGTCGACCATCCCGTGGGCATGCAGATATTCCGCGCGCTGGAAACCTTCCGGTAACCGCTCCCGAATCGTTTGTTCGATCACACGCGCGCCGGCGAAGCCGATGACCGCGCCGGGCTCGGCGACATGGACGTCGCCGAGCATCGCGTAGGACGCGGTGACCCCGCCTGTCGTCGGATTGGTGAGGACGACGATATATGGCAGCCTTGCCTGGCGAAGCCTCTGGACCGCGACCGTTATGCGCGGCATTTGCATCAGCGCGAACATGCCTTCCTGCATTCGGGCGCCGCCCGAGGCGGTGAAGATGATAAATGGCGCGCGGCGCTCGACCGCCGAGGTCATGCCCGCGATAATGGCCTCCCCGGCGGCCATGCCGAGAGTGCCTCCCTGGAACGCAAAATCCTGGACCGCCACCGTCACGGCGAGACCCTCGAGCCTGCCGAGCGCGAGCGTGACCGCGTCGTTCGCGCCGGTTTTCGCACGGTTCTCCTTCAGGCGATCCGCATAGCGTTTGATGTCCCGAAACTTGAGCGGATCGGAGAGCGTTTCCGGAGACACGATCTCCGCATAGTCGCCCCCGTCGAACAGGGAGGCGAGGCGGGCCCTGGCGCCGATCGCCATGTGGTAGCCAGACCCCGGGACGACCATGAGGTTGGCTTCCAGATCCTTGTGGAAGACGAGCTGGCCGCTTTCGGGGCACTTGACCCAGAGATTTTCCGGCGTGTCGCGGCGCAGGAGCGACCGAATTTTGGGCGGCACGACATTGGAGATCCAGTTCATGGTCCGTCTTTTTCCAATCTTCCAGACTACCTGGCGACGCCATGCACGCTGCGCGCAAGGTCTTCGACCAGCGCCGTCACCGCCGGCACCGTCGATGGGCTCGCCTTCCCGTCACGCAACGAATGCCGCACCGCTTCCACGAGAGCCGATCCGACGACCACGCCGTCGGCGACCGATGCGATCGAGCGCGCGCTGGAGGCGTCCTTGACCCCGAACCCAACCGCAATGGGCAGCGAGGTATGGCGCTTGAATCGGGCGACCGCTTGTCCGACCGAATGGAAATCCGGCGTCGCGGAACCGGTCACCCCGGTCACGGAGACGTAGTAGAGAAAACCTCCCGTGTTGGCGAGCACCGCCGGCAAGCGATTGTCGTCCGTTGTCGGGGTCGCCAGACGGACAAAAGACAATCCCTGCCGTCGCGCCGGGAGGCAGAGCTCGTCGTCCTCTTCCGGCGGGCAGTCGACAACGATCAATCCATCGACGCCCGCCGATCGGGCATCGCGCAGAAAAGGCTCGACCCCGTAGACGTAGATTGGATTGAAGTAGCCCATCAAAACGACCGGCGTATCCGCGTCCCCGGCGCGAAAGGCGGCAACCATCGCGAGCGTTGCGCGGAGAGTCTGTCCGGCCTTGAGCGCGCGCAGGCCGGCCGCCTGGACGGGCGGCCCGTCGGCCATCGGGTCGGTGAAAGGCATACCGAGCTCAACGATGTCCGCGCCTGCGGCAGGCAACGCCTTGAGGAGAGCGAGCGACGTTTCGGAGTCCGGATCGCCCGCCATGATGAAGGCGACAAGCGCCGCCCGGCGCTCGGCGGCAAGCCGCTCGAAGCGGCGATCGATGCGTGCAACCATGGCCGGTTCGTTAGCATGGCGCGCCGGTTTGGGAAACCGAACCGAACCGGATCCTGTGATTGCCCGAGGAGACCTCTCGACCCGAACCGGGAAACTCGGTAAGCCCAAGCGAAACCCGCTTTCGAACGCGAGCGCCGGCCGGAGGGAGGAACATGAAGCTTTTGATTTTGCTTTTGCCGTGCGTCGTCGCCCTATGGGTCCCGCTCTATAACTTCGAGCCGCCTGCCCTCTTCGGCATGCCGTTCTTCTATTGGTTTCAGCTGCTGATGATCCCGGTGTCCGCGCTCGCGATTTTCATCGCCGACCGGATCGGGAAGGCATAGCGTGTTCGACCGCCTCAACGTCGTCGCGGCGAGCGTCTTCGTTTTTTTCTTCGCACTCGTGACCGTGCTGGGCTTCATCGCGGCGCGATGGAAATCGGCCGATCTGAACCATATCACCGAATGGGGCCTCGGCGGCCGGCGTTTCGGCAAATGGGTGACTTGGTTTCTGCTTGGAGGCGATCTTTATACCGCTTACACGGTGATCGCGATCCCGGCAGTCGTCTACGCCGTCGGCGCCTACGGATTCTTTGCCATACCTTACACGATCACCATTTACCCGTTTCTCTATCTCACGCTGCCGAGACTGTGGGCCGTTTCGCACAAACACGGCTACCTCACCGCCGGGGACTTCGTGCTCGGTCGCTATGGCGATCGCTGGCTTGAACTCGCAGTCGCTCTGACAGGCATCTTCGCGACCATGCCCTATATCGCGCTGCAACTCGTCGGACTGGAGAAGGTGATCGGCGCGCTCGGAATCTCGGGCGAGGGATGGTTGCAGGAGCACGCGCCGATCACGATCGCCTTCGTTGTCCTCGCGCTCTTCACGTACAAGAGCGGCTTGCGCGCGCCGGCGCTGATCGCCTTCGTCAAAGACGCGATGATCTACATTTTCATCATCGCCGCCATCGTTATCATTCCGTATCAGCTCGGCGGCTTTGGCAAGATATTCGACGCGGCTCGCGTCGCTTTCGAGGCTAAGGTTGCGGCCAAGACCGTCCCCGCGGCGGGCGTTACGCTCTTGCCCGGACAGATCGGGCCCTATGTCACCCTGGCGATCGGGTCGGCGATGGCGCTCTTTATGTATCCGCACGCGCTCACGGGAACGCTGGCTGCCTCCAGCGGGCGCGCGATCCGGCAGAACACGATGATGCTGCCGGCCTATTCCTTGGTTCTTGGGCTGATCGCCCTTCTCGGCGTGATGGCGATCGCGGCCGACATCAAGGTGAAGAACCCCCAGGATGCGGTGCCGCAGCTGGTCTTATGGGCTTTCCCGGACTGGTTTGCCGGCTTTTGCCTCGCCGCGATCGCGCTCGGCGCTCTGGTTCCGGCCGCGGTCATGTCGATCGGCGCCGCCAACACCTTCACCCGGAACGTGTGGAAGCCCTTCATTCACCCGCAGATGTCGTCGCAGGAGGAATCCTTCCTGGCCAAACTCGTGTCCCTGATCGTGAAGATCGGCGCCCTGATGGTGATCTTCTTCATGCCGACGCAATTCGCGCTCGATCTGCAATTGCTGGGCGGCGTGTGGATGGTTCAGATCTTTCCGGCGATGATCCTCGGCCTCTTTACGCGCTGGTTCAGCGGTCCCGCGCTGCTGATCGGCTGGGCGGTCGGCATGGTCGTCGGCACGGCGTTGGCCTGGGGCGAGAAAGCGTGGGTCCCGGTCCATGCTCTGAAGTGGGATATTCCGCTGATTGGAATCATTGATTCCGGTCTCGGCTTCGCCGCCTATAACGGCCTGACGTCGGTTTTGGCCAACCTCGTCGTGGCGTTCCTGCTGTCGTTGCTGATCCGACCGAGCGCCCCCGACGAGACGTCTCCGGCAGACTACGAGGATCGCGTTGTCGCGTGAGGAGGCGCCTGCCCTTAGCCTTTGGCCCGCCGTTCACGGATCATGAAATTGTCGAACGAATATTCCGCGACCTGCCACCATAGATATTCGTCGGCCCGAAAGGACATGTACGAGTCAGCGATTTTTTTGAATCGCGGGTTCTCCTGGCCGAGCTGGGCGTAGAGGTCGTTCGTGCTCTTGTAGCAGGCCTCGAGGATGTCCTGGGAAAACAGCCGCAACTGCGCGCCGCCGACGACGAGCCGTTTCAGGGCCCCTGGGTTGGCCGTGTCGTATTTCGACCGCACGGATTCGTTGCCGAGAGCGGCGGCGGCGCGCAAAGCCGTCTGGTACGCTTTGGGAAGCGCCGAGAACTTTTCCTTGGCGATGACAAGATGCAGCTGCATCTCGCCCTTCCACCACCCTGGATAGTAATAATATGGCGCGACCTTTGATATGGCGCCCGAACCGTCTTCGGCGGCGCTGAACTTTTCGTCGTCGTAAGGACCGACCCATTCGAAGGCATCCAGCGAACCCTTCGACAGGGCCTCAATAATCCCGTCCTTTGGCAGGGCGACCGCGGTCGCCCCGAGCGTCTCAAGCACCTTCCCGGCAAAGCCGCCGATTCGGACCTTCATTCCCGTGAAGTCCGATGCGCGGTGGACCTCCCTGCGGAACCATCCGGCCATCTGGCCTCCCGTGTCGCCCAAGGGCGCGGCGATGAGGCCGCGATCGGCCAGCAACTCGTCGATCAGCGCGTTGCCGCCGCCGTCCTGCAGCCAGGCGGTGTGTTGGCGGGCGTTCATTCCGAACGGCGCGCCGGAGCCGAAGGCATAGGCCGGGTCTTTGTTCCACGAATAGGCGAGTGCGGTGTGAGCGCATTCCGCCTTGCCGTTGGCGACGGCGTCCAGCGCGTCCACGGCGGACGCGACGTCGCCTGGAGGATGGATCGCCACCGTAAAATGTCCGTCCGTCATGTCCGACAGGGCTCGGGCAAATGCTTCAGCGCCGCCGACAATGAGGTCGAGCCCGGGCTGAAAGGCGGAGGTCATCGTCCAATGCACGTCGGGCGAAGAATCGGCCAGCGCCGGCGCCGCGACGGCCGCGCCCGCGGTAATGACGCCGGCCTGCGTTATGAACTGTCGCCTCGAAGCGGGCATGCTGAGTTCCTTTGGTCGATCCGTCCCCACGCCGTCGTTATGCGATCACGCCGAGCAAAAATGCGGCGTCGGGGTGAACTTCGGCGTTCAGGGTCGAAGTTCACGCGCGAGAGTCCGCAAATCGGCCCAAGCTTGCCTCTTCTGCCCCGGTTGTCGCAACAGATAGGCGGGATGGAGCATCGCCAGCGCGCGCAACGTCCGCCCGTCGTCGCAATGATACGCAAACCATGTCCCACGCGCGCGGGTGATTCCTTCCCGGACGCCCAGCAGAGTCTGGGAGGCCGAAGCGCCAAGACAAACGAGGATCTCCGGGGAGGCGAGCTCGATCTGTCGCTTGATGAACGGCAGACAGGCCTGGGTCTCCTGAAGGGTGGGGGTCCGATTGCCCGGCGGGCGCCACGGAACGACATTGGCGATATAGACTTGGCTGCGGTCGAGCCCGATCGACTTCAGCATGCGATCGAGCAATTGTCCGGCCCGGCCGACAAAAGGGCGCCCGATGCGGTCCTCGTCCCCGCCCGGCGCCTCGCCGACGAACATCACCCTCGAGCCTGGCGCGCCGTCTGCGAACACGAGCTGAGTCGCCGTGCGCTTCAGGCCGCATTCCTCGAAGGTCTCCAGATACGACCTCAGGGTCGCAAGGTCGGTCGCGGATGCAGCGAGTTCCCGGGCGGCGGTCTCGGCGGGAGGCCGCTCGCCATCGACACCGCCGCGACGGGCGGGCGCCGCCATTGGCGCCTTCGGCTGCGCATCTCGGGGCAAGTCCGGTCTCGAGGAGAGCGGCCTTGGGACCGAATCGTCGGCGAAGCGATTGCGGGGCGTCTCGTCGACGGCAAATTCGACGCCGGCCTCTAACCACCACCTCAGCGCCGCAGCGGCTTGATCCGGGTCCAAAATCGCGCCTCTCCTGCTTTCCGCCCGCTTGCGCCTCGCCAGGGAGGCAAACTAGCATGGCGGCCGCGCGCACGCATTATGGCCTTTGGCCGTTGACCGAAGACAGTTCCCGTGTAAGCGAACCGACTGCGCGGACTGAGAACGAAACGACGATGACAGAATCAGCTGGGCTTCCCGCCCGGGAATCCATGGAGTACGACATTGTCGTCGTCGGCGCCGGGCCAGCAGGGCTCGCGGCCGCCATCCGGTTGAAGGCGCTCGACCCCAACATATCCGTAGTGATTGTGGAAAAAGGTTCGGTCGTCGGCGCTCACATACTTTCGGGCGCGGTGATCGATCCCATCGGCCTCGATAGGCTGGCGCCAGACTGGCGCACCGATCCCGAATGCCCGCTGAAAACGCCAGTCGCCGACGACCGCTTTTATTACCTCACCCAAACGCGCGGCGTCCGGCTGCCCAATTGGCCGATGCCGCGGCTCATGAACAACCACGGCGCCTTCATCGGCTCTCTCGGCGCGCTCACAAGGTGGCTCGGCGTGCGCGCGGAAAGCCTCGGCGTCGAAATCTACCCGGGTTTCGCCGCGACCGAGCTTCTGTTCGGCGATAAAGGCGAGGTGGTCGGCATCGCGACCGGCGACATGGGAGTCGGTCGGGACGGCAAGCCGAAGCCCAACTTCACGCGCGGCATGGAATTGCGGGGCAAGTACGTGCTGCTTGCGGAGGGCGCGCGCGGCTCCCTTTCGAAACAGGCGATCGCGCGCTACAAACTTGAATCGCCGGACGGCCCGCAGAAATATGGACTTGGCCTCAAAGAATTGTGGCAGGTTCCCGCAGAGAAATTTAGCCCGGGCGTGGTCCAGCATACGTTCGGATGGCCGCTCTCGGGCGGGACCAGCGGAGGATCTTTTCTCTATCATTATGACGATCGACTTGTGTCGATCGGATTCGTAGTGCATCTGAACTACAAAAATCCGACCCTTTCTCCCTTTGACGAATTCCAGCAGTTCAAGACGCATCCGCTGATTCGGGAGACGCTGACAGGAGGCAAGAGACTGGCGTACGGCGCCCGGGCGATCGCATCGGGAGGCTGGCAGTCTGTGCCAAAGCTTGTTTTCCCCGGCGGAGCTCTGATCGGATGCGCGGCCGGGTTCCTGAATTTCGCCAGGATCAAGGGATCGCACAATGCGATTCTGTCCGGGATGCTGGCGGCCGACAAGATCCACGAAGCCCTGCGCGACGGCCGGTCGCACGACGAACTCACGGCCTACGAAAACGCGTGGCGCGGATCCGACATCGGCGTTGATCTTCATAAGGTCCGCAACGTGAAGCCGCTCTGGTCCAAATTTGGCCTGGCGGTCGGCGTCAGCCTCGGCGGACTCGATATGTGGACGAACGAACTCCTTGGCCTGTCGATGTTTGGCACGCTCAAGCTCGGCAAAACCGACAGCGCTACGCTGAAGCCAATATCTGAGGTCACGCCGATCGCTTACCCCAAACCCGACGGGGTCGTGAGCTTTGACAAGAGTTCATCCGTCTTTCTGTCGAACACGAACCATGAAGAGGACCAGCCGGTCCACCTGCGGCTTATCGATCCGACCGTGCCGATTCGCGAGAATCTTCCCCGCTACGGCGAGCCGGCTCGACTCTACTGTCCGGTTGGAGTCTACGAAGTTGTCTATGCCGACGAAAAACAACACGCCGATCCTCGCTTCGTCATCAACGCCCAGAATTGCGTGCACTGCAAGACCTGTGACATCAAGGATCCCGCTCAGAATATCATCTGGACCCCGCCCGAAGGGGGAGGCGGACCGAACTATCCCGACATGTAGCCGGCGGCGCAAATTCGCCCGGATTTGCTGTCAGTGGCGATTGGATACCCAAGCCGCCCTAGCCCTGGAGAATGAACTGACGTGACAAGTCGATTGGCGCCGTATTCCTTCGCCGCCGGAATTTTCGGTTGGCTATTCTTCGCCGTTGGCGCCAGCGCGGTCGCTGCCGCGGTCGATCCAGCTTCACAGCCGCTCGAGATCGGTCAAAGTCAGCCAGGCAATTATCTTGCAGGGCTCATCGCCAGCGACGATCGCGACACGTCCTCGGCCGAGGTCTATTATCGCGAAGCGCTTCGGGTTGACCCCCGAAACGCGGATCTGCTCGAGCGCGCATTTGCGGCGGCCCTCGCCAATGGCGACGAGCAAAACGCAACCGCCCTCGGCGAGCGCCTGCTCGCACGCGATCCGGGCAACAACCTCGCGCGTCTTGCGACCGCGGCTCACGCGATCGGGGAAGGGCAGTACGCTACAGCGCGCGCCCAGTTGGCTGCGGGCGATGCGCGCTCGAGGGATGTGACGGCGGCGCTCCTGACGGCCTGGTGCTATGCGGGACAAATGGACCTGCATCACGCGCTCGACGCGCTTGACCGGATCCGGGATTCGTCAGTCGCCGGATTTCGCGACTATCACGCGGGACTGATCGCCGACTATCTCGGAAACGCGACAGAAGCTCGGCGCAGGCTCAAATCCGCCTACGACAGCGACAAGAGCACGCTGCGTTTTGTTGACGCTTACGCCCGCTTCCTGGCGACCCACGGCGACCCCGACGGGGCCAAGGCGGTCTATGCCGACTTCTCCGCAGTTGTCCCGCATCATCCGCTGGTCGAGCAGGCGGTGTCGAGCCTCCGTGCGGGTCAGCCGCTCCCGGCGCAGGTCCGCAGCGCAAAGGATGGCGCTGCGGAGGTGCTCTACGGATTGGGTAGCGCGGGCAGCCGTCAAGGCGATGAACTGCCGGCCTTGATCTATCTTCGCTTGTCGCTGTATTTGCGCCCGGGCGACGACTTGACCGCGGTCACGCTGGCCAACCTCTTTGACCAGATGAAGCAGGGCGAACAGGCCATCGCCGCCTTCGAGTCCGTGCCGGCCGCGTCGCCCTTGCGCAACGACGCCAACATCCAGATCGCCCTCGAACTCGAAAGCATTGGAAAATCGGACGAAGCGATCCATCGCCTTCAGGACATCGTGGCGGCTCGACCGCACGACGTGGACGCCCTGAGCTCCCTCGCCGGATTGCAGAGATCGGCCAAAAAATACGCGGAAGCGGCGGCGACCTATGACAGGGCGATCGCGGCGGTCGGAATCCCACAGCGCGACAACTGGACGCTGTTCTACTTCCGGGGGATTTGCTTCGAACGCGACAAGCAATGGCCCAAGGCGGAAGCGGATTTCAAGAAGGCGCTCGAACTTTACCCGGATCAGCCTCTGGTGCTGAATTATCTTGGGTATTCATGGGTCGATCAGGGAATGAATCTCGAAGAAGCCTTCAAGATGCTCCGGCGCGCCGTCGAACTGAGGCCGAACGACGGTTATATCGTCGACAGTCTCGGATGGGCCCATTTCAAGCTTGGCCAGTTTCCCGAGGCGGCCCAAACTCTGGAGCGGGCGATCAGTCTGAAGCCAGCCGATCCGGTTCTGAACGACCACCTCGGCGACGCCTACTGGCGGGTCAACCGGCGAACCGAAGCGCATTTCCAGTGGAACCACGCAAGGGACATGGGACCCGAACCTGAAGATCTTCCCGCAATCTTGAAGAAGATCGAAGGGGGACTCCCCGACACGGCCGCGCCCTCGACGACCGACGCAGCGCAAAAACAGAGCGGAGGCTAGGGCTCGACGCCGCCCCCGATGCTCTGGTTTCGCGCGCCGGCGAAAATCAATTTGACCTTGCACGTGATTGGGCGCCGAGCCGACGGCTTCCATGAAATCGAGAGCCTCGTGGCGTTCGGGGGCATCTGCGACTGGCTCGGCTATGAACCGGGCGCCGATCTTGAGCTCGAGGTTTGCGGTCCGCGCGCTATTGATTCCGGCGCGGTCGGCGACAATCTGGTCTTGCGCGCCGCGCGCGCATTGGCCGCCCGGATTCCTCACCTGACGCTTGGCCGTTTCCGGCTGGTCAAGCGCCTGCCGGCGGCGGCGGGTCTGGGCGGCGGGTCGGCCGACGCGGCGGCCGCGCTCCGCGCGCTCGCCGACGAGAACGGGTTGGCGATCGACGACGAACGCTTGCGGGCGGCCGCGCTCGAGACCGGATCGGACGTTCCCGTCTGCCTTTCGCCGAGAGCCCGAATGATGGCGGGGATTGGCGATCGTCTCGGCCCCCCGATTGCCTTGCCGTGCGCGTTCGCAGTCTTGGTCAATCCTGAGGTCGCGGCTCCGACCAGGAGGGTCTTCGAGGCGCTGGGGCTTGCGCCCGATTCGCTTGTCAGGTCGCCCGGTCCAAGCCTCGCGACGCCGGAGCCGAATGCGCCGCTCACCCTCAATTCTCTCGCCTCGTGCCGCAATGATCTGGAGGCCGGCGCGCTCCGGGTGGCGCCGACGATCGCCGATGCGCTCGAAAGGCTCTCGCGCCTTCCAGACGCCAAGGTGAAGCGGATGTCGGGGTCGGGCGCGACGTGCTTCGCCTTGTTCGATAACCGTCGCAGCGCCGCGGCAGCGCGCCTCCGGATCGCCGCCGATCGGCCGGATTGGTGGGTCAAGGCGACCGTCTTGCGTTAGCGCGACACAAGCATGGCTGGCCGGTCGATTTCCGGTTAGTCTGGCCCGTGTTGGATTCATAGAGGCAGCGGCTTGAGCAAGATTGCGTTCCTGGGACTGGGCATCATGGGTTTTCCGATCGCCGGTCACTTGAAACGGGCAGGCCACGACGTCGTCGTCTACAACCGAACCTCGGCCACCGCCGCCAAATGGACCGGCGCATACGGCGGATCGAGCGCGCCGACGCCCCGAGAGGCGTCTCAAGGCCGCGATTTTGTTTTCGCCTGCGTCGGCAACGATGACGATCTGCGCGCGGTCGCTCTCGAAGAGAGCGGGGCGTTCTCTGGCATGGCGCCGGGCGCCGTCTTTGTCGACCATACCACAGCGTCCGCCACCATTGCCCGGGAACTCGACCGCGAGGCGAAATCGCGCGGGTTTGGGTTTATCGATGCGCCGGTTTCCGGCGGCCAGGCCGGGGCGGAAAATGGTCAGCTGACCGTCATGTGCGGCGGCGACCGCGATGACTTTGCAAAGGCTGAGCCGGTGATTGCGGCTTACGCCCGCTCATGCCGTCTGATGGGTCCCGCCGGCGGCGGGCAGTTGACGAAGATGGTCAACCAGATCTGCATCGCGGGACTTGTGCAGGCCCTCGCCGAGGGACTTCGCTTCGCTGAGGCGGCGGGGCTTGATCCGCAAGCGGCGATCGATGTCATTTCGAAGGGGGCGGCGCAGTCCTGGCAGATGGACAATCGGCACAAGACGATGATCGCCAGGAGATTCGACTTTGGGTTTGCCGTCGACTGGATGCGCAAGGACCTGGCGATCTGCCTCGACGAAGCGCGCCGAAACGGCGCATCGCTGCCGGTGGCGGCGCTGGTGGATCAATTCTACGGTGAAATCCAATCCAGGGGTGGACGGCGCTGGGACACATCCAGTTTGATAACTCGCCTTTAGGCTCCGCAATCTTCTCGCGGCCGCAAATTCGAAGATGGGCTTGACCGAAGAATGCCGCTACGCCGGGAATTCATCCATCATCGGGCCGTTGGCAGCGGGAGACGCGTCGGCTAAAGGACTTTGCGCCAATCAGCGTATTCGCTGCGCGCCGGCGGATGAAGGTCTGGATCCGTAATGACGAAAGTGGAACCGATGACCGTCGGCGGCGAGCCGGAGCCAGAGCGCGTTCAACAGAGCCACGACTTCTCCAGCTTGCAAGGACTGCAGGTCGTGGGCGACGGACCTTGGGCTCGCGACGATTGCGACGAGAGCCCGTTCCTGGGAGCCCTGACCCTGGAACTGGAGGCGCGCGCTCAGCGTTTCCATCAAGCCGTTGACGCCTCGATCGTCCTTGCGAATGACGGCATTGTTCGGTGGCTGGGCGACCCGATCGCGAAGCTCGCGCCCGGCCCCGACCTGCTCACTCCAAGCGCGCTCATATTGGCCGACAGCCGCCTTCCCGAGGGCGCTCGACAAACCGTGGCGACGCGGGTTGAGCTCTGGCTCGCGGCGCTAACCCATAGACTGCTTGGTCCACTTTTTTCGCTTCGAGATCTGCAAGAAGGATCGGATTCGGTGCGCGACCTTGCTGCCAAGGTCGCGAACGCGCTCGGCGTGCTGGAACGCGATTCCGTCCGCAGCCAGGTCAAGGCGTTTGACCAGAATTCGCGCGCCGCCCTGAGAAAGCACGGCGTTCGGTTCGGGGCCTACTACATCTACGTCCCAACCGTGCTCAAGCCTGCGTGCAGGGGGTTGGCGCTCCAGCTGTGGGGTCTTCGGGCGCAAGGGGTCGACGCTGACGCGCTGGCGCAATCGCTGGCCCCTATGGCGTCTTCGGGCAGAACGTCCCTGCCCATCGATCAGCAAGTGTCCAGGGACGGCTTTCGAGTGGCGGGCTTTCGCCCTTGCGGCGACCGCGTCGTGCGGGTCGACATTGTGGAGCGGCTCGCGGACATGATCCGGGCGGCGTTCATTCCGCCGACCACTGCACCAGGGCCTCGCGCGCCGAACGGATTTGTGGTCAATGGCCAGATGACGTCTCTGACCGGATGCTCTGGCGAAGCCTTCTCGTCGATTCTCCGGTCGCTCGGGTTTGAGAGCGCCGTGATCAAACGCAGCGAGCTTCCGACGCCGCCGGCCGCAGCGCCTGCGGAGCCTTTAAAGCCTGAGATCGCGCCCAGCGAAACCGAAACAAGACACGATTCGTCCGCCGACCTGATCGCCGCTCCGCCGGCCGAGGACGAATCTCCCCCGGCCGCGTCGATTCGGGCCGCCGACGAGACCGAAGGCGTCGCGGACGCTCAAGACCTGCAACCCTCCTCGGCGAGCGAATCGGAACCCGCATCCGCTGCGGCGGACGCTCATGAGGAGGCAACCGCCCTTGCAAGCGAGGAGACGATCACCCTGTGGCGCCCCGTTCGACGGACGCATCCCTCGAGGGTTCCGCATCCGCACAGTCAGCGGGTCAAGACCGGACCTGCGACGTCACAGGCGACTGCGCCTGACTCCGGCTCCGAAGTCGCCCGCTCCGAGTCTCCTGTTCCACACCGTGAGCAGAGGCGGGAGAAGCGCCGTTGGCGACCTCCGGCCGCCGAACTCGAGAGAGAGGCCCGGTCTTCGCTTGGTCCCGCCGGCTCGGAGGGCCCACGTTCCAGCGAGGGCCGTCGTCCATCGCCCGGCAACCGCGGCACGCCCCGTCCTAAGGGCGGTTCGGCAATGCAGCCAGAGGCTGTCGCGGTTGACCCGAATTCCCCTTTCGCGAAACTCCTGGAGTTGCGAGCGCTGCTCGAAGCGCGTGCGAAGGACCGTCGGTGACAAGGTCTTGGACCCTGTGGTCTTCGGCGGTAGAATGACGTCGACAGATCCTGGAAACGCCCGAAGCCTCCGAGTTCGAGCCGCCAGCCCAGAGGACCTCTTTGATGACCTATGTCGTGGTCGAGAATTGTATAAAGTGCAAGTACATGGACTGCGTGGAAGTGTGTCCTGTCGATTGCTTTTACGAAGGAGAAAACATGCTCGTCATTCATCCTGACGAGTGCATTGACTGCGGCGTCTGCGAGCCGGAGTGTCCCGCGGAAGCCATCAAGCCGGACACGGAGCCGAATCTGGCCTCGTGGCTCAAATTGAACGCCGAGTACGCGAGGACGTGGCCAAACATTACGGCAAAGAAGGAGCCGCCTGCGGACGCCAAGGAATTTGACGGACGCGTGAACAAGCTCGCGGAGTTTTTTTCTCCGCAACCCGGTCAGGGCGATTGAGGCCTTGCGCGGCGCCGATCGAGGTCCCGACGCCTTTCCTCTTTGATTTTTCGGCGGTTTTGTGCTAAACGGCTTGTTACTGACGCGGGCCGGTTTGCCAATCGGCATCCGGCATATCGGCTGGCGGTCAGGGTTGCTGTTTTCATGATTGGTTTGGCGCGACCGGCTTAAAAGTAGCGCAAGTAACCGGTCGTGCTTGGAGAGTATGATGGCGGCGCGTAAGAAGTCGACAAGAAAGTCCGCAAAAGCAAGCGGCGCTAAATTAGAAAAAACATCCTCAGCGAGAACGTCACGTCAACGCGCAGGAAGAGGATCGGCTTCTTCAGGCCGGCGGAAGCGCAGCGTGAAGCCGAAGGTCAGTTCTCGGAAAAAGGTATCGGTGAAACGGGCTGGGCGTCCGGCCGCGCCCAAAAGGAAGACAAAAACTGGCGGAGCAGCCGTGAGTCGGGTTTCAAGAACCACGAAAAAAAGAGTTGCGAAAAGCGCGAAGTCACGGGCGGCGGTGAAGTCGGCGGCGAAGGCCTCGAAAGAGACACGTCGCCCATCGCGGGAACACGGCGTCGCCAAGTCCAGCAACAAGCAGACGGAGCCGAAGTTGCAGCCGAAGACCGCGACAGGCGGGCGACCGGAAGGCGCCGGCCCATCGTCAACCCCGGCCAAGGCGGCAAAGGGCGGGTCGCAAGGCGTCGTCAACGCCGCAGCGCCTCCCGTTGCGGCGACGGTAAAGGCGATGCCGCAGCCGAGCGCGAACTTGGCTGGAAAGGATCAGAAAATCGTTCCCCAGGAAGTTGCTCCCGCTGCAGCGAGGGCTAGCAAGTCCACAGGCCAGCGCCAGGGATTCAAGGTGAACGAGTTCGTCGTCTATCCCGCCCACGGGGTCGGTCAAATCGTGTCCATCGAGGAGCAGGAAGTCGCCGGCTTTAAGCTTGAGCTGTTCGTGATTAGCTTCTCGAAGGATAAAATGACTCTGCGAGTTCCGACCTCGAAGGTGACGGCCGTCGGAATGCGGAAGATTTCCGACCCCGAGGCGGCGAGGCGTTCTCTGGAAATCCTGACGGGGCGGGCGCGCATCAAGCGCACCATGTGGTCCCGGAGAGCGCAGGAATACGAGACGAAGATCAATTCCGGCGACATCAACGCCATTGCCGAGGTCGTCCGGGATCTCTACCGGTCTGACGCGCAGCCAGAGCAATCGTACTCGGAACGTCAGTTGTATGAGGCGGCGCTGGATCGCATGGTGCGCGAAATCGCAGCGGTCCAAAAGTCGAACGAGATCGACGCGTTGAAGGCTGTCGAGGCCCAACTGCAAAAGAGTCAGGGCCGGACCAAGCCGCCGAGCGCGCCTCAAGGCGAGGCCAAGGACCCGGAGATCGAAGAGGCTGCGTAGAGAGATGGCATGCGCAAGCCAGCCCCGCGCCCGTCGGCGAGCGCGGCGAGCCCTCTGGTCAGACCATCATCTGACCGCCGTTCGCAGAAAGCGTCGATCCGGTAATGAAGCTGGCCTCGTCAGAGGCCAGGAAGACGACGCAGCGGGCGACCTCCTCGGGCCGTCCTAGCCTTCGCACGGGAATTTGGGGCAGAATCGACTTCTCGAGAACGTCCTTCGGGACGGCCATGACCATTTCGGTCGCGATATAACCCGGGCAGATCGCGTTGACGGTGACCCCCTTGTTGGCGTTTTCCAGCGCCAGCGCCTTGGTGAAGCCGAGGTCGCCGGCCTTCGACGCCGAGTAGTTCGTCTGGCCCATTTGCCCTTTTTGTCCGTTGACCGAAGAAATATTGATGATCCGCCCGAATCCGCGCTCGCGCATGCCCTCAATGACGGGCCGGCACATGTTGAACAGCGAATTCAGGTTCGTGTTGATGACGCTGTACCACTGGTCAGGCGTCATCTTGTGGAACATGCCGTCCTTGGTGATGCCGGCGTTGTTGACCAGAATCTCGACCGGGCCGAGCTCCTTTTCGACCGCGGCGAGGCCGGCCGCGCAGTCGTCGTAGACCGATACGTTCCATTTGTAGACGTGGACGCCCGTCTCGCCCTTGAATTTTTCGGCCGCTTCGTCATTCGAATGGTAAGTCGCCGCGACCTCGTATCCGGCCGCTTTGAGCGCCTTCGAGACCGCCGCTCCGATGCCGCGCGTCCCGCCCGTCACCACTGCAACTCGTGCCATAGTTCCTCCCACACTATTGGTTGATTCGCTCGCCGTGTTCGGACGCGGCGAGCGTGAGCTTCACTAAGAAACGGCGCCGGCGCTTTAGCGCTCGACCGCCATCGCGATTCCCATGCCCCCGCCGATGCAGAGCGTCGCGAGGCCCTTCTTGGCGTTGCGGCGCGCCATTTCGTAGAGCAGCGTGTTTAGAATGCGCGCGCCGGAGGCGCCGATCGGATGGCCTAGGGCGATCGCGCCGCCGTTGACATTGACGATCGCCGGATCCCAGCCCAGGTCCTTGTTGACCGCGAGCGCCTGGGCCGCGAAAGCCTCGTTGGCCTCCACGAGCTCGAGATCCTTGATCGACCAGCCCGCTTTTTCGAGCGCCTTTCGCGTCGCCGGGATCGGGCCGGTTCCCATGATCGCCGGATCGACCCCGGCGGTCGCCCAGGAAACGATGCGCGCCATTGGCGTCAGGCCGCGCCGCTGCGCTTCCGCCGCCGTCATGACGACAACAGCGGCAGCGCCGTCATTGAGGCCGGAGGCGTTGCCTGCGGTGACCGTCCCGTCTTTCGAAAAGGCAGGCTTGAGTTTGCTCATCGCCTCGTAGGTGGCGCCCGCGCGAATATATTCGTCATCGGCGACCACAATGTCTCCCTTCCGGGTGGAGACAGTCACGGGAACGATTTCGTCCTTGAAACGCCCCGCCTTCTGAGCGGCTTCCGCCTTGTTCTGCGACCCGACGGCGAAGCGGTCCTGTTCCTCGCGGCTGATCTGCCATTTCGTGGCGATGTTCTCGGCGGTATTGCCCATGTGATAGCCATGGAACGCATCCAGCAGGCCGTCGCGAAGCATAAGGTCCTGGAATTTCATTTCGCCCATCTTGATCCCGTTTCGCAGATACGCTGCGTGGGGCGCAAGCGACATCGATTCCTGCCCGCCTGCGACGACAATCTTCGCGTCGCCGTTGACGATCTGTTGCAGGCCGAGCGCGATCGATCTTAGGCCGCTGCCGCATAGCTGGTTGACGCCAAAGGCAGTCTTCTCCTGCGGAACGCCAGCCTTCATCGCCGCTTGACGCGCCGGATTCTGGCCTTCGCCCGCCGCAAGAATCTGTCCGAGAATGACTTCATCGACCTCCGCCGGGTCGACCTTGGCGGCCGCAAGCACCCCCTTGATGGCGATGGCGCCGAGTTCATGCGCGGGCGTCGAGCCGAAGGCGCCGGTGAATGAGCCGACGGCGGTCCTTTTTGCGCTGGCGATAACGATGTCGGTTGCGGGCATGCGGGTCTCCCTTGCGAGCTTGTGAGCGCGGACGCGATTATTAAGGCTTCTACACGATCCCCATTGGGACGCGCCACTATCCTATAGACGCAAAGTTTGTCATGGGCGTGCGCAAATCGTCGCGCCTGGCCAAAACCGATGTTTTCGTTGCATTGCGCTGCAAAAAAAGATTCCGGGCGGCGCAAAAAACGCCTATCCTCAATCACCCGCAAGGGCCCGCATAACTTTGGGACCCGCATCCACATGGCCAATTCGGTTCCGACCACGATCAAGAAATACGCCAATCGACGTCTGTATAATACTGCCTCGAGCGCCTATGTGACCCTGGCTGATCTCGCAAAAATGGTCAAAAGCGGAGAGGATTTCGTCGTTTTCGACGCCAAGAGCAACGAAGACATCACGCGATCAGTGCTCACCCAGATCATCTTTGAACAGGAGGGCATAGAGGGTCAGTCTCTCCTGCCAACCACATTCCTTCGTCAGCTGATCCGTTTCTATGGGGACAGCATGCAGGCGCTGCTGCCGAGTTATCTGGAGTTCTCCATTGATCGCTTCACTGGGGAGAAGCAGGCGATGAGCGAGGCGGCCAGGCGGCTGTTCGGTCCCGATGCGTTTTCTGCCGGGTCGTTCGCTGCGCTGCAGGAAATGACGCAAAAGAACTTTGCCGCCTTCAACCAGGCGCTGGGGGTCTTCTCCCCGTTCTCAGGCGCCGCGGTGCCCTCTGACGGAGGCCCCAAGAAAGCGGCCTCTTCCGACGACATCGATGAGTTGCGCAGTCAACTCTCGGAGATGCAGAAAAAGCTCGAGTCCCTGGCGAAAAAGAGCTGATCCCGCGAGGTCAGAAGCGGTCTTTGCGCGACCGGATTTCCGCGAACACGTCTGCCGGATCCGCGCCAGGCATGCCAACCGCCGCCTGAACCGTGGGCTCTTCCGCGCGCAAGAAGGGATTTGCAGCGAGTTCCGCCGCGACAGTCGTCGGCAAGGTCGGCCGCCCTTCGGCGCGCAGTTTCGCGACCTCCTCGATGCGCCCTTTCAGCACAGGGTTTTGCGGCTCGATGGTGAGCGCGAATCGGCCGTTCGCTTCCGTGTATTCGTGCCCACAATAGAGCTGGGTCTCTCCTGGAAGGGCGGCGAGCTTCACAAGGGAACTCCAGAGCACCGCGTACGGCGCCTCAAAGGCGCGGCCGCACCCGAGCGAGAAAATGGTGTCCCCGCAAAACGCAATCTCGTCTTCTTCGAAGTGATACGCCACATGCCCAAGCGTGTGCCCCGGCGTCTCAATGACTTTGGCTCTGAGCGACCCCACCGACGCAAAATCGCCATCCCCCACCAGCACATCAAGAAAAGGGATTCGTGAGGCTTCCTTCGCCGGCCCGCAAACCCTGAGCCCCGGAAAGCTCTCCTTGAGCCTCGGAACGCCCTGAATGTGATCGGCGTGATGGTGGGTGAGCAGAACGTCCGTCAGCCGCCATCCATGTTGGCGGGCCGCCGCCAAAATGGGCTCGGCCTCGGGGGCGTCGATAGACGCGGTCGCGCCCGACGTAGAATCATGAAGAAGAACCCCGTAATTGTCAGTCAGGCAAAGGAATTGAGCGACGCTCGTGGCCATCCGCGGATTGCTCCTTGATCTCGAGACGGCGCCCAAGAGGGGTTCCGCAGTCCGCGCCGGGCTCATATTGGTGAACCGACGGTCCACGTCCTGGCACAATGATAGTGCAATGGCTTGCCGTCCTCAACCGCGAGCGATCGTCCGCGGCGGTCCCCGGCTCTCGCCTGCGTTGCCAAACCGCGTCCGCCAGTTGAAAGATGCCGGCGTCGAGTTGGTGAGCGTGATGCCTCTGGACGTCTACCACCTGCAAAGCTTCTACGATTCGCCGCTTGGGGAGCTCTCACGCAGGCTGATCGGCCGAGTGATCCGCGCGCGATGGCAGGACGCGGCCGGACTGAGCGTCGCCGCTCTCGGCTTTGGATCCCCGTATCTGGACCGGTTTCGGGGCACGGCCGCTCGTTGCATCGCCCTGATGCCGGCGCAACAGGGGGTGCTTATCTGGCCGGAACCCGGACGCTGCTCCTGCGCGCTTGTCGAGGCGCAGATGCTGCCGCTGCCGGACGCTTCGGTCGATCGCCTGCTGCTCGCCCACGCGTTGGAGGCGGCTGAACGGCCCGAGGCCCTCCTCGAGGAACTTTGGCGCATCACCGCGCCCGAAGGGCGCGTCATCGTTGTGGTCCCCTCGCGACGGGGCGTCTGGGCTCGTGTCGACGGCACCCCGTACGGACAGGGACTTCCTTACTCAAGGGGCCAGTTGCGCGACCTCCTTCAGCGCGCGCTTTTCTCCCCGATCTTCTGGGGAGAAGCGCTTTATGCGCCGCCGATCGCCTGGAAGCTAGCCATTCGTACGGCGCCGACCATCGAACGGCTCGGCGCGGCGCTGGCTCTCCCTTTTGCGGGAGTGCATATTGTCGAGGCGACCAAGCAGGTCTATCGGCCGCTCAGTGCGCGCGTCGTCACCCGAAAGATCATTGCGCCGCTCAATCCGGCGCTCGCGCCGACGGCCAACCGGGAGGACGCGGTCGTTCGGCGTTGTCATCAACGCTTTTGAGTTGGCGCCGCGCCGAACCCGTGTTTTACAATCTCGAGGCAATCCTCCAAATCCGGTGACGACCGATGCCCGACGCTGAACGCCTGCTTGTCCTCTTGCGCCACGGCCAGAGCGAATGGAACCTGAAGAACCTATTCACCGGCTGGCGCGATGTCGATCTCTCTCCGCTAGGCGTTGAAGAAGCGAAAGAGGCCGGGCGCCGCATGAAGGTGCACGGGCTTGTGTTCGACGTCGCTTTCACCTCGGCCCTCATTCGCGCTCAGCACACCCTCGCGCTGACGCTTGCGGAAATGGGACAGAAAGGCCTGCCCGAGTTCCGCGATCAGGCGCTGAACGAACGCCACTACGGCGACCTCGTCGGTCTCAACAAGGACGACGCGCGCAAGAAATGGGGCGAAGAACAGGTCCACCTGTGGCGGCGAAGCTATGACGTCCAACCGCCCGCGGGCGAAAGCCTGAAGGACACGGTCGCCCGTGCGCTTCCCTATTATTGCCAGCATATCCTGCCCGCGGTGCTCGGCGGCAAGCGCGTGCTCGTCTCGGCGCATGGCAACAGCTTGCGCGCCCTTGTGATGGTGCTCGACCGCCTGACGCCGGAAACGATTCCGGCGGTGGAGATCGCGACCGGGGTGCCGTTGGTCTATCGGCTGAACGCCGATTCGACCGTCGCCTCCAAGGAGGTCCTGACGTCATAGCGCCCGCGTCGGGGCCGGTCCCGATTTGAGCCGGTCTCGGCTATGCTGAGCCCACGTGATTCGCTTTCGCGGGAGGTGAGCTATGCGGCGCGGCATTGCGATGTTCGGGGGGGCGGCGGCGATGGCCTTTGGCGTGACGCCCGCGCTGGCAAGCCAGTACGAATTCCTTGCGGCGCCGCAAATCGACCTCTCCCTGGTCTACCGCCTCGATAAACTGACCGGCGATATCGTCGCCTGTCAGTTTGCCAAGAATCCTGGCCGCAACGACGTCGGACCCGGCGGTTTTGGCGTGACGAACTGCTATCGTGGCGGCGAGGGCGCAACGAACCAACCGACGGGCGATTATGGCCTCGTCGCGACGCGTCACGAGCAGGAAGGCGGAGTCTTTCGCGTCAATTATCGAACAGGGGGCCTGAGCATCTGCTACGTCTATGTCCAGCGCGAGAAGCAGGGCGACCACGAGGCGATCGCGGACCAGTACGTGGTCTGCACGCCGGAGTGGAAATAGCGCGAAAAAAGCGCCGAGCCGCCGTGGAGGGGAGGATCGGCGGGCGCGCGGGAGCGGCAAAGGCGGTCGCGGTTTGTATGCGAATTCTCGGGATACGATTTTTGCGCTGGCGTCGGGACTGGGAAGATCCGCGATCGCCGTCTTTCGTATTTCCGGGCCGGGATGCTCGGCCGCGCTCGCGGCGCTGACGCTGGGCCCGAAATTCCCGGTCCGGCGGGCGGTTCTGCGGACCTTACGCCATCCGCGAACCTTCGAGCCGATCGATCGCGCGCTGATCACCCGCTTCGAGGCGCCGTCGAGTTTCACAGGCGAAGACCTTGCGGAACTGAGCGTCACCGGAGGCCGGGCGGTGATATCGGCAACCGCTCAGGCGCTGCTCCTCGTTCCGGGCTTGCGGCCCGCGGAGGCGGGCGAGCTTGCCTGGCGGGCCTTCGTCAACGGCAAGCTCGATCTCTCAGAGGTCGAAGGCCTCGCTGACCTCGTCGACGCCGAGACGGAGGCGCAACGGCGTCAGGCGCAGCGAATCGCAGGCGGCGCGCTGCGGCGCGAATGCGAAGCCATTCGGGCCATGCTGATCAGCGCGATGGCCATGATCGAGGCGCAAATTGATTTTTCCGACGTCGAGGATGCGGAGAATTTGACCCTGAACAGCGTCAAGCGGGCGGCGCAGACGGCGAGGGACCGCATCGACCGCGCGCTCGCGGGCGCGAAGGCAGCCGGGCGCTTGCGGGAGGGCTTCGTGGTCGTCATTGCCGGGCCGCCCAATGTCGGGAAATCGACCTTGATGAATGCGCTCGCCGGCCGCGACGTCGCGATCACCTCCCCCTTCGCCGGAACGACGCGCGACCTGATCGAAGTCTTTCTCGATCTTCGCGGATATCCTGTGGTTCTGGTCGACACGGCGGGAATCCGGGACACGAACGATCCCGTCGAGCGCGAGGGCGTCGACAGAGCGCTGCGGCGCGCCAAGCATGCCGATCTGACGCTTTGGCTCGACGATCAGGATGGGTCTCCCCCGCCGTTCGCCGAGGGACAGGCACTGGCCGTCCGCACCAAGATCGATTTGCCGGAGAGCCGCTCTGCCTCGGCGCGCTTCCCGTTCGCCATATCGGCGAAAACCGGCGAGGGGGTCGACAAGCTTCTTGACGCCATCGGCGATCTGGCCGAAGAGCGCTTGTCGTCCTCGGAGCCCGCGGTTCTGACGCTCGAAAGGCATCGCCAGGCCTTTCAGGAAGCAAAGGACTCCCTATCTTCCGTCCTCGCGCCGGAAGCGTCGGAACCCGAGCTGATTGCGGAGGATTTGCGTCGCGCGGCCGCCGCCCTCGATCGCGTCGTCGGGCGGATTGGCGTCGAAGACGTTCTCGGAGAGATCTTTTCGCGTCTGTGCGTCGGAAAGTGATTCGCCCAAGGATTATGTTTCACGTGAAACAGGCCGCCACTCGGTTCGACGTCATTGTGATCGGCGGGGGACACGCGGGGTCGGAAGCGGCCGCTGCCGCCGCCCGTTGCGGCGCTCAGACCGCGCTTGTGACCCAGCGGTTCGCAACCATCGGCGAAATGTCATGCAACCCCGCGATCGGCGGGCTGGGCAAAGGGCATCTCGTTCGCGAAATCGACGCGCTCGACGGGCTGATGGCTCGCGCCGCCGACGCAGCGGGCATCCAGTTCCGGGTCCTCAATCGTCGTAAGGGTCCGGCCGTCCAGGGCCCCCGCGCCCAGGCCGACCGAAGCCTCTATCGGCGCGCCATGCAGGCGCTCATTGCCGATACCGCCAACCTTACGGTGGTCGAGGGCGAAGCTGCCCGCGTTCTCTCCGCGGCCGGCGCGGTCACCGGAGTCGAGCTCGCCGATGGCCGCGCTCTCGCATGCCGGGCGGTGGTCGTGACGACCGGCACCTTCCTGCGCGGCGTCATCCATCTCGGCGAGACCCGCACGCCCGCGGGCCGGTACGGCGATCGTGCGTCAGTCTCACTCGCCCAAAGCCTTGAAGCCGCCGGCTTCGCTCTCGCCCGATTGAAGACCGGGACCCCGCCCCGTCTCGACCGGGCGACGATCGACTTTGCCTCGCTTGAGGTTCAGCCCGGCGATGTTCCGCCGGAGTTTTTCTCCTACCGCACGACCGCGGCGGCCGCGCCGCAGCTGCATTGCCACATCACACGAACCACCGCCGAAACCCATCGCATCGTGCACGCCGATTCGCATCGCTCGGCGGTCTATTCCGGCGCTATTTCCGGACGCGGTCCGCGTTACTGCCCCTCGATCGAGGACAAGGTGCTTCGCTTCTCCGACCGGGAGAGCCACCAGATCTTTCTCGAGCCCGAGGGCGTCGACGATCCGGTCATCTATCCGAACGGCATCTCAACCTCCCTGCCGGAGGAGACCCAAAGGGCTCTCATCGCGACCATCCCCGGTCTCGAGCGCGCAAGGATCGTGCGTCCGGGCTACGCCATCGAATATGACTATATCGACCCGCGCGGCCTTGATCCCACTCTGGAGGCGCGCCGCCTCGGGGGTCTCTTCCTCGCAGGGCAGATCAATGGAACGACCGGCTACGAAGAAGCTGCTGCGCAAGGCCTGTTGGCCGGGATCAACGCGGCGCGCAAAGCGGGCCTCGAACCCCCGGCGGCGTTCGACCGGGCCGATTCTTATCTGGGAGTGATGGTCGACGACCTCACGACCCACGGCGTGAGCGAACCCTATCGCATGTTCACCTCGCGTGCCGAATATCGCCTGTCGCTGCGCGCCGACAACGCCGATGAGCGGCTGACCGAGAAGGGAATCGTGCTCGGTTGCGTCGGCGCCGAGCGCGCTTCAGCCTGGCGCGGCGCCCGGGACCGCCTGGAACGCGCCCGGGCTTTGCTCCGCACAGTGACCGCAACCCCGCCGGTGCTCGAGGCGCACGGCCTCTCGGTCAACCAGGACGGGGTCCGCCGCTCCGCGTTCGAACTGGCGGCGCAGCCGCAATTTCCGATTCCGGCGCTCGCCCGGGTGTGGCCCGAGCTCTTGAGCATCCCCCGGGAGCTCGTTCCCCGGCTCGAGGCCGACGCCAAATACGCGGTCTATCTCGACCGTCAGGCGGAGGACGTCGCGCGCTACCGCCGCGAAGACGCGATGGCCATTCCGGACGACCTCGACTACGCCCGCATCTCAGGCCTCTCGACCGAACTGCGGGAGAAGTTCGTCGCGGTCCGGCCTCGCAGCCTTGGGCAGGCCGGCCGGATCGAAGGGATGACCCCCGCCGCACTCGCGCTTGTCGCAGCGCATGCCCGGCGATCGCCCGCGCCCCGTTCGTCAGCGCCGCCGTCCCCGCTCAACCTTACGGCATGAGCCGGTCCC
>Ga0209040_10000262_pt1 | contig 38371 bp, 65 predicted proteins | sample BogFormECP12_OM3_FD_188240 | JGI IMG/M metagenome (GOLD analysis project Ga0209040, IMG submission 188240) | Bog forest soil microbial communities from Calvert Island, British Columbia, Canada - ECP12_OM3 (SPAdes) (version 2) | ecosystem: Environmental > Aquatic > Freshwater > Wetlands > Bog ... | reverse complement strand
ACCGGCAGCGGTAACCGTCCCGCTTGAAGACCTTCCACGAGACGACGTTGTCGATCAAGCGCTGGCCCTTGCGGACGATCGCCTTGACGATCTTGCCGTCGGTCGTCTTCGACAGAGCCTCGACGTCGAGGGTGTCTGTTTGCAGGAGGAACCGTTCCCACTCCTCGGGCGTCATCGGCATCGGCTCGACCGCCTGCTCAAGCTCCTCGCCAGGGAAGAGCGTGACGAAGGTCTTGCCGTCGCCGGAGTAAACGGCACCGATCATCGCGATCGTGTTACCGATGGCGTGGATGTCCAGGTCCTTGAACTGCATTCAGCCTGTATAGCAGAACCGATCCGCTGCGTGCAACCGCCGGATGCGATAGTCTCAGGCCATGAGTCTCGCCAACCCAAGCACGGCCTTCATGGACCCGATGCCGGCGTTCCTGAAGAGCATCAGCGATTGCGTCGTCGTGATCGGCTCGGTGGCGCGGACCATCCGCGATCCGAACCTGCGGTGGCTCCCCAAGGACATCGACCTCCTGTTCGATCTCGACAGCGATCGGTGCCGCAAGAAGATCCGGGATCAGGTCAAGCGTTTCGACCTCGAGTTCGAGTCGCCCTTCATCGGATGCTGGACCTTCCGATCGTACGGCTGGATGGTCGAGATCCTCAGCATGCACCATGGCCCGCCCTACAGAACGGTTCGCCGACGTGCCGAGCGCATGGACATCGATGGCGTCATGTTGTGGGTCGCGCAGCCCGAGGATGCGCCCAAGAACCGCTAGGTCGAATGAAGATCGCGGCGATCGTTTTCATCGTGCTCTACCTACTCGTCGGGCTGCGCTCGATTTTCTGGTACCGCACCTACCAGGGTCTTCGTGAAGACGGCTGGGGTCCGGTAGGCGCCGTACTCCTCTGTGTGTTCGATCTGACGCTATGGCCTGTCAACGCGATCCAGAGGCACCGGCAGCCCTAGTCAAGGTTTGATGGCGGTGGAGTCGCGAGCGCGAACTGGATACAGGAGCCAGAACGCTTCTCATGTTCGAGGCAGACCGCGCGACCGAGCCGCTCTTGCTTCATCCAGAACAGACGCGCCGGCGTGCTCAGAGCTGTATCGGAGATGAGAGGGCGCCTGTACGCCTGCCAGGCAAAGGCGGCTGCGGCTTCGTAGAGGCGCGTCGCTATGCGGCGCAATCGCATGGTGCGCAGGACTTCCACGTAAGCAACCTGAATGCCCGGCACGTCGAGCCGGATGCTGTGCTCGTTCGACCAGAGCAAGATCCACCCCACACGCTTTCGTCCCTTGCGCGCCACGAGTTCACCAACGAACCGTTCAGGACCCTGGTTGATGTGACTGAAGTCAGGATGGTTGCTCGGCCGGAACGTGATGGTAATCGGCACGGCTAGAACCGTTTTGCGGCTTCGCCGGTCAGACGCTTGGTGAAGCAGCCCCAGAGCTTCTTGACGCCCTTGTCATCGGTGAGGCCGCCGTTCTCCTCGACGAGCTCCTCCACGCGTTGCTGCACGAAGTCTCGGAAGCCGCTCGTAGGACAGAAGCCAGATCGCGGTCCGAGCTTGCGTCGCGCTTCACGCTCGGCGATGTCGTAGAGCGCTTGGACATGCATACCGCTCGCAAGCACGCTCGTATCGACGCGCACGCCTCGCGCCCAACCACCAGGCTTGGTCGGCTCAGCGCCCATGCCGCAAGATCGCGCCGCACGCATGATGCGGTTCTCGATGGACGGCGCCATCTTGAAAAAGAGGATGTAGCCGAAGCCAGCACCTTCCTTGCTGTCCGGGTAGTCCTTGAGCAGCCCCGACATCGAAGTCATCGTCGGGTAGCCGTGACAGTTCAGAACACGCAACACGTCCGCAATGCCGGCATCTACGCCGTAGAGCGCGTACGCGAAGTTCTTCGGCTTGTCTGGGCTACCGTCGTCGGGAATTGGATGAGCGATGTAGTGAGAATCGAGCCGCAAGCGAAAGATGATGGGTCGAGGTCGGCGCCCGGCCGCCACGACATCGCGAACGCGAACACGATGGTCGTGACCCTGCTCTTCGATGCGTGGACGTGAGAAGCGAAACCCTGTGCAGCTCACAGCGGCGTACCCACGTGCTCGACGAGGACGGTCGATCCGCCGAACATCGACGGTCCCTGGTACTGGCACGGCACGTCGGGATCGTACTGTGTTCCACCCTTGCACCCGTCCTTGCCCGTCGGAAGCCCGCACGCAGGCTGATCACGCGCCACGCAGATGTCGCAGCCGAGCGGGAAGAGGCCAAAGACCTTTTCGTTGCCCGTGCGGCCTAGAGGAGGCCCGAGCTTGTTCTTCCCGCTCGAGTCAGTGACCTCGATGAGGACGCCGTTCGAGTAGCCGTCGACGAGGCTGACGTCCATGACGTCGTGCCAGATGGGGTTGTTGACTTGGAGCTCGGCCTTGGTGGTGCCGCAGCCAACCGTTGTAGCTCCGAAGGTGATCGTGGCGTTGAGGTACTGACCGCCCAGCGGAAGCGCTTGTGACGCACTCTTTTTGAGCGGAAAGACACAGCTCGGCGCCGATCCATCGCTACAGAAGTCCCAGCTCGCAGCCGTGATCATCGAGTTCGATCCGAAAGCGATGGAGACGATCGTGTCGTCAGGCGCGCTGTTCACCACGACAACCGTACTCGCCGGCTGAGCATCCATCGGCGACGGTGTTGGCGGTGTTGGTGTCGGTGAAGGCATCGATGATGAAGTGCACGTACACGAGTACGAACACGAACACAGACCGACCACGAGCGCCAAGGCAACGGTCCAGAGCTTCATGGGCTCCAGACTATCTCACCTCGAAGATGCGGTAGGCTTAGACAGTGCGCCGTTCACCACTCACCCCGAAGCCACGCATCAAGGCGCCATTTCGCCCCATTGCGGTGATCTGTGACGAGGTTGTCCCTGGAGCGGTACGTGCGGATCTTGTCACCGCGCATCCCACTGCCGACCTGCTGACGCCGAAGGTCGTTCGCATCCCGCATGCGCCGATCCTCGTCAGCAGCCGTGAGCCGCGCTCGGAGTACCTGCATCGCGAGCCGCCGGTTCTGATGCTGCGAGCGCTCGTTGTCGATACGAACCTGGAGACCCGTCGGACGGTGCGTCGCGATGATACATGTCTCGGTCTTGTTCCGCTTCTGCCCACCTGGCCCGGACCCGCGCGCCGTCGTGATGTCCACATCCTGCTCACGCACGGCTACTGTACCGGCAGCGTCCGGGTCGAGCACTGCGACGGTGACGGTCGACGTCTGGACGCGTCCGCGCCTCTCTGTCGGCGGGATGCGCTGCCATCGATGACCGCCTGCTTCATTCGCGAATAGCGAACGAGCGCCGGAACCCTCGAACGAGGCCGAGACGAAGCCGGCACGCTCCTCGACGACTACGACGTCAAAGACGATGCAGAGCAGCTACGCGCGCGTACACGCGTAGCAACTCCATCACGAGGAGCTTGCTGTCATCGCCGCCCTCAGCGGCGCGTACCTCGAGAATGACCGTATCCATCTCCGTGGCTCCCTTGTCGTTCATCGATCCATCAGTGCGCAGAAGAGGACTTGAACCTCCACGGTTTTACCCACTACGGCCTGAACGTAGCGCGTCTGCCATTCCGCCACCTGCGCATTACCTTACGTACTCTCGACCATCCTTCCCGCTCGTCCACATGTTGCCACAATGACTGCACGTGAAACGAGGACGTCCATCTGTTGCTCGGCTCGTGGTGTACCCACCACGTCGGCAGCGCGGGCAACGCGGACGGTTCGGTTTATCTTGTGCTCTGTTGCTCATTCGTGTGATCGGAGGGAGTTGAACCCTCACACCCTTTCGGGCGCTACCACCTCAAAGTAGTGCGTCTGCCATTCCGCCACGATCACGTGTCTCATCCTCCTCGATTGCACCCGCAGTGAGTGGTGTCACCACTCAGCAAGTGATCGGTTCGAGCGATGTGGCTGCCACCGCACTTGCAGTCGCAGCCCCAGTACACGCGGTACCGGTTGAGGATGCGCTCTCGAACTCGAAGTCGACCGAACTCTTTGCCGACGAGGTTGACGGCTGCGGGCATGCTTTCCACTCCTCTCTCAGCTCACGTGCCGTGAGCTGTCTCTCTGCTTTCTTCGGCTTCCGCCGAACGCGCATGCGCTCGGCCATGGTTGCGTTGTGCTGCGTGCGTTGGCTGTTGGAATGACCTCGCGTACGCCGATACGGATAGATCACCTTGCCTGTTCGCTGACCGTACGTGACCACGTTCACCTCTTCGTTCCGGCGCAGGGATTCGAACCCCGATACAAGGAACCAAAATCCTCGGTCCTGCCGTTAGACGACGCCGGAGTGCGCACGGCGGGAATCGAACCCGCAAGCCTTTCGGCGCAGAGGCTTGAGCTCTGTGCGTTTGCGTTTCGCCACGTGCGCGAATGCACACGTTGCGTTCGAACGAACCTACCTACCTCTCCGAACGCAACGCTGCGACCGGGCCTAAAGGCCCAGGAGCAATAGCTGTTGGAGCAGAAGGTTCTGGCTCACGGTGAGGTCATCCTAGCGCTGGCCGCTTGACTGTCAAGGATGTTGCGACCGACCCATGTCGATTGCTATACAGCCCGAATGCACGACATGCCGAAGTTCAAGGTTGGGGACAGCGTCACGTGGACCTCGCAGGCAGCAGGCATTGCCAAGGAGAAGCGCGGCACAGTGCTGGCCATCCTCCCCGGGATGAAGGATGCCTACGAGGCGCTCAAGGAGCTCGGCATCGAGGAGAAGAACGTCAACGTCCACGCAGGCAACCGCAGCCAGTTCGGGCGCTACCTCATCGAGGTGAAGCTCTCCGACAAGCAGAAGGTTCGCCACGTCTACGCGCCGCTCGTCAAGACACTGGACAAGCAGGCCGCCCCGGCTGCCACCGCTGCCGCATGAACAACATCGTGAAGGTCGGCGCAGCCGCGTTCTTCCTCGGCGTCATCATCACCTTGTCCTTCTGGGGCGGGACGATGTCGGGTCGTGCCCAGCAGAAGGCAGAAGCACCGGCAGCATCCACAGCGTCGATCAAGCGCCAGCCACCACCGCCAATCGTTCTACCGATGCCGCCTCCACCGAGCACCCTGTCGTCCGTGCAGCCCATCCAAGATCTGGGCTACGTGAGGGTGGATAGCGACGGACGCAAGATCTACCGGTGCGCCGATCCCGCAGAGATCTGCGAGCACCTGTCGGACATCGGCTGCTCCACTGGGCATCTTCGATCGTGCCGCAACACGATGTCGAAGCTTGGTGAGGATGTGTGCTTGAAGCTCTACGAAGCGAAGTACGCGCCCGAGGTCCACGCGCTCGGCGTGACGTGCAATCCGTAAGATGTACGTCGAGATCGTCTACCACCGAGGACCGTCGTGTGAGCACGATCCCAATCGAGAGTGCACGGCATGCTTCAACGAAGGCTTGATCGAGTGCCTCGGTAGCCGTCAGGACGCAGACGAACTGTGGGAGGCGTGCAACGTCAGGACACCGAGAGCTAGGGACATCGCTCAAAGCCTCACTACATTCGAAGGTGACATGCCGCAGCCTCCGCAGCCAGCGTGCTTCATCCCATGAGTTCTCCCAAGTGCGAACGCTGTCGCAAGAGCCTCATGTGGCAACCCAAGAAGCTGCCTGCCAGACGTCCTACCGACAGCGCAAGGGCTAGCAGCCTCCTTGCGGCTTGGCGCCGCAGCAAGACCAAGCTCGCGATCCGATGCCTCTGGTGCCACATGCTCCTGTGCCCCAAGTGCGCTGAGAAGCACTTCGCACCCACTTCGACCACCGAAGCACGCATCGGCAAGGCACTCGATCGAATCGTTGCCAAGGTCGTGAAGAAGCTCGAGCCGAAGCTCATAAGGTGCGGTGTGAAGGCAGCAAGGAGGACTCATGATCGTCAGCACTGACCAACTCATTGCTCACGCCATCGGCGACTACGTGCTTCAGAGCGACTGGATGGCCAACGAGAAGACCAAGAAGAGCGTGGCCGCTCTCGCGCACGTGATCACCTACACGCTGCCGTTTCTTTGGCTCACGAGATCTCCGGCGGCGCTCGCGATCATTCTCAGCACCCACTTCATCATCGATCGTTGGCGGCTGGCCCGATACGTCTGCTGGGCGAAGAACTGGCTCGCGCCGGTTGCCAATCGTCCGTGGGCAGCGTGCGTCGCGACCGGCTACCCACCCGATCGGCCTGCGTGGCTGTCGGTCTGGCTCCTCATCATCACCGACAACTTGATGCACGTGGTCATCAACGGATTCACACTCAAGTACCTGCATTGAGTCATGAGAGACTCGAACCCTCCCGTCAACGTCCTCCTCGGCAGCGCAGCCGAACGCTTCGAGCGAGAGCCCGAGAAGGTCACGATGCTCTATCGGGATGACCTAGCCAAGCGGCTGGGCGTCGCGCCGAAGGAGCGCATCGCGATGACTGTCGTGCAGGACGACAGTAGAGTTGTCGTCTCCGTCCTCATCGACGGAGGAGATCTCACTGTCGGTCAAGAGAAAGTCCTCTGCGAGTGGCTCAAAGAGTCAGGGATCATGACGCTCTTCTCCCTACCCAAAAGGCCGACGACATCATGACGCATCTGCTGACCATGGTCGTGAACGGAGAGGAGCTACCTGCACGCGAAGGCGCGACGCTTCGCGATGTCATCCAGTACGCCTTGGAAGACTCCAGGAACACGGGTCGCCCGCTCGAGGATTGGGAGCTGCGCCACGACAGCGGAGTGCGCATCGAGGACCACTCCAAGCCGATCGAGGAGTACGGCTTCGCGCCGAACACGCACCTCTATGTCACGCTCAAGGTAGGCGCACTCGGATAGGCCAAGGGCCGCGCAGTGGTCCCAACTGCGCGGCCCTCAGTGCTCGTGTCAGCCGATGGCTACCGAGCGTGAGCCCACAGGCTATCACGTCGAGACCGACAGGGAAGCCACGGAGGTGGAGTAGACTTCGGCGCCGATGATGCCCGTCACCTCGGATAGCTTCTCCCAGTGGGTCTTCCTACAGGTCTACTCGAACTACGGTTCGAACGTCATCGACGCTACGGCGCGTTTTCGCGATGTGCGCGACGAGGCGCGCATGGAGCGCGAACGCCGCCGAACGGTTGTGCACATGCCTCCACCCGTCATCTTGGAGTTGTGCAGCAAGCCGCTGCCCGAGAAGATCCGACCGCAGCCGAGAGGCGTCATGTGGCTCACGCAAGCTCAGGGCGGTGTGCGAGAGCGTCGGCCAGTGCGCAACGGCATCGAGCGCAAGGACGCTACATCTTGATGACGTACTGAGGTTTCCAGACGTCGAACTCCCTGCCAGCGGAGGGCGTCCACGCCATGCCCGGATCGCGGAGGATGTACCACTTCTCTCCCTTGCGCGTTCCAACGTTCTGCGTGTGCAAGTCGGGCAGGAAGTAGATGCCGCCCGTCTCGACGTAGAGGTGATGGATGGCGGCTGCCATGAGCCGCGTCTCGGGCACCTCTTTCACCATCTTCTCGAGCTCGTAGAGCGGTGCCAGATCACCGCGAAGACTCGGGCCGTCGATCGGTACGATCCCGTTGTGATTGCGGAATGTGTCGCGAACGTTGGCCAGACCCTCTCGGACGATGCCGTAGAGGAGCCTCTTGCGCACGGGCAGCATGATCCCGACGGGCCTTCCGTACGTCGTTGCGATGCCGCGCATGACGACAGGGCTGCGCTTCTGCTCCTCCGCGATGACGTCCCACGTGCCCGCTTCGTCCTTGCTGGCTGTGACCTTGAGCACGCGGTTGTCGGCGAGAGCAAAGGCACAGCCGTATTCGCCGCAGCCAAGGATCTTCTTGAGCACGATCCCATACGGGCGCAGCTCCTCGCGGTGGTCGACGAAGTAGTGCACCCACTGATGCTTGCCGATGCTGACGAGGGCCACGGGTCGATGCTACTCGAAAGAGCTCGTGGTATCTTCAGGCAGAGGCCGACGATGACCCGAGAGCAAGAGTTGGAGCGTGAGGTAGCGTTTCTTCGTGAGCTCGTGAAGTCGCAGAACGCGATGCTCGAGCGCTTGCTCACGCAGCCGCCGCAGTTCGTGCCACTGCCTTACGCAGTGCCCGCAAATCCGTGTCCGTGCCCGGAGCCGTCGCCGTACCCCGTGTGGCCGAACTCGCCCTCTCCGCTCGTACCGATTTTCCCGTCCTACCCCGAGATCATCTGCGCGGACGCATCGAGCACCGATCCGCTCGCGCGCATGGCCGCTGATTTCTACGCCACACATGACGTGCGATGGAGTGCCGATCAGCATGGCACCGTGCAGTGACCGTGCTATACGGTAGCCCTTCAACGGGGATGACAGGATTCGACGGAGGAGAATAACGATCGTCTGCGTGCGAGCGGCGCCCAGTCCGCTCTGATCAACCGGGCACGTATGATTGCGAACGACAACGCAGTCCCGGCCGCGCCCGTCCGCAAGGCGGCGTGACCCGTCTATCCAGGGAGGAGCTCGAGTACCTGGACAGGCGTGACTACACGAGCCGTGCAGCACTCTCGCAACCGAGGAGCTGGGGACACACATAGGTTGCCGGGAAGCTTCAAACCCGCACCGAGCAAAGGCCGTCGAGAGCCGTAAGACCGACCACGCACGTGAACGAGGACGAACGCGATGCTCTTTCGGACCCGGGTTCGATTCCCGGCATCTCCACGAGGTACATCACGATGAAGAAGGCTCACCCTCCGTAGCAGCACCTCCTCACGAAAGGAGGTGCTCCATGTGCACATGGTGCCGGATAGCCCAAGACATCCTTGGGTACCTGTATCTCTGCCGCCCTTGCTGGCGTCGGGCGTACAGAAACCGCAAGAAGGGAAGCTGATCTCGGATGCAAGCGACGGTGCTCGAAGGATCGTCTTGCACTCGAATACTCAAGCGCTACCGTGACAATCCTTCGCGGGGCCTGTCAGAAGCCCGTGGAGTGGTGGAGGCACCCGGAAAACCGGTTCGGCCCATTCGGAGCGGGCGCCTCGCGAGAAGCGCCCGCTTCGTCTTTTGTGGTGCCTACCCTGTAGCGCAGACCCATGTAGGATGGGCTCATGCACGCGGTGGCGAATCCGTGGACTCCGCCGAGCCGGCTATGGCCGACGTACGAGTACCGCGTGCAGCGTTGGTCGAACGGTTGGCACATCTGGCTCTTGACGCGCATGCTCGGAGAGCGTCCTCGCTTCGAGCTGGCAGGCTTCGACTCGTCCTACACCGAAGCCCTCGACGTCGCCTACGTCCTGGCCAAGGAGCACATCTATCCGGGTTCGTCGGAGGACAGGAATCCGAACCCTGTGCGCGTCCTCGACGAACATGGCCGTTGCTACACGGCGTTTCTAGTAGGGCGGGAGATCGGCTGCGCCAACCCACCGCGACGTCGAGCGATCTACTACCAAGGTCGGCTTGTGCGCCTGGTACGCGGGCAGAAAGCCATCGAGGCGGCTCGGCAGGGCGCTCCGCTGTTCGTCTTCAACGAGCAGAAGGGTTGGGTGCGAGGAGGCTCAGGAGCCCTTCAGCGCGCTGAGCAGGCCCTTGCAGAAGGTTGGTGGCAAGCCGTGAGCTACTACGGCGCGATGGTTGACGTGAGTCCTGTCGTCAAGAACCCGGTCGATTCGTTCGAGCTCCAGGTGTTCATCGCCGATGGCTTGCCCCGAGACATCGATGCTCAGGTCGTGAAGTTCATCGGACGGCAGCCCGACAGGATCATCCCGGCGCCCAAGTCGCTGTCCGTCGTGCCTGGCCGCGTGCTGATCTTTGCCGCACTTCCTCAAGAACACGCGCAGCAGCTCGCGGGCACGATCGCGTATCACTATCGAGGTGAGCCGCGTGTTCGTGTCTACTGGGGCTACAGCGATCGTCCGCGAAAGAAGCGTGTTCGGTACCAAGGTGGTCAACTCGTGAAGAATCCTGATGGTGGCGCAGGCGTGGGTTTGTTCGTCGTGATGGCCGGCATCATGGTGGGCCTGGGATACCTCCTCTATTCGAGCTCAGCGCAGGCAGCCACGGTCGTGCCTCCTGCTCCAGCACCCGCGCCAACACCCGTACCCACGCCGACACCCATCAATCCAGAGCAGCCACCTGCTGTGGGTACCGAGAATGTTGCCGCAGCGATCGAGCTCGAGCCGGGGTCTCAAGCAGTCAGTCTCCCACCGAACTCTCGCCTCGAAATCATTGCCCCGATGGGTGCCAGCCTCCAGCACATCAACGCTCCGGGCATGGATACAGCCGCCACCGGAGCCTGGATCGTGCTCAACGCACCAAGCGCTGCAACAGTGCTCGTTCAGTGGGTTGACAACACGGGAACGATGCAGCTCTCGTCGATCGCAGTCACCGTCGGATAAGCCATGGCCAAGTACCAAGAGATCTCCATCGGAGCCCTGGAGCGCGGCGTACGTACGCTAGCCAAGAAGCTCGAAGCAATGGGTCTTCAGACCGAGATCCACGTGTTCAAGACCGGCCCCGGCGGTGCGCAGCACTATGGGCCATCGCACGTCGAGCTCACGGCGAAGGGTACGTACATCGATACCGATGGGCACGAGGAAGAAGCCTGGGCCACGGTGAAGTTCATCGCAGGTGGCTACGGCAATTTGCACGGTCAACGCGGAGAGATCGGCGGGACCGAAGGCTGGAGGGCCATGCGCGAGCAAGGCTTCACGTACATCATGAACAGCCTCAAGAGCCAAGGCTGGCACGGTGCGGTCGAGAACCCGTGGACGCCGCCCAGCGCGTTCTGGCCACGCTACCAGCTCAGGATCGAGCCTGCGGAAAGCTACCGCACACCTGACGGCCGCCGAATCGTTCACAAGTGGCGCGTCGTCCTGATGACAGCCGATCCTGATTCACCGAAGCCGCTGTTCACAGAGGTCGGCTTCGCGCGAGGCGAGGACGCCGCCGAGAAGATCGCGTTCGACTACGCGCGCAACCTCCACGCCAAAGAGCCGCGCAACCCGAACGACATTCGGGTCTACAACGAGCGCGGGCAGTGCGTCTGGTCGCTACACGGGACCTGCTAGCAAAGGAGAGCTGCTGTGGCTGAACGACCGACCGGACGCAAGTTCACGATCACGTACACCGTGGTCTGCCTCGACGTGTGGGGTCATGGACCGGACCAGTGCAGTACAGACCTCGACTGCCCGTGTGTAGGACAGGACGATGAGGGCAATGACATCCACGATCCTGATCAGTTCAACCACGGCGAGTGTGATGCCGAGTACACGGTGAACAATATGCACCGCTGCGGTTCAATCGAAGTCGAGGCCGCCGAGACGGAGTACAACGTCGGCACGTCGCACGCCTTCACGTCGCATCACCCCGAAGACGCTGACCTCGTGCAAGCGCTCATCGACAGCGGTCACTTCAAGCCAACGGTCACACCGGACATGGTCGAGATCGAAGGAGAGTCCGACGGAACGCTCTACCTCGAGTCGAGCAAGGACGGCGAACCGCTCTTCCACCTCGAGTTCGAACACGCCGTCGCGATCCCGTAGGAGCTGTCATGCAATCAGATGCGCTCACGAACCCGCTCATCGAAGACGACACCGTCAAACGCCTCGCGACGGCCACGCTTATCGGTAGCGGTGTAGCCGTCATCGTTGGTGCGCTGCTCGTTCGACTCGGTGTTGCGAACCGAAACGCCGCACAGAATGCGCAGCCTCAGTCTGCTACCGCAGGCGCTTCGGGCATGGCCATGAGCAACGCGGGTGAAGTCGCCATCTTCGGCGGCACCCTCGTCGCAGTGGCTTCGATTGGCGCGATGATCGGCGTGAAGGCCAACGGTTGGGGCGGAGCCGTCATCGGAGCCGGTCTCGCGACCTTCCTCGCAGGGCTGCCCGCAGCCATCATCGCAACCATGATCCTCGCGAGAGATACGGGATCAGGGCCGCAGTAACTACTTGTGCGCGCTGGCGCTCGGGGCAGGCGCTGGAGCGCTTGGAGTGGGCACAGGAGCCGGTCCGGCGTCCATCGCAGGAGGCGGCGGCGGAGGCGGAGTGGCATCAGGGCCGCCCGGCGTCGGCTGGCACGAGCTGCACGAGTAGAGCGAGAACGAAACGAACGCGAGCAGAAGTACCGTCTTCATGGCGGCGAGGGTACCAGAGCGTGCGCTACAATGCATAGAGCATGGATGACGCCGCACCCGAGGGCGAAAAGAGCCCTGAAAACAAGATCGTCGAGCTCCTGACCGAGATGCGCGACGCGCTCAAACACGAGCACAAGGCGCAGCGAGAGTGGCGCGAGAAGCACACGAAGCACGACAAGCGCTGGTACAACCGCGAACCGTTCAAGGGTGTGCTCACGCACGCCGTCACCGTGCTCGTTGCAGTGTGCGTGGGGTACTTGATCCACGAGGTCACAGGCAAGCCCATCGTCATCGAGGCGGCCTACCAGCGAATCGAGGTCGATGCCGGCGCTCCCGCAATCGAAATTTCATCGTCTGAACCCATCCCCGCGTTGTCGATTGACCTACCCACGTCTGCAACAGCCGTTGCCGCGTCGCCGATCAAGCCGCCGCAAGCAAAGGGTCCTCGCATCCAGAGAACGATTGCGACTGGCGAAGCCACAACACTAGCCATGGCACCGGCTGCACCCACCACGACAGTGCAAGTGCTGGCAGGATCAGCAATGCCTCTACCGGCAGCACCAGCCGCCGCAGCGACGGGCAAATAACCCCAAGTAGTCCACAGGCTGTGGAGAGCTATACCTTGAGCTTCGAGTCCGACAAGGGAGCCACGGAGTGGCGGTGCACAGCGGCCCACTTCTCGAGCGCTAGCTTCACGGCCTCGTCAGGCGTCCATCCTGCTGGCGAGAGGCACTCCTCGGCCTCTTCATTGGTCTTGCACTCCCTGACGCAGATGAGGTTGCGCTGCGGTCCTGTCCAGATACCTGCGAACCATCTTGGGCCGTACTTCTCGACGCGGTAGTTGAGCGGTCCTGGGTGCGCGTACCAGATGTCGGTGAAGTCGGCGTCGTGGAACGCTCGCCAGAGTTCTTCGTCGGTCATCGCACCCTCCTTGTCGCCGGTCACGGGAAGACATCTCGGCGACCGGATCCTGTCGTCATGCAGTTGTCGATGTAGAGCAGCACGTCGCGGACGTTGGGTGGGACAGGTTTGGCAATGTGTCCGCTAATGCCCCGACCCATCAGGAACCAGTCGTACGCGTCGTACTCCTGTGGCGCAGTTTGCGTGCGGATCGATACGGGCTCGGGCACACGCGCGATGAAGCAGAAGTTGAGGTGCATACCGTTCTTGCCGGGATGCTCCTCGTAGCCGAGAAAGCCTGGAGGTGTGCCGTGCGGTTCTCCACGCATGATCGGGAAGATGACATCGACAAGCCCGGTCTCTTCGCGCAGCTCTCGGATCGCGGCGTCGAGTGGTGTCTCTCCCTCTTCGAGACTGCCTCCAGGTGGAAGCCACATCTTGTGCCAGAGGTGGTGGATGAGCAGCACCGCACCGCTGTCGGCTGTGACGAACACGCTTGCGGAGAAGATCTGCTTCATGCGTCCTTGTGTACAATAGACCTGATGAACAAGCTGGTGAAGATCTCGCCCACGCCGACGTCGATGGCAGAGGCGCTTCCTACCCAGCAAGGGTGCCGATGGGGCTTCGTCGGTACTGAGCCGCCTACGATGGCGGCCAGGCGTGCGTTCGACCGTGAATGGGACCACATCGGTTGGCGCTCAGATGCTCACGGCGACTGGGGCTTTCTCGAGATCGACGGCACCAAATGGGCTGTGTACGTCACCGCCGACGCATACGCCTACTTCGAGTGCCGCAAAGGACCGCCGCGTCAGACGTTCGAGCATGGTGGCTATGAGCGCGAACGGTTCGAACCTCGAAAGCCACCGCCGCACCCGCTGGCGCATCTCTACGGCACAGGTTCGCTCCAGGACCCGCCCAACCCGGACCAGATCTTCCCGGTGAAGAAGCCGCCCAAGCGGCAAGGTTGGTGAGCATGGCGTACGTCGAAGTCGATGAAGATCACGTCGCGATCGGTGACGACAACGGCGAGATCATCTACTGGGACCGGCAAGAATGGATCGAGAACCCAGATCTAGCGCCCATCATCGCGAACGCGATCAAGTTGCTATACGAGCAAGGAGGTTCGGTTGTACGCAGCAAGCTGCGCCATCTGCATCTCGTACGCTAATCATCCAGGAGCAGCTTCGGCTTCGGCGTCCTCGTAGGAGTAGAGCTTCTCGTACGTGGTCAAGCCTGCGAGCTCTTCGCCGGTGGGTCGGCGCAGCGCGGTGAGCTCGTGACCGTAGACAGCGAGCACATTCTTGCGATCTGGTACGTAGGCGAGTAGCGCGCGTGACAAGAAGGACCAGAACAGTCCGGGCCACCCGCACATCATGCCGTCGGTGTTCTTCCCCAGGTAGATGATGATGCGCGAACGCTCGATCAGATCGAGCAGTCCCGCGTCCGGTACGTTCTGAGGCCACGAGACCAGCGCGATGTCGATCGGCTCCTTGTAGTCCTTGAAGAGCGTCCACACGACCTCGATACAAGGATCGCTCGGCGGTGAGATACGTTCCTTGTCGATCGCGATCACCTTGCACGCGCCGCCTGTACGTCGTCCACGGCGATGACCCGACCGTACGATACGAGCCAGCTCGAGTGAACCGGCGCCGAGGTCATGCACGACCTTGCCCTTCGTGTACTGGATGAGGACGGCTAGCTGCTCATTGGTGAGCTGGCCGTAGCTAGAGCTCATGCACCCATTAGTAGCTTGTTACGGACGATCGGGGCGTTCTTCCAGTGCGTGTCCGTTTGCACGTGCTCCGCACGTACCCATTTGGCGACGGAAGTCTCGAAGGCATCGTCGGCGAACGGCCCGGCCGAACGCAGCACAGCACCCTCGCGCAGCCCGCCGCATCGAGAAGGCAACCGGACGTGCGATTCCACGAGCTCCCGGATCTTCCATTCCCGATTGAGCCAGTTCTCCTTAGCGAGTACAGGCGTGGTCGAGACCCCAAGCTTCTCGGCCCACCACTCTACGGCCCTCCAGGAAGCCCACTGCTTCGTCACAAGGTCGCGGACCCCGAACACCATGAGGTAGCTCGGCAGCGCATCGTAGGCGATCGAGTGCTTGGCGTAGAGCCATTCCCCGAAGACCTGGGTGCCCTCTGGGATGAGGCTCTGGACGGTAGCGTGGAGCGCCTTGAAGGCGGAGAACGATTCGTGGCCCGGCTTCACCGCGTGTGTGCGAGCAAAGCAGGCGCGGGTCTCGAGACAGACGTTCGAGCCGTCCATCTTCTCCGTGAGAACCAAGTCCGTGAAGAGGAACTTCTCGGCGGACGCGATGCGACGATCGTCAGACGTGCCGCCCGGTGAGAACGGAAGGTGCGGAGTGCGCGGGTACTTGGGCGATTCGATCACGACGCGCGCTTCTTGCCGCTTCCTCGAGCCACGAGACGGGATCTGCGCCGCAGTCGAGTACCCCGACTCGGCTCAGCACTGTTCTTGACGTTGAAGATCACTTCGCAGTCGCAGCACCCACCGTTCGAACGGAAGTAGGCGATCGACTTGTCGACGTCACAGCCCATCGACTTGAGGATCGGCGTTGCGAGCTCATGACCCCGTGACGAACACTTCCACGTTGTCGACTTGACGTCGTTCGGAACCTTGTAGTGGAAGTGGCACCCTTCCGGTCCCGTGAGTCGCTCGATGAACTCATCCCATCGAGGGTGGTCAACCGTCATCACGTCGTTCATCGCGTACTCGGCTTGTGGCTCGCGCGGATCGGACCGACGAGGTACTCGAGATCGGTGTTCTCTCTGCGCCGCACGTAGTCGATGCGACGCGCTTGAAGCTTGCGCTCTACTGGATCAGAGCTGACGATGTATTCATCCTGAGCGTTCGTAGGCGGCATGTCGCTAGCGATGATGCCCTCCTGCTCGAGCCACGCTTCGCGGTGCGCCTCGTCGGCAAAGACGAGCGTCACGGTGACGGCCATTCCGCTGATCGGTGTCATCTGGTTCCTTTCACGTCTTCGATGGGTGACGTCGCGCGCAGCGCAGCGCGTACTGTGACGAGCATGGTGTGCACAACGGGCTCTCGAGCAGCAAGCACCGCTACCGGAGCCATCGCATCACCGACAGCGTTTCGGAACGCATCCAACCTGGCGTTGGCGCGTTCGACGGCAAGCCACTGAGTCGATGCACGCGCTTCTAGCTCACGTACGCGAACTTCCAGCTCTGCAAGACGCTTGTTGCGGCGCCCGATCTCCTGATGGCAGTCAGACGAACCTCGACACGGGCAGTCCTTTCGGCAGCACAGATCACACGTCATCGAGTCCTCAATTCGGAGCGTTCTTGAACGTGCGGTCCCAGCCGTCGCGGTACGGTTTGGTCGCGACCTGAGCAGGCCCGATCTTGAAGCTCTGTCGAATGGCGTAGCGACCGTCGCCCAGCGAATCGGCCTCGACGATCTCAGCTCCGGGCGGGATAGGCACACCATCTTCGATCTTCACGATCGAACCGCGTTGCACCGTGTGATCAGGAAAATGGCGCACCACACTGTTGGTCCCAGGCACGATCATGAACTCGTCGCCGTGAGAGCAGTCATCACTGCTGTTGTGCTTGTTGTCGTCGCTCATGACGTACTCCTTCCTGAAGCCTAGCTCGGCGGCGGCCGGCAGCACCGATGCTTCATCAGGAACTCTTCGACCAGATTCACCATCTGCTCAGCGTGGTAATCCGTACCGTTTGGCTCGTAGCCCACCTTGTCGATCGTGAGCACGAGACGCCATGCGCAGTCGTCGTGGGCACACTCGACGATGCCGATGATGCCGTTGTGAGGCTTGTCGAGGATGATGCCTTGGCCCCGTCTCGGACCCTTCCTGTAGAAGATCACGGCCTGACCCTCCGCACCTTCAGCACTTGGTTGGGTATGAAGCAGACGATGTGACCCGTGCTCTCGAACAGCGTCAGCGCTGCGGGACAACCTGTGCACCGGATGTCCACGATGACCTTGCGCCCTACGCGCACGTCGTAGACAGGTTTGTCAGGCATCACTGCCCGGGTACCGCATACCGGGCACGTCGAGAGCAGCGGCTTACCGGTTTCGACGACACGTACCCAGTGAGCCTGGATGTTGCCCGGCGGCGGGATCTTGCACATCGACACCCCGGGCAGATTGGGCTCGCAATCCTTGCCCGGTGGCACGTCCACACCGTCGCCGGCGCGGTTAGCGAAGTCCGCGTACGCCTCGGCATCCTCCGGCTTGTTGTACGGCGTGTGACGAACGAGCCCGTCAGGGCAGACGACCTCGTACACGTCTACGCCTGGTTCTCGGCTTGGTTCGCCATCGCCTTCTTGGCGAAGAAGCACGCTTCCTCGAGCTTGGTCTTGACGATAGCAAGCTCGCGCCCGCTCGTCGGTGAGCTACCCGCGACGGCGTTCACAGTAGTGAGCAACACGTCGAACGCTTCTGCGATCGTCTTTGCCTTGGACTTGCCCTGCTCGTTGAGCATGTGAACTTCGAACGCCTTATCCATGATGGTCTCCTTTGGTTGCTACTCTTGCCCAGGTTCGAGAAGGCAGTCTCGGTCATGTATCGCGCGACGAAGCAGTTGCCGCAGGAGCTCCGCATGCGTGACGTTCGCGTCAGCAGACATCACCGCGAGGGCAGCACGTTCTTCGTCTTCGAGGTGAACAACGATCTTCGCAAGCTTGCCACGATCACCCGGCAGAATGCCGCGCTTCTTCATCCAGCGCATGCAGTTGGTACACCAGACAGCGCTTGCCTCACGCGTCAGATGCTCAGAGTCCTTGGAGAACAGTTGGCCGCACGCACTAGCGACCTGGCTGTTTTCGTCGTCGATGCAGTAGTGCAACATCTCGCACTACCCTTGTATAGCAGCGCGAGAGCCGGGTCAATCAATCGGCTACGCCGGTGGCGGCAGCGTGGGGCCAGAAGCCATTGCGATGCGCCGACGAGCAGCATTGCGCTCAGCGATCGTCGAGAAGGCTCGCTCGCCTAGCGCCAGATCGTGCTCGCAGCCAGGTTTGTGCGTACCGGGTTGTGGAGGCTCACCGCACGTAGGGCACTTGCCGCCAGCCCACTCGCTATTGAGGAGGGCGATGTCGATCGAGGAGTACATCGCGACAGTCTACCCCGTCGAAGCGCGGCCAGCCTCCGTGGCTTCCCTGTCGAACTGTTACGGTTGCTTGGGAGGCGGAGGCGGCTTGCTGAGCGACATCGCCTCGCCGATCACCTCTTCGATTGGGCGCGTGCGCGTGAGATCGTCCATCTTGAGGGCTTCCTGGATTACGGCACGTATGTCGACACCGCTACCAGGCGTGAGGATCGCGAGCTCGAGTCGACGTCGAAGCAGTGCGATGCGCGCGATCGACAGATCACGCTCGGTACGCTCCTGTGGGCGATATTGCTCACTCGAGATGTACTGCCTCAACTGCTCTTCGCGTGCCGTGGACTGCCCGAGGGACAGCGTCAAGTGACTGACCTGCTGGCGACCCGCGAGGACTTCCCTGCTCAGGTTCGTCGAGCATGTCCGACAGACGCCACAGTTGTTGCACGTCGCCGCGATCGGATGACCGCAAGGCGTTGCCTTCTTCTTCACTGCCACCATTGATCAGTCCTCACTTTCGATGAGTGCGCGCCGAACTTCCTCTTCGGTGAGTGTACCTGCCTGGAAGACGCCGATGGTGAACGTACCATCCGGGTTCTTCATGTAGGCCATCGTGCCCTTCTTGCCGTCCTTGACGAAGCGGTACGCATCCCACTTCGTGCCTCGAACTTCGACAGTGAAAGCGTAGTCCTCCTGTCGGATGTTCCTCGCGACCCAATTGAAAAGGTTTGCAGCTTGCAGCATCAGTACAGGCTGTCGTAGCTGCATGTCTCGTGCGCAACGCCCTTGCCGGGACGCCACCACGCTCTGCTGCCTCGCGTGATGTACTGCTTGCAGGTGGAGCACACGCCTCGGTAGTTGAGCACGATGAGCCGAGGCTTGGGGTTCCTGGGCTTGCTTCGCTTGGGCGCTGGTGCAGGTCGGGGCGGAGGCCGTGGTGAAGGCGCCGGTGGCGGACTCCACGCAGATCCAGATCGTGGGTACGGCGAGTGAAAACCGTTCGTGCCGTTCGCACCGTTCGGAAGCACGACGAGCAGCTTGTGCTGCTGGATGAGGCGACACGCCAGCACAGCGCTCGTTCGCGCTTCCTCTTCCGAGGGTGAAGCCGACAGCGCGATGAGGCGTAGCACTTTCTCGAGAGTCTTCTCGTCGCTCACTTCAAGCACTCCAGATGGAAGACGTCTTTACCACGCAGCCACGCTTCCTCGGCAAGCCGCACCTCTTTTCCACACACCGCGCAGACCGAATCGCACATGACCACGATGCGTAGAGGGTGAGACGGTCTGGGTGCCGAACGAGGAGGTGGACGTGGAGGCGGACGAGCAGGTCGACGCGGTGCTACGTCGTGTGACGACGGCGGCGTGTCATCGTCGTCGTCCGTGATCGGCCTGGACCGTTCGTGCCGCACGACGATGAGACGATGCTCGAGGATAAGTTGACACGCGAGCTGAGCGCTCGTACGCGCCTCTTCGACTTCGGGCGAGGTCGAGAGCGCGATGAGCTTCTGAACGCGATCGAGAACCTTGTCGCCCATGAATCACATCCGTATACCACAGTCAGTCGTTTGTTCGAAGAAGCTCGTCGGCTAGTTCATCGGCTGCTCGAAGTAGCGAAGCAGGGCTCATGTCTAGGACGCGCGCTGCCTTACGAAGCATCACGATGTTGATCTCCGAGACGCCCGTCTCAGCACGTGACACGCAGGAAGCCGACTTCCCAAGCGCCGAAGCCATCTCCTGAAGGGAGATGCTCTTGAGCTCTCGGCGCATGCGTATGACCCGCCCTACGATGGCCGAGTACGACAAGGGAGCCACGGAGGTGGTCATGGTTCGCGCTTGGCTCGTCGTACGGTCGCCTTGATGCCGCACACCGGGCATCTGCGGTAAACCCTCTGGTCAGGCTCAACGCGCAGTTTGGACTGATGGTTGTTCCTGCACGTGACGTTGTAGTCTCCGGGATGGAGAGGCCACTCGACGCGGGGCATGCGATCGGTGCGACTCATAGGACACGCGCGACCGGGTTTGTGCCTTCGACCCTCGTACACAGTACACGCCGCTCGCCAGTGTCGCTGACGGCAATCGACACACCCTCGAAACGGTTGGTGGCTGGAGCGCGCTGCTTCTCGAGGCGTCTTCGCGCGATCCGACGGCGCAGCCAGTGCCGTCGGTCCAGGCGCTTGCGGGTCGCTGTCGGGGTTGGTGCAGGCAGGACTAGGCTGTGCCAGAGGTCGCGCGCTTCCTTCGCGAGCTCGACGTCGCCCAGCATCTCGCCGGTAGCAGCTAGGTAGTATCCGTGGCGCATAGACTCGTCATCCGCATGTAAAGTGCCACCACTTGTGAACCTGAAGGCAGGTGGCCCTCCCTCTCGTAAGCTGACCGTGGTGTCTCCCTGACACGCTCCGTTTTCACGTCAACCGCTCTCCTTGGTCGATCACAAGCGCTCCACGATGGGTTCTGCCGCAGAACGCTGTGGCCCGCTCACGTCCGGCCTTATCACCAATTTGGCCGGTAGAGTTCAGTCGAACGAGATGTACTCACCTTGATCCTTTTGGATGTTTTTCAGACCGCGATTGTAGAGCGCTCGGATTTCCCTGCACGTCCTGTCGCCAGGCTTCACGGCCTTGCGACATACTTCCGGCCGCTTGTCGTAGATGGAGCATGCCGTCTTCTCGAGAAGCGTGCCTCGAAGAGCGACGCAGGCGCATACGCTGACGCCCTTGAACGGACCTGAGCGCTGTTTGCGCCACTCCGTGGCGATAGCACCGGGTGGAACGCGAGCACCGTCAATGGCCGCACACAACGAGTCGAACGGTCGCGTACGAAGGACGTGCAGACGCACGAACCGTTTGCCAAGGCGCTCTTCGTCCTTGGCCGTCACATCGGCGAAGCGTTCCTGATCGTAGAGGCTCACGCAGCACAGGCCGCACTTCACGCAGTCGGCTGACGTGAGCTTCTCCTTCACGATCCCTGCGCCTCCCACGATTCGTCGATCGCCGGCGCGAGGTGCTCGGCCATGGCCTTCTGTTGTTCGGGAGACCCATACGAGCAGCAGCGCATGCAGCCGTGTGACATCCACGGCGTGACGCACGTGCAATCGGGTTGGCACGGCGTCGTGTGAAGGCACGGACAAGCTCTAGGATCATGCTCGAGGGCCGGCGGTCGCGGGTGCATGAGTCCGTGCAGCACGTCGACCCAGTCCGAGACCTGCACCGCGAGCGGGTCCACGACGTCGCGTAGAAGACGCGGCGTCTTCCACACCATCCCTGTCACATTCGTGTCGCGACCCGAGCGGACCCAGTAGTCGAGCCATTCCTTGATGTGCGAGGGCTTGTCGTCGATGAAGAAGTCGCCATGGATGCGCTCCTTGTGCTTGGTGTGGATGATGGATTGGAAGTCGCCGAAGTGCTTCTTCAGCCAGAGCTCGCGCTCATGCGTCCACGTTGGAGCATTCGTGAAAGGCGAAGTAACGATGACGATGTCGGCGACTTCGCGAAGCGCTTGGACGCCGCCTTGCGCGTCGGGATAGAGCGGGATGCTTGTGCACCCGCCCGGTCCCTTGAGGATGCGATAGACCTCTTCCTGCGCCGCCTTCTCGGGGATGCTATCGAAGATCTCCCACGTGACGACATCACTCGGGTCATACCGATGCCCGGTGACCTGGCGTACGAGTTCGAGCGCGGCTGCGGTGAAGTCGGCTAGCACGCCGTCGACATCCAGTAGAACTGTCGGCTTCACTTCTTGAGTTCCTTGCGCAGGCGGTCGATCTCATCACACAGCGCGGGTACGAGCTCGCGGCACGCCGTGATGAACTTGCGATCGGCCTCGTGGAAGACAGACTCGGCGATGAGCTGCTTGCCTTCGTAGTACGGGCTGATCGTACCGTCCCGCTGCTTGGCTGGTACGTCTGTCGCGATTATGTAGTCGCGATTGTCCCTCCACGGACCCTTGGTGACTCCTTCCAGAAGAAGTCGTGCGCGCGTCTCGATGGTGTTCATGCGTCCCTCATAGCTCCGGTTTCGCGTTCGCCCACATCTCGTCCCAGTGCGCGTGCCACTCGGCCGCGCATTCTCGACACAACCATCGATTGCGGTTCGGGTCTTCCAGGCTCCCGCGCACGCCCTCGAAGTGGTACGCGCTGCGGCCCGACTCGGACTGAACTCCGACCGCCGATCCGCAGCTCTCACATTGCTGTGCGCTCATGGCAAGTTGTCCAGTTCGTACCGAAGCTTCGCGCGCTTTTGTTGAAGCGCAGAGATGTGCATCTCTGCGTAGTAAAGCTCGGCGGCGACGTCCTCTAGTTCCTTCACCAGACGCCGCCGCTTTGCTTCAAGTCGCCGTTGTCGCTCGCCCATTTCTAGATCGAGACAGCAGCACCGAGCATTCGCCCGACGGCACGCGTGAAGCTCGAATCCTCAACGCCATCCTGGATGTCGCCGAACGGATTCTTGAACACGCACTCGAAGTTGCCGCCGAGGCACGTAGCTTCGTTGCGCAGCCATGGCTCCTTGTGCTCGAGGACGAGCATCGACGCGAGCACCTCTTCCTCCGGCGGCACGGTCCAGTCGTGGAAGTGCAGGATGTGACCGTCGTCGAGGTCGAAGCAAATGCGCTTGTTTCTGGTCGCGATGATGCTGTGACGATGCGCGATCAGATAGCGGTGGCCCGACAGACATCCCTGCACGATGACGTAGCTCTCCTTCGACCACGTCTTGTGCTGCTCTTCGCTCAGGAACGCGAGGAGCACTTCGGTCGCTTCAGGCGTGGCGTCAACGTAGCAATCCGGGCAGGACGGCGTCGGGCGTGAAACGGTTACGGCAGCTACAGCATCGGGCTTCTTCGCAAGCGCCTTGCTTTCGTCGCTCGGTTCGAGCTTCTTGAACGACCCCGATTTCTCCGGCGCGGCGAGCGCGTCGAAGCCAGGTGCGGGCTCGCGGTACGGCTCGGCCGATGCTTCGCCAACAACATGCTTCTCACACGTCTCGTAGTGACCGTCCTTGAAGCGAACGGCTATCAGGGTACCCGGACCTGGGTGCGTGATGACAGAGACAACGGGTCCGACCTCCTCGATGGGCGCATTGATCGTGACTGTCTTGCGCTTCCAGAGTGCTGGCAGCGTGAGCAGAGCTGTCTCCTCGTCGAGCCACTTGCGGTTGTTGAAGGCGACCGTGAGTGCGGCTAGCACCTTCTTCTCGGCTTCGGTCGGCTTGACGATCGAGAGTTCTGTCTTCTGCGGATCGTCTGCGCTCGGCTCGAGCCGCAGATCGCCATTCCACGACGGGATGAACCACTTCATGTGCTTGTCCTTTCCTCAGCCTCAGTTGTTGATGGGACGAGAACCCGCATCGAAGTGCACCCACACGCGCATTTCTTCGACACCGATCTCGAAGATCTCGTCGGCAGGAAGGTGCGCAGCCACATAGCGAATAAGCCTCGCATCGTAAGCCCACTTTTCACGCTCAGGCTCCGGCTTGGACTTCCCTTGCAACTCCCACCAGTCTGCCTTCGCGTGCATGCGTTCAGCGAGCTCTTTGGTCGTCAATCGAATCACGACACCACGAATCATCAGTTTCGTCCCTTCCTACGGCCCCGGTTTCATCCCAAGAACGAGAGTGTAGCCGGGTGATCCCAAAAGCAGCTCGCCCTTCTCGATCACACGCTCGTCTTCGAGCTTCTGGATGCTCTTGCGCACCTCGGCAGCAACAAGCTCACCGAGCTTGCGCATCCGATCCATGCGGATGCTGTCTGCGCAGGCAACTGTTACGACAAGGCGATTCATGCCGCCTTCTTGGGTACGATGAACGTGGGACGGACCAGTCCCATCACCTTGGTGAAGTTGCGACGCCCGAGCACGTTCTCGACGTCCGACTCGCGCACGGTTTTGTGCGTCAGCAGTAGTACCACCATGCGATGAAACTGCCGATCGTGAGCGCGCACGATGTGCTTTGCCATGCGGAAACTGTGCTGGAGAACTTCGACCTCTTGAGGCTTGAGAGGAGGGTCGTAGATGTCGAACTTTGGCACCTCTCCCTCGAGCTTCCACGGAGAAGCCCAGCCCTTAGCAGCGATCTGCTCCGCAAGTTTCCGCGCCTTGATGAGATCCGTCTCGGACGACAGCGTCCCGGCCTTGCCGTGAACAAACGTCTCCGCAGCCACACCCGCGAGCGTGATGGTGAGCAAGCACCACATCCCATCAGGCGTCTCGGACGAATGGATCGTGTACTCGACCACGCCGCCGGTCTCCGTCTCGATCGTGGCGATGATCATGCCAGTCACGCACGTGCAGCTCCACGCAGCCACAGCGTGTCCGGCTTCGTGCACCGCGATGCGACACTCGGGCGTGTCGGTGAACGGACGAGGTCTGGGCGCGCGTACGTCCGCAATCTTCGGCGCGGTCCTCTTCAAGAAGATCACGATCGCTGCCGCACACAGGATGAGTACGAGAAGAGTCATTCGCCCTCGATGCCGTCGACGTCGCGGCGATAGTTGAACGGTTTGTCGAGCACCTCGCTGATCGTGACTTTCGAAGCGCATCCCGGTCGGCGATCGAACCCGACGAACTGGTGGTTACGCATGATGATGCGGGAGATGACCCGGATCTTGCCCTCGACGAAGCGCCTACCTCGATCGGTGATGCAGTAGTAGCCAGCATGAGGATTGCCGTCGTCCTTCTCGCCAGGACGACGCTCGATCATGCCCCAGTAGATGAGGCGCATGTACTCGCGCGACTGGATGATGCCCGTGACTCGAGCTCGCCGCGCGAGCGTCGGTACGTGCGCCCACGAACCGTCTCGATGGTAGCGGTAGAGCGCGATGAGGAACTCACCCATGGCGCGATTGAGCATCCTCGAGCGAGTTACGATCTTGAGCTTGCACGTTGGGCACTTCTCGACGGAGATGACAGCCTTGTTGCCTTCGCTCACGCAGCACCTTCCTTCCGAGTAGCAAGCTTGCGCTCGAGCTCGTCGAAGGCTGCCGCGATACTTGCGACGCCGGCCTTGTCGACGTACGCCATCGGCACGCTGCACGTGGAGCACGCATCCACGATCGGCTTGAACACATCGTGGCGCATGAATCCTTCGACTAGCAGGATGACACCGACCTTGCCGCCACGAATGCGCCCGATCAGCGGCCCGTACGCCTTGGGGTTATCGTGGTCGATGGCGTGCCAGTCGACCTTGAGCCCGAACCGCTCGTAGATCGAGTTGACCTTCTCGGGGATGTACATGCCGCCAGCGAGTACGATTGGCTTGTCGAGCTTTCGCAGGAACGGCAGCTCTGGCCACGTATGCGCCGAACTAGGCGGCGGATCGGGCGACTTCCTGGCAGGCGTCGGTGCTGCTCTGCGAGTTGCTGTAGGTGGAGTCTCCGCATCGCGGTCGAACTGTTCGATCTTGCGCCTCGACGCAGCCGCAATGCTCGCCCACGGCGCACTCGAGCCGTACGCAAGGCCCTTGATGAAGTCCTTCACGCCACCGTCGTGCCGCATCCGGCCAACGGTCTGCACGATGTCGTTCATCTTCTCGATGTAGAAGTGATCCTGCGGAAGATGATCGAGCACGATCCGTGTCTCGGCGGCAATGGCCTGCAAGAGAGGAGAGAGACGAACCGGATGCTGCGCCTTGTAGGTCGCTCGAAGCCCATCGACCTCAGCGATGAGCCGCTTGGCATTCTCGATGTCCTCGGGCGACGCCTTCCTGGGAGGCTTCTTAGGTGCTTGCGCCGGCCGCTGCGGAGGCGCGCCTGTTCCATGAGCAAGCATCGCAGCAAACGACGGTTCGCTGGGGACCGACAAGGGAGCCACGGATGTTGGCGCTGGCGCGGGCTCAGGCTCCGGCGCACCGTCTTGCGATGACGGCTCGAGAGCACTGTTCACTTCCTGAAGCGCCTCCCGCAACGCCCTCCTCACCTGCTCGAAGTCGTCCCGTTCTGGGACGGCCTCCTGACCGAGCGCGACCAAGATGGTGTTGTTGACCCTCCGCTCGATGTCGTCGCGGAGGGTTACCTCGTAGGCATCAAGCACGGCCCGAAGACGAGCGAGCCGGCTAGTAACCGGCTGCATCTCGGCTTCAATCTTTGCCTGTGCCGCCGATTGGACGGCGTCGAGTTTCACACCTCACCTCGCGCCTGGCGAGCTTTCTTGGCCTTATCGCGGCAAGTCTTGCACCGCCTGGGTGTCGTGAACTGCTTGTCGGCGTAGAACTGCTGCTCGCCTTCCGAGAAGATGAAGTCGTCTCCGCATTCCTTGCACTCGATCGTCTGGTCGGGCATGGCGCCTCCTCAAGAGGTCAAACGTAATCAGTTTCAAAGCCCTGTCAGGGTCTAGGAAACGGGCGGCTCGCCCGTCTCGAAGTCGATGAGGATCATCGGCGCCAAGCAGCTAGTGCAGACGCCTCCTTGTTCGTTGCAGCAGCATTCGTCCCACTCGTTGGGATGGCCGACGCAGAGGCAGAATGGTTTGCTCGCGCAGATCCACTGCGTCTGCGTTTCGTGTTTGACCGCCGCGCTCATGCCGCGCCTTCCTCGCACGCTTCTTCGTCTTCCTCTTCACCCGTAGAGACAGGAGGAATGGGAGTAGCCAGCGGATCAGTAGCCGCCGACAGCACGCCGACGATGCCTCCGACCATGCTCGAAGCGCGCACCTTGCTCCCTTCTGAGGAAGCAGCCGCAGCGATGTCTAGCATCCGGTCCTTGTCGATCGGACGGTCGCCCTCGAGAACACGACCGACGAGCTTGCGCTCGATCTCGGCCGAGAGGTCCGTCATGCCACGGTCGCGTGCGATGGACGCAGCGATGACGAGGGAGCTAGGCGTCTCGTTCTGCATGCTCAAGAGACTCGGCAGCACACCTATGATCTCGCGGATGGCTTTGGCGCCGAACGTCTCGGCCGAACCGTTGAGCGAACCGGGGTTCGACATCACGGTGCCGCTGCTGGAATAGCTGTCCTCACCGTCCTCGTAAGACGAGATGCGCCTACCCTTGACCGCCGCTTCCGGGTTCTTCAGCACCATGAAGAGGTCACGCGCTCTTGAAGAGAGCTTGCCGATGGCAACGAGGTTCTTGTCGAGGTCTCCTTGCACGAGCTTCAAGAGCTCAGCCCGAATCGATTCCACGAGATCGGTCGGTAGCGTGTTCATAACTTGACCTTTCGTACGAGTAGCCCGTGGCCGCTCGGGCAGGATGCCGGCTCGCTGCGCGTTTCGTGTACACCCCGTGATCCAGCTTCGCGCGCGAGGCAGCGCCTAGCCATGTAACCGCACTCGCGGCACACGAGCGTCACCTTGGTGATGACCTCAACGGCTCTCACAAAGCACCTCCGTGCTGGATGATCTCTGGCTTGGCTGCCAACGCTTTCGCGATCTCTTCGGGACGCTCCTGCTCGTGCAGCCACTTCTCGTCGCTGCCCGGCACGATGTACATGCCGATCGTGTCGGCACCGCCACCCACTGCGCGCTCGCAAGCCTTGAAGCCCGCAGAGAAAGCTGCCTCGTGGCCATCCTCCACCTCGTAGCAGCGGTAGAAGTCACCCGAGATGAAAACGATAGCGCGCTTCATATCCGCCTCCAGCCGTCAGAGATCGTACTGAGTGACAGCCTTCACGGCCTTCGGCACGACGATGCTGCCTCGGATGATGAGGATCGGACGCTCGTCGTCGTCGATGTTGAACTCGTCCCAGTGTCCCTTGTCAGAGCTGGGAACGGTGTCGAGAAACTTGAGGCTCCTACCGTAGTAGGTGCCACCCTCTTCCTTCTCGCTCGGTGTGATGCGCTTGAGAAGCTGCTCCTTGCTGAAAGGCCCGTCGATCGAAGTCCCGTCCTCGCCGCTCGTCACGATGAAGTAGCCGTCGTTCATGGTATCCACCTGTATAGCAGTGGACCTACGCTCGGCGCAAGGCTCAGTGGGTGCGCGGCTTCTCGTGGATCGCGGTGTAGAGTTGACCACCGTCTTCTTTCTTCGCCGCAGGCCACGAGCGCGTCTCGGCAGCGTATCCAGGTGAGTCTGGCTGGAAGTACGCCACGTCGGGCGGCAAGCCCTTGTACTCGCCCTGGAGCTTGAACGCTTCGCGCAGCATTGCTGCCTCCGGCGAATCGCGGTCCATCCCAGAGACGTGAGACTCCGTGCCGTCGAACTTGCCGTCCTTGTCGAAGAACAGAGCGTTGTTGCCAATGCGGATCACTGTCGAACCGCCAGCGCTGATGAAGACCTGAAGAGGCGCCATCTCGAACGTTTTGCCGTCCTCGTGGACCAGCACGATGCCCTTGCTCATCGTCGGCAGGATCTTCATCGCTTGCTCCTGCGACTTCCGACCTTCTTGCGAGCTCGAGCCTTAGCCTGCTGGGCCTTCTTGAACGCTGCGATCTCTTCCCCGCAACGCGCCAACGCTTCGCCGATGGGATTGTCGTCGGTGCTGTTCTCGGTGAGGATGCGGGCGCAGCGAAGCTCGTCTGCAATGGCTGTGAGCTCGATGACGATGTTCTGGAACGCCCGTTCGATACGTCCGACGTCGATCATGATACATCCTCCATCGTGCATAGCGGACATGCGGCATCGCGTTCGACATGGGCCGCGTGCTGCCGCGTCAGATCCTCGCCCATCTTGTCGATCATCGACTTGCTAGCGAAGGATTTCACCGTCCAACCGTGATCATCGTCCTTGTCGAACTGCGGCCACCAGTACATGCCTCCGTCATCGACGGTCGGCGGATCGAGCGAGATGACCGTTCCACTTCGCCAGTCACCCATAGGACCGCGCGTGCAGACCTTCTCTCCCACGACGAGAGGCCGCTTGATCTGGCGCTCGCGGCGGTAGCCGCCCAGATCGCTGTCGTCCTTGTCGAGCGGGCACACCATGGCGCCTGCCTTGAAGAAGATGGGGAACTTCAAAAGGCGGAAGTCGGGCGGTGCCTGAAGGCCGCATCTCGCGCACTTGGTTACGTCGGCGCTGAGGTCATGACCCTCACGCTCACACTGTTCGTTCTTGCTCACCTAGTTCACTCCTTGCGGCGGCGCTCCCTTCGCCTTCCAGAAGCGCGCCTCGTGATGATGCGGGAGTAGTAGCACTTCGAGCAGACCGTCTCGCATGACGAAGCAGTAGCTCTCGACATCGGCACCACAGACGGGACACGCAACCGCCAGCAGCTCCTTGGGCGTGCACTGCGGCACTTCATCCGTCCATGTCTGCCCGTCGTCGAGACTATGACGCCAAGCCGGCACGTGACCGCGTTGACTCATGCAACCGAAACCGGATACCGGGTGCGGCTTGCCGCACATCCTCTTCAGATGCTCGTCGCTCACGGCCCACCACCGTGGCTTCCCTGTCGTTCCCAAGGAGCAGGTTCAGGCACGTCGATGACTGTGATGTAGGCGTGAAGTTGATCGGCGAAGATAGATGGCGCCAGCTTCCATACGCCAGGACCGAGTCGTCGAAGGACCCAGCGCGGAGGTTCTTCTTCGCTCGGCTCACCGTCGAAGTGGATGGGCGTGTACAAACTCACGAAGGCGTCTTGATGGTTGCGAGCGAAAATGAGGAGCACGTACGACGATCCGTCGTGCACTACCTTCGCCGTACCTGCGGTGCCGATGCTCTCTGACCACTTGAAGACGAGATCGAGTACGACGGCGCTCGGAGGAAGTTTACGTTTGTCGAGCTTGTTCATGGACGTCTCTTGTCGTCGATATGGCCTGCACGTGCTGCTACTGTCCCCGCAAGAAGCATCACCGCAGCCAACTGCCAGTTGCGGTACACAGCTATCCACACCGTTAGCGGAACGATGAGACCGCCCATGTAGAAGAGGCCGAAGATGCCAAAGAACCCTCGCAGCAACTTCATGGGTTACTGACCGACAAGGGAGCCACGGAGAATGGCGTCGCCCGTCGAGATCCCTTCGAAGCCGCTGAGATAGTGGCGCTGGAGCGTGCGCACGATGTAGTCCGCCGGCGGGCGCAGGTGGACGATGCATACGTGGTCGTTCGACTGCACTGCGTGGATGGTGTAGCCGTGCTGAATCACCCACGCGCGGGCGCTCTTCGGCGTCCATTCGCGGAGCGAGAAGACGTACTGCACCGTCTCACGCGTCGGGGCGGGTGCAGACATCATCGCTATGCTCGCGGCAGCGGTCATTTGTTGCGTGCGGCTGGATTGGCGATCTCTCGAAGCTGCTTCACTCGACCCGATTCGATGCATCCTCGATCGCGTAGCTCGCTGATGAGGAGCTCTCCCTCCAACTTGCCGAGTGCTCGGTTGATGCTCGCTTTGGAGAGATTGTCTTCGTTGTACTCGACGATCGATGCCCACTTGCCGTTGTCGAGCTCCAGAGGCCCGTTCATCTCCACGTAGTCGATGATCCGTCGCCGGATCTTCTTGAGGAGATTCTCGGCCGAGACGAGGCGCGTGTACACCTGCGCGACGTGGGCGGGCTCCATCATGGTTTCGGCAGTGTCCGCGAGCGCCAGCGGGTTCTGATGCGCAGGGCAGATCTCGAGCGCCGGACAGTAGCGGCAGTGCATGCCGGGGTAGAGGGCGGGCTTGCCCGTAATCGCTCGGCGCATCTTGCTCCGCAGAAGGACGCGGTGCTTGTAGAGCGTGTCGAAGGTGAGTGCGCCCTCGGAGAGCTCCATGAACTCGTCGTCGATGCGGAAGATGAAGACGACGGCAGCGGTGTCGGAAGGGTTGACGTCGACGTGCGACTTCCAGTGCCTCGACAGGCCGAGCGAAAGCGTTCGAAGCTGCGCGTTCTCCTGCGCGTCATAGACGCTCTGACCGCTCTTCCAGTCGAAGACGACGAGAGGGCGTGAACGATTGGGGCCAGGCTGGAGCGCCAAGTCGGCGGTGCCAGGCATCTCGGTTGGGCGGCGACCGGAGTAGTCGCGCTCACCTTCTACTTGGAGTACGCGCGTCGTGTCGTAGAACGGGTCGTACGCGAGCTTCTTCTCGACCGTGCGCGGGATCTTGTCCCATCCGCGCTTCTTCAAGATCTCGGTGACGGCCTTCGATCCGCGCTCGAAGTATTCGGTCAGGCGCCCAAGGTCGACGTCGTACGCTTCGGAGATCTCGGGCAGCAGCACTGGCTCGTGAAGAAGGAAGCCCTCCATCGTCTTGTGAAACGCGCGCCCGAACCTGGGGATGTCGGGCTGGAGCTTGATGTCGGTGGGCTCTTGGGGAAGGTTGACCGAAGGGCTGGCCCACCACTGACACTGGAGCAGAAGATCAGTCTTGCTTGCGGAGGCGTGGTGCAGACCCTTCGCCACCGGCACCATGGCGCTCTGCATGGCGAGGACTTAGTGGGCTCCGGCTGCGCGTTTCGTCGCGGTGACTTCTTTGATGCGAGGACGTATGGCGCTCTTGCGGGGCGTCAGCTTCTGCTTGTTGACCTTCGATAGTGATCGGACAGCTTCTGGCAAGCTCTGGTTGACACGATGCATGACGACGGCGCGTATCCACGGACTTGGTAGCGTCTTCTCGCGCGCGGCTGCGTGTTGGATGCGTTCGAAGTCGCGTGGACGGAAGCGGATGCATACTTGATCGCCGACGCCGCCAGCAGTTTCGTAGAAGAGCGCTTCTACTTCCATCCCTCCTGAGATCTGTTCGGCGCGTTCGAGCGCAGCCTCGCGAATCCAGACCGACCGTAGTACACCGTCACGAGCAGCAGCATCACGAACGCGATCGAGATCTCCAGGCTTGAACCGAATGCACAAAGGCGTTTCACTGCTAGAAGCAACCTCGCGCGCGCTCTGATTCTTTGCGCGCTTGATTTTCTTGGCCATGTCGCTCGGGAGTATAGTGCATCCGGCTTGTATAGCAACAGTTTCGGCCTGACGTGAGCAGGGTCCAACCGTTCGCAGGGTGAGCGACGGATGGATGCGAGAAGGAGAACACATGACGGACAAGACAGACGGCGGTAACGTCGTCGAGATCGATCGCATGCGTGCACGCAAAGTGCTGCACGAGAAGGCAGCCGCACGCGCGATCGAGCTTCACGACAAGGGTAAGGACTTCGACGAGTCGATCAAGAAGGCCGTCAAAGAGGGACGTCTTGACACCCTCGGTGAGACCTTCGTTCGAGCGCAGCTCATCGCGCACAACCTCTCGCGCGCCGTCGCGCAAGTGCGTAAGCAGCTCGACAGCGATCCGTCTCTCAGCGTTGACGTCCTGTCGCAGCAAGCGGCGCGCGCCTTCGAGAACATCAAGCCGCAGGCGGTCAAGAGCGCCTACGAGAGCTCACGCGCTCGTGAGCTCATTCTCGCCTTCCTGAAGACCATCGCACCCGCCGACGCCACGATCGGAGAGGTCGTCGCGGCTACGTCGCTGGCCGAACCGACGATCAAAGCAGCGGTCGACAAGAAGACGATCTTCTGGACGGGTCGACGCGGTAGTGAGTGGCTGCTCGGGACCGCGCCCAAGCTCGACAAGACCGCGAAGCAGTCGGTCATCGAGTTCCTCACCGCGAACGGCAACTCGTTCATCGCAGACGTGGCGCGCGGCACGGGCCTCAAGGAGAAGGTCGTCAAGGATCAGGTCGACAAGAAGGAGATCTTCTGGATCGAGAAGAAAGACGACCAGTGGATCATCGGCCTCGAGAAGAAGTCGAAGGAGGAGGCGGCTGCCGCTGACGCCGACCCGCGCGTTATCATCGACTTCGATCCGAACAACCTCCAGGGCAACGTCGACGCGGCCATCCAGGCGCTTCTTAGTCTGCCCGATCTCTACGTCTCGGGAGGAAAGCTCGCGCGCCTCTTCGTTGATCAGGAGCACGCAGAGCTCATCACGCTCAGCTACGGAACTCTCCTCACACGGCTGGCGGCATCAACCCGCTGGCGCGTGTGGACCATCGACAAGTACACGAAGGAGCGCACAGCAGCATTCGGGCCACCGCCCAAGGCGATCGTGAGCTCGATTCTCGACCAAGGGATCTACCCGGGCCTGCCCGAGATCCTCGGCATCTCGCGGTTGCCGATCGTGCACCGGGCGGCTGATGAGTACACACCGCTCATCAATATCAAGCTCAATCCTGGGTTCGTGCGCACAGAAGGGCTGAACTCGGGCTACTACATGCACGCGCCGGTGCCGTGGACCATCCCGACGGTGCATGAAGGGCGCCTGTTGCAACACGACGCAGAGGAAGCGCTCGAGCAGATCGAGATGCCGCTCGTCGACTTCCCGTTCGACAACCCTCGTGTTGCCAAGAGCGTCTTCGTAGCGGCGCTGTTGACGCTCATCCTGCGACCGATGATCCGAGGAGCCGTACCGGGCCTTCTGATCGAAGCACCCACTGCTGGCTCAGGTAAGGGCCTCTTCCTTGACATCGTCAGCATCGTTGCGCTCGGCAAGGGTGCGAGCCGCATCCCGATCCCGGTCAAGACGTGGTTCGACCGCGAAGGTGGTGCGGTCGTCAAGGTCGATGAAGAAGAGCTTGAGAAGCGCTTGGCCGGCTACGCCGAGCGAGCCGAGATTCTGGTACCCTTCGACAACTGCAACGGCGAGATCGGTGGCGGGTCACTCGAGAGCGTGCTCACAGCCGTTGACGAGGTGGACTTCCGCAGTCTCGGCAAGACGACGATCCATCGTGTGCGCTGGCGCGGGATGCTGACTTTCAACGGAAACAACCCCGAGCTGATCGGCGACATGCATCGCCGCCTCATGCGCATCCGTCTCGTGCCCAAGGAAACCAACCCGGCCCTCAGCACGAAGAAGTACACGTACGGCAACGACGACAAGCTCCGGCGCTGGGTCTTGGACAAGCGCCGCCACCTCGTGCAGTGCCTCCTCCTCATGATCAAGGCGTACTTCGACGCCGTGAGGCCGAGCAGTTGGGACGCGGACGGCAAGATCACTGACTGGGACAAGCCTCAGTTCAACCCCGGCAACTGGGGCTCGTACACATCGTGGACGGAGCTCATCCCGAACATCATCATGTACGCTGGCGGTGAAAACCCGCTGAAGTCGCGCCCGATCAAGGACGCAGCCAGCATGGTCTCCGATGAGGACGACAATCTGCGCATCCTTGCGAACGCAGTAGACCTGCTCCTCGCCGACAAGAAGGACAAGACGCCGAGCGTGAAGCTCGTGACCGCCGACGTCATGGGCATCACGATCTCGACGCTCCTCGAGCATCTGGAGCTGCGCGAGATGGACGAGCGCCTCAACGACGCGCGCAACGTCATCAAGGAGATGCTGGGCAAGCCCAAGCGCCTGAGCAACGATCACGTACGCAAGCTGAACAAGCGCTTGCTCAAGTTCGACGACAAGATCACCGACGGTCGGCGCTTCGTAGTCAGCAAGGACCGCGACAGCCGTCCGGCGATCGGCTTCCAGCGCCTCGAAGCTATACAAGCCGGATGCACTATACTCCCTAGCGAGAGCTGATGAGCGGTCACGAACGCACATACATCCGTGACGAAGCACTCATCCGTCGTCATCATATGTGGGGCCTGAGTTGTTCCGCAGTCGATCTCGGCTTCACGATGGTCGAGTACAACGCCAGAAAGCCGGTAGCTATCGTTGAGTACAGACCGCACGGTTCCAAACCGGTTGATCTGTCACATCCGATGTATCGCACGCTCAAGTGGATGGCCGACAAGTGTGGCATTCCGTTTTTCATCGTGCTGTACAAGCCCGGCGTGTGGTGGTTCGTTGTCCATCCTGCAAACCGTCTTGCAATCACCTTCTTCAATGGAAGTACGCACTTCAGTGAGTATGACTACGTCCAGAAACTCTATGAGCTTCGAGGATTTGCTCTGGAGAAGGATTTCATTCCTTTGAAGCAGGCTACGATTCGATCGTCAGACAAGCTATGCGCCGTGCAGCCTGAGAACGTGATGACGATCTCGTGCCTAGCTGTCGTACCCGAAGCCGATAGCTGGCCTGTACACAGAGAGATGAGTCTTCGTCATCGTGAATGGGGTCTGAACTGTCCTGCGGTTGATTTGGACTACTTGCTCATCGACTTCAATCACTGCGTGCCTGTCTGCATCCTCGAGTACAAGTACATGACGTCGCCAACGAACGACTCCAACACGACAGCTACTTTGAGGTTGGCAGAACACTGCGGCATCCCGTACTTCGGCGCGCAGTACAACAACCGAGCTTGGTGGTTCATCGTCAGCGCGTATCGGATCGGGCAAGGGATCGTTCCTGGGGACGAGAAGAAGCGCTACAACGAGCAGAGCTTCAGAGAGTTCTTGTACGAGCTGCGTGATCGAGCTGTAGCCAAGAACATCAAGAGCACCCTCGCAAAGCTTGCGACAGACGAACCACCCGAGTGGGTCGAGTGATGGAAGCCTGTCCGGCATGCCGCGCTGAGGCCGAGATCCGGCAGCACTTCGGCGAGGCGATCGACCTGTCGGACCTGAACGCAGGTGAGGTCACGGTGATCGAGCTCTAGCGCGCACCGCTCGAGAAGCTGTGCGATCCGCATCGTCGTCAGCGTGAGGCCGGACCTTGCCTGATCACGTGGCCGACTCCCGATCGTCGCCTCTAGCGGACACTTTTTCTGCTCGGGTAGACAAAACGAAGCTCGATGCGGGCGAACGAGGCTCGATGCGGGCGAACGAGGTCTTCGTTCGCCCGCACCCTAAGCTCAGAGGATCTCACCACAAAGTGGTTGTCAATTTGTCGAGTGCGGGCGAACGCTTTTCGTTCGCCCGCACCACTAAGTCTTTGAATCCATACAACTTGATCCCTGAAAAACCTGTAAATGCGGGCGAAGAAGACAAACACTCGTTGATCGAAGGGATGAAAAAAAGTGGGAGAGGGAGGATGCGAGGAGGACGTCCCACTTTTTTTGTCGGGGTCGAAAGAGACCTTTTGTCGCCCCGAGGCACTCGAGATCACTGAACTGAGACCTAAACCCAGAAAGCGACTTCGAATTTCTTGCGGGCGAACGTGCGGGCGAACGGATCGCGTTCGCCCGCACTCACCCGCACTTTGAATCTAACGCAAGGAAATGTCGTTAGATTTTGTGCGGGCGAACGTGCGGGCGAACGAAGCTGCTCGCGAGCGCTACCTGAACAGCTAGCCCTTCACGGTGCACAGAGGCAGAAGGCGCGCGACACGTCGCGCGATGCCTGCTTCGGACACCGAGTCGATCACGGGATCGATCGGCTTGTACGCGTACGGCGCTTCCTCCATCACACGCTTGGCGTACTTCGAGAGGATGTCCGGGCGACGACGCAGCATGAGCGAGTCAGGATCGATCGGCGTAACGATGCGGAGCTTCTCCGTGTGCTCGCGATAAACCTCCTCAGCTACGTGTGAAGCAGCTCCGCGCGACAAGCTTCGCCCAGCGCCATGACACGCGCTCTCCAGAGCATCCTGCTGTCCGCTACCGGCCATCAGGTAGCTCGCTGATCCCATCGAGCCAGGGATGATGACTGGCTGCCCGAGGTAGTCCGGTGCGCGAGCTCCTTCAGCCGGCGTTGCGCCTTTGCGGTGCAAGCACGTCTCACCATCGCGGAACACTAGATTGTGAGGCGCGTCGTAGACCAACCGGCTCTCGATGCGATGTCCGGTAGCTTCTTCGATCGCTCGCAGAGCCATGAGCCCGAGGAAGAGTCGGTTGGCGAAGGCAAAGTTGGCTGCGTTGCCCATGCCCTCGAAGTAGAAGGCTCCTTCGTGTGCAAGCGGTCCTTGCACAGGAAGTGGATGAAAGCCCGCTTTCGGTGCGCGAACGGTTTTCGGGAACAGTTCTCGAGCACGATCCATGAAGTAGCCACCGACCGCGTGACCGATCCCCACGGAGCCTGAGTGAACCATGAGCGCTACAGTGCCTCGGCTGATGCCCCAACTTCGTGCAGCCTGTCCGTCCAGGATGGCATCGACCTTCTGGATCTCAACGAAGTGATTGCCTCCGCCTACGCAGCCGATCTGCGGATCGCGCCCGTCGATGTTGCCCGACGATCGCACGAAGCTCTCGAAGCCGAAGAGGCGGCTCGTTGGCAGCCGTCCTTGCCCATGACAACGTTCAAGATCATCTCGCTGCGTACGCGCGTCGAAACGATTCCAGATGCCGCGTGTGGCATTGTCTTCGGACGTCTCAACGAGCCCCGGCAACCCGTCACGAAGCACAGCCTCGCGCTGACGCGGTGACATCGGGATGTCACGCTGTCCTTCGAAGAAGATCGCGCGCAGGCGCTTGCGGATCTCTGCCCAGTGAGGCTCGAGGAGCTCAACGGGCATGTCCGTCGTGAGCAAGCGCATCCCACAGCAGACGTCATTACCCGTTGCTTGCGGCATGACGAGGTTACGCGCTTGGATGACCGTACCGACTGGGATACCTAAGCCGCGATGGAAGTCGGGCGTCAGGATGATGCGCTCGATGCGCGCATCGCTTCCCAGGTAGTCGGGCGAAGCTTGGCGCAAGTCGTCGATCGCTCGAGCGACGTCGGTGAACTCGAAGAGCTGCTCGAACGCGTCAGCTTCGAAGGTCACGGCCTCAGTTGCGAACAAACGGATGTCGATGGACGGGTGCTGCACGCGACAGACGGCGGGCGTCTCTCGCTTCAAGAACGAGAACTTCATGGTGAACCTGCTGGTGAGAAGTCGATACTTCGTCAGGACGAGGCTTCACCGCCATCGCGCCAGATCAGTCACGGCGCGGTCAGCTATCCTCGCAGCAGCGGCGATACCATGATCTGGCTGACCCTCAGCGTCAAGCCGAAGTGCGCGTGGCTCGAGCGAAAGTGCCGTCCGGTTGCGTGTAGACCTGCGTCACCTCGACGATGCGCCCGCCCGCCACGACGTAAAGCGTTGCAGCTACGTCAGGACGATCGAACCTCCAGTGCCGTCCATCCGGGTAGTGCTCTGAGTCCACTGCGTCATCGAGGTCGTAGCGAACGATCGCATCGGACTCGATTTCTTGTGCGTCGGTCATCTCTGGCCCGACGAACTGCGCCGACATAGGCGGAATCCATGGGAACCTGATCACAGAAGGAACGTAGGAGTGAGCAACCAGGCCGACAAGGTAGCTATCCTTGAGCGATCGTGATCGTCATGTCACCCAACGGGCTGGTAGACTCGTGGATGCTCTCTGCCAGAGGTGAATCCGGTGGGATCCTCCTGATCGGTTGCACCGAGAAGAAGACCGAAGAAATCGGTCGCAAGATCGCCGCAGAGCGCGGTGTCCCGTTCCGAAGGATCAAGAGTTGGCGTGATGAACCGGAGCCGTGAGTAGCGCTAAGTCGATCGAGGATTTAGGTTCGCGCGATGCGCTGTTCTTGTGGTCAGCACGATCTGGAAGGTGACGGCCCGTACAAGACCTGCCACTTCTGCGGTCACGCAACGAACAGTCAAC
>Ga0209040_10000261_pt1 | contig 38437 bp, 36 predicted proteins | sample BogFormECP12_OM3_FD_188240 | JGI IMG/M metagenome (GOLD analysis project Ga0209040, IMG submission 188240) | Bog forest soil microbial communities from Calvert Island, British Columbia, Canada - ECP12_OM3 (SPAdes) (version 2) | ecosystem: Environmental > Aquatic > Freshwater > Wetlands > Bog ... | reverse complement strand
AAGATCGACGTGCATCGGCGCATCGCGATCGCGCACGAGGTGGCCGACGTCGAGCGGCTGCGGGAGGAGCTCGAGGATCGCTTCGGCCCCGTGCCGGAGCCGCTGGAGAACCTGCTCGCGCTCCAGCGCGCCCGCATCAAGTTTGGACAGGCCGGCGCCCAGACGGTCAGCTTTCACGATGAAAGGCTCGCCGTTGTGCCAATCGAGCTCGACTCGCGGCGCGCGCGCCGGCTGCGCGAGGAGCTGCCCGAGGCGTTGTATGAATCGGGCCGCTCGCAGGTCTCGGTGCGCGTGCCCAAGGAGGGCGAGGAGCGCTTCCCGAGCGTGGTCAGGGCGGCTGATACGCTGCTCGCAATCGTGCGTGAGGCGGCTTAGAAACTTGTTAGGCGGTCGTTAGTCACGCCTATGGTTCGATCCGCTAGAGTGCTCGCGTCGTGACCAAGGTGACCCGCTCCATCCCGGCGCTTGGCGCCGTTTTCTTTGCCCTCCTGGGGCTCTCGGCGTGCGGTGGCAGCAGCAGCGTGCCCAGCAACGCCGTCGCGAAGGTCGAAGAAACGCCGGTCACGCAGGCGGCCTTCAAGCACTGGATCGGCGTGGCCGCGGTCTCGTCGGCGAGCGGCCCCTCGGCGGGGAGGCCGGTGCTGCCGGAACCGCCCGACTACACGGCGTGCATCGCGCACCTGAAGGAAGTCGCCGAAAAAGAACTGGCGGCGAAATCGATCAAGCGGGTCCCGGCCGAAGCGAAGCTGAAGTCCGTCTGCGAATCGCAGTACAAAACGTTCAAGCAGGAGGTCATGTCCTTCCTGCTCTCCTCGCAGTGGGTGATCGGCGAAGCGAAGTCGCTCGGCATCAATCTCTCTGACAGCGAAGTCAGGAAACAGTTCCTGAAGATCAAGTCTGAGCAGTTCCCGAAAGCAGGCGAATTTGAAAAATTCATCGCCGCCTCGGGGCAGACAGTCTCCGACCTGCTGCTGCGGGTGAAGCTGAACCTGCTCTCCTCGAAAATCCAGAGCAAGATCGCGAAAGAAAAGGGGACCGTCTCCGACGCGGAACTGGAAAAGTATTACAACGAAAACAAGTCTCGCTACGGCAGCCCCGAAAAGCGCGACGCGAACCTCATCCTGACGAAGGGTGAAGCCGAAGCGCAGGCGGCCAAGAAGGAAATCGAATCCGGCCAGAGCTTTGCGACCGTCGCGAAGAAGAGGTCGATCGACACGACCAGCAAGGCCAACGGCGGCATGGTCACCGGGATCGTCAAAGGCCAGGAGGCCGTGGCGCTCGACCGCGCCCTGTTCACTACGCCGGTGCACGTGCTGAGCGGCCCCGTTAAGACGGGCTTCGGCTATTACGTCTACGAAGTAACGAGCATCACGCCCGGGTCCCAGCAGTCCTTCACGCAGGCCAAGCCGGCGATCAAAGCGCAGCTGACGGCGACCAAGAACCAGGAATCGCTGAGCAAGTTCGTCAAGAACTTCAAAAAGAAGTGGCTCGCGAAAACCGACTGCCAGACCGACTACGTCGTCGCGGACTGCAAGCAGTACAAAGCGCCGAAGACGTCGGGCGCCACCGGCGAAGGCGCCTCGGGCGCGTCGGGCGAAGGCTGACGCGGCCAGCGCCGCGCGATGAGCCGCATCGAACGAATTCACGCCCGCCAGATACTCGACAGCCGGGGCAACCCGACTGTCGAGGTCGAACTCGCGCTGGATTCCGGCGCGCGCGGTCGGGCAGCGGTGCCCTCGGGCGCCTCCACGGGTGAGTTCGAGGCCACGGAGCTCCGCGACGGCGGACAGGCGTGGGGTGGCAAGGGAGTCACGCGCGCGGTCGCTAACGTCGACGGCGAGATCGCCGTCGCGCTAACGGGGCGCGACGCCGGCCAGCAGGCCGCACTCGACAGCGCCCTGATCGAGCTCGACGGCACGCCCAACAAGTCCCGCCTCGGCGCCAACGCGATCCTCGGCGTGTCGCTCGCCGCGGCCCACGCGCAGGCTGCCGAGCTGGGCCTGCCACTGTGGCGCTACCTCGGCGGCGAGCGCGCCGATCTGCTGCCGGTGCCGATGATGAACGTCCTCAACGGCGGTGCGCACGCCGACAACAAAGTCGACTTCCAGGAGTTCATGATCGTGCCCTGCGGCGCAGTCAGCTACTCCGAGTGCCTGCGCATGGGCGTCGAAGTCTTCCATGCGCTCAAGACCACCCTTCACGAGCGCGGGCTCGGCACCGCCGTCGGCGACGAGGGCGGCTTCGCACCCGACCTGAACTCCAACGAGGAGGCCCTCGAGATGCTCGTGGCCGGGATCGAGTCGGCCGGCTACCGGCCGGGCGAGGACGTCGCGATCGCGCTCGACCCCGCCACCAGCGAGCTGTTCAGCGACGGCGCATACGTGCTCGAGCACGAGGGCCGCACGCTCGCGCCCGCCGAGCTTTCCGACTACTGGGCCGATCTCGCCGCTCGCTATCCGATCGTGTCGATCGAGGACGGGATGGACGAGGAGGACTGGGATGGCTGGAAGACCCTCACCGACCGCCTCGGCGCGAGCGTGCAGCTCGTCGGCGACGATCTCTTCGTCACGAACACCGAGCGCCTGCGCCGCGGGATCCAGGCCGGCGTGGCTAACTCGATCCTGGTCAAGGTGAATCAGATCGGCACGCTCACCGAGACGCTGGACGCGATCGCGATGGCGCGCGAGGCCGGCTATACGGCGGTTATGAGCCATCGTTCAGGAGAGACCGAGGACGTCACGATCGCGGACCTGGCGGTGGCCACCGGTTGCGGGCAGATCAAGACCGGCGCGCCGTCCCGCTCCGATCGCGTAGCGAAGTACAACCAGCTGCTGCGCATCGAGGAGCAGCTCGGCGCCGGCGCGCGCTTTCCGGGGCGCGCCGCGTTCGCCGGGCGCTGAGCTTCCACGGCGCTGCGCGAGCCTCCTCGGCGGCGCTGCTTCCGGACGCGGCGAGCCTCCGCGGTCGGCGCGCAGCGCGCTCGCCCACGCGAGCTTCGCGGTCCAGCGGGAAGGATGTTTGCGCTTCAACGCGAAACCGCCTGTCATGCCCGCGTCGGCCTACCCAGCACGCCCCGCGCCAGGCTCCCGGCGCGGTGCGCGTGGCGGCGGCTCGCGTCGCTCCGGCGCTCGGCTGGGCGGCGACTCGGCGAGCTCGCGTGTGCGCTGGGACCGCCTCGGGCGGATCGCTCTGCTTGCCGTGCTGGTGGCGCTCGTCGGCCTGTACGTGAGCGCGGGCGTGCGGATGCTCTCGAGCTGGCATCAAGCGAGCCACGACCGCTCCGCGGTGGCGGCGATGGAACGCGAACATCGCCAGCTCGTCCGTCAGCACGAAGCTCTCAGCGGCCAGTCCGCGCTCGAAGAGCAGGCGCGAAAGCTCGGGATGATGCGACGCGGAGAGCAGCAATATGTCGTCAACGGGCTGCCCGCAAATTGAGCGCTTCACGCGCAAAGGCGCTGCTAGCCTCGCCCGGTGTCGTTCGAGACCGCGAGCTACCAGTGGCTGCAGGGCGAGCGCCGACTCAGCTCCGCGCCGGCCGAGCGCCGGGCGCAGCTCGAGCGCGTCACGGCTGCGCTCGTGGCCGACCTGCGTCGACGCCTGGGGGGCCGCTTCTCCAGCGGCGAGCTCGTCGCTCTCTACGAGCGTGGCACCGGCTGGTGCCTGCAGGTGGCGATGAGCGTCGCCCGCGACGACCCGTGGGCGTGGGAGGCGGGCGTGGTCGTCGACGCAGCCTTCGCGCGCTATCTGCGCGAGGCCGCCGACTACGCTGGGGGGCGGCGCGCTCTCGAGGGCTAGTCGTCCTCGCCGATGCGGCGAATCACGATCCGGTCCTCCTCCACGGCGACTTCAACGGGCCGGTGCCCGGCCCAGTGCTCGGCGTAGATGGGGTTCTCCTGGATCGCGGGGTCCAACCACAGCCCGTAGCCCTCCTCGCCGTGGTCGAAGGTGCCCTCCAGCGGGGCCGTGTTGCGCGCGCCCGAACGGCGTCCGCGGCCACCGCGGCGGCTGCGCCGCCGGCGCGGCCGGTCCTCCTCGCCATCCTCGTCTTCGTCGTCCGCGTCGGCTTCCCGGGCCGCGCGTTCGGCCTCCGCTTCGGCGGCCTCAAGCTCGGCGGCCTCAAGCTCGGCGGCGATGAGAGCGTCATCCTCGGCGCGAAGGTCGATCTCCTCGAAGTCAGCCGCCCCGGCACCCTCGGCCGCCTCGTCGTCGCTCACGAGCTCATTCTGGCGCTTGAACTGCTCGATGTCGCGCACGCTCACCTCGAGCTGGTGCGCCACCCACGCGTCGGTGCGCCCCTGCCGCACCCAGGCGCGGATCTGGTTCAGGTGCGGGCGCAGAGATTTCCTAGGCATCGACGGTCCGGGAGACTAGCGCAAAGCGAGTGCCCAACGGGGCGAACGCTCGCGAGAGCGCGCACGGCGCGCCCGCGCGCCGCCACGAAGCCCGGCGGCGCGCAAGATCTTCGCATCGAGCGGAGAAGTCGGCGTCACCCGAAGTTGGGTATCGCTTTCCCCCGGTCCTGGGACTATGCTTGGCGCACCGGCGATTCTGGGGATCGCCCCGGTGCCAATCGGCAACAGGAAGGTGCACCCAAATGCTGGTGCTGACCCGCAAGTCCAACCAGAGCATCATGATCGGGGACGAAATCGAGGTGTCGGTGCTCTCGGTCATGGGTGAGAAGGTGCGCATCGGCATCCAGGCTCCCCAGAAGGTGCCCGTGTTCCGCAAGGAGATCTACCTCGAGATCCACCGCGAAACTGGCGCCGCGGGCCGCGACGGGGACGCTCCCCACGCGACGCAGACCGCGCCCCCTGCGTCGGTGGACGAGTCGCTCAGCGAGCTCGGCGACGCCACCTAGCGCACCCCGCCGGCACCCTAGCCGAGCAGCAGATACAGCGTGCGGAACATCACGACGGTCACGATCACCGCGGTCGCGATCAGCGTGAGCACGAGCAGCGCAAAACGCACCGAGCCGCGCTTGTGACGGCGCTCGGCTTCGCGCTTGAGCGTGCGCTGCTGGGCGCTCCGGCGCAACGAGTCGCGCCGCCGGCGGTCGAGCGTGATCTCCTTCACGAACGCCCGCTCCCAGTCGGAGAGGCTTTGACGCATTTTCATGGAGCTCGCGTGCCCTCTGAAGCCTAGGAGCTCACTGGCGCCTTCGCGCGCTCGTAGACAGCTACGAAGCGCAGGAAGTTCTCGGCGATGGTACGGGCGCCGGCCGAGCGCTCGATCTTGCCGTCCACGTAGGCCTTCAGCGGGTCCCACCAGATCGAGCGCCCGATCGCAAAGCCGATGAAGCCGTCGACCGGCGCCGCCTGCGTCAGCCAGTGGTCCACCTTCGCGTCGTCGGCGCCGCGCCCGAGCACGACGCAGGCGACCCCGTCGCGGCCCCCGCTGCGCGCCTGGGCGACGAGCATCTCGTCGTCAGAGCGCTCTTCGACGCCCTCGATCTTCCACACGTCGACCTCGATGCCGGCGTCCTGGATGTCGACCATCGCGCGGCGCATCAGCTCCGGCCGCAGCTCCGCGTCGTAGCGCTCGCTGTCTCCGCCGACCGCCTCGAGCTGCGCGGGCTCCGCAGGTACGAGCAGCTCGAAGAGGAACTTGCGGTCGTACGCCTTCAGCCAGTCCGAGAGGCGTCGCAGCTTCGCCAGCTGGTTGCGATTGCCCTCCGCGTCGCCGTCCGGGTTGTAGCGCACGAGCACCTTCGTGAAGTCAGGGTCGAAGCGCTCGATGTGCTCGCCGAAGTCGTCGCCGTACTGGAAGTCGAACATGTTCTGGCCCGAGCGCTCAGCGGGCATCGCGAGCTTCAAGCCCCTCTTACGGGCCTCCTCCGGCACCGTGGAGCCGAACTGCTCGTCGACGAGCACCCCCGTCAGGGAGGGGTCGGCGCCGGCGCTGACGGCCTGCAGCATGCCCTCGAAGATGAGGTGCTTGGCGTCGGCGATGATCGCCGTCTGCTCGGCGTCCGGGTCTCCCTCGATGCCGAAGAACTTCTTCTGGAAGGAGCCGCGATGGTCGAAGGCGAGGATGTAGAGGGTCTGGTCGTAGCCAAGGGTCATGCGGGGCAGTATTCCAAAGGCGCATCGGCAGCGGTCGGGAGGTCCTTAGAATGGATCCCACGATGCCGTCGGGTGCTGATCTGTTCGTGGTGTGCAAGCAGTGCGGATCAGAGGTGAGCCCGTATGTCACCGAGTGCCCCTACTGCGGGCACCGGCTGCGCAGACGGGCGCCGAAGCTGCCGCGCATGCACGCCGCGTCGCGCACGAGCAGCCGGCCGCGCCTGGCCAACATGCTCGGCCGCCGCGGCCGCGGCCGCCGTATCGCCACCGACGTCGCCGACGCCGGATATGGCTCCGGCCGCTGGGAGGGGACGCGGCCCTACGCGACGATCGCGCTCGTGTTCGCCGGAGCGGCGGTATGGGTCGCCTGGCATGCGTGGCCGCCGCTCGAGCTGAAACTCGTCATCGCCGGGCAGCTGCACGGCGACTGGTGGAAGCTGTTCGGCTACAGCGTCGCCTACGGCAATGGCATCTACGCCTTCGTCACGCTGTTCGCGATCGCCATCTTCGGCTGGCTGCTGGAGAGCCGCCACGGCCCACTGGTCGTGCTCGCGCTGTTCCTCGGCGCCTCGGTCGCCGGTGCGCTCGTCGCGCTCGCGGTCTATCGCGCGCCGATCCTCAGCGGCGGCAACGCCGGCGCACTCGCGCTGCTGGGCGCCTGGGCGGCGCCCGACCTGCGCGCCGCACGCGCCGGGCGCTACTACGACGGCGATCTCCTCGGGGCCGGCGTGATAGCCGCCCTGCTGCTGGTGTTGCCGTTCGCGATCCAGCCCGCGAGCGTCACCGGTCTCGACCTGATCGGCAGCGCAGCCAGCTGGCTGGCCGGAGTGTGCGGTGGCCTGATCGGGCTGCTCGTAGGCCTCGGCCTGGGCCGGCTCCCCGCCGCGGCGCGCTAGCGGCGACCTATGATGCGCTGCCTATGAGCCTCACCAACGCCGTGGTTCTTATCGAGGCCGAGCGCGACGCCCTGTCCTCGCTCGGCGGCGCGCTCGCCGACATCGAGGGTGTCGCCGAGGCGTACTCCGTCACCGGCGAGTGGGATTTCGTGGCGATCGTGCGCGTCCCCGACCACGAGCAGCTCGCAGACGTCGTCACCGGTCAGATCGGCGGCCTGCCGGGCGTTGCCCGCACTCAGACCATGGTCGCGTTCGCCGCCTACTCGCGGCACGACCTCGACGCGCTGTTCTCGATCGGCGGATGACCTCCTGAGGCGGATGGCCTCGCTGCCGATCAAGCCCGAGTACGAGCCGACGCTGGGGCAGCTGCTCGCGCCCCGCTGGCACGCCGCCTCGCCGGCAGCGCGCCGCGCGACGATCGCGCTGGGCGCGGCCCTCGCCATCGCCGCGATCGCGCTCGTGCTCACGCTCCTGAACGCGAGCTACGCCCACGCCGGACGGGTGCCCTTCAGTTTCGGCTACCGCGGTCTCTACCGCGTCGCTCCCGATCCCGGCGGCTACGTCAAGGTGCAGCAGCTGGGCGCGACCGGGCGGCTGGAGTACTCGTTCGCCGTCGATCCGCTGACGCTGCCCTCGTATACGGGCGAACTCGCCGCTGAGCTGCCCATCTACGCGAGCTCCTATATCGACGCCCTGCGCCGGCGCGTGCCTGGCTTCGCGCTGCTCGGCGAGGGCAAGACGCGCGTGAACACGGCTCCCGCCTACGACGTCCTCTACACGACCGTCCAACAAGGACGCGAGCTCTACGGGCGCGACGTGCTGCTCGTGCCCGAACGCCCCGGCGCGCGCGAAGGCGTCGACATCGTGATGCTCACCGCGGCCGGCGCGAGCAGGCAGATCGAGGGCCCGATGGAAGTCGCGTCGACGGGCGTGCTGCTGCATCCCCTGCGCAGCTTCACGCTCGGCTAGCTCGCGCGCCGGTGATCAGTCCGCGGGTGCTTCCGCGCCGCCGGTCGAGCCGCCCGAGCCGGTGGGCGTGCCGGAGGCGGGCGGGGAGGGCGCGCTCTTTTCGGGCACGGGCACCGGTTCTGCGGTCGGCAGGCTGGCGGGGGGCGGGGTCGCTGGGTTCGTCGGCGTCGTGGTGGTCGGCGTCGTCGTGGTCGTGGTCGGCGTCGTCGTGCTCGCCGGCGGCGGAGTCGTCGCCTGCGGCGGAAGCTGGGTGGTCTGGCTCGTGACCTGCGTCACCTGTGTGGCTCCTGGCGCCGGCGTCGTCGGCTGCGGCGTCACCGGAACCGCCACCGGCGTCGTGGCGGGCGTCGTCGTGACCGGCGCCGGGGTGGTCGCCGCGGGCGTAGTCGTGACCGGCTTGACCGCGGCCTTGAGAGCCTTGCGGCGACGCGCGCGCGTGGCCGGAGCGACGGTCTCGGCGGCGACGACGCTCGCGCTGACCGGTTGGGCGAGCTCGTGTGAGATCACCGGTTCGCGCACCGGCGTCGGCGCGCTCACGCTCGCGATCGCGTGGCGCACGCGAGGGTGATGGGTCACGGCGGCGTGATCTGCCGCGACCGCGCCTGCGGTGACGATCGCCGCAGCCGCCAGGCCGGCGACCGCCTTGGTCGCCAGTGCGCCGGCGCTCGCGGTCATCAGGCCGCCCGTGACGCTCGCTCCGCTGCCCGCGGCCGCCCCCGCGCTCGCGCCGACCGTCGCGCCAGCGCCGCCGGCGACGTGCGCGCCGCCCGCCGAGGCGGTCGAGCCGACCTTCGCGAGCAGCAGCTTCTTTACGAGCAGCAGCGGCCCGACGGGCATGATCATCGCCAGCGCGTGGTTGTTCTCGCGCAGCTGCTTCTTGAAGAACGCGCACCGTTCGCAGCCGCGCACGTGGCGCCGGGCGGGCGTGCTCAGCTTGCCCAGGCCCTCGGCCGCTTCGCCGAGCTCGAGGCGAACCTCCTCGCAGCTCATCTTGCGTGCCTCGGCGGCCTCGGCGAGGGAGATTCGCGCTCGCACGAGCAGCGACTTGACGGAGGGCACAGTCGTCTCCATCGCCTGCGCGATCTGCTCGTAGGAGAGCGCGTCGATCTCGCGCAGCAGCAGCGCCGTGCGCTGGGTCTCGGGCAGCTGGTGCACGTCTGCGATCAGCTCGCGGAAGCTCTCGCGGCGTATCACCTTGTCGCCGGTCGAGAGGCCGTGCTCGGCGAAGTGCACGTCCATCGAGTCCACGCCCATCGCCGAGGCGCGGCGCAGGTGGTTGAGCGAGCGGTTGCGAGCGATCCTGTAGAGCCAGGGCCGCACGTTGATCTCGCGATCGTCCGCGAGGATCGCGTTGAAAGCGGCCGCGAAGACCTCCTGGAGCACGTCCTCGGCGTCCTCGCGGGAGGCCAGCATGTGCCTGCAGAAGGCGAGCAGGCGGGATTGATACCGTGCGCAGAGCGTCTCGAACGCCGCGTGCTGGCCGCGGCGTGTCATCGTGATCAGGCGCTCATCGGACTGCAGCCGCAGCAGCGGTGAGGGACCCCTCAAACCCGGCATTGCACCGGTATGTGCTACGGCGGAGACCTCCACGGAACCTCCTGATCGTCTTCTCTTCACCTAAGGACACCGTAGCAAGGGGGAAGTTCCGGTTTTTCGGGCAAGATAGCCCCTTTAGACTAGCCCCACGGCGCCCGCTCGGGTGGCGGAACGGGTATACGCAGTCGACTTAAAATCGACGGCCCGATGTGGGCGTGTGGGTTCGAGTCCCACCCCGAGCATCTCGCGCGGCGGCGCGAGCGGGTAGAGTCGCGCCGATGGCGACCGAGACCGCAGAGAGCGCGCAGGATGCTGCGACCTTCCACGGCGGGCGGCTCGTTGCGCGCAGGCTGAAGGCGCACGGCGTGAGCAAGCTCTTCACGCTCTCCGGGGGACACCTCTTCTCGATCTACGACGGCTGCCGCGAGGAGGGGATCGATATCGTCGACGTCCGGCACGAGTCGACCGCCGCGTTCGCCGCGGAGGGCTGGGCGAAGGTCACGCGAGAGACGGGCGCATGTGCGCTCACCGCGGGCCCCGGGGTCACCAACGGGATGAGCGCGATGGCCTCCGCCCAGGCGAACCACTCGCCGATGGTCGTGCTCGGCGGACGCGCGCCGGCGCTGCGCTGGGGCCAGGGGTCGCTGCAGGAGATCGACCACGTCCCGTTCGTGCGCCCGCTCTGCAAGCTCGCCGCGACCCCCGAGAGCACCGAGGAGATCCCCGCGCTCGTCGACGACGCGTTCGCGGCCGCAAGCACTCCGCACGGCGGCCCCGCGTTCGTCGACTTCCCGCTCGACTACGTCTTCATGAATGCCGCCGAGCCCGAGGGACTGCTCTCGCGGGACGGCGCCGCGGCCGCCAACGAGCACGCCGGCCCCGAGCGGGCCTCCGCGCCGGCGCTGCAGCGCGCGGGCGATGTGCTCGCGGCGGCTGAGCGGCCGGTGATCATGGCCGGAACCGACCTCTACTGGGGGCGCGGGGAGCGGGCGCTGCTCGAGCTCGCGCAAACCCTTCGCATCCCGGTGTTCCTCAACGGCCTCGCGCGCGGCTGCGTGCCCGCCGATCACGAGCTGTTCTTCTCTCGCGCGCGCTCGCGGGCGTTGAAGGGCGCCGACGTCGCGCTCGTGATGGGCGTGCCGATGGACTTCCGGCTCGGCTTCGGAGGCTCCTTCGGAGACGACACCGAGATCGTCGTGATCGATTCGGCCGAGCCCGAGCGCAGGCACCCACGAGCCGTGGCCGCGGAGTGCTACGGCGAGATCCCCTTCACGCTCGCAGAGCTCGTGGCCGCCGCCGGCGCAAAGCCGCTGCCGAGCGAGGCTTGGATCACCGAGCTGCGCGCCGCCGAGTCCGACCAACGCGCGGCCGAGCGCACCGAGCTCGAGGACGAGCGTGCGCCGCTTCACCCGATGCGCATCTACGCCGAGCTCGCCTCGATGCTCGATCGCAACGCGATCGTGATCGGCGACGGCGGTGACTATGTCTCCTACGCCGGGCGCGTGGTCGACAGCTACGAGCCCGGCTGCTGGCTCGACCCAGGCCCGTTCGGCTGCCTCGGCAGCGGCCCCGGCTACGCGCTCGCGGCCAAGCTCGCCCGGCCCGAGCGCCAGGTCGTGCTACTGCTCGGCGACGGCGCCTTCGGCTTCTCCGGGATGGAGTTCGACACGCTCGCACGCCACGGCGTCGCGGTCGTGGGGGTGATGGGCAACAACGGCATCTGGGCGCTTGAGAAGCATCCGATGGAGTTTCTCTACGGCTATTCGGTGGCCGCTGAGCTGCGTCCCGAAACGCGCTACGACCAGGTGGTGCAGGCGCTCGGCTGCCACGGAGAGCTCGTCGCGCGTCCGCAGGAGCTGCGCCCGGCGCTCGAGCGCGCGTTGGCCTGCGGCGCGCCGGCGCTCGTGAACGTGCTCACGGACCCGGCGATCGCCTACCCGCGGCGCTCCAACCTCGCCTAGCCGCAAGCGAGGTCCTGCCGAGCTGCGCAACCTCGCCTAGCCGCGCGCGAGCCGCCGCCGAGCTGCACCCAGGTGCCGTTGCCACCGCGCCGCGGTGCTGCGTCCGCCCTCTAGCCGAGACCCGCCAGGCGCAGCGCGCCGCCGTAGAGGATGTCGTGCTCGGAGACCTCCACCTGCTCGATCCCGAACACGCGCATCGCTTCGCCGAGCACGATCATGCCCGCGACGATCGTCGGTGCGCGGTCGGGGTTCAGCCCGACGACCGCGCGACGCTGGGCTTCGTCCATCTCGGCCAGGCGCGCCAGCAGCAGTTCGACCGTGCCGAGCAGCAGCCGATAGCCGTGCACGCGCTCGGGGTCGTAGGGGTCGAGCTCCTGGTCGATCGACGCGGCCGACGTGGCCGTGCCCGCCACCGCGATCCCCTGCCTGACCCGCGCTCGCTCGCTCTCGGGCAGTCCCTCGAGCAGCGTTTGGCGCACGTCGCGCGCGAGCTCCTGGAGCTCCGCGGGCGCGGGCGGGTCGCTGTGGATGTGGCGCTCGCTCATGCGCACCACGCCGACGGGCAGTGAGGTGTGAAAGCCGGCGCTTCGGCCGACGCCCACCACGAACTCGGTCGACCCGCCGCCGATGTCGATCACGACCGTAGGCTCGACGGGCGCGGGGCGAGAGGACATCGCACCGAGGAACGTCAGCTGCGCCTCTTCATCGCCGCTGAGCACGCGCGCGTCGAGGCCGTAGTCGGCGCGAACACGGGAAGCGAACTCGCGCCCGTTGGCCGCGTCTCTCACCGCCGAGGTGAGCACGGCGAGGTTGGCCTCGCAGCGGTGTTCGGCGATCGCCGCGGCGAACTCGTCCAGGCGCCGGAACACGCGCTCGCTCGCCTGCTCCGAGAGGGCTCCGCCCGCGTCCACGCCATCGCCCAGGCGCGTAACCTCGGAGCGGCGCAGGAGCTCGTGCACCGAGCCGCTGGCCGCATCGACGTCGGCGATCAGCAGGCGCGTGGTGTTGGTACCTATGTCAACGACGGCGACGCGCACGGTTGCGGATCCTAGAGGCGCCCGCGCGTGCCCGGCAGCCGGGCCAACGCGGGGACGCGATGCGCCGGTGGCCCGCGCGCGTGCCGGCGCAACGCGCGAGTACATTATGGGCGTGTCCGAGCGTCCCTCAGTCTGCGTCATCGGGGCCGGCGTCAGCGGTCTCACGACCTGCAAGGCGCTGAGCGATTTCGGCGTGCCGCACACCTGCTTCGAGGCCTCCGACGAGGTCGGCGGCAACTGGTACTTCCAGAACCCCAACGGCGTCTCCTCCGCCTACCGCTCGTTGCACATCGACATCTCCAAGCCGTCGATCTCCTTTCGGGACTTCCCGATGCCCGACCGCTATCCCGACTACCCGCACCACTCGCACATCTTCGAGTGGCTGCGCGACTACGCCGACGCGTTCGCGCTGCGCCCGCGGATCCGCTTCAACACCCCCGTCGCCCGCGCGCGGCGCGCCCCGGGCGGCGGCTGGCAGATCTCCCTCGGCGACGGCAGCGAGGAGCGCTTCGATGCGCTGCTTGTGTGCAACGGCCACCACTGGAGCCCGCGCTACCCCGAGTTCCCGGGCGCCTTCGACGGGCCGCAGATCCACTCCCACGACTACATAGATCCGAGCGATCCGCTGGACCTGTACGGCAAGCGCGTGCTCGTGGTGGGCATCGGCAACAGCGCCGTCGACATCGTCTCGGAGCTCGGGCGCAAGACGGTCGCCGACGTCGCCTTCATCTCGACCCGCTCGGGCGCCTACGTGATACCCAAGTACCTCTTCGGCCGGCCCGCCGACCAGGTCGTGAAGACCAACCCGCGAATCCCGCTCGGGCTCCAGCGTCGCCTCGGGCGCATCCTCCCGCGGGTGTTCTCCGGACGTATGGAGGACTTCGGCCTGCCGACGCCCAATCACGCCTTCCTCGATGCCCATCCGACGGTCTCGAGCGAGCTGCTCGGGAGGCTCGGCGCGGGCGACGCCGTTGCCAAGGTGGACGTGCAGGACCTGCTCGGCGATCGTGTGCGCTTCGCCGACGGATCCACCGAGCTCCTCGACGCGATTATCTACGCCACCGGCTACGAGATCAGCTTCCCATTCTTCGATCCGGGCTTCATCTCTGCTCCCGAGAACGTGCTCCCGCTCTACAAGCGCATGCTCAAGCCCGGGCTCGACGATCTCGCGTTCATCGGGCTCGGCCAGCCGATACCGACGATCTTCCCCTTCGCCGAGCTGCAGTCCAAGCTCGCCGCCCGCTGGCTGGCGGGCGACTGGGCGCCGCCGCCGGCGGCGGAGATGGAGGCCGAGATCAAGCGCGACGACGCTTTCCACACGGCCCACTTCACGAACAAGCCGCGGCACACGATGCAGCTCGAGTGGTACTCGTACGAGCGCGAGCTGCTCACGCGCACGATCCCTGCGGGGCAGGCTCGCGCCCGCGCCGGCGCTCGCACGGGGCGCGACTGCGCCGGGCGCGCCGCCGCCATCGCCGACGTCGAGATCGCCGCATGAGCCCGGCCCCTCGGCAGCGCGTGAGCTCGGTCGAGTTCACCAGCGGCGGCGCGCGCTGCGCGGGCGTGCACCTGCCCGGCGTGGGCGAGGCGTTCCTCGACGCCAACGGCCTGCGCCCGTGCGTGGTGCTCGCGCACGGCTTCGCCGGCACGGTCGACTCGGGGCTGATCCCCTTCGCCGAGCGCTTCGCCGCGGCAGGCCTGCACGCGCTCGCCTTCGACTACCGCCATTTCGGCGCCAGCGGCGGAGAGCCGCGCCAGCTCGTCTCGATCGCCTCCCAACTCGAGGACTACGCCGCCGCGATCGCCTTCGCCCGAGGGCTGGACGGCGTGGACCCCGAGCGGATTGCGGTGTGGGGCTCCTCCTACTCCGGCGGGCACGTCGTCGCGGTCGCGATCGCTGACGCGCGGGTCGCCGCGGTGATCGCGCAGGCTCCGGCGATGGATGGCCTGCAGACGGTCCTCAACCTGCTCCGCTACGCCGGCCCCGCACACCTAGCGAAGCTCACCGCCGCGGGGCTGCGCGACGCCGCCGCCGCCGTGCGCGGACGCCCGCCCGTGACCGTGCCGGTCGTCGCGCCGCCCGGCAGCGTCGGTGCGATGACCACGCCGGACGCGGAGCCCGGCATGATCGCGATCGCCGGCCAGAGCTGGCGCAACGAGGTCGCGGCCAGGATCATGCTCGTCGCGGCCGGCTACCGGCCCGGACGACAGGCCGACCGCCTGCCCTGCCCGATGCTCGTGCAGATCGCAGACCGCGACGCCGTGGCTCCCGTCAAGGCGGCCCAGGACGCCGTCTGGCGGGCCACAGGTCGCGCCGAGATGCGCACCTACCCGATCGGGCACTTCGACATCTATGTCGGCGAGCCGTTCGAGCACGCCGTCAGCGACCAGCTGCTCTTCCTCTCGCGCCATCTTCGCCCGCGAGCGCCCCGCGAGCCGCTCGCGCAAGCCGCTCCGGGCGTCGGCGAGGAGGGATCGCTTGCCGGCGCGGGCGCCGGTGCGGGCTCGCCCACCCCGCCGCGGCAGCCGGCTACTAGCGACAGCTAGCCGGGGCCGGCGAAACCCCTTACCAAAGCCGCCGCGGAGCCGCCCCCGAGGGCCAGGGCAGCTCGCTCGCACGATGTTATCTCTGGGCGAGAACGGGTCGATCAGCAGCAGCCGCGCGAGCGTCGCGATCGCCGCCATGGACGCTGCTGCGCGAGCTCGTCGACGGCGGACGCACGCTGCTGCTCACCACCCAGTACCTCGTAAACGCCGAGCGGCTGCTCGTCACCGCGCCCGTCCCCACCGGCACACGGCTGATGGACATCGCGCGCGCTCGACGACGCCGGCGTCGAGGCCAACGACGTACACCGCCGCGAGGCCACGCTCGACGACGCGCTGCCCGGGATTCGTCGCGCACTCGCCTGGTTGGCGCACTCGCCTGGTTGGTAGAATCGGTCTGGCGACGCGGGGTGGAGCAGTCTGGTAGCTCGTCGGGCTCATAACCCGAAGGTCGCGGGTTCGAATCCCGCCCCCGCTATGCGAGAAAGCCCTGGAAATCCAGGGCTTTCGTGCTTCTAGGGCTCGGGCGCTCGCGGAGCTTCCTCCCGAGATTTCCTCCCGAAACTGGATCAGGTGGAGGTCGCAGCTCAGTCTCCGAGCAGCGATGTCGCCCAGCCGGCAGCAGTCACGGCCGCTGCCGGCGCAGCGACGCGATCGAGCGCGACCGGCTCCTCGTAAGCGGAAGTCCGCTGCCCAAGGCGTGAGGCACTCCGTGTTCATGAGCTCCGTTGGCACCTCGGTCTCGGACTCGCGGACCAGCTCCACGAGGAACTCAATTTTGCCCACCCGAGTAGATGCGTCCAGGGGCTGGGGTAAACATCATGGTTGGGAGGTCGCGGCCGGTTCAGTTCTGAACGAAGTATCCCGTATGGTTCCGAAAAGACATCATTTCGATGGCTATTCGGATGTAAATGGGATATGATTCTCCCGCGAGTATCCGAGAAGCCACTAGAACAGTGGCTTCTCGGAAGGAAATGGGATGTCACCACAGCGATTCTCCGATACCGACACGGCGGTCATCCAGACCGCCCGTCGCCGACGGCGCGAGGTCATCGTTCTCCGCGAGGACCTTCCGTGGCTGTCGAAGTACTCGGATCGACCGAAGGACATGCTGCGGCGCATGGCGGGTCGTGGCGCGCTGATCGAGGTCGGAGCGGGGCGCTACGCGATCCCGAAGATCGGACAGTCCGACATCGCCTACCAGCCGTGGCAGCGCCTGATCCACGCACGCCTTTCTTCCCATGGCGACTACTACGTGGGGTTCTTGACGGCGCTCATCGAGCACCGTCTCGTTGATCTCAGCGAGCCGTCCGTCACAGTCGCGATCGGGTTCGCGAACAGCACCCTGACGGACAAGCGCGCCCAGATCGGTGGTCGGTCGTTGCATGTTGTCCGCTCTGAGAAGGCGATCTTCTCGCCCGAGAGCGGCATCGAGATCGTCTCAGACCCCGTCTACGCGCGTAGCGATCTCCAGCGTACCCTCGTCGATGCTCTGTGGACTCCCAAGCTGTTCGGCAGCACCGAGACGTGGGCCACCGGCTGGGGACGCGCGGTGAGCCATGGCTTGATCGATGCCGAGACCGTCTGCCGATATGCAATGGTCCTGGGAGGAGTGGTCCCGCGACGTGTCGGTGCGATGCTGTCGATGAGCGGCCACGACCCCGAAGCACGTCGCTACTTGCCCTCTCGTGTCCGCCGAGCAGATCGGATCGCCGATCTCGTCGACGATGAGCCATCGCGATCCGACGTGGAGATCGACTCCTTCTGGCGGGTGCGGTTCAACGTCCCGCGCGATCGGATCGAAGGCTGGGTCCTGTATGGGAAGTGATCCCATACTCGCCGTCGAGGTGGACATCGACGATCAAATCATCGAGTTCTGCAAGGCCCACCCGACGCTGGAACCTCAAGACGTCGTCCGCGATATCGCGCGCATCGTCTGCATCGCCAACCTCGTCCGCAACGGGACGCTCGACGGCAAGACGATGGTGCTCTGTGGCGGGATGGCGATGCGCTGCCTGGAAAGCCCCCGCATGTCCGTCTACGACGGCGACGCCGCGAGCTGCGTGCCTGTCGACCCCGACAGCCTTCGACTCGCGATCAGCTACGACGAGCCTGAGATCGCGATCACCGCTGGTCCAGTCCAGACCGGCAAGGACCTGATCACCTTCCAGCCGGTCATCTACACGGCGCGCTTCTCAGAGCTACCAGCTGCACAGGACGAATTCAGCCTCTCCTTCGCGCAGCGAGGCATCGAGCTTCCATCGATCACGCGGCGTCTGCGACACCGATACCCCTTCCCGCTCCTCGCGGAAGAGATCGAGGCCCCGATCATGAACCCCGAGGAGATCCTCGCGGAGAAGATCGTGGCGTGGTGGCTGTTCGGCCACGCTAAGCATTACAACGACATCGCCTTCCTGGGCCTCCTTCTCGCTGCCACGAAGCAACACCAGGATCCAGCCGTCCGTCGACGGGTTCGTGGCGTCATCGAGAAGAAGCTCAGCATTAACGCCGAGATCTCCGACCAGCACCAGCGGCGGGTCGAGGCGCTGATCCCTGTCGAGCGAAAACTCCGTCTGACCGATCCCGATCGCCACGTCGACCCGAAGCAGGGCTTCGACACGCTGTCGTTCCTGCTCGGAGCACGCCCGTCGATGGCGACCACCAAGACGAGTGTCGATCGCTACATCGTCCCACTGCTCTTCGACTAACCGACCAAGTGTGAGGTACGCCGCATAATCACTGCCGGACCCACCAACGGAGTTTCACGATGGCTACGAAGTTCGACGACTACATCAGCGAGGTTGAGGAGAGGGCGAAGGCCGGCGGCCCGGAGGCCATCGCCCGCTGGGATGCCTTCAACGCTCACTACGCGATGGCCCGTGAGGTGCGCGAGCTGCGCAAGGAGCGCCATCTCACGCAGAAGCAGCTCGCCGCCGCGTCCGGCATCAACCAGGCCGAGATTTCGCGGATCGAGCGCGGCCAGACGAACCCGACCGCCAGTACGCTTGCGGCACTACTGGCGCCGCTGGGTGCCCGCGTCGGGGTAGTCCGGCGCGAGAAGCGCGACTTGGCGCACGTGTAGGAGGAGTCTCAGCGGGCCGCAGCGTTCGGCCTCGTCCTCGAACGCCTGCTGGTAGCAGTAACAAGGAGGGCGCAGCCCGACGCCCCCGGTGCGGGCAGCGGCGGCCACCGCGCCGCAATCCGTAGCGTCGTGTGAGGGTTGCGGTACAGCTCGGGCTGCCGCGAGTTTGGGTATGCCGCTTGACGATCCTTCGCCCCTCGGTGCTCGTCGTTGATGCTTTTGACGGCTGGAGTGCTCGCGTCACCCGGGGAGCTGGACCGAAGTTCGTTGGCCGGTTGAGGGCGGTTGTGGTCAGTACACGTAGATGGGACACGACTGCGCCAGTTCGCATGGGGCGCGGCGTCCCGCTTTCCGGCGAGTGAACAGGAGGGAAGGGAGATGGCGAGGCTCAACAAGACACAGACCCAGGCTGGCGGCGGTGAGGTGGTGTCGTTGAACGAGCCGCTGCTCGACTGCGCTGCCGCGGCGGCGTTGTTGAACGTGCGGGTCTCTTGGGTGCGTGACGCGGCACGGCTTGGGCATTTGCCGTGTCTGCGTGTGGGGCGTCATCTGCGCTTCACGCGGGTGATGCTCGAAGACTGGCTGGTCGTGCAGCTGGCGCGCCCGCCTGCGGCTGGGCGTGCGTACGCGGCAGCGGCCGCCACGCCCCGCGCGAACGCGAGTCCGTTTAGGCGCAGCACCCAGGCGGCGCTGTTGGCGAGCTTGGCGGAGAGGCCGAATGACGCTGCGGTTGAGCGCGAGGGGTAGCGATTCCCGCAGGAGATCAGGGATACAGCCGCGTCTGGCCTGGTGGATCTCAGCGGCCGCGGCTGGCGCCGCGCTCGGGGGTGTCGCGCCGGAGCGCTCGCGTGAGCCAGCGGGTCGGCGAGAGGATTCGGTGAATGCGTAGCGGGTCGCGGCTGGGGCTCCAGCCAGGCTCGGGGCGCACTCGGTGCGCCAGCGACGGGATCTGTGAGCGGCTGTTGCGCATGTGTTCGGCGAGGCGCCGGACGCGGTCGGGGTCTTGTCCTTCGAGGCCGAGCTGGTCACGTGCGAGGAACCAGTCGGTGCCGCGGCGTGCGCGTGTGGCCTGCACGTAGGCGCTCTCCTTGCTGGTCTGCCAGCCGCCGGTGAGCACGACCGAGCGCTGCACGGTCGCGCCCTGCTGGCGATAGACGTGCTGGGCGTAGCCGAGCCGGATCGAGCCGAGATCCTCTGCGGGGAGGTTGACGTGGCGGTCCGAGCCGTCGAGTGCAATCCGGACGCCGCCGGGGTGGATGGCGGTGATCTCGCCGCGGGTGCCGTTCTCGACCCTGGGCTGGCCCGGTAGCCGGTGCTGGCTGGTGAACGCGATCAGGTCGCCTTCGCGGATCGGGTAGTGGACGTCGGGGTGCTGGACCTCGTGGTGTCCGAGTTCGCCGTGTTGGGCGCGGAGGTGTTGCGCGCGGGCATTGAGCCGGTCGATCTCCTGGTTTGACGCGTCGGCGATCAACGCGACCTCGCGGACGCCGTGCTGCTGAGTGAGGGTGTGCCAGCGTTGCACGGCGGCCTCGCCGGCCTCGTCGCGGGTGTCCTGGAAATGCAGCTGGTTGCGAAGGACATAGTGCGCCATCGCCCGCTCTGGTTCACCGGCGCGCAGCGCCTGCCAGGCGCGCCGCTCCGCGGGGTCACGAGTCCTGTAGACGTCTTGCAGCTCGGCGGTGGGGGCATGTCCGCTGAGCCGGTCGAACATGCCGCCGGGACCGATCGAGGGGAGCTGCTTGCCGTCGCCGACAGCGATGAGCTTCGCCCCGGAGTGCTCCACCAGCTCGGTGAGCGCGTCGAGGCGGTGGTGGTCGGTCATTCCCGCCTCGTCGAGGAAGATCGTCGTGGCACGGTCGACGTCGATGCTCCCGGTGCGAGAGCGCGCCACGAGCGAGTCGAGGGTGAGTGTTCGCCTGGCGAGCGCCGGGCTGTCGGAACCGAGACGCTCCGCGGTGCTGCCGGATACCGCGATCCCGAGGACCGTCCTGCCGGCATGTTGCTCAGCCCGGGCGGCAGCGTCGATCACGACTCCCTTCCCGGTGCCGGCGGGGCCGATGAGCACGGCGAGCCGCTCAGGGCCGGTGACCGCCTCCAGCGCATGGTGCTGCTCGGTGCTGAGTGGTGCGGCGATCCGCTCGGCGACCTCCCGCACCGCGCCCTGACGCGCGTGCTCGCCGGCGTCCCTGCCTGCGGGCTGGGCGAGCTCGGCTGCGCGCCGCTCGATCGCCTGCTCCTGCGCGCGAATAGCGAGCGTCGTCATCCGTCCGCCCTCCAGGGTGAGGATGCGCCGGTCGCGGACCATCTCCCGGGCGATCCCGAGCGCCACGTCCGGCGCCATCTCCCCGGCGCTCTGCTCAAGCGCGACCGCTCGCAGCTCACGCGCGTCGAAGATCGCGTGACGCTCGGTCAGGTGCGCCTCGATGCGGTTCTCCACTGATCCGCTGCGACCCATGCGGTCGGATCCCTCCAGCAGCCGCAGCGTCTCGTCGGGACCGAACCCATGGCGGCGCCCGGCCTCGGCCCATGTCTGCTGGAGGTCTGCCCGGGTTGTGGACTGCTTGGCGCGTCGGTTCTCGAGCGCCAGGCCGCGCAGCTCCCCACGCTCCGGCGCGCGGCCGTAGCGCGCGCGGAAGCGCTCGGCGGCCCTGGCGACCTCGCGGCTGCGCCCGGAGAACTCCTCCAGCAGCGTCCGCGGTACCCCGGCCAGCTCGAAGTAGCGGCCATCCTTCCCCGTTCCGTAGCTGATCTGGTAGCCGTCGCCTGCGAGCTCGTGCGCGAGCTGGGAGCGGTAGAACGCCCCCAGCTCCCGTGCGCTACGAAAGATCGGCCGGGAAGCGACCGCGACGATGCGCTCGTCCTCACGGACAGCGGCGGTGATGACGACGTGGCTGTGCAGCTGCGGGTCCGGTGCCTGGGCGCCTGCGACGCTGCGGGCGGTGGTGTGCCGGTACTCCGCGGCGATCACGTCCCTGGCGTGCTCCTCGACCACCGCTCCGCCGTAGCGCCGCCGCACGACGGGGACCTGCTCACGTAGGTAGAGGATCGTCCGCTCGACCGCGCTGGCGTGCGCGGCCTCGATCTGCTCACGCTGCCACGGGTCGCCCAGCGCCCACGCCGCCGAGACGGACTTCGGAGCGCTCAACGTCACGTCGATCCCGCCTCCCCTACCGCCGCCTGCACCCTCGGGTCGCAGCCATCGCCCGGTGCCCGGGTGCCGGCCGTCCATCAGCGCGATGAAGTCCGCGCCATGGACCGGCTCGCCCGCCTGCACCCCCAGCGCCGCCAGCGTCTCATCCTCGGCGAGCCAGCGGCCGGGAGCCTGCGCCATCTCGCCATCCGGGGTCAGGTAGTAATCCCCGCGCTCGGGCGTTACGGTCTTGCTCTCCAGGTAGCGGGCGTACCCGCCGCCTCGGGACGCAGGGATGCTCGATGCGGTCATCACATGGGTGATGACCCTCAGCGGCCCGAACCGGCCAACGAGTTGCACAGCGATCGCACAGCGATCGCACCCCCGTGCATCTAGTCTGTCGTTGGTGGTTCTGGTGGTGTGTCGTTGGTGGTTCTGGTGGTGTGTCGTTGGTGGTTCTGGTGGTGTGTCGTTGGTGGTTCTGGTGGTGTGCTGCTGAGGGGCTGGTGGTCGCGCCAGCTAGGCATGAGCCCTAGCCGCTCTGTGGCTGCGCTTGGAGCTGGTCAGCGAGGTCGAGAAGGCTCACGTCGAGGGGTGCCTGGGACCCGCTGGACGGGCGAGCTACTGGGTGTCTCATGCGAAGGTTCGCTATCCATGTGGGCATGTACCCACGCGTCGGCGCGCCGCTCTTGCCCAGTGTGTTGAGTCCCGTGCTGGGCTCTGAGCGTGTCTCCTCGAAGGTGCTCTCTGACCTCGGTCTCCCGATGGGCGTGGGTCTGGACGAGCTTGATGAGCGGGTATGGATCGATCACGGACGCGACGCGGGAATCGCTCTCAGCCATGAGGTGGTGGGGTGTGTTCTACGGCGATGGTCGGAGGTCGCGCGCCTTGAGACGATGGTCTCCTTCAACGGTAGGAGCGCTCTCGAGCTGGAGCTCTCCGTGCGCGCGCGCAACGGCCTGCTCCGCAACGGCTGGGCTCGCCACGAAACGCTCGCGGTTGGGCCGCTCAGAGACATGAGCGTGCGGGAGCTCGCTCTGATTCCATTGTTTGGCGCCCAGTCTCTGTTGGATGTGCTCTCGGCGGCGAGTGAATGCCGCCCTGCGCGGTGGCACGGGCCGCGCGCGACCTCGCGCGGGCACCCTGGAGCGGACGTGTGTCCCGTAACGACCCGCGGCTGGGGACCATGGTGCGCGCGGTAGATAACGACGCTGCGACCGCGCGCGAAGCGGCGCAACGCTCCATCGACCGGCGCCGCAGCCCGGAGGAGCAGCGCCTGCTGAGGTGGGCGGTACGCGTCCTCAGCCTCGAAGGGTCCCGTCTTCGGCGCCTGCGGCTCGACGAAGAGCTGCAGGGAATCGTTCACGCCGTCCTGGAGCGCGATACATCCCGGGCCGTTGCGACCGCCCGCCTCGGACTCGCCGGCGCCCCTCCGGTCACGCTCGATCAGGCCGGGCGAGCAGCGGGCCTAACACGCCAGCGCGCGCGACAGATAGAGGAGAGCTTTCGCGAACGGGTCACCCCCGCCGGCGAGGTCTGGACACCCGCGCTGGACAAGGTGCTTCGCGTCATCCGCCATACGAGCCCCACGACCAGCGAGGATCTCCAGCGCAACCTGACCAGGCAAGGGCTGATCCCACAAAGCTTCTCGGTTGGCTCGATCCTCGTCGCCGCCCGGGTGCTCGACAAGCGGATCGAGATCTACGCCGAGCACGGGCTGATCTCCTCACGGCCGCTGCCCGTCCCCTTTCTGCCAACGTCACGTGAGACGCTCATGCCCGCGTTATTACCGAGTCCTCAAGGGCGAGAACGGAGCACGAGAAGATGCTGGAGTCAGGGAACGATGGAGCCGATAGCCGCGTAGAGGAGCTCGCCGTAGGCGGTGTGCTGCGCATGGCGTTTGAGATCGGAGGTGGAAGTCCTGTCCTGGGGCCCTGACAGGGGGAACCCAACACCGATGAGGCAAGGGCGCGGCCCGGAGTTGACCGGGCGGTCCCAGTGCGGCTGTTTGCGCTGCGGGGCTTCCGTGAGGGCGGGTCTGAAGGAAGCCGTAGGTGTGTCGTGGTCGCGAACGAGAGTGAAGCGCCGTAAGGCGTCCTTTGGGTGGGTGAGCTGGCCGCCAGCAGCGACGCCCGGTTCCTGTCGGTCCTGGGGGCGTATTGGCGACGTGATCGCGGTGAAATCTCAGCGTCTTACCCGAGGAGGTCTGTTGGGTTCCGGGTTGTTGGCCGGTAGGCCGGAGAACGAGAGGACGACGGTTGATGGCCCAGCAGAAGTCGGAGGGTCGCGTAGTACTGGAAGGCGGGGTAATGCCCGCTGAGCGTGCCGGGTCGAGTCCCGGTGGGCAAGGGAAGGCGATTCCGGTTGATCAAACGGCGTGGCAGCTTTGCCTGCCGATCGCGACAGCAGAAGACCCTGAGGGGTCCGCTCGTGTGGTGGCCTCGAACCTGTCGGGGACCGTTCATGCGGGGGTGCCGCAGGCGATCGTCAATGCAGAACAGGTCACGTCGGTGACGATGGAAGGGGTTGTGAGCCGTTTGACGGCGGCGCTTGTGAAGGTGGTGTCGAACAAAGGGGCGCCCGGGCCTGATGGGCAGACGGTCAGCAGGCTGCGTGAGCAGTGGCCGATCGCCGGCCCGAGGCTGGCTACTGCTTTGCTGGATGGGAGCTATCGACCTGGCGCGAGTCGCCGGGTGATGATCCCGAAGGTGGGTGGCGGTGAGCGTGGGCTGGGCATCCCGAACGTGACGGACAGGGTGGTCTGTGAGGCCGTGCGTCAGGTACTCGAGCCTGCGTTCGAGCCGACGTTTCATCCGTCGAGTCACGGGTTCAGACCGGGTCGTGGTTGCCACACGGCGATCGAGGAGGCCAAGCAGCATCTGGGAGATGGGTATGGGTGGGTGGTGGACATTGATCTGGAGAAGTTCTTCGATCGGGTCTGTCACCAGCGGCTGATGAGCCGGCTCGCGCAGCGAGTTCCGGATCGTCGGCTGCTCGTGCTCATCGGACGGTTGCTGAAGGCCAAGATCGTGATGCCGGACGGTGTTGTGGTCGCGAACGAGGAGGGCGTGCCGCAGGGCTCGCCGTTGTCCCCGTTGCTGTCGAACATCGTGCTGGACGAGCTCGACTGGGAGCTTGACCGGCGTGGTCACCGGTTCGTTCGCTATGCGGATGACGGCAACGTCTACGTGCAGAGCGAGCGAGCGGGGCTGCGGGTGATGGCCAGTCTGGGGAGGTTCATCGAAGGGCGCTTGCGTCTGAAGATCAACCAAGCCAAGTCGGCTGTCGCTCGTCCGGAGGACTGCCATTTCCTCGGGTTCAGTCTGCGGTTGGACCCGCAGACCGGGACCGTGGAGGTTCTGCTCTCCCAGCGCACCAAGCGCATGGCGATGGCGAAGATCCGTCAGCTCACGCCGCGATTGTGGGGGCGCTCCCTTCAGGGGTGCATCCAGCGGATCAACGTGTGGCTGCGAGGATGGCACCAGTACTTCCGGATCGTCTCGCCCGGCGAGCAGTTCGTGTTGCGCGCTCTCGATGCCCATATCCGGCGTCGGCTGCGTGCGATCCTGCTGCACCACTGGAAGCGCCGACCGACGATCGTTCGCAACCTCATCGCCCTCGGTGTCAGCCGGCGGGCAGCATGGCAAGGCGTCTACTCGGGACGCAGGTCCCTGTGGGCGCTGAGCCACATCCCGCAAGTCGATAGGGCACTACACCCGCGGGTCTTCACCGACCGCGGGCTCCTCTCGCTCGTGGAGCTGCACCACCGCTTCCACCAGGAGATCGTCGCCCCCGCCCGCGAGCAGCTAGCGCTGGAGTGGGGATAGATCGAGGTCGATAAAGGCCGGCGGCGGGGTTCACAACCCGCCGTCCCGAGGAGCCGTGTGTGAACAGCACAAGCACGGTTCTGTGGGAGCCGGGGCGGGCAACCGCCCCGGCTACCCGACAGCGGAACGGAGGGGCTGTCGCGCGCCCTTCATCGGTTGGGGTCCCCGACCCCGAGCTGATCGAGGGTCCGAAGCGCAGGCGCTTCTCAGCCGAGTACAAGCTGAAGATCCTGCGCGAGGCCGAGGCTTGTTCGGCGTCGGGTGAGGTCGGCGCCCTGCTGCGCCGCGAGGGCCTTTACTCCTCGCTGCTGAGCGAGTGGCGCAAGCAGCGCGAGGCCGGGTCGCTGAAGGAGCTCTCGCGTCCGCGGGGGCGCAAGCCCGCCGATACCCGTGACGCGCAGATCGCCGGTCTTCGCCGGCGGGCAGAGCGTGCCGAGTCAGAGCTCGCGAAGGCGCGGCGGGTGATCGAGGTGCAGGGAAACGTCTCCGCGCTTCTGGGCGAGTTGCTCGAGCCCAGGGGCGCGACTCCGAACGGGAGCACCGAGCGATGATCGAGCAGACCGTCGAGGAGCTCACGCCGCTCGTGGGTACGCGTCCGGCGTGCCGTGCGCTGGGTGCTGCGCCGGCGACGATCTACCGTCGCCGGCGTCCACCCGAGGCGCTGTCAAGGCGGCCACGGCCCGTGCCGGCGCGGGCGCTGTCTATGGCCGAGCGCGAGGCGGTGCTCGCCGAGCTTTATTGCGAGCGGTTCGTGGATTGCTCGCCCGCGCAGGTCTGGGCGACCCTGCTGGATGAGGGCCGCTACCTGGCTTCAGAGCGCACGTTCTACCGGCTGCTGGCGGGCGATCACGGCGGGGTGCGTGAGCGACGCGCACAGCTCACCCACCCGGCCTACGCCAAGCCGGAGCTGCTCGCCGAGCGCCCGAACGAGCTTTGGAGCTGGGACATATCGAAGCTGAAGGGCCCGGCGAAGTGGACGTGCTTTCACCTCTACGTGATCCTCGACGTGTTCAGCCGCTACGTCGTCGGCTGGACCGTCCAGCACCGCGAGAACGCACAGCTCGCCAAGGCGCTTATCGGCCAAGCCGTAAAGCAGCAGCGGATCGAGCGCGATCGGCTGACCATCCACGCCGACCGCGGCACCGCGATGCGCAGCAAGCCCGTTGCGTTTCTGCTTGCCGATCTCGGCGTCCTGCGCACGCATAACCGGCCCTATACCTCGACGGACAACCCCTACTCGGAGGCTCACTTTAAGACGCTGAAGTACCGGCCCGAGTTCCCCGAGCGCTTCCACGACATCGAGCAAGCCCGCGCGTTCTGCCGGAACTTCTTCGACTGGTACAACCACTCCCACCGCCACTCCGGCATCGGCCTGATGACACCAGCCGCCGTCCACCACGGCCAGGCGAAAGCACTCCACGCCGAGCGCCAGCGCGTCCTATAGGCCGCCTACGCCGCGACGCCTGAGCGGTTCGTCCGCCGGCCACCCCAGCCACCAGCACTCCCGACCGCCGTCTGGATCAACAAGCCAACCAGCGAGGAGGTTGCTCACTAAATTCCACGACCAAGTGTCTCAATCGACTTGACAGGCTCCGGTCAGCCGAGAGCGGATACACACGACGGCGCTACCTCTCATAACGCACTGGGGAGCCAGCACGGTCGCTGCGGTGTGCGCTCGGCTCGTCGAGGAAACCTCGCTCGTCGTGCCGGCGCGGCTCGCGAGGCTGCTGCTGGCGTCACACGATGATTTCTGCTGGCTGGATGAGCGTCGCGGCTGGTTCTGGCTGCGGCCCACCGCACGAAACCGGCTGCTGAACCAGATCGAGAAGATCATGGCCGTCGCACCCTCCGTCTCGATCGCCGAGCTACGCGACGGCGTCGGACGGCCCCACCGCATGAAAGGACTGCGTCTGCCCCGCCACGTCCTCGCGCGGCTATGCGCGGACTCCGGCCGCTACGAGCTGAGCGGCGATCGGGTTCTCGCGATGCCCGGCCACCCACACTGGAAAGACTGCCTGGGCCAGGGCGAGGCCGCGCTCGTCGCGGTGCTCCTGGACCACGGGCCGCTCATGCCGCGGGAGGAGCTCGAAAGGATCGCGGTCGGCGAGAAGGGCGTGAACCGCGGCAGCTTCTATGTCTATGTCGGCTCCTCGCCCGTGCTCGCCTGCTACGCAGCCGGCGTCTACGGACTGCGTGGCAGCAGCGCGTAGGGCGCGAGCGGGGCGACTCGTCCGTCGGGCGCCCGAGCGAAGTGCAGGGCGCGTTCCGGCGCTGCTGCGGGTTCGCAGAGGCTCGATCCGGGTGGAGGGTCCCCGTAAGCAGAGTTTTCTCAGTCGACCCCGGGTGTTATAGATTGCACCCGCAAGTAGATCCGATTGCGCGTTTCGGCGCCGTTCCCGACAAATCACGATGGCCACGGGGGGCAAGACAACGCAAGATGGCGCTCCTGAGTCGCGTCTGCCGCGCGGCCCGCACTCGCTCTCGCGCGAGCAGGTCGCGAGCAACCAGCGCGAGCGCCTGATGCGGGCGATGATCGACCTGGTCGGCGGGCAGGGCTACGGCGCAACCACCGTCGCCGAAGTGATCGCGCGGGCGGAGGTCTCGCGCAAGGCCTTCTACGAGCACTACGAGAACAAGCAGGACTGTTTCCTCGCCGCCTACGACGCGGCCGTCGCGCAGGGCTTTGAGCGCGTCGCGGGCGCTGTACGCGAGGCCGGCGGGCTGCAACAGGAATTCGGGTCTGGGCTCGGTGCGCTGTTCGAAGGCGCGGTCGAAAGCCCCAGCATCCAGCGCGTTGTCCTCGTGGAGATCGCGGCTCTCGGCCCCGCGGGGATCGAGCGGCGGGAGCAGCTGATCAGCGCTTACGAAGAGCTCCTGCGTGAGACCCTCGGGGCCTCACCGCGGCCTGGGACGATCCCGAACCCTTTGCTGAGAGCGGTCGTGGGGAGCATCCTGAAGGTTCTCTACTCGCGCGTGCAGAGCGGCGCGCAGCGTCAGCTGCCGAGATTGGTGCCAGATCTCGTGAGATGGTCCCTCTCGTATTACCCGCTGCCCGCGGCCATGGACGCCATCCGCGAGCTGCGACCGAACGGCCCCCCCGTCGCGCTCGCCGGCGGACGCGCCCCGGGGACCCTCTCGCCGTGGTCGACCTCGAGCAGGGGGCGTGGGGCGAGCCGTCGCACGCCCAGCCTCTCGCGCAGCTTCCTCGTGCACAGCCAGCGCGAGCGGATCCTCGACGCGGTCGCGCAGCTCAGCGCCGAGAAGGGCTATGCGAATCTCACGCTCGATGACATCGCCGAGCGGGCTGCCGTCTCGCTGCAGGCCTTCTACGAGCACTTCGCCGACAAGGAGGATGCGTTCCTCGTCGCCTACGAGGTCGGTCACGGCAAAGGCCGCGCGATCGTCGAGCGCGTACACGACGCCGCACCCGACTGGCCGCACGCGGTGCGCGCCGGGATCGCGGCGCTGCTCGAGTTCCTCGCCTCAGAGCCCGCCTTCGCGCACATGGCGCTGGTGGACGCGCTGATCGCCACCCCTCGCACGGCCGAGCGCTCCAACAAGGGCATCGTCCGCTACGCCGAGCTGCTCGTGCCCGGACTCGATGAAGCTCCCGCCTCACGCCGGCCACCAGACGTGACGATCGAGGCGATCGCCGGCGGTATCTTCGAGCTCTGCCTCACCTACACCGTGCAAGGCCGCGTCGCCGAGCTCACTGAGCTCACGCCGTGGGCGACCTACTTCGCGCTCGCGCCGTTCATCGGGCCCGAGAAGGCGGGGCAAGTCGCGGCCGCGCCCGCCGCAAGCTAGCCTGGGGACTGGGTGCGCGGGATCGCCGCCCGGCAACGGCCGAGTCATGCCGCAGCATGGCCGAGGTCCGGGAGACGGGCCACCCGACCCGCCATCGCCGCCCCACGGCGCCCGAAGATCAGAGCGTGGCGCCTTCGACTCTCACGCACGAACGCCACGCCCTCACCAAATCCACATGCGAAACCGATCTCAACGGTCACACCCGGCCGATGCTACTTATAGGTCTGTAGACTGTCAAGTAGCGGAGCGTGAGCGTTCCCGTGCGTGGAAGGCGATCTCCAGCGGACGATGGGCCGCAACCTACACGCCTACCGGCAGGCGAAGGGGCTCAGCCAGGAGGCGTTCGCCGACGTTCTCGGCGTCAATCGAACCTACATGGGCGCCATCGAGCGAGGCGAGCGCAACCTGACGCTCAAGAGCCTCGAGCGGATCGCCGAGCGCATCGACGTCGATCCACTGACGCTGCTAGACGTGCGGACATTGGAATAGCGAGCAGCGGCCGCAAGAAAACGACGGTTACGCAGAAGCTCCGTTGACCCTCGCTCATTCCGGGGCGTCCTCGTCCCCCGACGTGACCGCCGCAGCACGGATCGAGCCCGCTCCCCTCACTCGGCCTGCGGACCACGCACGTACTCAAACATCCGTCCAGAGCACACGGGCGCACACCAAAAAAGGTCGGCGCCGGAGCGTCTTCGATCTCAAAACGAGCACCCCGGCGCCGGCCGAACCAAATCCACGCCGACCCAAGGACCGGCGAAGCCCCCCGAGCATACCCTAGACCGGCCGCTACCAGGGGTCTTTGCGTACGCCCCCGCAGGACGGTTTGCCACAGAACGCGGAAAGGGCCCGCATGGGAGGAACCGGCGTAATGCTGAAACCGACCTCGAAGGACGCTCCGGGCGAGTCAGAGACGCGGCGCTACCTACCACTTGACGCGCCCCTCCAGATCTGGTAGACCACCCAAGACCGTCCTGCTCGTCGGACACGGCGGGCGGGCCGGGGTCGGTGCCGGAGCGATCTTCGATCTCAAGCACGAGAGCTGCGGGCCGGCCGATCCAAATCCACCAAGAAGGAGAGCTAGCACCAAATGATACGTCTACGAATACTCGGTCTCGCGATCGTGGCTGTGTTCGCGCTAGGTGGCTCGGTTTCGGCCGTGGCTCAGGCGGCACCAGAATTTCACGAAAAAGCCGGCAAAGAAGTCAAAGCAAAGAAATTCACAGGTAAAAGTGGTGTCGGCAAACTCATCGCGGCCGGGACGACCGTGGAATGCAAAAAAGACGAAAGCACCGGCGAAATCGAAGGAACAAAAAAGGTCACGAACGTCGTGGTCACTTTCAAGGAATGCGAAGCGGAAAAAGAAGGAAAAAAATGCAAAGTAAACGGCGGGACCATCAAAACCAACACATTGGTGGGTGAACTCGGCGAAGTGGCGGTCGCCGAAGCAGAAAGCGGGGTCGGGCTAGACCTCAAAGCCAAAGAAGGCAAAGTATTTGTAACGCTTGAAGGCGAATGCCTGCCGATCTCGCCCGCGAAAGTCGAAGGTAGCGTCATCGGGGAAGTGAAACCGGTGAAAAAACTCTCGAAAACCGGCGAACTCGTCTACACCACCGCGGCAGGTAAACAGAAAATCCAGAACTTTGTGGGTGCTGGCAAAGACACTCTCGAAGTGTTCAAAATCGCAGAAGCCACTGAGACGACTACTGACGAAACGAAATTCGAAGAAGAAGTTGAAGTAACCTGACAGTAGTGCCGAGGCCGCGTGGGCAGAACTTGCCCACGCGGCCTCATTTCGCATAAAGCAACGTTGGTGGATCGGAGCGGAGGGGCGTATGGGAGCAGAGCGTATCGCGCGCAGTGGGACGTCACCGACGCCCGGCGGTGCCAAGCGGCGTTGGATCCTGATGCTAGCTGTCATCGTCATCGGCGCTAGCGCGGACGGTTCTGTGTGTGCCTCGAGCGGGTTTGCTGCGGCGGACGCCAGCCGTAACTGCACCGAATTCCCGGGCACCGAAGCCTCGCCGGGGTTCAGGGCGTATCTGCCGAATTGCCGCGCCTTCGAGATGGTCACTCCTTCCTACGAGGGTGGATCGCCCGCGCTGTGGACCTTCCTGCGGCCGCCGCCACTGTCATCGGATGGCGAACACGTGTTGGGCCAGAACTTCGCGGGTGGCAACACTGAAAACGACGAAGAGAGCGGGTTTGAATTCGGAGCGATATACGAGTTCTCGCGCACCCCAACAGGTTGGAGCACCGAATCTCTGGAGCCGCCGGCGTCGCTGTCCGCGCGCCGAGACTTCGTGGAAGCGAGCGCCGATTTGAGTCATTCGTTGTGGAAGCTCGTGGTTCAGTCAGGCGCAGGGGAAGAAGTTCCGTTCGGCGAAGGAAACGGCTACATACTGGCTGTTCGAGAAGGTAAGGGTTCTGGCGGGTCGTGTCCGGCCGGAAGCGTCCCGGTGCCTCGCGCGTGCTTCACCGAGGTGGGGCCGGCGGACCCGCCGGAAAGCACAAAGAGCGAATTCGGGCCGGGGTTCAGCGGACTGACTTTCGTGGGTGCCTCGCGCGACTTGGGGCATATTCTGCTGCGTATGCAGGCCAAAGGCAAGCTGCTCTGGCCTGGCGATAAAACACGCGAAGGTGACGAATCGCTCTACGAATACACCGGGACGGGCAACCGTGAACCGGTCTTGGTCGGGGTCAAGAACTCCGGCCAGCTCGACGGTAAACCGCATCTCAACGAAGACGCTGAACTCATGAGCGAATGCGGCACCCTACTGGGATCGGCGGGCGAAGCTAGCGCGTACAACGCTGTCTCGGCGGACGGAGAAATCATCTACTTCACAGCCCTGCACGGAAGCTGCACAACTCCTGAAGTCAACGAACTGTACGCCAGAGTCAACGGCGTTAAGACGGTAGCCATATCGGAGCCGTCAAAAGAAGATTGCGCGGAATGCATCGAGGGCAGCAAGGTGAATGCCGAATTCCAAGGTGCCTCCGAAGACGGCTCCAAGGTGTTTTTCACGACCGAACAGGAACTCGTTCCTGGTCAAAAAGGCGAGAATATCTACGAGTACTCCTTCGATGCGGAAAAGGGCCACCGGATCACGCTCGTTTCAGCCGGCTCGACGGAACCCCAGGTGCAGGGCATCGCGCGTATTTCTGAGGACGGCTCGCGCGTCTACTTCCTAGCGAAGAAGGTCTTGACCACGGTACCCAACGGAAACGGAGAAAGGGCAAAAGAAGGAGGCTACAGCTTGTATGTGTACGACGCTAGTGGCGACGGCACATCGTTCGTAGCTACGCTGATGACAGGGGCTGAAGCGCAGAGCGTAGAAGCACAAGCCACAGAAGAAGACGAAAAGCCAATCAAGGAAGAAGAAGGCGAATGCAAAAGGTTCTTCGAAGAAGCACGCAAAGAACGCGGAGAAGAATGCGAAGGCGAAGTAAAGCGACTTAAGGAAGCCCTCCCAGGAAAGGTGGCGGCGAAGCTGGCGGAAGAAGTAGACTCAAAGACAGGCGTGACGGCGAAGGATGAACGACGGCCTTTCGAGACGACGGCCAATGGCGAGTTCCTGGCATTCGTAAACGGCCGGGACCTCACCGGAGGCGAAGACACGAGCACGGTCAGTCAAGTCTTCGAGTACGACGCGCAGACGGAGAAGATTGTGCGGGTTTCGGCAGGACAGAAGTCTTCGGCCTTCCCCGAAGGCTACAACGACAATGGCAACACTACGAGCGGCGAAGACGCTCCACGGATTCTGGCCCCTGAATATGTGGACGACATGGCCCCCACCGAGGCGGCGTCGGCGCTGTCGCTCTCCGAAGACGGCACGGTGGTTTTCACGAGCCCTGACGCGCTGACCCCGGGAGCGGTGCCCGGTCGAGAGATAGAAGTAGTGGAAGGAAGGCCAACTCATATTGAAAACGTGTACGAGTATCGTGAAGGGAACGTGTACTTGATCTCACCGGCGGACGAAGCCGCTCCACTGCATGTCTCAAAAGCGTCGCGATTGCTCGGGACGGACGAGTCGGGCGATGATGTGTTCTTCTTCACGACCGACAGCCTAGTCCCGCAGGACACCGACACGCAGGCCAGCTGGTATGACGCGCGTGTCGGCGGCGGGTTCCCCGCGCCACCATCCCCCTCAAGTTGTGAGGGCGATTCTTGCCAGGGTCCACTGAGCCCGACACCGTTCTCGGCAGTGTCGGGTGGGAGCGCCACTCAGACGCCGGGCGAAAACGTGCCCCCAGCTGTCTCGACAACTACTACCTTGAAACCTAAATCCAAGCCGTCGACCCGGGCCCAAAGGCTGGCAAAGGCGCTGAACGCGTGCAAGAAGATACCGACGAAGCGCCGAGCGGCGTGCAACAGGCTGGCGCGGGAGCGCTACGGCCACTTCGTCCGGAGCACCAAGGGCCCACGGAGGAGCAACTGATGCTTGGATCGAAGCTGCCTTCGATGGCCGGGTGTGTGGTCGGCCTAGGTGTGGTGCTGGCCTCCTTGACATCCGCCGTATCGGCGGCGACCCCCGGCGCGGGATGGGCGATCCAGTCAGTCGCACTGCCGAGCAACTTCTCGCAGGCTGACAGCGAAAGCTGTGAAAACTCGAGCGACTCTACGTGCGATGCCTATCTAGTGAAGGTAGTCAATGTCGGCGCCAAGCCGTCCGAAGGACCCGTCGTCGTGAAGGACGCTCTACCCCCGGGGCTAGCGGTAGCCGAGGTGGCGCGCGCGAGAGACACCGAGGCCAAAGAAAACCTCGAATGCAGCGAGGCTGCGTCTTCGGTGGAGTGCACCGATCCAGACCCCGTCCCTCCCGGCGATTTCCTCGCGATCACGATCAACGTGAGAGCGACCGGCGGTGCCAAACCTTCGGTGACCAACGAAGCCGAGGTCGAAGAAGGCGGGACCGTGGTCGCGAGGACATCAGCACCGTCGACGGTCGCGAACACCGTAGATGGGGAAGCACCCTCCTTTGGTGTGCAGGACTTCAGCGTCGGCATGCTTGGCTCGGGCAGCGCAAGCGATACCCAGGCAGGGGACCATCCCAGCGCGCTGACGACGACGATCGACTACACGACCGCGTTCGAGGCGGGGCACGGAAGTAACGATTACGCTGCGGTCGCGGACCCGAAGAGCGAGATCGTCGACTTGCCGCTCGGGTTCGTCGGTGACCCGCTGGCCGCCGAACAGTGTCCCGAGTCAGACCTGCGAGCCGGGCATTGCCCGCTCGGCAGCGTGGTTGGGGTAGCAGCTGTCGACAAAGAAGGAACGGCTGAACCTGAAAAGATCTACAACATGGTTCCTGAACCTGGCTATCCGGCGCTGTTTGCATTCGAATACGTCTCAGCAGATGTCTTCCTACGGGCGCGCGTTGTACCCAGCCCGTCCGGGTACATGCTGAGCGTCTCGGTGCCGGAGGTGCCTCGCTCATCCGGTGGCAAGGCCACCGGGGCGATGCTGACGTTCTTCGGCGACCCGGTCGAACAGGACGGGGGGACGAGCTCGCCAGCGGCATTCTTTACCAACCCGACCGACTGCTCTGCAGGGCCGTTGAGGGCGCGGGTGGAAATGGACTCGTGGGTTGATCCGGAACAGTGGGTGTCCAAGGAAGCGCCTGTGTATGAAACGAGCCCGACACAGGCGGCGAGTGGCTGTAGCCTGCTGCAGTTCGACCCGACGATCGAACTGAAACCTGAAGAAACGCAGGCAGACACCCCTACGGGGTATGAAGTGGACCTGAAGGTCCCGCAGGTGCCGAACGTCGCGCCCGACTTGGCGACACCGGATCTGAAGGACGCCGAAGTGACCCTGCCCGAAGGCGTCTCGGTCTCCCCCGGCGCGGCGGACGGGCTGGTGGGTTGCCGGGAAGTCGGGCCGGAAGGGATCAACATCACCCACGATTGGACGCCCACCGGCGAACAGCCGCTGGACCCTACCGACCCCGAAGCGATGGAAATCGCCCCAGACGGCCTTCCGCACGTCGCTCGCGGACACTGCCCGGCGGTGTCGCAGATCGGCACGGCCGAAATTACGACGCCGCTGTTGCGCGAAAAGCTCGACGGCCAGGTCTACGTGGCGCAGCCGGAATGCGAACCGTGCAGCGAAGCGGACGCGCGTGAAGGGCGAATGTTTGGGCTCTACCTCGAAGCCGAGGGCTCGGGGATCGTCATCAAGCTGAAGGGCAAGGTCACCGTCGATCCGGCGACCGGCCGCCTGACGACGCACTTCGAAGAAACCCCGCAGCTCCCGTTCAGCGAACTGAAGCTGAGGCTCAAGGGTGGGCCGAGGGCGCCGCTAGCGAACCCGCAGACCTGCGGCGAAGCCACGACGACCAGCACTCTGACACCGTGGAGCGCGCCGGAATCCGGGCCGCCCGCGACACCGTCCTCGTCGTTCACCGTCAGCGGCTGCGCGAGCGACCCGTTCAACCCCAGCTTCCTGGCTCAGAGCGAAGCGACGCTCGCCGGCGGCAACACGCCGTTCGCCGTCCAGTTCTCGCGCAACGACGGCGAACAGGACCTCGGCGGGATCACGGTGACCACGCCTCCGGGACTGCTCGGGAGGATCGCGGGCGTGCCGCTCTGCGGCGAACCGCAGGCGCAGGACGGGCAGTGCCCGTCTGCTTCGCAGATCGGCACGGCGACGGTCGCGGCGGGCGCTGGCTCGCACCCGTTCTGGCTCTCGGGGCCGGTGTATCTCACGGGCGCGTACAAGGGCGCGCCCTTCGGCCTGTCCGTCGTCGTGCCCGAGAGGGCCGGCCCGTTCGATCTCGGCGAGGAAGTCGTGCGCTCGGCGATCCGCATCGACCCCAACACCGGCCAGATCACGGTCACGAGTGACCCGCTGCCGCAGATCAAGGATGGCGTGCCGTTCCGGCTGAAGACGGTGAACGTGACCGTCAACCGGCCGAGCTTCATGTTTAACCCGACCAACTGCGAAGCCCTGCGCGTCAACGCGACGATCAGCGGCGAACACCCGATCGGCTCGAGCGAAGCACCGAAGATCGCTAAAGTATCGAGCCCGTTCGCCGCCGCCGGCTGTAGGAACCTGCCCTTCAAGCCCTCGTTCGTCGCGTCGACGCAGGCGAAGACGAGCAAAGTCGATGGCGCGTCGCTGGTCGTGAAGGTGACCCAGAAGCCAGGCGAAGCGAACATTCACAGAGTCGATCTGGAGCTGCCGCTCGCGCTGCCATCGCGCCTGAGCACGTTGCAGAAAGCCTGTACCGAAGCGCAGTTCAACGCTAACCCGGCAGGCTGCCCCTCGGGGTCGGTGATCGGCACGGCCACGGCACACACGCCGGTGCTGCAGGCGCCGTTGACGGGGCCGGCGTACCTGGTCTCGCACGGCGGTGGCGCGTTCCCGGACGTCGAGTTCGTGTTGGAGGCCGACGAACGCGGAGGGAATGTCGAGATCGTGCTGGACGGCAAGACGCAGATCAAGAAGGGGATCACCTACAGTCACTTCGAAACGGTGCCCGACGCGCCGATCAGCTCCTTCGAAACGGACCTCCCCGAGGGCCCGCACTCGATCCTCTCGACGGAGAACCCGGGAAGCACGAACCTGTGCGCGCTGAACTTGCTGATGCCGACGACGATCGTAGGGCAGAACGGCGCGGAGCTAACGCAGAGTACGAAGATCGGGGTGACCGGCTGCGCGCGGATCACGATCACCCAGCGCAAGCTCTCCGGCGACGGCGTGGCGCTGGCGTTCAACCTGACGATGAAGGGCGCCGTGACCGTCACCGGGCCCGGCCTCAAGCGCTACGCGAAGACCCTGAGCGCCGGATCGCACCAGATCAAGGTTGCGTTTTCGAAGGCGGGGCTATCCATGCGCGTGCGTCACAGGACGATCAAGATCAAGGTCGCGCTGAGGAGCGGAACGAAGACGTCGAGCGCCACGACGACCATCAAGCTCTGATCGCCCTGGTCCCCTTCGAGCGTCGCCGAGTCCCGACCTCTGCCCGGTGGCGCTCGAAGCGGCTCCGCGTCATTGCTCCTGGGCGCTGGGCCTTCGCGAGCGCCGTGGCCTGCACCCTCGGTGGCCGCGGCGCTCGTGAAGGCTCAGGCTCGGTCGGTCACGCTACGGCGCGCTTGCGAGGTCCGCGCTTCTTGGCGGCTGTCGAGCGCTTGGTGGCCGGCCTGCGCTTCTTGGGTCGGAAGGCCGTGGAGAGCAGCTTGGCATCGTCGGCGCGGCTCTTGTGGTGCAGGTAGCGCATCGTCGTCTGGATGTCGGCGTGACCCATCCACGCCTGCACCTGCACGATGCTGGCGCGGTTGATGCTCAGCGATCCGAAAGTATGACGTAGATCGTGAAAGCGCAACCGTCGCAGGCCGGCGGCGTCAAGTGTTGAGTGGTAGCGGCGGCGCAGCGCGGAGCCGTCGACGTGGGTGCCCTCGCGGCTGACGAAGACGAGCTCGCTCTTGGTGGTGTGCGCGCTGTGGTCTTTCAGGTCGCTCAGCGCGTCGGCGATCTGTTCGACCATCGGCACGGTGCGCGACTTGCGCGACTTCGGCTTGCCGCCGCGGTTGGCGCTGTAGCCCTCGAAGACGCGGAGCGAGGACTGCTCGAAGTCGACGTCTTCCCAGCGCAGCGCCAGCAGCTCGCCGCGCCGCAGGCCGCTGAGCGCGGCGGTCAGGTAGATCGCGGCGTCCTGGCGATCCTCGGCACCTCGCAGGGCGCGCTCGGTCTCACTGACGGCCGGGCGGCTCCGGTCGCGGTGGGCGCCCGTGGCGGCGGTCGCCACGAGCTTGGCGATCTCCTCAGGGGAGTAGAAGTCAAAGCGCGCGGCGTCGTAGGACTCGCGCAGCCGCTTGACCTTCGCGACGGGGTTGACGATCAGGCCTTGGTGATCGACGGCGTGCTGGAAGATCGCGTGAAGCTGGGTGACGATCTTGTTGACCGTGTGCCGGCCACGCGCGCCGTCCTCGGCCAGAGCGTTGCGCCAGCGCTCGATCTGCTCGGTCGTGATCGTCTCGATGCGTTCCGACCCGAACTTGCCGAGCAGGTGTGCGTCGAGCACCGAGCGGTAGTCGACCTGGGTGCTGGCCGACCAGTCGCGCTCGAAGCGCCCGCGCTGGAACCACTCCTCGGCGACGTCGGCGAACGTCAGGCCGGTGCGCTCCTGGCGCAGCTGCCCGCGGCGCGCGTCGACGAGCAGTGCGTCGAGTAGCGCCTGTGCGTCGCGCTGGCGCAGGAAGCCCGACGGAGGCGTCCCTTTGCCGGCCCACGCCGTGCCGAGGCGCTTCTCGTGCTGTCCGTGCTGGTCGCGCCACTTGGCGCACCAGGTGTTGCGCCGCTTGCCCTCGTACAGCCACACGTGGCCGCTGATCGAAGCGTGAGGATCGAGGGTCGCGGGTGGCATGGGGGGGTCCTTCCGTGCGGGGTGGCTGGGGCCGCGGGAGAGCGGTGCGGACTCAACAACCGTAGCGCGTCGTGTGGACGGAAATTTCCTCCCGAGATTCCTCCCCAAACAGCCTTACCTTACTCGACCTACTGCACCAAAATGGCTTGAATACACGGCATATGTGCCATATCACGACTGGCTTGAGCTAGCTCATAACCCGAAGGTCGCGGGTTCGAATC
>Ga0209040_10000260_pt1 | contig 38457 bp, 26 predicted proteins | sample BogFormECP12_OM3_FD_188240 | JGI IMG/M metagenome (GOLD analysis project Ga0209040, IMG submission 188240) | Bog forest soil microbial communities from Calvert Island, British Columbia, Canada - ECP12_OM3 (SPAdes) (version 2) | ecosystem: Environmental > Aquatic > Freshwater > Wetlands > Bog ... | reverse complement strand
CTGCACCGCCTGCCAGCGCCCGCCGTGTGAGCGCAGCACGCCCAGGCCGCGCATGTGGCCGTGCGAGCAGTAGTCGCCGAGCGGGCCATTCATGCTGCCTTCAATGTGGTGCACCGCGCCCGACTTCATCAGGTCGATGACCGGCTCGTGGCAGGGAAACGACGCGCTGGGGAACCACACGAGGTCTTTGGCGCCCATGCGCGCGGCGGTTTCGAGCGCGGTGAGGGCGACGCGGTCTCCGTTGCGCAGATGATGATGGCTGCTGATGGTCATGCCGTCGCGCAATCCGCAGAGTCGCAGCGCGGTTTCCAGGTCGGGCACGCGCTTGTCCCCGTTTGTGGGATAGTCGCTGTTGCTGCGAGTCGGCGGCGCGGCCTTGTGGCCTGCCGGACGATGGCCGTCCACACCTTGATAGGGTGTCTGCTCGCGGCCATTCACTTTCGTGGGCACGCGGCGGCCTGCGGCGTTGGTGACTAAGGGAGTCGCTGTGACGGTTGCGTTCATGGTTCTTGTAACCATAGTTTAATCACTGTCGGGTGGAGCACCGCTTCAGCGGTGCAGTTTGCAACGTTAACAACCAAGCGGCTTCAGCCGCTGAGGTAAAGCATCACCTCAGGCGCTAAAGCGCCCCTTTCACCAGCATCCTTCCATGTACGCCTGAAGGCGTACTCCACCCATTCGCAGGTCCCACTCTCAGTCCGTGGTGATGCCCATTTGCCTGGCGCGCGCCACCAACTTCAGCGCGCGTTGCACCACCGGCGCGTCAATCATCTTGGAGCCGAGGCTTACCACACCCAGGCCGCGGGCCTGCGCATCTTCGTAGGCAGCGACGATTGCCAGTGCCTTCTCCAACTCTGACGCTGTGGGAGCAAAGGAGCGATGAATGATTTCGATCTGGACGGGATGCAGACAGCCCATGCCTTCAAAGGCCATAGCACGGGAAGCCTCGCCCCAGCGCAGCAGGCCGCCGGCGTCGGTAACGTCGCTGTAAACCGAATCGATGGCTTGCACTCGGGCGGCGTGGGCGGCATTGACCACTCGTTGGCGAGCGAAGAGCGATTCCGTTCCGGCGGGTGTCCTGGCCACGCCGAGGTCAGCCGTGTAGTCCTCGAGACCGATGGTGATGCCCGCGATGCGATCGGACGCGGTCGCGATGGCAAAGGCATTCTCGATACCGAGCGCCGACTCCAGGATCGGCATCAGCCAGATCGGGCGCGTGACGCCGGTCCGCTTCGCGATCGACTGAATGGCTCCCACAACGTCAGACACCTGCCCGGCGGTCTCGACTTTAGGGATGAGGATGAGGTCAGGTGCTTGGGGGACGATTTCTTCCAGGTCGGCCAATCCCAGCGGCAACTGATTAATGCGGACCATGCGCTCGGCAGCGCCGAAGTCCACCGCTCGCAGCGCGTTGCGCACCAGCAGGCGTGCCGCGTCTTTCTCCGCGTGGTGCACCGAATCTTCAAGGTCGAGAATAATGGCGTCGGGTGCGTGCAGTCCGGCGTTGATGAAGTACTTGGGCTCGTTGCCGGGAAGATACAGTCGCGAGCGGCGCAGGCGATCGCGCGCTGACGGCGCTGGCAGCGGCAACGCGTCCGGCATCGCGGACTTGCCTTGTCCGAGTCCGGCGCGGCGAACCGCGGCCTCGACCCGTGCGCTGATGACGAAGGGCAGCGCGCCTTCGTCCACGATTTCTAGGAACGCGTGCTCGACGCCAAGGGCTCGCAGAACATCGCGCACCTGCTGGCGGATAACTTCTCCGTAGTACAAGGCGACGCGCGATTGCAGCTCGATCGCGATTCCCTCGCTCGCGCGCTCTTCGAAGCTGACGTGCAGATCGGAGCGAACATCCCCGCCCGCGCGTCCGGCTTGGGAGCGTTTCGCGACATTGGTGCTGCTGGCACAGGAAGCCGCAGATGCAGTCAACGCGTTGTACCTCCGACTTGAAGGGGCACGGCTTCAGCCGTGCCGTAAAACGTTATGGTCATGGCTTTAGCCACTGAGGGACCTCGCGGGACAAGGAAAGCGAATTCCCTCCGGGGCTAAAGCCCGACTCTCCCAGCACCCTGGCGGCACGGCTGAAGCCGTGCCCTTTCACCGGGTCCTGCGGCCTGGACGCTGGCCTAAAGGCCAGCTCTACCCGAGCCAGGCCCACTGAAACCAGCACTCCAACGGCTTTTAGCGCGTCGCATACGCCGCCTCCACCCGCGCGCCCAGTTTGGCGATGATTGCGTCCGTCATCCGCGTGGTCGAAGCTGCGCCCTGGGCCAGCGATTTCGCACCGCCAGAAATGCGCAGCATGTCGTAGGTGCGCACCTTGCCCTCCGCGACAACCGCGGCGATGGCATCGCGAATCCTGCCCGCCTTCTCGTTCTCGCCAAGATGATCCAGCATCATGGCCGCCGAAAGAACCATCGCGATAGGGTTCACGATCGGCGGGTCCAACTCCGCATATTTCGGGGCTGAGCCGTGTGTCGGCTCGAAGACTGCGACCTCGTCACCGATGTTGCCCGAGGCGGCAAATCCGAGGCCGCCGACCAGCCCCGCGAAGGCATCGCTGATCACGTCGCCAAACAGATTGCTCGCGACGATGACGCCGTAGTCCTCAGGATTTTTCGTGAGCCACATGGTCTGCGCGTCAATGTTGGTGGACCAAAGCGGGATGTCGGCATATTGCTTCTGCGCTTCCCTGGCGACCTCTTCCATCATGCCCGAGGTCTCGCGCAGCACGTTGGGCTTCTCGCAGATGGTCACCGACTTGTAGCCGAACTTGCGGGCGTGCTCGAAGGCAGCATGGCAAATGCGCCGCGCTGCTGGCCGGGTGATGATGCGCACCGAGACGGCCAGGTCTTGGCTAGCGACTTTGGCGAAGGGCTTGAATTTGGGGTGCAGGCCGAGAGCGTCGGTTACCGCCTGCGGAGGATTTGTCCACTCCACGCCCGCGTAGAGCCCTTCCGTGTTCTGGCGGAAGACGACAACATCCACCTTCGGCTCTTCGTATCCGCCTGCGGGCTTCTTGCGGATGAAGTTGAGCGGGTTGCCGGGAAACGACAGGCAGGGCCGCATGCAGACATCGAGATTGAAAATCTGCCGCATCGACACGATGGGGCTGAAGTACTGGTGGCCTTTGCCGCGAAGCGCTGGCGCGAGTTCCGCCTCGGCTTCCTTCTTCGGTTTCGACGTGATGGCGCCGAACAGACCGACCTGGTGGCGGCGCAGCAACGCGATGGTGCGCTCAGGCAGGGCGTTGCCCTCTTTGATCCAACATTCCCAGCCGATGTCGGCGTGAACATAGTCTGCCGAGAAGCCGGCGGCGTCCAGCACCCGTATCGCCTCGGGCAGGACCTGACCACCAATGCCGTCACCGGGCATGGTTACGACGGTATGTGTTGCCATGATTGCGTGCTCCTATGCAATGCGGTATATCTCACAATGTCTGACCTATATCCCACAGTGTGAGATATTGATTGCCATGTCAGACAATGTAAGGCTTAACGTTATGTCACCAGCTCGCCCAGCCCAAGTTTACGGGTCACCAGATTCTCTATTCCTCCCGCGATCACCAGCGATTGCGGCACGCTGCCCAGCGCCGGGAAGGTGAACGCCTCGCCCGCGTAACGAATTGTGCTGGCGGCAAGATTCACTTCAATCTCGTCGCCGGGAATGATTGTCTTCTCCTTGCCTGCGACCGCATCGGCGAACCTCAACCGCAGCCGGTTCACCAGCTCTGGTGTCTCAATGCACAGAAATCCGTTGTTGAAGGCGTTGCGCAAATAGGTCTGGGAGAAGCTGCCCGCAATCACCAGCGGAATGGCCTTGGCCTTCAGGGCCGTTACCGCCTGCTCACGGCTCGAGCCGGTGCCGAAGTTGAAGCCGCCGACCACCACATCACCCTCACGCGTGCGAGCGGCGAATTGCGGATCGTAATTCTCCATGACCACACGCGCCATCATCTCCGGGGTCATGTCCTCGCGATAGGTGTAGTCCTTGCCGTAGATGCCGTCGGTGTTCAGATTGTCCTGCGGCACGAACACGAGGCGCCCGCGCAGGCTGCGCGGAAAGCCGGGCAGGATTTCGACTTTCTCGGCGGGGACGGAGGTCGTCGCGAATGGTTCGAAGTGCTTGACCGGCTCGTGACCCTCACCCCTATTCGGCCCGCAAATATAGCCCGCGACCGCCGAGGCCGCCACCACCTCTGGGCTGCCGAGATAACATTGCGCATCGCGCGACCCCATCCGACCTTTGAAATTGCGATTGGTGGCCGAGACGCCGACCTCACCCGCTTCGAGCAGGCCAGTTCCCAAGCCGATGCACGGACCACAACCCGAGGGCAGCGGACGCGCGCCCGCGTCGAGCAATGTTTGCCAGAGCCCGCGTCTTTCGGCTTCTTCCTGCACGGCGCGACTGGCCGCAGCGAGATAGAACTTGACGCCGGGCGCGACTTTCTTGCCCTTTAATACCTTCGCCGCAGCCTCCAGGTCTTCCAGCCGCGAGTTCACGCAGGACACAAGATACGCCTTCTGGATCGCCACCTTCTTCTTCGCGATCTCGGTGACGGACTGCATCACCTGCACCGTATCGGGTCCGGAAACGTGCGGTGTGACCTCAGCAAGATTCAATACTATGCGTCCCGCGTAGAGCGCGTCCGCATCGGGAGCCGGAGGATTCGCGCGCCACTCCGCAAACTTCTCTTGCGGAATACGGGTGATGCCCTGCGCCCGCAACTCGCGGTTGCGTACTTCCAGATATTGCAGTGTGACCTCGTCCACCGGAAACCAGCCGACCAGCGTGCCCCACTCGGTGGACATGTTGGCAATGCTCAGGCGCGCGTCCATGCTGAGCGACGCCACCCCTGGACCGCTGAACTCGACGGCGGCGTTCAGCACTTCTTCCTGGTTGTAGAGCCCGCACAGGGTCACGATCACGTCTTTGCCGGTTGCACCCGGCGTGAGTTGGCCTTCGAGTACAACCTGGATGGTGCGCGGAATCTGCCACCAGAATTCGCCGGTCGCCCAAATGGCCGCCGCGTCGGTGCGCACCACGGGCGTGCCGATCGCACCCAGGGCGCCGTACATATTGGAGTGCGAGTCGGAAGCAACGACGAAGGCGCCCGGCAGCACATAGCCTTGCTCCACCATGATCTGGTGGCCGATGCCCGTGCCTGGCGGGTAAAAATCGATGCCTTGCTCGCGGGCGAACGCCTCCATGTCGCGATATTTCGCCAGGTTCACCTCATCCTCATTCTGAATGTCGTGATCGGCGGTGAACACCGGCTGCGAGGGCTCGCACACCTTCTTCGCGCCGATGGCCTTGAACTTTTTCATCACCGCCGAGGTGTTGTCGTGGGTCATGACGTGGTAAGGGCGAATGGAGAGGAAGTCTCCCGCGCGGAGCGGGCGGTCCGGTCCCTCGGCCATGTGCGCCTGCGCGATTTTTTCGACGATGGTTTGGCCCATGTTAGCGATCTCCAACTGTGCAATCCGCCTTAAACAGCTTCATCAATTCCGTCACGCTCGGCTGCTTCTCCAAGTTCCAGATGGCGTCCATGGCGCGACGGCGAGCTTCGCGCGGCATCACCGGCCCGGCCAGCGCCTCGAATTTCTCTTCCACCTCTTTGTCGGTCAGCGGATTGCGCGGATCACCCTTAGGATAGTCGAGCTGCGTGGTGAACTCGCGGCCGTCGATGGTATGGATCCGGACGATCACGCGTTGCAACTCGGGAAAAACCTTTTCGATCTCGCGATCGGCGACCACCTGCACCTTGCGCAACTGCGCCCGGATCACCGGGTCCGTGATCTTCCCCGCTGTGAATTGCAGCGGAGTAACCTGGCGCTCGGCGATGGCCGCAGCAATAACATAAGGCAGAGAATGATCGGCGGTCTCCTTGGTGTGCGGATCGTACTTGCTGGGATCGCTGAGAATGTCGGCGCCGCGCGCCGTGGTGCGGATGTGCACCTTCGCAATCTGATCGGGACGGAGGTCGTTGTCCTTTACCAGCGCGAGCACGGCCGAGATCGGGGTGTGGGTCAACGCCTCGGTGGGAAAGGCCTTCATCCCACATTGTGTGATACGCCAGGATTCGCCCAACCCGTCGGTAAGGATGTCGAGCTTCCACTCCGGGCCGAAGCAGTGTACCAGTCCTTCTTTGCCGTCGATGACGTGCTCGGGGCCGGTGTATCCCTTTTCGGCGAGCAGCGCCGCGAGCACGCCGCTCTGCGTGGCCAGCGGATCGACGGTGTTCTTCATCATCGTGAGTTTGCCGGCGGTGACGGCGCCCAGCGTGGCGCGCGCGCTGGCGCTGATGCCGATGGCGTGCTGAATCTGCTCTGCCGTGAGGTGCAGCATGCGGCCGGCAACCATGGGCGACACGAAAGCGGTCAGCGTGGCATGGTGCCAGCCGCGCTCACGAATGCCGGGGAAGGCCGCCTCGCACAGCCGCATCTCGAGTTCGTGACCCAGCACCAGGCCCACGATCAGCTCGCGTCCATCACTGCCCGCGCGCTCGCAGCAGGCGATGGCGGCAGGGAAAATGTCGGAGGGGTGCGACGGGTCCTGCTTCCAGTAGATGTCGTTGTAGTCCATGCAGCGGATCATCAGCGCATTGGCCAGCGCAGCCGAGACCGCATCCATCCGCCGGCCGCTGCCGATGACGGTGGCCTTACCCGTGCCGGCAATTTCGCTGAGGACTGCAAGCGCGATGGTGACGTCGTGCTGCTGATATCCGCCGAGTGCGCAGCCCATGCTGTCGAGCAGGAAACGTTTGGCCTGATAGACGGCATCGGACGAGAGGTGCGCGAATTTCACGCCCGCTGCCCATTGCGACATCGCCGCGGTGATCGTGGGCTTAGCCGCAGTCTTGTTTGGCGCGGGCGCGGTTGTGGTTGACATAAAAAGTTTCTCCTTCTATTTCGCCAGGTTCTTGAAGGGCAGAAAGGCCATGAAGTCGGCGTGGTGCACAATGTAAGCCTCGGTGGTGCGCTTCACCAGGTCGCCCTCGGCCGCGTGTGTTGCGATGATGTGGCACACCGCGTCGGGCACGCCGCACTCCATGGCCAGCGCCACGCCGGTAAAGGGATGCCGCAGCAGCTCGCCACGCTTGCTCTGCCGCGTCTTGCCGTCCACGTTTTCGTATTCCAGCAGCTTGCCAACATCGGCCAGGATTGCGCCCGCAATCACCGTGTCCATGTCAATGGGCAGGGCGCGTCCCATGAACTCGATCATGCTCTCGGCGGCCTTGCGCGCGATGTGCACCACGCAGCGCTTGTGCTCCATAAAGGTTGTCGGGCAGTTCGGCACCAACAGCGTAAACGGAATGCAGTTGAGATCGTCAGGCGTGAGCGGGCTAAGTTCCAGCGCGCGCTGCCAGGCGTTGGTGACCTGCTGGCGCAGCTCGGGCGACTGTATCCACTCGATCTCAGGCCACAATTTCAGGACTGCTTCGCGCATTCGTTGCCTCCAAACCTTTTATTACAGCACTGAGGACGAACCTGCGGCTATGACGCGCGTCACAGGGCCGTGGGGCGCTTCGACCGGCCCTCCGAGCAACCAGACTGGTGATTCGGGATTGCGGCGATGGCCAAGTTTGACACAGGGCACAACAGTGTATTACATTTGGAAAAATGTAATGGAGGCGCATGGAGTCTGCCATCACCAGCAAGGGCCAGGCGACCATTCCCAAGGCGGTCCGCGAGCATCTTCACTTGAAACCGGGAGACCGGGTCAAGTTCTTCGTGCATCCCGACGGCAGCGTGGTCCTGTTGCCCAAAATTCCCGTCTCCCGTTTGCGTGGCATGCTGAAATCCCGCCGGACCAGACCGGTAACGCTACGCGAGATGGACCAAGCCATTGCTGAAGGTGCCGCCAGAATGAAAACGCGCAGACGCCGATGATCGGTCTGGACACCAATGTCGTCGTCCGTTACCTCACACAAGATGATCCGGTCCAGTCTCGGAAGGCGGCGGCCCTGATCGAAACCCGCCTCACTCAGGAAGAGCCCGGGTTCATCAGCATCGTGGCCATGGTTGAGATCGCCTGGGTTCTGGAACGCAGCTACGGCTTTGCCAGTGGCGAAATAGCTGCCGCCATCGAGCGCCTGCTTCAGGCTGACGTGCTGGTTGTGGAGTACGAACAGGAAGTCTTCACCGCCATGATCGCGGTCAAGGAGGGACGGGGCTCGTTCGCTGACGCCCTCATCGGGGCACTGGGCGCCAGAGCGGGTTGTTCCTGCACTCTCACCTTCGACCAGAAGGCGCTGCGGCTTCCCGGCTTCGAACTGCCGTAAGCCCTCCCCGTTGTCACATCGCCCTGCGGCATGGGTCACTGACAAGCCATCGCCCGCGAGCGTGAAATTAGGCTGGGCAATTTGGCAGAGGATTCCCGGCCTTTTTCCCACACTCCTGTCGAGTTCGCGCGAAAAGACCGTTCCTTGCTCCTAGTCGTCCCATCGCGCCCGTCCGTTTGGTTCATTTTTCCGTTCGAGCCACATTGCCAGGAGGTAAAAGCCATGCATACCAAAGGGCGATTTCGGAATGTGCTGTTCGATTCCAGCCTGCATCCGGGAAGCGCGGCGCTCGCGATCCTGGTCATGCTCCTGTTCCTTATATTTCTACTCCTGTTCATGACGTTCACAGCGCAGCCGGTGCAGGGCCAAAGCTCTGCCTCGGCGCAGAATACCGTTCCACCGACGGCGCGTCAGGCAGCGGCCATGCCGGAGTTTGCGTCGCGCCTGCATCCGCCGACGCCACACGGAGCAGGCAAGCCGCGAGCGTCGGCCCCAGCTAGCCACCGCACGCCCTCGCCGCAGGATAACGTCATTTATGAGAACGGCCCGGTTAACGGCACCACCGATGCCTGGACCATCAACTTCGGCTATGTGGTCAGCGACACCTTCTTCACCGGCAACAACGACGCCGTCACCGGCTTCGGTTTTAATACCTGGGAATTCCCAGGCGACATGCTGATCTCGGTGAGTTGGTCAATAACTACCATGCCGAATGCTCCATGCCCTGGCAACCAGTGCCTCGGCTCGGGCACAGTCAGCGGCCGCAATCTGACCGACAGGTTTATCTCTACCAACCAGTATGGCTACGACATAGACTGGATCTCCGCGTCAAACCTCAATGTCGGAAGCTTGTCGCTCGATGGAACCTACTATCTGAACCTCTTCAATGCTGCCGTCCCCAGCGGCGACCCCGTGTACTGGGATGAGAACAGCGGCGTTGGCTGCAAGTCGAGCGGCTGTCCGTCGCAAGCTGCCGAGAGCGCGGACGGGACGATCCCTTCGGAAAGCTTCGACGTTATCGGCAACTGTGACAATTGTGGTCCTCCGCCTCCTACGTGCTTTGAACCCGGCTGGGGCCTCCAGGTTATCCACGACTTCGCAAGCCAGGATGGCGTGGGAAATCCCAATGGCGTAACCATTGACAAGGCTGGGAATCTCTACGGAACAAGCGATCACGGCGGCCAGGGGTCGGGCATGGCATACAGCCTTTCGCCGAAAGGGAATGGCTGGGTGTTCACCCCGTTATATAGCTTCCTGGGAGGTTCACAAGGGGCAACGCCGGGGACGGTCATCGTTGGGCCAGATGGCGGGCTTTATGGTGACACGTGGAACGGAGGCCTCCAGACCTGCGGCGACTATGGAACCTCGTATTGCGGTCTGGTCTACCGCCTGAGGCCCAAGCCTTTCGCCTGTCTCACCGCATTGTGCGGTTGGCAGGAAGATGTGCTTTACCAGTTCGCCGGAGGCAATGATACATGGTTCCCCAATGGCGGGCTCGTCTTCGACCGGGAAGGCAATATATATGGAACCACGGGCGATGGCTACTCTTATTCGGGAGCTGTCTTTGAGCTAACGCCCTCCAGTGGTGGCTGGATCGAGAAGCTCCTCTACAGCTTCACCAATGGAAGCGACTATTCTCCGTACTCGCTGCTGATGGGCTATGACGGCAATTGGTATGGTGCTGCCGGCGGTGGCGCCTACGGCTTCGGTGCGATTTTCCGGCTTGTGCCGTCCGGGAATGGCTGGACAGAACAGGAACTCTACAGCTTCCCGGGCGATTGGGGACAGGGAATATGGACCACGGATCCCCAATTCCTCGTCGAGGATAGCTCTGGCAATCTCTATGGGGCCGCCCAGGGCTTTGACCAGGGTGTTTATTCCGCCCTGGTTTTTATGCTCTCACCCTCCGATGGACAGTGGACATATAGCGTGCTTTTGACTGTGACGTCCGAGGACCCGGGTTACAATGAGGTCACGATTCCCAGCCTGGCCATCGATGCCGCAGGAAATGTCTACTTCGCGATAAATTATCATACCCCCTGCGGCCGTGGGTCCCAGTGCAGTGCGCATCAGGATCAGGATAAAGACTGGGGCGCCGTATTGATGAAGCCGTATGGTAGTAACGAGTTCCAACAGATCTGGGGGACGGCGTACAACGAATTATTCGGGGCGGTTGGTCCTCTGGCCATTGACATAAAGGGCAATGTGTATGGCACGACTTCCCTCTGCGGACAGTACGGCCAAGGCACGGTCTGGCAGATCACGCCATAGTTGAAGCTCGATGGGGTTCCTCAAGGGCATGGTGCCCCAGGTTCGCGTCCTTCTGTTGGACGCCGACCTGGGGGGCCGCTTCCGAGAAGACGTGTGCACACCGTTGCACCATCGCGAAGACCATAGAGCAGCTCGTTTTGAGCTAAGTCGTTGATTCTACGTATGAGGCACCGCTGTTTTCAGCGCAGGGAGTTCCATTTTGGGAATCTTTACAATTCTTTACGAAAAAGTCTGTAACGCTTTTTGGCCAAATTGCGTTTATTCTTGTGGTTCCGTTGTAACTATTCCCCTGCTACCGTCATGCCGTCAATGCGAATCGTCGGTGAGGCGATGGCCCCGCGAAACTCCAGGTCGTTACCGATCTCGGAGATGTTGAACAGCATGTCCTTCAGATTGCCGGCGACGGTGATCTCTTCAACCGGAAACGTGAGTTCGCCGTTCTGGATCCATAGGCCGCTGGCGCCACGGGAGAAGTCTCCGGTGACGAGGTTGACGCCGAAGCCGAGGAATTCGGTGACGAATAGCCCCTCTTTGATGTCGCCGATGATCTCTTGCAGACTCTTCTCTCCCGGCTGCAGGAAGAAGTTCCCCGGCCCGATGCCCGGAGTCCCAGCCAGTCCGCGCGAAGCATTGCCGGTAGTTTGCAGGTTCAGCTTCTTCGCGGTGTAGGTGTTCAGCAGGTAGGACTTCAGTATGCCGTTCTCGACCACAATGGTCTTACGGTTAGGCACGCCTTCGGAGTCGAAGGGACTAGTGCCGAAGCCACCCCGCATGGTGCCGTCATCTACGACGTTGATGTTGTCGCCGGCAATCTTCTGGTTCAGCTTGCCCGTAAGGAATGATGCGCCGCGATAGATGGAGTCGCCGTTGACGGCCTCGAAGATATGGCCGACCAATGCCCCGGCGACGGTATGCTCGAAGACGATGGGTACCTTGGCAGTCTTGACTTTGCGCGCGCCCAGGCGCCGCAAGGTGCGCTGCGCGGCGACCCTTCCGATCTGCTCCGGCGACTGCAGCTTCTGCAACGTCATCGCCACCGAGTACCAGTAGTCACGCTGCATGGCCGAGCCTTCCACCTGGGCAATCGGCACCGCCGAAACCGAGCAGTAGGAGCGCGAGTAATCGCCGACGAAGCCGTGGGAGTTGGCCAGCACTTTGTAACTGATGGCGGCGTCAAAGGTACCGCCTTCCGAGTTGATGATGCGCGGGTCGGCATCGAGCGCGGCCTTCTCGGCGCGTCGCGCGTAGTCAATGCGGTCAGCGGTGGAGAGGGAATACACATCGTCATAGTAGAGATCGAGGTCGCCCTCGAGCTTGCCTAGTTGCGATGCTTCCGGTATTCCGGCGAAGGGGTCTTCGCTGGTGACCTTGGCCAGCGTGAGCGCGGAGTCCACCAATTGCTTGATGCCATCGGGTGTGAGGTCGCTGGAGTAGGTACTGGCGGCGCGTTGTCCGAAGAAGACGCGAACGCCGATGGCCTTGGAGCCGGACTCTTTCAGCGTCTCGACTTCGCCGAGACGAACCACGGTGGAGAACTCGCTGCCGTCCATGGCAACGGCCTCGGCTGCGGTGGCTCCGCCCTGCATGGCGCGGCGCACGACGTCGGTGGCGATTTCCGGCAGATCGGTAGAGGCGGCGGTGGTCAAGTTTTCTTGAATGTTGCTGGATGATGCCATATTGAATTTTTCTCTATCTGATGAGGAGCTAACTTATTAGAACAGTTTTTTCGAGATTTTGGAGGCGGGGGATATGCTGTCCGCCTAAAGGGAGCGCGCTGCCTTCCTCACGCAGCATTCGTCCAGCGCCGGCAAAACGCAGGTCCCTCGACTCGAACCACGCAACGCATCCCGCCAAAAAAGAGGCGGGATGCCGTTTCCGCGTGGTTCTCCCTCGGGATGACAATTCATGGGGCGGCGCTATGGCGAATTCGGCTGCGCCTTCAAACAGCCGATCCGTCGTCAGGCTGCTCCCAACGCGTTGTTCACGATCTGCTGGGCTTCTTCGACGATCCTGTCGAGATGGGTCTCGTCTTTGAAGCTTTCCGCATAAATCTTGTAAATGTTCTCCGTGCCCGAGGGGCGGGCGGCGAACCATCCACTCGCAGCGACGACCTTCAGGCCGCCGATGGGAGCATCGTTACCCGGAGCGCGCGTTAGCTTGGCGGTGATCGGTTCGCCAGCGAGGTCAGACTCTTTTACCGCCTGAGGCGAGAGTTTCTCCAGGCTGGCCTTTTGCTCCGGCGTCGCCGCTGCGTCGATGCGCGTGTAGTACGGCATACCGAATTCCGCTGCCAATGCGCGGAAGTGCTCGCCCGGGTCCTTGCCGGTGTGGGCGGTCATCTCGGCCGCGAGCAGGTCCATGATTGGGCCGTCTTTATCGGTCGTCCACACGGTGCCGTCGAGACGGAGAAAACTTGCTCCAGCACTTTCCTCTCCGCCGAAACAAACCGAGCCGTCGTAGAGCCCCGGCGCAAACCACTTGAAGCCCACCGGAACTTCCGAGAGCTTGCGGCCGAGTTTGTTCACGACACGGTCGATCATGCCGCTGCTGACCAGCGTCTTGCCAACCACAACTTTCGTGGGCCAGCGATCGCGATGGGTGAGCAGGTATTGAATCGCGACCGCGAGGTAGTGGTTGGGATTCATCAATCCAGAGGACGGCGTAACGATGCCGTGCCGGTCTGAATCCGGGTCGTTGGCGAAGGCAACCTGATATTGGTCCTTGAGACCGACGAGCCGGGCCATCGCGTACGGACTGGAGCAGTCCATGCGGATCTTGCCGTCGTGATCGACGGTCATGAAGGAAAAAGTCGGATCGATGACCGGGTTGACGACCTTGACGTCAATGCCATAGACAGAGTTGATCGGCTCCCAGTACGGCCGGGCAGCGCCGCCCAACGGATCGACGGCCAAGTTGAGCCTGGCGGCGCGAATGGCCTCCATGTCAACGACGTTTCGCAGGTCGTTGACATAGGGCATCACGAAGTCTTCCTGATGCGTGGTTGCCGCCTTCATGGCTGCGGAAAACGGTACGCGTTTCACGGCGGCGTTGTTCGTCCGAAGCAATTCGTTGGCGCGGTCCTCTACCCAACCCGTGACATCGGTGTCCGCTGGGCCGCCGTTGGTGGGGTTGTACTTGAAGCCGCCGTCCTCAGGCGGATTATGCGAGGGCGTGATGACGATGCCGTCCGCAAGATGTTCCTTGCGCCCGCGGTTGTAAACGATGATGGCCCGCGATATCACGGGCGTGGGCGTGACGCCGTCGTTTTGCTGAATGATGGTCTCGACATTATTGGCGGCCAGCACCTCAAGCGCCGTCTGCTGGGCCGGGCCGGACAGGGAGTGCGTGTCCTTGCCCATATAGAGCGGGCCGTCCGTTCCCTGGCGGCGACGGAATTCGCAGATGGCCTGGGTGATAGCCACAATGTGGGACTCAGTAAAACTGCTGCGCAGTGACGAGCCGCGGTGTCCGCTGGTGCCGAAGATAACCATCTGGTTGGGATCGCTTACGTCGGGCCGGTTCTCGTAATACGCCTTTTCCAGCCGGGCAAGATCCACCAGCATTTCCTTCGGCGCCGGCTTGCCGGCGAGAGGAGATATCGTGACTTTTGTTTTGGTTTCGATGGTCATTAGGCGCTCCTGAGTCGCTTTCGATGTTAGCCGAGGTGACTGGTGTCATTCCAGAGCCGGACTACCGGCTCAGAGAGATTGTGTTCGTATCCCAGCAGGCTCAAGCTCGCGGTGCTCAGGAGGAAGTACCCGCCGCCGCGAGCTGGCAGCCCCAGCCAGCGCGCTCCAATCACGCGCAAAATATGGCCGCTGGAAAAAAGCAGGACATTGCCGCTGACCGCGCGCGCGCGGCTAATGACGCGATCGGCGCGGGCCGCAATCTGGTCTGATGATTCACCGCCCGGACAGCCATCGCGGAACAGCTCCCAGCCGGGGCGCTGGTCGTAAATTTGTTTGCTGGTGAGACCTTCGTACTGGCCGTAATTCCACTCCAGAAGGTCGGGATCGACTTCGGCGACCTCGCCGAAGCCAGCCAACTTAGCGGTCAATGAGGCCCGCTGCAACGGACTGGTAAACACCTTGGCGAAGGTCAGTCCCTTCAGCCGCCGTCCCAGCAAAACAGCGTTGTCCTTGCCGTGGTCGGTAAGCGGGAGATCGGTAAGACCGGTGTGCTGTCCGGAAAGACTCCACGCGGTTTCACCGTGCCTGGCCAGATAAACAACTTGCAGCGCTTCGCTCATGGGTTCGCTCCTGGCGGCTAGGGCAGTTTCACTCTTGGTGCATCCGGGTAGAGCGGGCCTGAAGAGACTGGGCCGCAACCCGTGTCGCCGCTCCGCGGCTCGAAATTTTTCCCACTTGACCGCGGGCTTACGCCCGCAGCTAACACCAATGCCGCCATGCGGCTGCTGCGACCGGATTTTGATCGTCTCGTTCCACCGCCGAAATTCATTTCCGGTCGCGACACAGTCTCTTCAGGCCCGCTCTACCCGAACCTCCGCTACACCAATTCCGAAACTGCTCTAACTACTTCGGCTGCAATTTACCGGCGGCCGCCTTGTCAGCAAGCACCACAGCCTGGTCGCGGCTGATCCGTCCGGCGGGAATTGTGGTGTCGCCTTCGAGCAAGCGCGGCAGCATTGCAACCTTTTCGCTCCCCGTCATGAGCCACAGAATGCGACGCGAGCGATTCAGGACCGGATACGTCAGGGTCATGCGCCGCCGGCCCATGTACACGCCGGTGAGTGCGACATCCGCGTCAGTGACATTGAGAGCAGGATCTCCGGGAACGAGCGATGCCGTGTGTCCGTCGGGCCCCATACCGAGATGCGCGAGGTCGAGCAGGGGGGGCGAGCCGGCAAATTCTTCGAGAGTCGCGGCGTATTGCTTCGCGGCAGCTTCCAGGTCCGGCGATTCTACCGGCATGGCGTGGATCTGGTCCGGCTTCAGCGGCGCATGCGAAAGCAAACTCTCCCGAAGATGAGTGAGGTTGCGGTCGGGATCGCCGGCAGGTGCGATGCGCTCATCGATCTGGAAAACGTGGACCTTGTCCCACGGAACTTGCTCGTTGGCCAGATCGCGTAGCATGGCCCATGGAGTGTGGCCACCGCTGACCGCCATGGTGAAGCGGCCACGGGCAGCAACGGCCGAGCGAGCATCGGCGGCTATGGTGGCGGCCGCTGCACGGGCAACCGCATCGGCATCGTCAAACACTTCCAGCTTCATGAAGCTTTCTCCAGACTGTGCAAGTCGGTGATTGAGTTCTAGGAGCGACTTCACCCTTGATGCATAAGCGAGGGTGGAGCACGCCTTTCACAGGCCGCTGAAAAAGTCGAAAAAGCAGATCCCTCACCGACCAAAGTCGGTTCGGGATGACAAAAATGAAGGACTTGCTACGGCACAGCTAAAGCTGTGCCCTTTCAAAACGCTGCTGGAACGACTTTTTCAGCGACCTCTTTCAGGCGTGCTCGACGAACTGTCTTTTGGGACTCGCGCGTTAGCGCCTGAGGTAATGTGTTGTCACCTCAGCGGCTAAAAGCCGATTCCTCACCTAACCTTTCTTTGCACCGCTGAAGCGGTGCTCCACCCTCTACACCAAAGGCGAAAATGCTCCAAGCGACACGCCAGAGTGCCCCCGTCATCCCGTCGGAGCCACGCGAAAGTCCTCCTGGTCGGTGGCACTCAGGGTGTCCCAACCGCCTGGCGGAACAACTTTCTGGTCCACTTCCTTCGGTCCCCAAGTGTTCACATCGTATTGATAAACCGGAGTCGCTGCCTGCAACACCGGATCGACGATGCGCCAGGCTTCTTCCACGTAGTCCTGGCGGGCAAACAGCGTCGAATCTCCGGCCATAGCGTCACCCAGCAGCAACTCATACGGCTGCATTTCATTGGGACGCGGACGGCGGGTAGCCACCATCTCCACCATCTCCGGCTGCATCTCCGATCCGGGAGTCATGACATTGGTGCCGATCGCAATCGTAATCTCGGGACTGACGCGGAACCGCAAATAGTTTTCAGCCACCTCATCCTCGGTGAAAATCGTCGGTGGACGTCGGAAACGAGCCATGACCTCGGTGCAGGTCACTGGGAGGTTCTTTCCCGCGCGAATGTAAAACGGCACACCTTTCCAGCGCCAGGAGTCAATCTCCAGCCGCAGGGCAGCGAAGGTTTCGACTTTCGAGTGGGGCGCGACGCCGGGCTCGCTGAGATATCCCTTGAACTGTCCCCGCACCAGATCCTTGGCGTCTAGAGACGGCATCGCTTTCAGGACTTTCACTTTCTCATCACGTACGGATTCGCTGTCGGTTCGCACCGGCGGCTCCATGGCGAGGCCGCACATGACCTGGAACATATGGTTCTGGACCACATCGCGGATAGCGCCGGTCTCGTCGTAAAACTTGCCGCGGCCTTGCACGCCGAAGTTCTCCGCCATGGTGATCTGCACACTGTCGATGTAGTTGCGATTCCAGAAGGGCTCCATGAAGGCGTTGGCGAAACGAAAGACAACCATGTGGTGCACCGGGCCCTTGCCCAGGTAGTGGTCAACGCGAAAGATAGCCGACTCAGGAAATGCGGCCAGCAGGATCCGGTTCAGCTCCTGGGCCGAAGCGAGATCGTGCCCAAACGGCTTTTCGACAATGACGCGAGCGTTCCTGGCGCAGCCCGACTTAACGAGCTGCTCGACGACTTCTTCAAACAGAAAGGGCGGGATGGCGAGGTAGTGGGCCGGGCGCTCGGCTGAGCCGAGTTCTTTGCGAACCGCCTGGAAGGTCGCGTCGGCGGAATAGTCGCCGTCCACGTAACGCAGCAGGCCGCTAAGCTTGCTCCAGGCCGCAGGGTCGAGCCCACCGTGCTGCTTCAGGCTGTCCTGGGCGCGAGCCTTGAGTTGATCGAGGTTCCAGCCGGCCTTGGCCACTCCGATGACGGGCAGGTTGAGGTTGCCACGTTTGACCATGGCCTGCAATGAGGGGAAGATTTGCTTGTAGGCAAGATCGCCGGTTGCACCAAAAAAGACCAGCGCGTCGGAGTGTTGGTCGCTCATTCCTGTGTTCGCTCCTGGTTCGAACTACATATTCTGCCGATAGCGCCGAATCAGACTGTTGGTGGAACTGTCGTGGGTCAGCGCCGGCTCGGCTGGCGCCTCAAGTTCGCCGATGATTCGCTTGGCCAGCACCTTGCCCAGCTCGACGCCCCACTGGTCAAAGGAATCGATGCTCCAGATGGTTCCCTGCGTGAACACCGAGTGCTCGTACAGGGCCACGAGCTTGCCCAGCGTCTCCGGGGTGAGTTGCTCAGCGAGGATGGTATTCGACGGCCGATTGCCCTCGAAGACGCGGTGAGGCACCAAGGCTCTCGGCGTGCCTTCCGCTTTCACCTCCTCGGCTGTCTTACCAAACGCCAGAGCTTCAGCTTGCGCAAACACGTTGGACATCAGCAGCGTGTGATGCTGTCCCAGCGGGTTCAAGGTCTTAAAGAACCCGATGAAGTCGCATGGGATCAGCCTGGTTCCTTGGTGAATCAACTGGTAGAACGAGTGCTGGCCATTGGTGCCGGGCTCGCCCCAGTAAATCGGTCCGGTATCGTAGTTGACCTTCTTGCCGGCAAGGGTCACGTGCTTGCCGTTGCTCTCCATGGTCAACTGTTGCAGGTAAGCTGGGAAGCGTTTCAGGTACTGCTCGTACGGCAGGACGGCGACAGTCTGCGCGCCAAAGAAGTTGGTGTACCAAACGGCCAGAAGTCCCATGAGCACCGGCAGGTTGCGTTCGAAGGGCGTGGTGCGGAAATGCTCGTCCATCTGGTGGAAGCCGCTGAGCATTGCCCGGAAGTTTTCGGGGCCGATGGCAAGCATGGTGGAGAGACCGATGGCCGAGTCCATGGAGTAGCGCCCGCCGACCCAGTCCCAGAACTCAAACATGTTGGCCGTGTCAATGCCGAACTTGCTCACTTCCGCCGCGTTGGTCGAGACGGCGACGAAGTGCTTGGCGATTGCGCTTTCGTCACCGCCCAGGCCTTTGAGCGCCCACTCGCGAGCGCTGTGAGCGTTGGTCATCGTCTCCAAGGTCGTAAAGGTCTTCGAGGAGATGATGAAGAGCGTCTCGGTCGCGTCAAGGTCGTGCACTGCTTCCGCGAAATCCGTGCCGTCAACGTTGGACACAAAACGAAACGTCATGTCGCGCTGGCTGTAGTGACGGAGCGCCTCGTAAGCCATGACCGGCCCAAGGTCCGATCCGCCAATGCCGACGTTGATGACGTTGCGAATGCGTTTGCCGGTGTGGCCTTTCCACTCGCCGCTGCGCACGCGGTCGCTGAAGGCCGCCATCTTGTCGAGCACGGCATGGACCGCGGGAACCACATCTTTGCGGTCCACCAGAATTTTCTCGCCCCTGGGGGCACGCAACGCGACATGCAGGACGGCACGCTTTTCCGTGACGTTGATCTTCTCGCCGCGAAACATGGCGTCGATGCGCTCGCGCAGCCCAGACTCTTCCGCGAGTTGAAGCAGCAGCTTCAGGGTTTCGTCGGTGATCCGGTTCTTGGAATAGTCAAAATACAGACCGAGCGCTTCTACATTGAAACGCTCGCCCCGCTCTGGGTCATCGGCAAACAACTGGCGGAGATGTGTGGCGCGAATCTGTTTGTAGTGCGCTCCCAGGGCCTTCCATGCGGGGCGCCGGGTAAGGGAGACCGGTTGCTTTCGAGCTGTGGTGGGTGCGGTGTCCATGTTTATGCTCCTGCTTGTTCGCCCTTGCTCTTTAATGCTGAACCATTCACCCGCTGAGAAGAAGTGCGCCGCTTGGACGGCGTCGCGGGTTTAACGGCACCGGGTTCGTCCCACAGCCGGAACCCTCCGAGGAACGCATTTGCGTTGCTGCCCTCCCGGCAAAGCGGAGGAAGCTGTTTTAGATATTTCACGTTGCCGCCTCCCAGGACTACGTCGTTGGGTTCCAGGGCGTTGACGAAGCGTGCAACCACGTCCACCACGTACCACCGCCACTTCTTTTTCCCGAGCCGCTCCAATCCCCGCAGCCCAACGTAGTCTTCGTAGGTGGCCTTGCGGTAAGGGAGATGGCTCAACTCCATCGGTTCGAGTTCACCGTCGATGACCATGGCCGAGCCCAGGCCGGTGCCGAGGCCCAGGAAGAGCATTCTGCCGGTGTTGTAGCTGCCCAGGGCTTGCATGGCAGCGTCGTTAATGATCTTGACCGGGCAGCCAAATGCTTTTTCGAAATCAAACCCCACCCAGCCCGGCCCAAGATTGTACGGGTCGTGGATGGGACGTCCTCGCAGCACGGGTCCGGGATAGCCAATCGACACGACTTCATAGTGCCAATCGGCTGTCAGTTGCTTAACTTCGGCGACCATCTGCTTGGGAGTCAGCTCCGGACCCGACACAAACTTCCGCGGCTCGCTCTGCCCAGTGGCGAGGACCTTAACGTGAGTTCCGCCTACATCAACCGCCAGTATGTTCATAGGAAGCTTCCATCCATCTAGGCACTCACCTTAAGCTCAGCGCTCTTCGACTCAATCACCGTCATCAATTCGTTCCAGGAAGCAACGAATGACTTCGCGCCCTCTTCTTGCAGTTGCGCTGCCAGAGCGTCAACGTCAACACCAGCCTTGGCGAACTCGGCCAGCACCGGCTCGCAATCGCCGCCATCTTGCGCCATCACGGGGCCTACTTCTCCGTGGTCGGCAAGCGCTTTCAAGGTGCCTTCCGGCATGGTGTTCACCGTATTCGGAGCGGCGAGCGCCTTGATGTATAGCACGTCTGAGGCCCTCGGATCCTTGGTTCCCGTGCTGGCCCACAACAGGCGCTGCGGGTTGAATCCAGCCTTGACGATGGCCTGCCAGCGAGGCGTCTTGAGCAGTTCGCAGTAGGCCTTGTAGATCCGCCCGGCGACGGCAATTCCAAGCTTGTCGCGCAGGGCATCGGGCACTTTATCCATCACGGCGACGTCCCAGCGGCTGATGAACACCGACGCCACAGAACCAACCTTCGTATCCAAGCCGGCGGCAATGCGACGCTCAATGCCTTTCAGGTACGCCTCGGCCGCCGCCAAATAGTGTTCGCGCGAGAACAACAGGGTCACGTTGATGGAGACTCCGGCGAAGATGGCTTCCTCAATCGCCGGCAACCCTTCCTTGGTACCCGGAATCTTGATAAAGAGGTTGGGGCGCGCAGCGCGTTTGTGCAGGTCCCGGGCAGCGGCAAGGGTGCTGGCCGTGTCGTACGCCAGCAGCGGCGAAACCTCAAGCGAGACCCAGCCGTCCACGCCTTTGGTCTGGTCGTGGGTGGGCCGAAACAGATCGGCCGCGCGGGTCAAATCGTCCAGAGCCAGCTCGAAAAAGAGCGGCTCGCCTGATTTTCCTTGGGTGAGCTTCTCGCGGATCGCAGGATCGTAGGTCGCGCTCTTCTTGACGGCCTGATCAAAAATAGTGGGATTCGAGGTGAGACCGGTCACCGATAACGCGTCGATGTAGCCCTTAAGAGTACCGTTGTTGAGCAGGTCCCGGGTGATGTTGTCCAGCCATAAACTCTGGCCAAGATCGTGAAGCAGTTGTGTAGCTTTCATATTCATCTCCTGATAGCAAGCCGCTAGAAAGTATCAGCCCTTTGGATGCCGGTGCAACCCGGAAATCTGCAAAGCAGTTTCTGAGTTGCTGTAGTCTCTTTGAAAGGGCTCGGCTTTAGCCGTGCCGATCGGCGCTATAAAGACTCGGCCTTTAGGCCCTGAGGTACGTTCCCTCAGCGGCTAAAGCCGATCGCTCCGGGAGACCCTTTCGGCACGCCTGAAGGCGTGCCCTTTCAAAGCGGGCTACACCAACCATGAAACTGCTATAAGTCATGACATTTTTTGCAGCCGTGGATACAGTCTGGCACAAAACTCGAAAGCCCGCCGCAGGGTCGGCTACGCGATTAGAATTGATTTACATGAACGTAACAATCAAAGGTTATATCTTGCTATAAGCGCTGTCCGATCTCATTGACGGAGGAGTAAACCATGCCAGCCAGTCTCGATGAAGCCCGAACCGGAAACACCGTTGCCGACCTGACGCAGGCCATTCTCGACAATCTTTACTACATTGAGGGCCGGATACCAGCCTTGGCAACACCAACCAGCTGGTACATGGCGTTAGCTTACACCGTCCGGGACCGGTTGATGAACGACTGGATCACATCGTTTTCCACGATGCGGAAGGAAGACATTAAGATCGTCGGATATCTTTCCGCAGAATTCCTCATTGGTCCGCAGTTGGGGAATAACTTGCTGAACCTCGGCATCCGCGAACCGGTGAAGCAGGCGCTCTCGGAGCTGAACCTGGACCTGGATGTGCTGGCGCGACAGGAACCTGAGCCCGGGCTTGGCAATGGCGGTCTGGGCAGGCTTGCGGCATGCTACATGGATTCGCTGGCCACTCTGCGCATTCCGGCACTGGGCTACGGCATTCGTTACGAGTTCGGGCTGTTCCATCAGGAAATCCGCGACGGTTGGCAGTTGGAGAGGACCGACAAGTGGCTGAGCGCCGGTAATCCCTGGGAGATCTGCCGGCCCGAATTTTCTTACTACGTCGGCGAGGGAGGTCACACCGAGCGATATCAGGACGGGCAAAACCTGCGGGTACGCTGGGTGCCCGACCGCGTGGTAAAGGGCGTTGCCTACGACACGCTGGTCCCCGGATACGGGGGCAGGATGGTATGTTTCCTCCGGCTTTGGGCATCGGAGGCCGTCGAGGATTTCGACTTGCAGGCCTTCAATGTTGGCGATTACTACAAGGCGGTCGAGGAGAAAGTCTCTTCCGAGACCATCAGCAAAGTTCTTTACCCCAATGACGAGCCCGAAATGGGCAAGCGGCTTCGCCTGTCGCAGCAGTATTTCTTCACCTCTTGCTCGCTGCAGGACATGATCCGAATTCATGTCTACCGCGGGAAGAGTCTTGATACCTTTCACGAAAACTTTGCGGCGCAACTAAATGACACCCATCCCTCCATCGCAGTGGCCGAACTGATGCGGCTGTTCGTGGATGAACACCAAATGGATTGGGACAAGGCGTGGGAGGTTACCCAGAAGACCCTCGGCTACACGAACCACACGCTCCTGCCGGAGGCGCTGGAGAAGTGGTCCCTGCCGCTGTTCGCCAGCCTCCTGCCGCGCCACCTGGAGATCATCTACGAAATCAACCGGCGCTTCCTTGATGAAGTGCGTGCGCGGTTTCCTGGAGATAACGACAGAGTCACCCGCATGTCGATAATCGACGAGCACGGTGAAAAGTACGTTCGCATGGCGTATCTCGCGACCGTCGGCACCCATGCTGTAAACGGCGTAGCCGAGTTGCACTCCGAACTGCTGAAGAAGACCGTGCTGCACGACTTCTACGAGCTCTGGCCACAGAAGTTCCTCAACGTCACTAACGGTGTGACGCCACGGCGCTGGCTCGCTCTCAGCAATCCTGAGCTTAGTCAGCTCATTACCAGCAAAGTTGGCGAGGGGTGGATTACTGACGAACGACAACTGCGCAAGCTGGAACCGTTTGCGGACGACCCATCCTTCCGCAAGAAGTGGCGCGAGGTGAAACAAATCCGCAAGCAGGAGCTGGCAGCCTGGATCAAAAATTGCACCGGGATCGTCGTCGATCCGGCAACCCTGTTTGATGTGCAGGTGAAGCGCATTCACGAGTACAAGCGCCAGTTGCTTAACATTCTGTACGTCATCAGCCTCTACGATCAGATCAAGCGGAACCCGGCAATAGACATGTCGCCACGCACCTTGATCTTCGGCGGCAAGGCTGCTCCCGGCTATGTCATGGCGAAGCTGATCATCAAGCTGATCAACTCCGTCGCGGAGGTGATCGATCGTGATCCGGCAGTGCAGGGACGCCTGAAGGTGGTCTTCTATCCTAACTTCGACGTAACCGACGGGCAGATGATCTACCCTGCCGCCGACTTGTCGGAGCAAATTTCAACTGCAGGCAAGGAGGCTTCGGGCACCGGGAACATGAAGTTTTCCATGAACGGCGCGCTGACCATCGGCACCCTGGACGGGGCGAACGTCGAAATCCGCCAGGAGGTCGGAGCGGAAAACTTTTTCCTGTTCGGGATGACCGTGGAGCAGGTCTCTCAACTCTGGGCTGGCGGCTACAATCCGCGGCAGTACTATGAGATGAATCCGGTGCTGCACGAGACCATCGATCAGATCGCTTCCGGCATGTTCTCCAGCGGAAACCGCGATCTGTTCAGGCCAATCGTCGATTCGCTCCTGAACCATGATACTTATATGGTGCTGGCGGATTTTCAATCCTATCTGGAGTGCCAGTACAAGGTTGACAGAGCTTTCCGGGACCAAGAGCAATGGACGCGCATGTCCATCCTGAATGTCGCCCGCATGGGTAAATTCTCGTCCGACCGCTCGATTCGGGAGTATTGCACCGAGATCTGGCACGCTGTTCCGATAGAGACACAAGCGAGCGCGGCTGCTGTTTTGAGGTGAGAGATCTATTGAGGCGATAACATGCACGCGGAACTCACAATCGCAGAACTCGACCACCACTTCGCGATAAAGGGTGCTGCGCACGTCGTGACCGGTAACGGTGGATTGCCCGAGGTGCGCGTCACCACTCCCCAAGCAGCGGGGGAGATGTACCTGCATGGCGCCCAAGTCACTTCGTGGAAGCCCGCGGGAACCGAGGAGGTGATTTTTCTCAGCGCTCGCGCCCAGTGGAACGAAGGCATAGCCATCCGCGGAGGGATTCCAATCTGCTTTCCCTGGTTCCGCGCAAAGGCCGACGACACCCGCGCGCCGTCGCACGGATTTGTCCGCACGAAAGCCTGGCAGCTCGAGTCCATCACGCAGGAAGGCGACGAAGTTGCGGTCGCCATGTCAACGGCGAGTGACGACGACACTCGCAAGTGGTGGCCCTTCGATTTCCGCCTCCTCCATCGCGTCACATTCGGCGCCGAGTTGAAATTGGAGCTTACAGTTACAAACGACGGCGGCGATCCGTTTCGCTTCGAAGAGGCCCTTCACGCCTACCACAAGGTGGGACAGGTCGAGAATGTGCGCATAACAGGTTTGGATGGCGTTTCCTATCTGGACAACACAGAGTCGAACCGCGAGAAAACCCAGCACGGCGATATCGTGATATCCAGACAAACGGACAACGCTTACCTGGACACACAAAGCAGACTCGAGTTGCTGGATAGCGAGCTGCACCGCCGTATTTCTATTGCCAAGGAAAACTCACGCACTACGGTGGTTTGGAACCCTTGGCGACAGGGCGCGAAGTCTCTCTCCGACCTGGGCGATGACGAATGGCAGCAAATGGCCTGTGTCGAGGCCAGCAACATTCTTGGATTCGCGGTGGAGCTGGCGCCCGGAAATCGGCACACGCTGAGAGCGAACATCGCCGTGCAGAATCTCTGAGGGTTGAAGTGTCCGGGTGGAGCGGAGCTTTATAGCATATAGCAGTTTCATGGTTGGTGTAGCCCACTTTGAAAGGGCACGCCTTCAGGCGTGCCGAAAAGGTCGCCCGGAGCGATCGGCTTTAGCCGCTGAGGGAATGTACCTCAGGGCCTAAAGGCCAGGTCTTTATCGCGCCGATCGGCACGGCTAAAGCCGTGCCCTTTCAAAGAGATTACAGCAACTCAGAAACTGCTTTAGGTCCGCGTTTGGACTGCGCTTAACCAAAAGGAACGACGTTGACGCGGCGCTCAATCACCCCAATCCGCGCAAAAGCGGCGCGGCTTGGGGGCCCCGAATCGCGCCGCTCTACCCCAGCCTGTCGGATACAGCAATTCGGAAGTCGTTCTTACAGCGTGTTTTAAAAATCGCTTTGTATCAGGGCATGGCTTCAGCCATGCCGTAGAAGTCCGTGCAAATGTGGGCTTTAGCCGCTGTCTGGCAGCGGCTAAAGCCGTCATTCTGGAGCCGCAGTGACGGCACGACTGGAAGTCGTGCCCTGATACAAACCTGTCCTGCAATCATTCTTGAAACGCGCTCTAAGAAATCGCGGCGTAATGCGCGACGCCCTGTTTTTCTTCCAGCGACGCAAACTCAGTAGCTTCGACCGACGGTAGTTGCCGGCGGTTGGAAATCCAGGCTCGAAAGAGTTGGGCGGTGGTATCGCTGACGTCGGTGAATTTGATCCCAGCCATTCCGTTGGGCTGGCACCAGACAACGACGCCGTGCACCTCGATCCGTTGACCGCTGCCGGGGAGCGCGAAACTTACGGTGAGCTCTTCTGCTGCCGGCAGCGGCGGCAGGACGTTTTGAAGTCCCAGGCCACCAATGCTCAGATTCCTGGCTTCCGCAGTAAAGACCTGACCGGTGCTGCCGGTCATGCTGACTGGGACGTTCATTTCAGTTCGGTGAAACACGACTGGCCGGGTAATGGTTTTCGCAAAAGGTCCGCTGCGGCGTCCCAATGTGATCTGGTAGTGGTTCAGTTTGCGGCAGAAGGTGCGGCGAGGCATACCAAGATGTTCCGCAGCCAGGCTCTGATTGCCGTGGGTCATTTCGAGGGCGCGCACGATCATTTGCCGTTCTATTTCGTCGAGCGCCGCGGTGTTGGCGCATGGCGTCGGTTGCGGAGCTGTCTGGACTGACATGCAAGCTGCGATGTGCTCGGCCGTGACCTCCGAACCGGTGATCGAGAGACTCAGGTTCACGGTGAGATTGTGCAATTCGCGAACGTTGCCCCGCCACTCGCAGTGCGACAACAGCTCCAGCGCCTCCGCGGTGAACCGCGCTTCCGGACAGCAAAGCTTGAGAAAGTGCTCCGCGAGAGCGGCGACGTCCTGCGGCCGTTCGCGCAACGGAGGAACCTGGACGTGGACCTCGGTAATGCGGTGATAGAGATCGCGGCGGAAAGCCCCGGTTTGCACGGCCGCTTTCAAGTCCCGATTGGTGGCCGCCAAGACTCTGACATCCACCGTGACTTTCCGGTTGCCGCCCAGCCGGAAATAGGGGACTTTATCGAGGACGCGCAGAAGTTTCACCTGCACCTTGGGCTCGAGTTCGCCAATCTCGTCCAGAAACAGGGTTCCCCCATTGGCGATCTCGAACAATCCTGGTTTGGCAGCGTCGGCCCCGCTGAAGGCCCCTTTCTCGTACCCGAACAATTCGCTTTCCACCAGGTGTTCCGGCAAAGCTGCGCAGTTCACATCGACCCAGGCTTTGGCGTGGCGAGTGGAGTGTTGGTGAATCACTCGCGCGATAACTTCTTTACCCGATCCGGTTTCACCCGTGATTAGCACGGCCGCCTTGTGCGGCGCCACCTTCTTGGCGAACTCGATAACCTGCTGCATTTTGGGGTCGGCGACCACAATGTCATGCAGAACGTCTGTGCTTCCTGCCTCAGCAGTCATCATGTCAGTCGCTTTCGTCGAGCACCTTGCTGTGAGCAGCAGCTAGAGCAGTTCCAGGGTAGATGTGTTCCGGTAGGGCGGGCCTTCAGGCCCGCGTCCCGGCGCCTCCGAAGTTCAGGCTTTCAACCCGCTGCGCAGCAGCGGGCTGAAAGCCCCACCCGTAAGAGCGGCGTTGACGCGGCGCTCAATCACCCCAATCCGCAAAAGCGGCGCGGCTTCGGGGCCCCGAATCGCGCCGCTCTACCCGAGCTCCGAGGATGCAGCATTTCGGAAACCGCTTTAGCCGGTTTCTAATCTTTTTCGTGCACCAACACTCATAGCATCGGCCCGACGGAACGACTTCTTGAGGTAGTTTGCGCCAAACTGGCACAAATTCCGCCCGCTTTGCGCCAAGCTGGCTCACTCCGACCGCACTGGCCGGTCGCTAACGCGCAGCACCAAACGACTTAGCGCCACGCCAAGATGGCTGCCTCATTGCAGTAAGGCTGCACAGCGCTCGACCGAGCGCGGAGGTGAACGAATGAGGCGTTGGTTGATGTTAGCGTTTGCGGTTCTGATACCTGCGATAGTGGGGGCGAACGATGCGAAGCTCGCTCCAGAACTCAAGCAGGCGGCGGGCAACCAGACGGTTTCCGTGATCGTGCAGTACAAGGCCGTTCCGAGCGCCGTCCACAAAAGCAGGATTCGGATGATGGGCGGAACCGTTGGAAAAGACTTGACGCTGGTCAAGAGCGTCACTGCGCGCATGTCGTCAAGCGCTGTGGCCGCGCTTTCGGAAGACGACTCGGTGGCGTACATCTCTCCCGATCGTCCGATGCGCAGCCACATGAACAATGCGGCGCCTGCGGTACTGGCGAATTACGCGTGGGGCCTGGGATTTGACGGCAGCGGAATCGGCGTCGCCGTCATCGACAGCGGCATTCACGATGTGGATGATCTGCGCGACTCATCCGGCCAGTCTCGTATTACCTACAGCCTTGATCTGGTGGGTGGTGGAACCGACGATGGTTACGGACACGGAACCCACGTGGCCGGCATCATTGGCGGAAACGGCAAGGATTCGAGCTGTCCAACCTGCAACGCCACTATCCGCGGCATCGCGCCGAATGTGAGCCTGATCAACCTGCGTGCACTGGACAACAACGGTCAAGGCAGTGACAGCACCGTAATTGCCGCGATCCAGGCGGCCATCCAGTTGAAAGGCACCTACAACATCCGGGTCATCAACCTGTCGGTTGGCCGCCCAGTCTACGAAAGCTACACACAGGATCCAGTTTGCCAGGCGGTTGAGCAGGCATGGCAAGCCGGAATTGTGGTCGTGGTCTCGGCCGGCAACGACGGACGCGACAACTCGATGGGCACCAACGGTTACGGCACCATCGAAGCGCCCGGCAACGATCCTTATGTGATCACGGTCGGAGCGATGAACACGAAGGGAACTCCGGACCGCAGCGATGACGTGATGACCAGCTACAGCTCCAAAGGGCCGACTGTGGGCGACAGCATCGTGAAGCCTGACCTGGTTGCGCCCGGCAACCGGGTGGTGTCACTACAGGAGCCTGGCACGCTGCTGCAAACCTATCCCCAGAACCGGCCTTCGACCGGGTATTACATGAAGGGGATCATCCCCCGGCCGTCCTCGTCTTATTTCACTCTCAGTGGGACCAGCATGGCGACGGGCGTCGTGAGCGGGGCTGCGGCACTGATGCTGCAGCAGGACCCGACCCTCACGCCCGACCAGGTAAAGGCCCGCCTCATGAAGACCGCCTATAAGAACCTGCCGCCTTACACCACGGTGGTTGATACGACAACGGTCAACGGAGGAGGAACTTTCTACATCCAGTCCGACGGCTTCACCGTGGGAGCGGGTTATCTGGACGTGCAGGCGGCGCTGAGCAACACCGATCTTGCGCCCGGCGTAGCGAAGTCTCCCACCGCCTACTACGACGCCAGCAGCGGAAACGTTTTCTTCCTTGCGGACAGCACAACGCCTTGGGGACAGTCGGCCATGTGGGGCGCCTCAGCCGTGTGGGGCAACAACATCTTCCTGACCGGCGACTCGGCCATGTGGGGCAATTCTGCCATGTGGGGTAGTTCCGCGATGTGGGGCAACTCAGCCATGTGGGGTAACTCAGCCATGTGGGGTAACTCAGCCATGTGGGGTAACTCGGCCATGTGGGGTAACTCGGCTATGTGGGGTAACTCCGCCATGTGGGGTAATTCCGCCATGTGGGGCAACTTGGCCATTAGCGGTGAGAACTAGAGGGGATTGCAAGAACATGCCTGAACGAAAGGGAAACACCGTGCTTGAGGCAGAAGAGTTTACGGTAGCAAGACATAGACAACGCTGGAGTACCATGTGGGCACGAGAGATCATTCTAACGTTATGTGTAGTCCTGAGTGGGACTCTGGCGTATGCCGGGCCGCAGAAAATGTCGAAAGACCTGGCCGTCAAACCAGTCTCTGACCAGGTGGATGTGATCGTCCAGTTCACGCAGGCGCCGACGGCGAGGCACCATCAGAAAGTACTGAGCCGAGGCGGATCGCTTAAGCAAGAGTTGGGCGCAGTGAAGGGCGGAGCGTACCGGATGCCCGCCTCGGCCCTGGCCGATCTGGCGGCCGATCCGGAGGTCGCTTATATCACGCCGGATCGTCCGGTGAGGGTAACGGCGAATTTGTCGGCAACGCTGGACTATCACACTGGAACAATCAATGCCCCCTATGCCTGGGGTCTGGGCTACAACGGCAGCGGGGTCGGTGTGGCCGTGATTGACAGCGGAATTATCGACATCCCAGACCTGCGCGACCAAGACGGCAATCTTGTCGTTTACAGTCAGAACTTCGTGGGGGACGGCTCCGCGAACGCCAGCGATCAGTATGGCCACGGCAGCCACGTAGCCGGAATCATCGCTGGCACCGGCAGAAAGTCGAGCGGTTTCAAGTATTTTTACACGTTCCAAGGAATTGCCGACAACGTGAACCTCATTAACCTGCGGGTGCTCGATCAGAACGGACAGGGCACCGACAGCCAGGTGATTGCTGCCCTTCAGACAGCAATACAGCTAAAGGGCAAATACAACATCCGCGTCATCAACCTCTCGTTGGGGCGGCCGGTGTATGAGAGCTACACGCTCGATCCACTCTGCCAGGCGGTGGAGCAGGCCTGGAAGTCGGGCATCGTAGTCGTGGTGGCTGCCGGTAACGAAGGCCGCAACAACTCCGCCAATACCAACGGGTACGGGACCATCACTGCGCCGGGGAACGATCCTTACGTGATCACCGTGGGCGCAATGAATACCAAAGGCACGCCCAGCCGCGCCGATGACGTGATCGCCAGCTACAGCTCCAAAGGCCCCACGCTTTACGACCATGTAGTGAAGCCCGACTTGGTAGCACCCGGCAACCGGATCATCTCCCTCTACTCCCCAGGGCTGACCCTGAATCAGGAATACCCGGCCAACGAGATTCCCTACTCGCTGTACCAAACGAATGGCAACAGTACGGCTTCCAGCACCTACTACACCTTGAGCGGCACCAGCATGGCAGCACCGATGGTAAGCGGGGCCGTCGCCCTGATGCTGCAACAACAACCGACGCTAACGCCGGACCAGGTTAAAGCGCGGCTGATGAAGACTGCGCACAAGAATCTGATTCCCTACAGCACGGCCACCGATCCGACTACCGGCCAGACCTTCAACAGTCAGGCTGACATATTCACCGTTGGGGCCGGCTATCTGGATATCCAGGCCGCTTTGACCAACACTGACCTGGCTCCCGCTACCGCGGGCAGCGCCCTGTCGCCGTCAGTGACAACGGACAAGAGCGGAAACATCGTCCTGGTAAACGGCTCCTCGGTGATATGGGGTGGCTCCATCATGTGGGGTAACTCTGTGGTCTGGGGAACGTCAGTGCTCTGGGGCACCAACGTCCAGGGACAGTCTGTGCTTTGGGGCACCTCGGTCTGCTGGGGAACCAGCACGATGCAAGGCTATAGCGTGCTCTGGGGCACGAGCGTGGTCTGGGGTGTGTCAACCCCTTCCGGCGAGGCTGCCAGCATCACGATCAATGGGGAGAATTAAACGGTGCCAACGCTGTCGGCGGTGGATAACGTTCGTTGGTGCCATGCCGATGAGTTTATAGGGAGTGTCCCGCTTCGCCGGGATTGGGACCCTCCCGATAATCAAGCGCTTGCACCCTGGCAACTGGAAGAAACCTTGGGCGCGGAGTTCACCAAGAACTGAAGTAGAGGAAAGCGCGGCGAGATTACCTTGACTCTTCGAGCAAAAGCGTTTATCGCGGCGGTGATCTCCTGCGGGTTTGCGGTGCTTGCAGACGGGCTTCTGCACTCGTCCTGGCCTACTCCCGGCAGATTCATTTGCTACCTTCTGGTAGCTGGCTTGGCTTCGGGGTTCAAGGTCGCGCTGCCGGGCATCAACGGCACCATGTCGGTAAACCTGGTGGTCATTCTGATTTCCGTGGTGGAACTATCTCCCTCGGAAACACTGTTAGTGGGCTGTGTGGCGGCCCTGGTCCAAACCTGGTGGCATAAGAAACAGATCAATCCGGTCCACTTCGCTTTTAACACCGCACAAATCGCAATTGCCATCGAGCTGTGCTATCTGGTCTTTGACCGCTCCACGGCGTGGCTCGGCGAGCAGGTACCGTTGCGCCTAATGGTAACCGCCATCGTGTATTTCTTGGGGAACACGCTTCCAGTTGCCGCAATCGTTGGCCTCACCGAACACCGCTTGTTCCACAAAACCTGGGCGGAATGTTATTTCTGGTCTTTTCCCAACTACCTGGTCGGAGCTGCCGTCGCCTGGATCATAACCCTATCCAACTCCCGGCTGGGATGGCAGGCCTCGGTGCTGATGATTCCGGTCGTTTACCTCATGTACCGCTCGTATCGTCTTTACATGGGAAAATTGGAAGACGAAAAGAGCCACGTGGAGCAGATGGCAGCCTTGCACCTGCGGACCATCGAGGCCTTGGCCCTCGCCATTGATGCCAAAGACCACACGACGCATCAGCACTTGCAGAGAGTGCGCGTGTTTGCCGTGGAGATTGGTAAGGAGATGGAACTCAGCCCGCCGGAATTGGAGGCGCTGCGGGCGGCGGCCCTGTTGCACGACATCGGCAAGCTGGCTGTTCCTGAGCACATCATCAACAAACCTGGCCGTCTCACCGCGGAAGAGTTCGAGAAGATGAAGATCCACCCCATCGTTGGGGGAGAGATTCTGGAGCGCGTCAACTTCCCTTACCCGGTGGTTCCTATCGTGAGAGCGCATCACGAGAAGTGGGACGGCAGCGGGTATCCGGATGGACTCAAGGGAGAGCAAATACCCAAGGGCGCGCGAATCCTGGCCGCAGTGGATTGTCTGGACGCGCTCTCGTCGGACCGGCAGTATAGAAAAGCTATGCCCATGGATGCGGCCATGGAGCAGATCGTCTCTGAAGCGGGTAAGCAGTTCGATCCCCAGGTGGTAGAGATTCTGCGGCGCGCCTACCTCGACCTCGAACGTCTGGCGAAATCCGAATCCGCGAGCGCCGATGCGTTTAGGCTCCTGAATCAAATTAAGGTCCCTACCAACGGCGCCGCTCCTGCCGCGGGATTCGAGAAAGGCCACAGCAGAGAGTCGAGCGAGGTCGGTTTTCTCGCGTCCATCGTATCTGCCCGTTACGAAGCGCAAGCCTTGCTGGAATTCAGCATTGATCTGGGCCGCTCGTTGAGCCTGGACGAAACCCTTTCCGTGGTGGCGGCGCGATTGCGAAAACTTGTTCCTTACGATGCCATTGCCATTTACCTGTCGCGGGAGGGAACGCTAATACCGGAGTTCGTCACCGGCGATGACTACCGCCTGTTTTCCTCGCTGGCGATTCCGATGGGAGCGGGGCTTTCCGGCTGGGTGGCCGTAAACCGGAAGCCGATCGTGAATGGGAACCCCTCGGTCGAATTCGGCTACCTCAATGATCGCCAAAAGACCAGTTCGATGCTGTCGGCGCTGGCGGTTCCGCTACTGGCCGGCGATGACCAAGTCCTAGGCGTACTGGCCTTGTACAAACAGGATCCCGATGCTTTCTCCAACGATCATCTGCGCATCCTGCTGGCCGTCATCGAAAAAATCGGCGCTTCCATTGAAAATGCCGGCAAATATCAGGCGGTATCCGACTCGGCCACTACCGACTTCCTCACGGGATTGCCCAACGCTCGCTCCTTGTTCCTCCAGCTCGATGCTGAAATCGCCAGATGCAAACGGGAGAGGACCGGCATGGGACTGATCGTCTGCGATCTCGATGGCTTCAAGCACGTCAATGATGAATTTGGGCATTTGGCCGGCAACCAGGTTCTAGAAGCATTTGCCATCAAACTCAGGATGGCCTGCCGCGAATATGACTACGTGTCGCGCATGGGCGGGGATGAGTTCGTAGTAATCGCGCCCGGTTTGAAGCAAGAAAGCGTGAACGAAACTTGCGCGCGAATTCGCGCTGTCGCTGCCTCCGCATGCAAGCTGGTCTGCGGTGATGCCGCGATGTCGGCCAGCGTCGGGGTCGCATTCTATCCGGACGATACCGATGACAGCGCGGAATTGCTGGTGGAAGCCGACAAACGAATGTATGCGATGAAGAAAGAACGCCATCGCGCAGGATCCTTTCTCACCATGCCGGTGCAGACCCTGATGATGCAGTGACCCAAGGACCCAGAACTGTATGCGAAGCTCGATACTGCGCCGATTGCTACTGGTTGTCATCACCATCGTTGCCGGTGGGCTGGTTTCGGCGACCCTGGTTCGCTGTGCCCCAGGTTTCGGCGCCGATGAACGGCAACTCGACAGCCGCCTGAGCAGCGATACTATCCAGGCCATCCAGAATGCGCATGCCGATGAGAGCAACATCGTCCGCTTCTTTTTCGCCAGCGTCTGCAAGACGTTGCGCGGAGACTTTGGGGTGTCCCGTTCGCTGAATCGTCCGGTGCGGCAACTTCTCCAGGAGCGGGCCGCAGTCACCGCTGCGCTTGCCGGCAAGGGTCTCGCCCTTGCATGGTTGACCGCGGCGCTGATGGTGTTCGCAACCTGGTTCGTGCGTAGCGCCGCGCTGGGACTTTCCGTCACGCTCCTGAGCGGGACACTGCTCTGCCTGCCGGCCGGCGTGCTGGCGCTTCTGGCCATCCTGTTGAACCAGCCTGCCTATGCGGTCATTGCGCTCATCGTGTATCCCAAAGTACACCGCTATCTCAGCAACATGGTGGAAGCCGTGCGTGGCATGCCCCACATCCTCACCGCGCGAGCGAAAGGGGCGTCCGAATCGCGAATGTTCCTGTGGCACGTCGTCCCCGTGATCAAGCGGGAAGTGCTGGCTCTGGCCGGAGTCTCCATCGGTATTGCGATCAGTGCCGCCATCCCGGTGGAAGCGTTGTGCGGAATTCCTGGCATCGGACAACTGACGTGGCAAGCCGCCCTGGCACGCGATCTTCCGCTGTTGAACAATGTTGCCATGCTGGTGATCGGCTGCGTGGTGCTGGCCAATTCAGGCGCCGACCTGCTGGGTGAAGAACCGAGGCGGGGCGCATGAAACGATTGCGGGTGGCGGCGGCAACTTTGGCTTGCGTTCTGGTGTTCCTTAGCGTTGCTGGCAGCTTGGCGCCTCGATTCGACTACTCCCGGCAGGACCGCGAACACATAGGCTCGGCTCCTTCCCCGGGACACTGGCTGGGCACCGACGATCTCGGTCGTGATCGTTTTGCCAGGTTGCTTCATGGCACCCGGGTCTCCCTCCTGCTGGCACCGGCGGCCGCTGTGGTCTCCATGCTGCTGGCCTTCGCAATCGGAGCTGTTCCGGGTTTCGCGGGGGGCTTTGCGGAGCGGGCGGCCAAGACCGCAATTGACCTGGTGCTCTCCATTCCCTGGCTTTTCTTGTTGCTGATCGTGCGCGCCATGCTGCCGCTAAATACCTCGCCTGGCACCTCCGTGACCATCACCTTTCTTGTGCTGGGATTGCTGGGATGGGCGGCGCCGGCGCGAATCCTGCTGGCGCGCGCACGATCCATGCGGCAGGCAGAATTCATCATTCTGGCCCGGTCCACCGGCATCGCACCCTATAGGCTGCTGTGCAGGCATGTCATGCCGAACCTGCGGCCGGTCCTGCTGGCGCATTTCTGGATCTCGGTTCCCATCTTCATCTTGTCGGAAGCGAACCTCAGCATTCTCGGCCTCGGCGTAGCAGAGCCTTTGCCATCGCTAGGTAGTTTGCTTCGTGAACTCGAAACTGTGCTGTCTCTTCGTACCGACATTTGGCGTTTCGCACCGCTGGTGATGCTGGTCATGATCGTCAGCAGTCTCCAGATTGCGGTTTCCAAACAGGAGGTTCCCTCATGAATCGTCGCTCTTTCTCGCTGGTGGTTTGCCTGGTTCTCATTGCATTTCTTAATACCGCTGTTTGTCTCGACGAACTCAGGTTTTATTTGCGCTCCGAGCCGAAATCCTTCAATCCGCTCACCGTGGCGGACGATTCCTCGGAAACGGTTCGCTATCTCACGGGCGGAGTCCTGCTCCGTTTGAATCGTGAGACCCAGAAGCTCCAGCCCGAACTCGCCAGCTCCTGGACAGTCTCGAAGGACGGCAGGACGATCACATTTGTCCTGCGTCCGTCCATCTTTTTCTCCGACGGCACACCTTTCACGGCCCAGGACGTGAAATACACGATGGACCAGTTGATGAATCCTGAATTGCATTCACCGACGGGCGATTCGTTCCGAACCAGCAACGGCAAAGTCGAGTGCACGGTGCTTGGACCCGACAAAATTGCCATCCATTTTCCGGCGCCGGTTGCCGGACTGGAAGGGTTGTTCGACCAGGTCGCGATCCTCTCCTCGCAGTCGCCCAAAAAAGAGATGGCAGTTCTTGGTCCTTACTATGTCTCAGACTACAAGCCGGGATCGTTTGTCTATTTGCGTAAAAATCCGAACTACTGGAAGCGCGACTCGTGGGGGCGACAACTGCCTTACATCAGCGCTGTAAAGCTGGAGGTCCAATCGAACCGCGACATCGAGTTGATGAAGTTCAGCCGGGGCGAAATCCAACTCATCAACGACCTGGATGCCGATTATTTCGACCGGCTTTCGACTTTGTCGCCTGCTATGGTGCACGATGCCGGCGCGTCACTCGATTTCGAGCAGATGTGGCTCAATCAGGTCCAGACCGCCCCCATCCCGGCTTACAAGCGCCAGTGGTTTTCCTCTCGTAACTTCCGGCGTGCGATCTCCTCAGCCATCAACCGGGATGACCTGTGTAAGGTCGTATACAACGGTCATGCACGGCCAGCGGTCGGACCAGTCTCGCCGGCCAACAAATTCTGGTTTAACTCGCACCTGCAAGCGATACCGTTCGACCAGAAAGCAGCCCTGCGTCTTCTTCAGCAGGATGGCTTCCAGTTGGCAGCGGGCAAACTTCGCGATCGCGACGGCCACGTCGTCGAGTTTTCCATCGTCACCAACGCCGGCAACCGCGCGCGGGAACGGACAGCAACGATGGTCCAGCAGGACTTGCGCTCCATCGGCATTGCCGTAAACGTCGTAACCCTCGACTTTCCGTCGCTGATCCAGCGGATTACCCAGGACTTCAATTATGAAGCCGTGCTGCTGGGCCTGGTCAACGTCGAACTCGATCCCAACGAGCAGATGAACGTCTGGCTGAGTTCCTCCGAGACTCACCCATGGAACCCGAAACAGAAGGTGCCGGCGACGCCGTGGGAAGCGGAGATCGATCGCCTGATGCGCGCGCAGGCGTCGTCGATGGACGAGCAGGCACGAAAGAAGTACTTCGATAAGGTGCAGGAAATTGTGGCGGACCAGGCTCCCCTAATTTATCTGGTAAACAAGAATGCGCTGACTGGTATTTCCCCGTCGGTCGAAGGCGCAAAATCTGTGGTGCTCAGGCCGCAGACATATTGGAACATCGAATACCTGAAGCTCGCCGTAGAGAGGGCCAGCAATGGCAAGTGAGCAGCCGCTTCTGGCGGTCGATCTCAGCGTGGATTTTCCCAACAAGCCTCGCGCCCTCAGGCGTGTGTCCTTCGAGATCCGTCGCGGCGAAGTCCTGGGTCTGGTCGGCGAAAGCGGCTCGGGAAAAAGCACAATCGCGTTAGCGATCCTGAAGCTCCTGGCTTGCAAAGGCGGCAAGGCCACCGGCCGGCTAATGTTTCGCGGCTTCGATCTCCTGGCTGCCTCCGAGCGTGAAATGCGGCACATTCGCGGCCGGGAGATCGCGCTGGTCCTGCAGAGCCCTCTCGCCAGTTTGAACCCCGCGCTGCGGATCGGGACGCAATTGGCCGAATCCTGGCACGCACACGAGAATGGAACAAAGGCCGCTTCTGTTGCCGCGATTGAGCGCGTTCTGGGGAGGGTCGGCTTGCAGCAGGACCGGGAGTTTCGTGACCGCTACCCATCCCAGATCAGCGTGGGACAGGCGCAGCGGGTGCTGATTGCCATGGCGATTATGCACTCGCCGCCTCTGCTGATTGCGGACGAGCCAACCAGCGCTCTCGATGTCATCACCCAAGCGGAAACCATAAGACTCTTCGCAGAGCTCAACCGCACCATGGGAAGTGCGCTCCTGTACATTTCCCATGACCTGGTATCCGTTGCCTCGGTGTGTCATCGCATTGCGATCCTCCACGACGGAGAAATCGTCGAGTGTGGTAAGCGTGATGATGTGTTGGCGCGGCCCGCTCATCCTTATACCCAGCAGTTGCTGGCGTGCGTGCCGTGGCTAGTTAATCCGATTAAACCAGCCGCGAAGGCAGTTACCCCGATAGCCAAGTTGCCAAGCGCGGCGCTTCCCGCGTCAGTGGTCAGCCGACGCCCTTCCTTGAGCACTTTGCACTGATGTCTCTGAACGCTACGCCGCGAGGTCGGGCACATCGGCGGTGTCGAGGGCCCCGTCGCCTCACTCATATACCTGCAGCTCCTTGCCGCGCGTTTCAGGCAACGCTGTAACCGCGACAATCATGACAAGGTAAGCGCTCACGGCAAAAATTGCGATGGCATGGCCCAAAGCCATGGTTTTGCTGAGATAGCCTACGAGCGTAGGAAATAGCGCCCCGATGGCGCGGCCGACGTTATAGGAGAATCCCTGGCCCGACCCGCGCACGCGGCTGGGGAACAATTCGGTAAAGAAAGCGCCGATAGGACTGAACGCACCGGAAGCGAAGAAGCCCAGCGGGAAGCCTAGCAGCAACATGACGGAGTTGCTGATAGGCAGATAGGTGTAAGCCCACACTGTAACAAACGAGCAAACGGCATAAATGATCAGTGTTCGCTTGCGACCGAGCATGTCGGCCAGGTAAGCGCTGATCATGTAACCGACGAACGAGCCAACAATCACCACGAAAAGATACCCGCCGGTGTTCAGTACCGACAACTTGCGCACGGTTTTCAGGAAGGTGGGCAACCAGGTGGTAATGGCGTAGTAGCCGCCCTGTACACCGATCGCCAGCAGCGAGGTTAGTATCGTGACCTTCAGCACCGCCGGGCTGAAGAT
>Ga0209040_10000259_pt1 | contig 38550 bp, 32 predicted proteins | sample BogFormECP12_OM3_FD_188240 | JGI IMG/M metagenome (GOLD analysis project Ga0209040, IMG submission 188240) | Bog forest soil microbial communities from Calvert Island, British Columbia, Canada - ECP12_OM3 (SPAdes) (version 2) | ecosystem: Environmental > Aquatic > Freshwater > Wetlands > Bog ... | reverse complement strand
CGTGGTGCCGACCTTCATGGAGGTGCTCGACACCACGATCGCGGTCGTGGCGCTGCGCTATATCGCGGGCGGGCTGTCGGCCACGGTCGATGACGGCGAATGGGTCATCACCAGCTACCTTGCCGCCAACGCGATCATCCTGCCCATCACCGGCTGGCTGATCGCGCATCTTGGGCGCCGCAATTATTTCCTGCTTTCTATCGCCGTTTTCACCCTCGCCTCGGGGCTGTGCGGAATTGCCACGAGTCTCGGCCAACTGATCTTGTTCCGCGTGCTCCAGGGTCTGGCGGGCGGTGGTCTTCAGCCATCGAGCCAGGGCGTGCTGCTGGATGCCTTCCCGGTCGAGCGGCAAGGCACGGCCATGACGCTGTTCGGCCTGGCCGCGCTGATCGCGCCCGTCGTCGGACCCACGCTCGGCGGTTGGATAACCGACAGCTACTCCTGGCGGTGGGTGTTCTGGATCAACGTCCCCGTCGGCCTCCTGGCCCTGAGTGCGTGTGCTCTCACACTCCGGGATCCCGATTACCTCACGGCACAGCGCATGGAGTTGCGCAAGCGACCGTTCAGCTTTGACGGCGTCGGCCTGTCGCTCCTGGTCATCGTCATTGTCTGTTGGGAGGTGACGCTCAGCAAGGGCCAGGAATGGGACTGGCTGAGCGACCCGTTCTGGCGTGTGCAGACGCTGGTGATCTTGTTCACCGTGGGACTGGCCGGACTGATCTTCTGGGAACTGCGCCATCCGAGCCCGGTGGTCAATTTCCGGCCGTTGCGAGAGCGGAATTTCGCCGCCTGCTGCATCATCATCTTTGGCGCCTTCGCGGTGCTGTATGCTGCCAGCACCTCGTTGCCAGCCTTGCTCCAGTCGCTGTTCGGCTACGATGCACTGAGCGCCGGACTGGTCATGTCGCCGGCTGGCTTTTTTGCCGTCGTCACCATGCCGTTCGTGGGGCGTGCGCTCGGTCGTGGAACAGATGCGCGGTGGGTGATTGCCGCGGGTCTCCTGACCATGGCCGCGGGGAATTACTGGATGTCGCAGATGAACCTGGACATCAGTCCGGGGCAGGCTGTTTGGCCGCGGGTGGTGCTGATCATCGGGCTTGCGATGTGCTTTGCCCCAGCAAACGTGGCGGCTTATCTCTATACGCCGGTCGCGCTGCGCGGGGCTGCGGTTGGCCTGTTGAGCCTGCTGCGCAACGAGGGTGGCAGCGTCGGGACCTCGATGGCGCAGACGATACAGGAGCGGCGTGACCAGTTCCACAGCCTCCGTCTTGGTGAATTTCTCGATCCCTTCAACCCGGCGACGCGTTCCTTCCTCGATCAGGCCTCCGGGCCGTTCCTGCAGCAGACTGGCGATCCGGTTGCAGCGAAGCAACTGGCCTTGCAGACGCTGGCAAACCTGCGCCAGCAACAGGCATCTTCGCTCGCCTACTTCGATGTGTTCTGGGTGCTGGCCGTCGTCATGGTTGCGCTTGTGTTCGTTGTGCTGCTGATGAAACGCTCCGTCGCAGAGAAGGGCGCTCGGATCGGATCAGAGTAAGGTGAGCACACGCCCCTCGCGTCGTCGGTCAATCCGGCTCGCATGTATCGGCGCGCCCGAGAAGATCATGCGGCCTTTCGAGATAGGCGGCGGTCAGTTCCTTCGCAGGTCGATGCCCTCGGCGCGGATCGCCTACAGCACGACTGTTCCGGACCCAATCGAGGCGCGATCATCGGTGACTCGGGACCCCATCGCGCTATAAGCGCCCGATGGCCCCCGGATCCCGCGCCAACCCGTTGCTGATCGGCCACGCGGCCGCCGAAGCTACACTCCTCGAAGCCATGCGCTCGGGCCGCCTGCACCATGCGTGGCTGATCACCGGCCCGGAGGGCGTCGGCAAGGCCACGCTCGCCTACCGCTTCGCCCGCCGCCTGCTCGCCGGCATGCCCACCGACGACAGCCTCGCGCTGGACCCGCAGCACCCGGTATTCCGCCGCGTCGCGGCCGGTGCGCACGCCGACCTGCTCACGGTGGAGCGCGCCTATGACGAGAAGCGCCGCCGCACGCGTACGCAGATCGCGGTGGAGGACGTGCGGAAGATCAGTGCATTCATGAGCCTCACGCCGGCCGAGGGCGGCTGGCGAATTGCCATCGTCGATGGGGCGGAGGAGCTGAACCAGGCGTCCGCCAACGCGCTGCTGAAGATCCTGGAAGAGCCGCCCCGGCGCGCCATCCTGCTGCTGGTGTGCGGCGCACCCGGCCGGCTGCTGCCGACCATTCGCAGCCGCTGCCGACGGCTCCGCCTCGATCCGTTGGGGCCGGAGGCGATGGAACGATTGCTGGCGGCCTATCTGCCGAACCTCGCCGCCAATGAGCGGGGCCGGCTGGTGACCGTGGCGGAAGGCTCGCCTGGACGCGCGCTGCTGCTGGCAGAGGAAGAAGGGCTGGCGATCGCCCGTCTGGTCGATGAGGTGCTGGCCGCATTGCCCGGACTGAAGCCCGCGCGCGCCTACACGGTGGCGGATACGCTGGTGCGCGGTGAGACGGCGTTCACCAACTTCATGGACCTGCTGCGCACAGGCATCGCGGCGGCGGTGCGGGACGTGGTGCGGGGGCAGGCGGACGAGGAGCAGACACGGCTGGTGGCGCTGCGACCCCTTGATGCCTGGGGCGACGTGTGGCACGCGCTGACGCGGCTGCAGGACGAGACCGAGCGGTTCAACCTGGACAAACGTCACGCCGTCGTGGCCGGTCTCGGACTGCTCAGCGGAACCATGTCATGAGCAAGCGCTACTACGTCACGACGCCGATCTTCTATGTGAACGGGCCGCCGCATCTCGGCCACGCCTATATCTCGATCGCGGCCGACGTGATGGCGCGGTGGAAGCGGCTCGACGGGTTCGACGTGTTCTTCCTCACCGGCACCGACGAACACGGCCAGAAGGTGGAGCAGGCGGCGCGCGCGGCGGGGATGGACCCGCAATCCTTTACCGACAAAATCTCGGCCGACTTTCGTGACATGGCGGAGAAGATGGGCGTGTCGTTCAACCAGTGGTTCCGCACCACCGAGGAGCGGCACAAGGTGTCCTGCGCCGAGCTGTGGCGGCGGATCGCGGCGAACGGCGACATTTATCTCGGCTATTACGAAGGCTGGTATGCAGTTCGCGATGAAGCATTCTACGATGAGGAGGAGCTTACCACCCGACCTGACGGCGCCAAGGTCGCGCCGAGCGGCGCGCCGGTGGAGTGGGTGAGGGAGCCTTCGTACTTCTTTCGCCTTTCAGCATTCCAGGACAAACTGCTGGAACTGTACGAAGATGACCCAGACTTCATTCTGCCGGCGGGCCGGCGCAACGAGGTGGCGAGCTTCGTGCGTGGTGGCCTCCGCGATCTGTCGATCAGCCGCACCACGTTCCGCTGGGGCATCCCGGTGCCGGGGGCGCCCGACCACGTGATGTATGTCTGGCTGGATGCGCTGAACAACTACGCCACCGCGTGCGGCTTTCCCGACGCGGCGGCCCCGTACTGGAAGTACTGGCCGGCCGATGTTCATATGGTCGGGAAGGACATCATCCGGTTCCACGCGGTGTACTGGCCGGCGTTCCTGATGTCGGCCGGCCTGCCGCTGCCTCGGCGCATCTCGTCGAGCGGCTGGTGGGTAGCCGAAGGCGAGAAGATGAGCAAATCACTCGGCAACGTGATCGAGGCGCGGCAACTTGCCGCCACCTACGGGCTGGATCAGGTGCGCTACTTCCTGTTGCGCGAGAAGCCGTTCGGCGCGGACGGTAGCATCAGCCACCAGGCGCTGGTCACGCGGACCAACGTCGAGCTGGCGAACGACCTCGGCAACCTGGCGCAGCGCACACTGTCGCTGATCGCACGCAACTGCGCGGGCCGATTGCCGGGGAGGGGGCCACTCAGCGAGGCCGACGCGGAACTGTTGACGGCGGCGGAGGCTCTGCCCGGGGCACTGCGCGAGCGGCTGGATCGTCAGGTGTTCCACGAGGCGCTGGAGGAGGTCTGGAAGGTGGTCCGTGCCGCCAACGTCTATATCGATCACCAAGCGCCTTGGGCATTGCGCCGCACCGATCCGGCGCGAATGGCGGCGGTGCTGAGGGTGCTGGTGGACGTGCTGCGGATCGTCGCCACGGTGCTGCAGCCGTTCATGCCGGAGAGCATGGGACGCATGCTGGATCAGCTCGGCGTACCGGGGGGCGCACGGCAACTCGCGGATCTCGATATCCCGCTGATTGACAATTGTGCACTGCCCGCGCCGCAGGGCGTGTTTCCACGCTATGTGGAGCCGGCCGCATAGGACCGAACGTCGCCATGCTGATCGATTCCCACTGCCACTTGGACTACTACACCGAAGCCGAACGTCCCGACGTTCTGGCCCGGGCGACCGCAGCCGGGGTGGGCGGGATGGTCACTATTGGCACCACGCTGGCGCAGTCGCAGCGCCTGCCGGCGATCGCGGAGACACAGCCGAACCTGTGGTGCACCGTCGGTGTTCATCCGCATCATGCAGCCGAGGCACCGGTTCCAACCCCCGGGGATATTGCCGCCATGGCCAGCCATCGGAAGGTGATCGGCATCGGCGAGTCCGGACTCGACTACTTCTACGATCGCTCCCCGCGCGACGTGCAGCAGGCCGGGTTCCGCGCCCACATCCGCGCTGCGCGTCTCTCTGGACTGCCACTCGCCATCCACGCCCGTGATGCCGACCATGACATCGCAACTATTCTTCGTGATGAACATGATACCGGGGGAGACTTCAGCTTTCTGCTGCACTGTTTCAGCTCATCGCGAGCATTGGCCGAGGCAGCCATCGCTATGGGCGGGTATGTCAGCTTCTCGGGCATCCTGACCTTCCCGAAATCCCATGAATTGCGGAAGATCTCCCACGATCTTCCAGCAGATCGTCTGCTGGTGGAGACCGATGCGCCTTACCTCGCGCCGGTGCCGTTCCGCGGCAAGCGCAACGAGCCCGCCTATGTCGCCCACACCGCCCGTGTACTGGCAGAGGTCCGTGGCCTTGAGCCGGAGGCGCTGGCCGAGCTCACGACGGAGAACTTCCACCGCCTGTTCCGCAAAGCGGCCTGAGCACGGTGCGGGTGATCCTACTCGGCACGGGCAGTTCCGCCGGCGTGCCGCTGATCGGCGGGGAGGACGGCAGCGGTAACTGGGGTGCCTGTGATCCGTCCGAGCCGCGCAACCGCCGGACCCGGACCAGCATCGTCATTGAGAGCGACAGCGGGATGCGCCTGCTGGTGGATACCACTCCGGACCTGCGCGAACAGTTACTGACGTGCCGGATACCGCGGGTGGATACCATCATCTATACCCACGCGCACGCCGACCATATCACCGGCATCGACGATGTGAGAATCCTGAACCGGATTGCCGGCCGGCCGCTGGATGCATTCGCCACCAAGGCCACGCTGGCGGAGCTCACCCGGCGCTTCAGCTACGCGTTTGGTCCCTGGCAGCCGCCAGGGTTCTTCCGGCCAGTGCTGGTGGCACGAGAAGTGGCCGCCGGCGAGACCATCGCGACTGCGGACATGCGGGTGCAACTGTTCGAGCAGGATCACGGCTTTATGCCTTCGCTTGGCCTTCGCATCGGTGGCTTCGGGTATTCGACCGATGTCGTCAGCCTCGACGATGCCGCGTTTGCCGCGTTGAAGGGCGTGGATACCTGGGTGGTCGGCTGCTTCCTGCGCCGCGGGCCGCACAAGACGCATGCGGACCTGTCCCAGGTGCTGGCGTGGGCACGCCGTGTCGGCGCGCGCCGGACTGTGCTAACCCATATGAGTACCGACATGGACTGGAGCTGGCTGCAGGCGAACCTGCCGGCCGAGGTCGAGCCTGGGTATGACGGGATGGCGCTTGATTTAACATAATATATCTTATGCGGTATTCGGATGTAGATCACCGATAGAAATGCCACCCACGTCCCCGACAGAAATGTCAATGGGACAAGCCATCGTCGCGACGTTCGGGATGAACGCGGCGCGCGCCTCCGCGCCGGTTTTTGATTTCCGGCCCGAAGGCCAGCGTGCCGTGCTTGTCCGAGGCTTCCGCCTATCGTCTGCGTGCATCAGGCGTCGCGCCCGCCGCGACCGCATCACCGATCCGGCTCGCCAGCATCGCCACGGCCTCACGCAGCGCCGCCACGCGCTTGGCCGGATCGGCGGCGTCGCCGGACGGCACCTCGATCCGCTCGCGCCGGCTCGCAGCAAGGCGGTCGCTCGACCCCGCGAGCAGTGTCCAACGCGCATCCAGCACCGCGTCGCCGCCCTCATCCACGTCGAAACGGATCACATCGAGTGCGACACGCCATCCGGGCGTTGCATAACGCGCAACAGGCGTCGCCATCACCCGGTCGGCGCCGAACCGCTGTGCAAGGTCGTCCACGATGGCGCGCTGAATTAGGTCGGCGGGCGGATCGCTCCAGACCTCGAACTCGTGGATCGAGACGCGGCTGCCGGCGCCGCGCGTGACCATCTGCGTGCGGTCGAAATAGCCGGCGACGGAGGGCTTATCCACCCAGATCAGCGGCGCGCCGCGCAACGGCGCGTTAGCTGCCGGCGCATTCGGAACCGGTGGCGAGAGATCGAACACCCGGGTCGGCGTCGATCCGCAAGCCGCGAGCAGCAGCAGCGCCGTTGTGGCCGCGAGCCGGTGCCCCCTCATCGCCGGTCGTCCGTCTTGCCCGTGATCAGCGCATTGGGATTGCGTTCGAGATATTCCGCCGTCAGCCGCATCGAACGCGCTGCCCCATCCAACTGCTGCACCAGGCCGCGGATATCGGCCAGCAGGGGCGAGCGGTCGCCCACCTGTCGGTCGATCGTGGCGAGCGTCTGCCCGCTATGGTCGATCAGCCGGTTCGTCGACTTCACCGTCTCGTTCAGATTGGCGATCAGCGTATCGGAGCGCGCGCCGAGGCGATCGACCACGTTGCGCAGGTCCGCCGAGGCGCCGTGCAGTTCCTCCAGCGCGCCGCGCAGCTCCGGCCCGGTGACGAACTGCTTCAGCGCGGCCATCGAGTCCTGCAACTCGGCGAACACCTGATCGATCGGTGCGTTGGCGAGCTTGTCGATCAGCGGCTGAAGCTGCTGCGCGATCATCTCCCGCCGCGTCGGCCCGGCCGGCAGTTCCGGCACTGTCCCGCTCCGGTCCAGCGTCGCCGGCGCGGCGCCGGACTGGATGTCGAGCGTGACGATCGCGTCGCCGCCCAGCAGTTGCGTGTCCGAAACTTGCGCGCGTAGACCGCGCTGCACCAGCGCATCGGCTGCGTCGTAGACCTCGGCGGCGGTGCGCAGATGCGAGCCAGCGGCTGGAAACAGGTTCGGCTGAAGCACAATCCCGACGGCCGCGACGAAGCTGTTGCTGTCGGGCGCGTAGTCCACGCCGACGTTCGTCACCTCGCCGATGCGGATGCCCCGCACCTCCACCGGCGCGCCCGACACCAGCCCATGCACGGTGCCGCGGAAGCGTATCAGGAAGGGCACGCCGTCGACGATCGGCGCAACCGCTGCGTTCGCTGCCGACGCGAAGCCCGCACACAGGATCATCAAGACAGCGACTGCGCGCATGCGGGGTGCTAATGATCGCTCTGGTGCCATCTGCCCCCCTGTGCGGCGTCTCGTCACCCCGCTGCCAGCCTGACGCCAAACAGTTATAGCCGCGCGCGGCCCGCCTCCGCATCGCCCTCCGCCTCCCAGCATCGCGCCGTGCTCGCAGCCGTCAAGGACGCAGCGCGGAGCTTCGCGGTGGTCGCAGTGCGGCCATCCCTGACCGCCGCTGCGCGCGGCGCTGTCCGGTTGGTGGCCGGGACGAAGAAACGGCGCTGTTTCGGCGATCCAAAAAAACGCCCTTGGTTTGGAGGAGGCGCGTGATTCGCATCCCGCCCGGGGTAACATTTCTACCAGGGAGAACTGGTGACTTTTCTAACGGGCGTCTACAACGGATACAGCTTGCGCGAACGCCGACCCTCGGCCTATGGCGCCGGCATGACCTCCGCACCTCAGCCCTCCTCTGCCGAAGCCGAACTCCGCCGCTTGCTCGACATCATGGCGGTCCTGCGCGATCCTAACCACGGCTGCCGGTGGGACAAGGAGCAGAGCTTCGCGACCATCGCGCCGTACACGATCGAGGAAGCCTACGAAGTCGCCGACGCGATCGCACGGGCTGACCTTGCCACTCTGCCGAGCGAGCTGGGCGATCTGCTGTTCCAGGTGGTCTACCACGCGCGGATGGCCGAGGAAGCCGGCTGGTTCGACTTTGCCGAGGTCGCCCGCACCATCGCCGACAAGATGATCTGCCGGCATCCGCATGTATTCGGGGACGCCGCCGCGTGCGATGCCGCGGAACAAAGCGCGGCCTGGGAGACGCACAAGAGCACCGAGAGGGCTGCAAGGGCCGAGACAGGCACCCTTGCCGCCGTTCCGGCCAGCCTCCCTGCCCTCGTGCGCGCTGCCAAGCTGACGGGTCGCGCCGCCCGCGTCGGCTTCGACTGGCCCGACGCGCCGGCCGTGCTGAGCAAACTGGATGAGGAAGTCGCTGAGCTTCGGGCGGAACTGCGGGATGCCGATCCCGATCGGCTGGCGGATGAGGTCGGCGATCTGTTGTTCGTGCTCGCCAACTTGGCGCGGAAGCTCGATCTCGACCCCGAAGCTTGCCTCCGCCAAGCCAATCTAAAGTTCGCGCGACGCTTCAATGCAGTGGAGCAATACATTGCTTCTACGGGAAGGACGCTTGATGACGTGTCACTCGAAGAAATGGAGACTGCATGGCAGAAAATAAAACATAATCAGGCCAAAGTTGGCTAAAACTGATGCATATTAGCAAAGCCGAATCCGCAGCCACAAGCATCAGATCCGGCTTGTCGCTGAATGCGCCGTCGAAATCCTCCGGGCTGGCCGTGCCGTGCCAAGGCTCGATGCAGAGGAAGTTGCCGCCCTCGCGCGACCAGATGCCAAGTTGGCGGAAACCGTCCCAGGCGAACTCGACTGCCTGTGCACCGGGCGCGGTGTAGCGCACCGACCGGCTGGCGGGCTCAGGCAGGATCACAGCATCCGCCGCAAACAGCGCCGGCTCGAGCGCCAGCGTCTGGCCCATGATCGGCGTCGGTTCGGGTGTGTGCAGCAGCAACCCATCTGCCAGCCGCCGCACGGGCGCCGTTTCCGGCTCGGCGAATTCCAGAACATGGGCCGCCTTCTCCACCTCCTCCGTCAGCGGCCACGCGAACCCCGGATGCGCCCCGAGCGAGGCGGGTAACACCTCGCGCCCCGGATTGGTCACGGTGAACTGCTGCTCGAGCGTGTCATCGTCCGGCGTGAAAGCGATCTCCAGGCGGAATGCGAACGGATACATCGCCCGGGTCTCGCTGATGGCCGGTTCACTGCGTCCGGACCGTACGTTGAATGAACCTGCCGATCGCAGGCGCGCTTTGGACCCGACCACGGGCGCTCCGCCGCGAACATCTTGCCATCGCGCTTGAGCTGGTCTAGAACGTATCATGAACGAACGGGGACGACGGTAATGGCAGGCGGCAGCACCGATGACGATCGCCTCAACCGGATTACGGCATGCCAGTCTCGGAGACAGAAGAAAAGGCGCTGTGCGCCTAACGCATGCAGAATTCTTCTCAGCGACCTCTGCGGCCCTCAGCGATCTCTGCGTCGCACAGGCTACCAGCCCGCGGCATTGGCCATTCCCGGAAGGCACGCATGTTCAGTTTCACCCCTGACTGCCATTACACCGCGATCAGGCTTCAATCGGGGAACGGACCGCGTCGCACGCAGGTTCACGCCCCATCGGACGGGCCCGCGGAAGCAGGCACTACGTTTGTGGGGGCAAGACCCCATGAACAGCGATGGCCGCGCGAAAAACTGGGGCGATGCGTCGGCAAGGCCCGGACATCGCGCGCCGACCGCGTTGTGCCACCTATTCGATAACTCGATGGATTACCAGAGCGCTCCACCGGACGGCAGTCTCATGCAACGACCGATCGTCTCGCGATTCGTTACTTTGAGACAACTGCGAGACTCAGTCCCCAGAACCCTTGCCCCTCGGTTGGCAGTGACCTGACATCGGCCGGCGGCGGGCTGTCAAGCAATCAGCCGAGATCGGCGGCCAGAAATGCGAACCGCGCGCAGATCAGGCCGAGTACGACGGTGACGCAGATCGCGATGAACAGGTCGCGCGTGGACAGCAGGCGACGCGCCGGCACTGTCGCCGCGATTCGTCCGCAGTCTCGTCGACCGGGCAGGCCAACAGCCGATACCAACGATTCCAAGGGCCATACAGGGCGTCCGGCTTCCCGCTTGCGCGGGAATGACAAAGCGAGAACACGGTGTCGAAGCACGTCTTCTGATCGTCATCGACTGACGTTGCTGCCGCTCACGCCACGCCACGCGGCGCAGATGGCATCGCACGCCTGCTCGATATCGGCCTCCGTGGTCGGGGCGGAGATGACCGACAGCCGCATCACCCAGCGATCCCGCCACCGCGCACCGCCGGCGAAGCAGGTGCCATCCGCCTGGGTGCGGCGGATCGTCTCCAGCGTCATGCGATCCGCGGCATCGTCCGCGTCGCGCGCACCGAAGCGCACGATGATCTGGTTCAGCACCACGTCGTTCAGCACATGCACGCCGACCTCGCACGCCAAACGCGCCGCCATGTGCTTCGCCAGCCGACAATGCTCCGCCACCATCGCCGCAATGCCATCGCGGCCGAGATGGCAGATCATCGCCCAGGTCGCGAAGCCGCGGGCACGCCGCGAGAGTTCGGGCACGAAATGCGACGGATCGCGCTCGCCTGCGGCGACCGGCGGCAGGTAGCTGGCGGCAATGGTCATCGCACTGCGATGCGCCTCGGCGTCGCGCACGATGGCGTAGCCGCAGTCGTATGGCGTCTGCAGCCACTTGTGTCCGTCGGTCGCCCAGGAATCCGCCGCCTCGAAACCGGCCGCCAAATGCGCCGTCGCCTGACACGCGCGCGCCCACAGCCCGAACGCGCCATCGACATGCACCCAGGCGCCACACTGTCGCGCCAGCGCCACGATCTCGCCGATCGGATCGAACGCGCCGGTGTTGAGCTGGCCGGCCTGCACAATGATGATGGTGGGGCCGGCGCAGGCGACGATGGCCCGCGCGACATCCCTGGCCAGCATGCGGCCCTGCGCATCGGTCGCGATCCGCACCACGCGATCATGCCCAAGCCCGAGGAACTGCAATGCCGAGAACACACTGGTGTGTGCATCGTCGCCGATCAGCACGTGAATGGGCGGTGCACCGAACAGCCCATCCGCCTCGACATTCCATCCGGCGCGACGCAGCACCGCGCCGCGGGCGGCCGCCAAACAGACGAAGCTGGCGATCGTTGCACCGGTCACGAAGCCGACCGATGCATCGCGCGGCAGGTCCAGCAGATCGAGCAGCCACTGCGCCGCCACCGTCTCAGCGGCCGCGGCGGCGGGCGAGGCCTCGTGGTTGCCGGCGTTCTGGCCCCACGCGGCGGTCAGCCAGTCGGCGGCGACACCGACCGGATGCGACGCGCCGATGACCCAGCCGAAGAAGCGTGGCCCGGTCATGGCGCGCAATCCCGGCACACTGCGCGCTACCAGGTCCTCGACAACCTCCGCTGCCGGCATGCCACGCTCCGGCGTCGGCGCGTCGAACGCCGCATGCATCGCGGCGTAGCTCAACGGCGGCGCGGCGTCGCCGACCGTGCGGCGGTACTCGGCGGCATGCTGCGCCGCCTGCGCGAACAGGGCTTGAGTTATCGATGACGTTGCCATTCCCGTCGGAGGCTAGGCAGGCGACACCGGGCGCGCAACACGCGGTAGGCGATGTACCGACTGACCACTGAGGTAGGGCGGCGTCACATCGTGCAGGTTCATCGCTCCCCTTCTGTGACCTTCCATACTATCGTCGCGCGCGACTCTACAGGGACAGAGGCCGATGATCGACCGCGCGACGGATATACTCGGGCTGGTGGATGTGCAGCCCACTTTTATGCCGGGCGGCGAGCTCGCGGTGGCGGATGGCGATGCCGTGGTCGCGGTGGTCAACCGTTTGGCGCTGCGCTTCGACCACTTGTTCGCCACGCAGGACTGGCACCCACCGGGCCATCTTTCGTTCGCCAGCGCCCATCCGGGCAGCAAGCCGTTCGACACCATTACCAAGCCATATGGCGAGCAGGTGCTGTGGCCGGACCACGCGATCCAAGGCAGCCCCAACGCCGCATTGCATCGCGACCTCGACCTGACGCGGGTGGAGGTGATCATCCGCAAGGGCTTCGATCGCAATCTCGACAGCTACTCGACGTTCTTCGAGAACGACCGCTGCACGCCCACCGGCCTGGATGGGTGGCTGCGGCAGCGGGGCTTCCAGCGTATCTTCCTCGCCGGACTGGCGACCGACTTCTGCGTCGCCTGGTCAGCCGAGGACGCAGTACGCCTGGGCTACCAGGTTGTGGTGATCGAGGACGCGTGCCGCGGCATCGGCGTGCCGCTCGGCGACGGCCGCACCACCATGGACATGGCGCGTGAGCGGCTCGCGGGTCTCGGCGTGCGGATCGTCAGCAGCGCCAAACTCGGCGCATGACGACATGGCTGGTGACCGGCGGTGCGGGATTCATCGGCTCGCACCTGTGCGAGGCGTTGCTGGCGCGCGGCGATGCGGTCCGCGCGCTGGATGATCTGTCCACCGGCAAGCGGGAGAACCTGCCGCCGGGTGCCGCGCTGACTGAAGGCGACGTCGCGGATCCTGCCGCAGTGCGCGCCGCGCTGGAGGGTGTCGCCGGCTGCTTCCATCTCGCCGCCATCGCCTCGGTGGAGCGCGGGGTCACCGACTGGCTGGGGACGCATCGCGCCAACCTCACCGGTGCGATCACCGTATTCGATGCTGCCCGGGCAACGCGCATCCCGGTGGTCTATGCGTCCTCCGCCGCGGTGTACGGTGATGCTGCCACCGTCCCGATCACCGAGGCGGCCGAGCGTCGCCCGCTCTCGGCCTATGGCGCCGATAAGCTCGGCTGCGAGCTGCACGCCCGCGTCGCCAGCCATGTGCACGGCATCCCCACCGTCGGGCTGCGTTTGTTCAACGTGTACGGGCCGCGCCAGGACCCGCGCTCACCCTATTCAGGCGTGATCTCGATCTTCTGCGACCGCGTCCGCCGGGGCGCGCCGATCGACATCTTCGGCGACGGCGGGCAGACACGCGACTTCGTGTATGTCGCCGATGTCGTCGCGGCTCTGCTGGCGGCCATGCATCTCGTGCCGGCGGATGCGCCGGTGTTCAACGTGTGTACTGGCATCGCGACCTCGGTGCTTGAGCTGGCGCACACCGTCGCCGATCTCGCCGGCACGCGGCTCGATGCGCGCCACCGGCCACCCCGCGCCGGCGAGATTCGCCATTCCACCGGCTCGTCCGCCCTGTCGCGCACGATCCTGGGATTGCCGGAACCGGTTAGCCTGCGCCACGGCCTTGGCGAGGTGCTGGACTGGCTGGGCGGCGGACCAATCGCAAGACCTTGAGAGGGGAATAGAGCCATGCCGGCCCATTTCGATCTGCTGATCCGCCAGGGTAGTTGCGTTCTGCCCTGGGGCATCGAGGCCACCGACGTCGGCGTGCGCAACGGACGCATCGCCGCACTCGGCGTCGCCGCGGACGCCACGGCGGACGCGACGATCGACGCGAAGGGTCTGCACGTGCTTCCCGGTCTGATCGACCCGCACGTGCACCTGCGCGATCCCGGTGACAAGGCAGTTGAGTCGATTCCGACTGGCACACGCGCGGCGGTGCTGGGCGGGCTGGCGGCAGTGTTCGACATGCCGAACACCACGCCGTCGATCGTCGATGCCGAGAAGCTGGCGTGGAAGCAGGACTACGTCGAGCGCGAATCGTGGTGCGACATCGGGCTGTATGTTGGCGGCACCAAGCAGAACATCCCCGAGCTTGCGGAACTGGAGTTCGGTCGCGGCGTTTGCGGGATCAAGATCTTCGCTGGCAGCTCGACCGGCGATCTGCTGGTGGAGGACGACGAACACCTCGAACGCGTAATGCGCTCGGGGCGACGGCGTATCGCGTATCACTCCGAGGATGAATACCGGTTGCAGGCGCGCCGCCCTCTGTTCAAGTCCGGCGACCCGTACCGCCGCCATATGGAATGGCGCGACGAGGAGACCGCGTTTCTTGGCACGCGCCGGCTGATGGCGCTGGCGCGGACCACTGGCCGGCCGGCGCATATTCTGCACGTCTCCACCGCGGAGGAACTCGACTACCTGAAGGATTTTCGTGATCTCGCGACCTGCGAGGTGCTGGTGAATCACCTGACGCAGGTGGCGCCTGACTGCTACGACACGCTGCAAGGGTTCGGCGTGATGAACCCGCCGATCCGCGGGCCGCGTCATCGCGAGGCGGCCTGGCGTGCGATCAACGACGGCACGGTGGACACAGTCGGCTCCGATCACGCGCCGCACGCGCGCGACAAGAAGTTGCTGCCGTGGCCGGATTGTCCCGCCGGTCTGACCGGCGTGCAGACGATCGTTCCGGTGATGCTGAACCACGTGAACGCCGGCCGCCTGTCGCTGACGCGCATGGTCGATCTGATGTGCGCCGGGCCGGCGCGAGTGTACGGCGTCGTGCGCAAGGGCAGGCTCGCGGCAGGCTATGACGCGGACTTCACCCTGGTGGACATGCAGCGCCGCCGGCGCATCGAGGAGTCCTGGATCGTCTCGCCGTGCGGCTGGACCCCGTTTGCCGGCATGGACATCACCGGTTGGCCGGTCGGCGTGGTTGTGCGGGGGCAAACCGTGATGCGCGACGATGAGGTGCTGGGAAGCCCGATTGGGAGGCTGGTGCGGTTTGGATAAGTCGGTATGAGCTGCGATGGGTTTCGCTCCGCTCAACCCATCCTACAAGGGCGACATATGGTGACATGTAGGATGGGTTGAGCGGAGCGAAACCCATCGCCCATAATCTACGCTGCGGCGCGCACCGGTTGCGCCGCGGCCTTTACCATGTCGGCGCCCTTCTCGGCGATCATGATCACCGCGGCGTTCGTATTGCCGGACACCAACGTCGGCATGATCGAAGCATCGATCACCCGCAGCCCCGCAATCCCATGCACGCGCAACTCGTCGTCCACCACCGATATCGGGTCTTGTCCCATCTTGCACGTGCCGGTGACGTGATAGGTGGTCTGGCCGTTCATCCGGGCGAAATCCAGCCATTCGTCGTCGGTCTGCACCCGATCGCCGGGGTTCATCTCGAACGCGCGATACATATCGAGTACCCGGTTGTTGACGATCCGCCGGCCGATTTTCATGCCTTCGACGATCGTACGGCGGTCCAGCTCCTCGGACAGGAAATTCGGCCGTATCGCCGGCGCCGCCAGCGGATCGGCCGACTTGGCGTGGATCGATCCCTTCGATTCCGGCGAGCACTGATACGCCGTCAGGGTCATGCCGGGCTCGCGATCCAGGATACGCGTCTGCGCGGTGGCGTAGCTGGCATGCGCGAAATGATACTGCACGTCGGGCGCCTCCAGCTCCGGCCGTGTCTTGACAAACCCATAGACGATGCCGGCGGTGAAGGTGAGCACACCGCGGCCCTGCATGTAGTACTTGATGATCTCCTTCGCGAACGCGAGGCCGCGCGTCTGCTCGTTCAGCGTGATCGGCAGCTTCACCCGCCAGTTCATCCGCGGGGCGAAGTGGTCGCGATAGTTTTCGCCGACGCCGCGTAGCTCGTGCTTCACCTCGATGCCGAGCGATTGCAGCAATTCGGGCTGGCCGATGCCCGACAGCTCCAGCACATGCGGCGACTTCACCGCACCCGCCGCCAGGATCACTTCGGCGCCGCAACGCGCCCGGTGCGTCTGGCCGTGCTGGCGATACTCCACGCCGACGGCGCGTTTGCCCTCCAGCAGGATGCCGGTCGTATGGGCTTCGATCTCGACCCGCAGGTTCGCACGGCCGCGCGCGGGATCGAGGAACGCGCGCGCGGTGGACCAGCGTCGGCCCTTCTTCTGCGTGACCTGATAGTATCCAAAACCTTCCTGACTGCCGTTGTTGTAGTCGGGATTGCGCGGATAACCTTCGGCCGCGGCGGCATCGATGAACGCGTCCAGCAGCTCGGCGCGCTCGATCATGTTGGCGACGTTCAGCAGGCCGCCGCGGCCGCGCGTCTCGTCGCCGCCCGGCTCGAAATGCTCCGATTTGCGGAAATACGGCAGCACGGCGTCATACGACCAGCCGCGATTGCCGAACTGTGCCCAGGTGTTGTAATCGAGCGGATTGCCGCGGACATACAGCATGCCGTTGATCGAACTCGAACCGCCGAGTGTCTTGCCGCGCGGAATCGGGATCGAGCGGCCCTTGATATTGTCTTCCGGCTCGGTGGCGAAATTCCAGTTGTAGCGCGGGCTGTTCAGCAGCTTGGTGAAGCCGACCGGGATGTTGATCCACATGGAATCATCCTTCGGCCCGGCTTCCAGCAGCAGCACCTTGGTGCGTGCGTCTTCGGTGAGCCGATGCGCCAGCACGCAACCCGCCGAACCGGCACCGATGATAATGTAGTCGTACTCCGCCATGATCATTCCCCTCCAGACTGTCATTGGGAGGAGCGTAGCGACGAAGCAATCCCGTGGTAAGTGGGCACTCCCATCGAGATTGCTTCGTCGCTATGCTCCTCGCAATGACAGCTTCAATTGCGAGGAACATTGCGTTTTTCCATCTACAGCCTGATGCGCCACGCGCTGGGCGGCAACGCGTGGCCGGAGCAATGGCGCTCACCGGAGCCGCGCGCGGCGTACGACGTGGTGATCGTCGGTGCCGGCGGCCACGGCCTCGCCGCCGCATACTATCTTGCCCGCGAGCACGGCGTGCGCAAGGTCGCGGTGCTAGAGCGCGGTTGGCTCGGCGGCGGCAACACCGGACGCAACACCACGGTCATCCGCTCCAACTATCTGCGCGACGAGAGTGCCGCGCTGTACGAGCATGCGCTGAAGCTGTGGGAGGGCTTGGCACAGGAGCTGAACTACAACGTGATGTACTCGCCACGCGGCGTGATGATGCTGGCGCATTCGGTGCACGAGGTGCAGGTGTTCAAACGCCATGTGCATGCCAACCGGCTGAACGGCATCGACAACGAGTGGCTGACACCTGAACAGGCCAAAGCATTTTGCCCCCCGCTGAACATCTCGCCGAACCTCCGCTATCCAATTCTGGGCGCTGCTTTGCAACGCCGCGGCGGTATTGCGCGGCATGACGCGGTAGCCTGGGGCTATGCACGCGCCGCCAGCGCGCTCGGTGTCGATATCATCCAGAATTGCGAGGTCACCGCGATCAGTCGCGCGCCGTCCGGTGCGGTGAATTCGGTCGAGACGACGCGCGGCCGCATCGCGGCAAAGAAGGTGGCCGTGGTGGCGGCCGGTCACACCAGCGTGGTGATGGCCATGGCCGGCGTGCGCATGCCGCTGGAGAGCTATCCGTTGCAGGCGCTGGTATCGGAGCCGGTGAAGCCGGTGCTGCCCTGCGTGGTGATGTCGAACAGCATCCACGCCTACATCTCGCAATCGGACAAGGGCGAGCTGGTGATCGGTGCCGCCACCGATGCGTACGTGTCGTACAGTCAGGCTGGCGGACTGCACGTCGCCGAACACACGCTGGAGGCGATTTGCGAATTGTTCCCGACCTTCCGCCGCCTGCGCATGCTGCGCAACTGGGGCGGCATCGTCGATGTCACGCCGGATCGCTCGCCGATCATTGGACTGACGCCGGTGCCGGGGCTTTATGTGAACTGCGGCTGGGGCACTGGCGGTTTCAAGGCCACACCCGGATCGGGCCACGTGTTCGCCGCGACCATCGCGCGGGGCGAACCGCATCCGATCGCCGCGCCATTCTCGCTGGATCGGTTCCGCACCGGCCGGCTGATCGACGAGGCCGCCGCCGCGGCGGTGGCGCACTGATGCTGCTGATTGCCTGTCCCTGGTGCGGCACGCGACCGGAGAACGAATTCCGCTATAGCGGCGAGGCGCACATCGCTCGCCCGCTGGATCCCGCGTCGGTGGACGACGCGGTTTGGACTGACTTTCTCTACATGCGCAGCAATCCGAAGGGCACGCACGCCGAGCGTTGGCGGCACGTGCATGGCTGCGGTCGCTTCTTCGACTGTGTGCGCGACACGGTCAGCGATCGCATCAGCGCCACCTATAAGCCCAGCCAGACGCCGCGATGACAGAAACATTTCGCGCTCCGGACGGTGGCCGCATCGACCGCGCGCGCCCGCTCGCGTTCAGCTTCGACGGCAGGCGCTATACCGGCGTTCACGGCGACACCCTCGCCTCCGCGCTGCTCGCCAACGGCGTGCATCTGGTCGGCCGGTCGTTCAAGTATCATCGGCCACGCGGCATCCTGTCCGCCGGATCGGAGGAACCCAACGCGCTCGTGACGATCGATCGTGGCGCCGGGCGCGTCACGCCGAACCTGCGTGCAACCCAGCTTGAGCTGTATGAGGGCATGCGGGCGCGCAGCCAGAACCGCTTTCCTTCGCTTGCCTGGGATTTCGGTGCGGTCAACAATGCCATTGCACCGTTGTTTCCCGCTGGCTTCTACTACAAGACCTTCATGTGGCCGCGCGCCTTCTGGCGGCATGTGTATGAGCCGGCGATCCGCGCGGTTGCGGGCCTGGGACGAGCGCCCACCGCGCCCGATCCTGATCGCTATCTGCATCACTATGCGCATTGCGACGTGCTGGTGATCGGTGCCGGCCCTGCCGGTCTCGCCGCCGCTCTCGCCGCATCGGCAAACGGTGCGCGCGTCGTGCTGTGCGATGAACAGTCGGAGCTTGGCGGATCGTTGCTGGCGGAGACGGAGGCGCCGATCGGCGATCAGGCCGCATCCGCCTGGTTGTGCAAAGCGCTGGAGGAGCTTGGTAGGCGCGCCGATGTGACGCTGCTGCCGCGCACCACGGCGTTCGGATGGTTCCCCGACAATCTCATCGGCCTGGTGCAGCGTGTCACCGATCATCTGGACGATCCCGACCCGCGCCTGCCGCGCGAACGGCTGTGGCATGTGCGGGCCGGAAGAGTGGTGATAGCAGCCGGTGCATTGGAGCGACCGCTGGTATTTGCTGGCAACGACCGACCAGGTGTCATGCTGGCCGATGCTGCGCGGATCTATCTGCGGCGCTACGCCGTGAAGGCGGGAACGCGCGCGGTGATCGCCACCGCGGACGACAGTGCCTATGCCGCCGGCATCGCGTTGCAGGAAGCCGGCGTTGTCATCGGCGCCGTCGCCGATCTGCGCGCCGAGGCCAGCGACGCGGCACGAGCGTCCGGCCTGCCGATGCGCGTCGGCACCGGCGTGGTATCCACGCGCGGCAAGTTGCGAGTCAGTCGCGCGATTCTGTCCGACGGCGAGGGCATCGGTTGCGATCTAATACTAATGTGCGGCGGTTGGACACCGTCGGTGCACCTCTACTCACAGTCGCGCGCCAGGTTGCGGTTCGATGAACAATCGCAAGCGTTTCTGCCCGGTGAATGGACCGCGCAGGTTCGCTCGGCAGGCGCTTGCAACGGCACATTCGGTCTGGCGGCGTGCCTGGAGGAAGGCTACGTCGCAGGCGGTGCCACGGTGCAGCCGGCGCCCCCCATCGTCATGGCCGGCGGAGGCCGGCCATCCACGTCTTTCCTTCGTGCGGGCAGCGAAGACATGGATGGCCGGGCCAAGCCCGGCCATGACGATGGGGCGCAAGCCGCACGCGGACATGATTCCGTTGCTCCGCAGCCGATCCTTGGCCGAGAAGCATTCGTTGACTTCCAGAATGACGTCACCGCCAAAGATATCGTCATCGCCACACAGGAAGGCTTTCGCTCGATCGAGCACGTCAAGCGCTACACCACGACCGGCATGGCGACGGACCAGGGCAAGATGGCGAACATGAACACCTTGGCTATGGTGGCTGGCCTCACGGGTCAGCCGGTGCCACAGGTTGGCCATACCACCTTTCGCCTGCCGTACACGCCAGTAACGTTCGGTGCGCTGGCCGGTGTCGCGCGCAATGATCTGTTCGAACCGGTGCGCCGCACGCCGATACACGATTGGGCCGAAGCGCAGGGTGCGGTGTTCGAGAATGTGGGAACTTGGCGGCGCGCTCGCTGGTTTCCGCGCAACGGGGAGGATATGCACCGGGCGGTTGCGCGCGAATGCCGCACGGTGCGCAACGCGGTCGGCATGTTCGATGCCACCACGCTCGGCAAGATCGAAGTGGGCGGGCCCGACGCGGCGGAATTCCTCGACCGTCTGTACACCGGCACCTTCACCCGGCTCGCGCCGGGTCGCTGCCGCTACGGCGTGCTGCTGAGCGAGGCCGGCTTCGTGATCGACGACGGCGTTGTCGCCCGGCTGGCGCCGGATCGCTTCCATGTCACCACGACGACCGGCGGTGCTGCGAGCGTCCTGCATCACATGGAAGATTATCGGCAGACCGAATTTCCCAAGCTTCGGGTTTGGCTCACCTCGATCACCGAGCAATGGTCGGTGATCGCCGTGCAGGGTCCGCTGTCACGGCAGGTGATCGCTCCGCTGATCGCAGACAGCGACATCGCACCCGAGGCGATGCCGCATATGTGCGTTCGCGAAGGGCGCGTCTGCGGCGTTCCCGCGCGGCTGTTCCGTGTCAGCTTCACCGGGGAACTCGGCTATGAGATCAACGTGCCAGCGGACTACGGCCTTGCCGTATGGCAGGAAGTGCGCGCCGTGGGCGAACTGCATGGTATCACTGCGTACGGTACCGAGACGATGCATGTGCTGCGCGCCGAGAAGGGCTACATCATCGTTGGGCAGGAAACCGATGGCACGGTGATACCGGCGGATCTCGGCTTGGACTGGACGATCGGCAAGACCAAACGGGATTTCGTCGGGAAGCGCTCGCTGGCACTGTCCGACATGCTGCGGGCCGATCGTCGGCAACTCGTCGGTCTGCTCGCGCCTGAGGTACTGGAGGAAGGTGCCCAGATTGTCGCCGATCCGGCCGCGGCACCCCCAGTGCCGATGCTCGGACACGTGACTTCGGCGTATTGGAGCGAGGCGCTGCGGCGTCCGATCGCGCTGGCCATGGTGTCCGGGGGCCGCGCACGGATTGGCCAGACGCTGTACGTGCCGATGTCCGACCACACCATCGCCGTTCGCGTGACGGATCCCGTCGCTTACGACAAGGAGAGCAGGCGCCTGCATGGCTGATCGGGCGCACCCGCTCGCGGCATTCGCGGCACTATCGCCGGACTGTCCCGCCGTGCAGCTCGCGGCATTGCCGCCGGTGACGCGGCTGATCATCCGCGGCAATGCGGCGACACTCGCATCGATCGGACCGACATTGCCCGACACCTGCCGTGCCACAACGTTCGGCGCCAATGCCCTGCTATGGCTCGGCCCCGACGAGTTCCTGTTGCTGGTGTCGGATGGCACCGTTCCGCCACTTGCCGGCACAGTGGACGTCTCGCACCGCGATACGGCACTGACGGTGTCCGGCCCCCGCGCCGCCTGGACGATCAATGCATTCTGTGCGCTCGACCTGCATCCAACCGCATTTCCCGTCGGCATGTGCACGCGGACTGTGTTCGGCAAGGCCGAGGTGGTGCTTTGGCGTACAGCGATCGAGGCGTTCCGCATCGAGGTGGCGCGGTCATTCGCGCCGTATGTCTGGGCCTGTCTCGAGGAGGCGCGGCGCGAGTTCCTTGACTGATGCCGCCCGTGCTAGGCTCCGCGACAACAGAAGACGTCGGAGGAAACCAATGGACTTCAAGGGCAAGGTTGCGCTGATCACCGGCGCCGGCAATGGCATCGGGCGTGCCACCGCGCTCGGCTTCGCAAGCGGCGGCGCCAAGGTCGTCGTGGTGGACCGCGATACCGCCGGCGGTGAGGGCACCGCCGGGATCATTCGCCAGCAGGGAGGCGATGCGCTGTTCGTCGCCGCCGATGTGACGAAGTCCGCCGATGTGCAGGCCTATGTGAAGGCGGCGCTGGACGCCTATGGCTCGATCGATTGCTTCCACAACAACGCCGGCATCGAGGGCAACGTTGCGCCGACCGCCGAATACGACGAGGCGATGTTCGATGCGGTGATGAGCGTCAACGTGAAGGGCGTGTTCCTTGGTATGCGCCACGTACTGCCGGTGATGCTGAAGCAGAAGCGCGGCGCGATCGTGAATACGGCCTCGGTGGCGGGACTGGTCGCCTCGCCTGGGATGCCGGCCTATGTGGCGTCCAAGCACGCGGTGATCGGTCTGACCAAGACCGCCGCCGGCGAGGTCGCGCGTTCCGGTATCCGGGTGAACGCCGTCTGTCCGGGACCGATCGATACACGCATGATCCATTCGCTGGAAACAATGCTGAATCCTACCGACCCCGGCAGCGTCGGCGACCGCTATCAGTCCAACATCCCGATCGGTCGCTATGGCACGCCGGAGGAGGTGGCCAATCTGGTGATTTTCCTGTGTTCCGACCTCGCCAGCAACATCACTGGCGCGCAATACGTCGTCGATGGCGGTCGCACCGCGACAGGCGGCGCGGTCACCAACAACCTGGTGCGATAGGCAAGGACGCCTATCAGCGCATGATGAAGTTCGACCACCTGAGCATTCCGGTAACCGATGCAAATCGCTCGCCCGATTGGTACGTCGCGACACTTCGCCTGAAGGTGGAATTCGTGGTTCCCGAGCGACGTTCCATCGCGCTGCAGGACAGCGACGGATTCGCGATCTTCCTTCAGGAGGTCTCCTCCGCCGTCGATCCAAATGGATGCGCCCTGTGGTTCCAGGTTGCCGATGTCGAGATCACGTTTGCTGACTGGACCGCACGTGGCGTTGCGTTCTCGCATGGCCCGCGGAAGTCCTTCTGGGGCTATGGGGCCGAGCTTCTGGATCCAGACGGCTATTGCATCCGACTATGGGACGAGCGGTCGATGCGAGAGAAGTGATGGACGATTTCGCTGCACTGCAAGGAGGCGCGCGATGATCACTGCCATTGTCCTCTACGACCTGCCGCCGGACATCGATCGCGAGGCGTGCCGACAGCACTTTATCAAGATCGCACCGGATTTCCTCGGCGTGCCGGGGTTCATCCGGAAGCAGTTCATCCACGACGTGAACGGCGGCGTGGCCGGCGGCTCGTATATCTGGAAGGACCTGGCGGCAGCGAAGGCATTTTACAGCGGCGCGTGGCTTGAAGGCATCCGGCGTCGTTACCACTGCGAGCCACGGATCAGCTATTTTGAGACATTCGCAATCGCCGATCAGGCCTCCGGGTTCGCCGGCGCGCCGGTGGATTGATGACGATGGTCAAGAGCATACGCACCAAGCTGCTGGACATTGGCTACCATGAAAGTGGACCGGCGGATGGTCCGCCGGCGATCCTGCTGCACGGCTGGCCGTCCGATCCGCATGACTGGGACGGCGTTGCACCGGCGCTGGCCGGTGACGGCTGTCGTGTCCTGGTGCCCTGGCTGCGCGGCTACGGTCCCACGCGGTTCCTCGATCCATCGACACCGCGGTCCGCCCAGCAGGCGGCGCTCGGCTCGGATGTGCGCGACTTCATGGATGCCTTGAACATCGAGCAGGCGCTGCTGGTCGGCTACGACTGGGGCGGCCGCGGTGCCTGCGTGGCCGCGGCGCTGTGGCCCGAGCGCGTGCGCGGCCTGGTGTCGATCACCGGCTACAACATCCAGAATATCCCCACGTCCGGTCGTCCGGGCACAGCGGCGCAGGAGCATCGTTACTGGTATCAATGGTATTTTCAAACTGAACGCGGCCGCGCCGGGCTACAGCAGAATCGCCGCGATATCTGCCGGCTGCTGTGGCGACTCTGGTCGCCGAACTGGCAGTTCGACGATGCGACATTCGAGGCAACGGCGCAAAGTTTCGACAACCCCGACTTCGTCGATGTGACGATCCAGTCCTATCGGCACCGCTACGCCAACGCGCCGGGTGATCCGACGCTGGATGCGCTGGAGGCACGTCTCGCCGAGCGACCGTCGATCACGGTGCCGACGATCGTGCTGCACGGTGCTTGCGATGGCGTTGGGCCGGCCGAGCAGTCGGAAAGCCACGCCCGCTATTTCACCGCACGCTATGAGCGGCGCGTGGTTCCGGTCGCCGGACACTTCCTGTCGCGCGAGACGCCGGATGCGGTGGTGCAGGCGGTGCGCGACCTGTTTGCCTAGGAATTGCGCGCAACGCGCGGGAGGAAACGGATGACCGGCAACAGCGCCTATCTGACCGGGCTCGATCGGAACCAGGCCAACTACACGCCGCTCACACCACTGACCTTTCTCGAGCGTGCGGCCTATGTGTATCCCGACCGTCCATCGGTGATCCACGGCGCGCAGCGCTTCACCTGGCGCGAGACCTATGCGCGTTGCCGGCGTCTGGCATCAGCGTTGGCGCGGCACGGGGTCGGCAAGAACGACACGGTTGCATTGATGGCGCCGAACATCCCCGCAATATACGAGGCGCATTTCGGCGTGCCGATGTGCGGCGCGGTGCTGAACACGCTGAACACACGGCTGGACGCAGAGACCATCGCTTTCATGCTGCGTCACGCGGGTGCCCGGGTGCTGATCACCGACCGCGAGTTCTCCGCCACGATCGAGCAGGCTCTGGCGTTGTTGGACCAACGTCCGCTGGTGATCGACATCGATGATCCCAGCTACCCGGACGGCAAGTCTCTGGGAGAGATCGGCTACGAGGCGTTTCTCGCCGAGGGCGATCCGGACTATGCGTGGCAAGGACCCGCTGATGAGTGGGATGCGATCTCGCTCAACTACACCTCCGGCACGACCGGCGATCCGAAGGGCGTGGTCTATCACCATCGCGGCGCGTACCTGAATGCGATCAGCAACGTGCTCGATTGGGACATGCCCTCGCACGCGGTGTATCTGTGGACACTGCCGATGTTCCATTGCAATGGCTGGTGTTTCCCGTGGTCGATCGCGGAGCGTGCCGGCACCAGCGTATGCCTGCGTCGCGTCGAGGCGAAGGCGGCGCTGGATGCGATCCGCGCTCACCACGTGACCCATATGTGCGGTGCGCCGATCGTTTACTCGATGCTGATCAATGCGCCGGAGGAGCTGCTTCGCGGCATCGATCATCGCATCGCCGGCCAGGTCGCCGGCGCCGCGCCGCCCGCCGCGATCATCGAAGGGGCGGAGAAGATCGGCATCGAGCTGACGCATGTCTATGGCCTGACCGAGACGTACGGCCCCGCGTCGGTGTGCGCCAAGCACTTGGCGTGGGCGGCGATGCCGATCGACCGGCGCGCCGAACGCAACGGTCGCCAGGGCGTTCGTGTGCCGATGCAAGAGGCGCTGACGGTGCTGGATCCCGCGACGATGTCGCCGGTGCCGTGGGACGGCGAGACGATGGGCGAGATCATGTTCCGTGGCAACATCACGATGAAGGGATACCTGAAGAATCCGAAAGCGACGGAGGCCGCGTTCGCCGGTGGCTGGTTCCATACCGGTGACCTCGCAGTGATGCAGCCGGACGGCTATGTGAAGATCCGCGACCGCTCGAAGGACATCATCATCTCGGGCGGCGAGAACATATCTTCGATCGAGGTGGAGGAGGCGCTGTATCGCCATCCCGCGGTGCTGACCGCGGCTGTCGTGGCGCAGCCGGACGATAAATGGGGCGAGACGCCGTGCGCTTTCATCGAATTGAAGCCGGGTGCAAGTGTGACAGCGGATGAGCTGCGCGCGTTTTGCCGCGGGCACATGGCACATTTCAAGGTGCCAAAGAGTTTCGTGTTCCGCGAACTGCCGAAAACCTCGACCGGGAAGATCCAGAAGTTCGTGCTGCGCGATCTGGCGAAGTCGGCGAGCGCGATCGAATAGGGGCGAGCAGCTTCTCCACCCGCTCGGTCAGCGCCTTCGCGTCGAACGGCGCCCGCACCTTCGTGTCGTTGTCGAAGTAGACGAACACGTCGCGGGCGTGCTTGCGCCCCTCGCCACCGACACGCTCCGCGTCTTCCGGCTCGCCGCCGTTCGCCCACGCCACCACACGCGCAGCCCACCGATCAAGCGCTTCGTCGGTATAGCCGCTGGCATATAGCTGCTCCGAGCCGTGCAGCCGGCAGTAGACAAAGTCAGAGGTGAGATCCATCAGCCTCGGCCATTCCACCGTGTCCGCACACACCAGTGCCACGTCGTACTTGCGCAGTAGATCGACGAACGCCTCGGTGCGGAAGCTTTCGTTGCGGATTTCGAACGCGTGCCGCAGCTTGCGTTCAGTGTCCACCTCCAGCCAGGCGCGCCCCTTCATCCAGTCGTCGTGCCTTTGGCCGTAACGCGCTGCCGCCGTCGTATCGTGCGGCAGCAATTTAAGAAACGCCTCGATCCGCTCCGCATCGAAGCGGAAGAACGGAGGGAATTGCCATAGGATCGGTCCTAGTTTCGGGCCGAGCCGCAGCAGGCCCGACGCGATGAAATTCGCCAGCGGCCTCTCCGCGTCGCGCAACCGCCTTATATGGGTGATGAATCGTGGCGCCTTCACGGAGAACACAAAGTCTTCGGGCGCGCGATCGGCCCAGTCGGCGAACGCGTCCGGCTTTTGCAGGCCGTAGAACGTGCCGTTGATCTCCAGCGAACTGAACTGGCTGGTGGCGTATTCCAGTTCGCGCTTCTGCGTCAGGCCCTTGGGATAAAACACGCCGCGCCACGGCGGATAGGTCCAGCCGGAGATGCCGATGCGAACCGTGCCAGCCCGTGCCATGCGCGTCCTCCTGGGACTCTATCCCGCGGGCAGCTTGACGGCTTCCCAGCCGGAAAGTTTCTCCACGGCGCGGCCGATGCGGAACACCATCGGTTCATCGAAGACGCGGCCGACGATCTGTACGCCGATCGGCAGCCCACTGGCACCGAGCCCGGTCGGCACGCTCATCGCCGGATGGCCGGTGACGTTGAACGGAATGGTCTGGATCGGTGACGCCGACGACAAAGCATCGGTTGGCTGATCGAAGCGCGGCGCCGTGTTCAGGGCCGACAGCGTCAGCAACGCATCATAGCGGGACAGTGCGGCGTTGACCGCGTCGGTCAGTTCGCGGCGGGCGCGCAGCGCGTGGATGAAGTCTGCCGCGGTGATCGCAGCGCCGAGGATGAACCGGCCGGCAGTGATCTCGCCATAGTCGAGCAACCGGGTCTGCACGTCCGTTTCATGGATGGCGAAGGCCTCCGCCATCATGATCACCCGCCCGACCGCCGAGAACAGCGCATAGTCCGGCAACTCGATGTCTTCCACTACTGCGCCCGCCGCGCGCAACCGCGCCGCGGTGCGTTCGAGCCCCGCCACCACTTCCGGCGTGGTCGCCGATGCATTGGCGAAGAACGCGCGAGGAATGCCGATGCGCAGTCGTGCGACGCCCTTCTCCAGATCGGCGCGATAATTGGGCACCGGAACGTCCGCGCTGGCGGGGTCCTGCGGATCGTAACCGGCGAGCACCTGCAGCGTAATCGCCGCGTCCTCGACGCTGCGGGTCAGCGGACCGATGTGGTCGAGCGTCCACGACAGCGGAAACACGCCGCGGCGCGAGACCAGACCATAGGTTGCCTTGATGCCAACCGTGCCACACCACGCCGCCGGGCCGCGGATCGAGCCGCCGGTGTCGGAGCCCATCGCCATGCGCACCATGCGTGCGGCGATCGCGGTACCGGAGCCAGACGACGAACCACCAGTGATATGCTCGGGATTCCATGGGTTGCGGGCCGGCGGAAACGGCAGGTCGAAGCTGGGTCCGCCAATGGCGAACTCGTGTGTCGCGAGCTTGCCCAACAACACGCCGCCCGCCTCACGGAGCCGTGCGGCTGCGACGCTGTCCTGCTTTGGCACAACGTTCAGACGCAGCTTCGAATGGCAGGTCGTGCGGATGCCCGCCGTGTCGTAGATGTCCTTCAGTGCATAGGGAATGCCGTGGAACGGCCCGCGGTCGCGGCCCGCCTTTAGCTCATCGTCCGCGCGCCGCGCATCCTGCAGGGCGCGATCTTCGGTCACCAGGACGAATGCGTGCAGGCCGCCGTCGCGCGCGGCAACGCGTGCCAACGCATCGCGTGCCAGCGTTTCAGCGGAAACAACCCCGGACCGCAACAGACGGCCCATTTCGGCGATGCAAAGGTCCTGCGTGTCCATCACTTGTCTCCCGGACGGAAGACGTTCGATGGCTCCGCCTCGGGTCCGTAGCGGCCGTGCAGCAACGCGATCTGGCCGCGCAGATCGGCATAGGCAACCAGTGCCGCGGCACGGCGCTGTGGCGGGACGCTGACGCCGGCACGTGCCATCAGGCAGTCGAACTCGACTGCCAACGCGTCCGGGGATGGGGTCTCGGCCATGTCTGGACCTCTCAGGCTGGATTTCCAGCGATTATGCACGCGGCGCGTGGGCCGGCTACAGTTTGCTTCGAAGGAGGCAAAGGATGCGCACTCAGGTAGGCATAGTCGGCGCAGGTCCGGCCGGGCTGCTGCTGTCCCATCTGCTGCATCTGCGTGGCATCGAATCGATCGTGCTGGAGGCGCGATCGCGCGACTACGTCGAGAACCGCATTCGTGCCGGCGTGCTCGAATATGGCACCGAACAGTTGCTGAACGAGTCCGGCGTTGGCGACCGGATGCGGCGCGAGGGCATGCTGCATCCCGGCGTGGTGATGCGGTTCGGGCGTTCCGATCATCGCATCGACTTCGCCGATCTCGTCGGCAAACATGTGATGGTCTACAGCCAGCACCTGGTGGTGCAGGACCTGATCGCCGCGCGACTTGGCGCGAGCGGGCGGATCGTGTTCGAGGCCGAGGATGTCAGTCTGCAAGACTTTCAGGTCGGCCGGCCGCGCATCCGCTATCGGCATGAAGGCGTGGTGCAGGAGATCGATTGCGACATTATCGCGGGCTGCGACGGTTTCCATGGCGTGTGCCGCCCGTCGATCCCGAATAATCGGCTGCGCATATTCGAACGCGAGTATCCGTTCGGCTGGCTTGGTATCCTGGCCGAGGCGTCACCTTCAACCGAAGAGAACGTGTACGTCAGCCATGAGCGCGGTTTTGCACTGCTCGCAATGCGTTCGCCGACGCTGAGCCGCCTGTATTTGCAATGTGCGCCGGATGAGGACCTGGCGGCATGGTCAGATGATCGTATCTGGGCGGAACTGCAGACGCGTGCAGCGCGCGACGGATTTGCATTGGCCGAGGGACCGATCCTGCAGCGCGGCATCACACCGATGCGGAGTTTCGTGGTGGAACCGATGCAGTGCGGACGGCTGTACCTTGCCGGCGATGCCGCGCACATCGTGCCGCCGACCGGCGCAAAGGGGCTGAATCTCGCCGCAGCGGATGTCGCGGTGCTGACGCGCGCAGTCGTCGCGTTCTATCGGCAGGGGACGACCAACAGGCTGGATGCGTATTCGTCGACGTCTCTGTGGCGGATCTGGAAGGTACAGCGGTTCTCCTGGTGGATGACGACGCTGCTGCATCGCTTCTTCGATCACACGCCGTTCGAGCAGCAGATGCAGGCGGCGGAGCTGGACTATGTGTTCAGCTCGCGCGCTGCGTCCTTGGCTTTGGCCGAGAATTACGTCGGGTTGCCGCTGCCGGAGTAGCCGCTACCCTTCCACCACGCGCTGTGTCTGAACGCCCAACCCTTTGACCGACAGCCGCATCGTGTCGCCGACCTTCAGAAACACCGGGTTCGGCTTCACGCCCTGACCGACACCAGGCGGCGTACCGGTGGCGATCACGTCGCCGGCGTGCAGCGTGATGAAGTGGCTGACATAGCTCACCAGCTTCACCACGCCGAAGATCATCGTCTTGGTCGTGCCGTTCTGCATGCGCTTGCCATTGACCTCGGTCCATAGCGGCAGCACCTGCGGATCGGGCACGTCGTCCTTCGTCACCACCCAGGGACCGGTCGGACCGAATGTGTCGCAGCCCTTGCCCTTGTCCCAGGTACCGGCGCGCTCGAGCTGATACTCGCGTTCCGACACATCGTTGCACACAGAGTAGCCGGCGATGTAGTCCATCGCCGCGTGCTCCGGCACGTAGCGCGCGGTCTTGCCGATGACGATGCCGAGTTCGACCTCCCAGTCGAGCTTCTTCGATCCGCGTGGCAGCTTCACATCATCGTTCGGGCCGCACATCGCGCCCAGCGACTTAAGGAAGATGATCGGCTCCTTCGGCACCGGCATCCCGGCCTCGGCCGCATGATCCGCATAGTTCAACCCGATGCAGACATAGTTCACCGGCCGCGCAACGCATGGGCCGAGGCGCACTGCCGGATCCACCTTCGGCAAGGTGGCCGGATCGATGCCGGCAATCATCTTCAACGCCGCATCAGACAGCGCGAACCCGTCGATGTCGCGCACAACGGATGAAAGGCAGCGGATCGTGCCGTCCTTCGCCAGCAGTGCAGGCTTCTCGGCGCCGGCTGGTCCGTAGCGCAACAGCTTCATATCATTGCTCCCTTACAGCGTGAGCCCGCCGTCGATCACGACGGCCTGGCCGGTGATGAACTGCGCGGCGTCGGATGCAAGATACACCGCAAGTTGGGCGATCTCTTCCGGGGCACCAAGCCGGCCCATCGGTTGACGATCGACGAACGCCTGACGCGCCGCCTGCACCGACCCCGCCTGCGCCGCGTTCTCCGCGATCCGTTCCTCCAGGCTTGGCGTCAGCACGGTACCTGGGCAGAGGCAGTTGCAGCGTATGCCCTGCTTGATGAAGTCGGCCGCCACCGACCTGGTCATGCCGATCACGGCAGCCTTGGTGGCGCTGTAAATGAACCGGTTCGGCAAGCCCTTCAAGCTGCTCGCCACCGACGCCATGTTCAGGATCACGCCGCCGCCGCGCGCGATCATGCCAGGTACAAATGCCTGCATCGTGTGGAACATCGAGCGCACGTTCAGATCGAACGCCAGTGTCCACTCGTCTTCCCTGGCGTCGAGCAGCGTGCCCTGGTGCACCAGACCGGCGCAGTTGAACAGGATGTCGATCGGTCCGGCGCCGCGTGCCGCCTCCACGATCTCGTCGGCGCGCAGCACGTCGAGCCTGGCGGTGCGGATGCTGTCGGAAGCGATCGCCTGCACCTTCACCGCATCGATGTCGGTGGCGATGACCCGCGCGCCTGCCGCAGCGAAGGCGAGCGCGGTGGCGCGGCCGATCCCCTGTCCGGCGGCGATGACGAAGGCGGTCTTCTGGGCAAGTTGTCCGGGCATAACGTGCCTCCGATACGAGGGTTCCAACGTCAGCGGAAGGCCCGGCGGATGCGTCCCCAGTCTTCGATCGCGTGCTCCTGGCCCGGCGGGATCGAGCACACCACCTGGATGAAGCCTGCATCGCCCAGCGCGGCGATTCGCTGTGTCAGGTCCGCCGCGGTACCGATGAACGACGTGTGCCGGATCATCTCCGCGGTGATGAAGGGGCGCTCGTCGGGGCGGACGAACATCAGATGGCCGCGATGGTTGGACAGGTAATAGGCACCGGCCGGCGCGAAGTTCCGTGCATGCGCGACATAGGCTTCCACCGATGCGGCGAACTCCGGCCGCATCGCCAGCGGTGCGGGATACCCGGCAAGTGCGGTATCCGCTGCGCGATGCAACAGCATTGCCGCGCGCGGCCCGGCGAGTGCCATGCCGCGTGGCCCATCGACCGGCTCGCCTTCCTCGAGCACTGCGCCACCGATCCAGGCAACCGCCTGCAATTCATCGCGCGGACGCCCGGCCTGTTGCCAGGTCGCGCGCATCTGTTCCAGCGTTGCGATGGCGCGTTCGACATCGGCAACATTGTCGATCCAGCCGGCGCCGAGCTTTGCGGTGAGCTTGCGCGCGCGCGGACCGGAAGCCGCAATGAACAGCGGGATGGGATCGTGCGTGTTGATCAAGCCGAGCTCGGGATTGAGCATGCGGATCGGCCGGCGTTTGCCTTCCAGCTCCATCGCCACGGTCTCGCCGCGCCACAACGCCTGGACGATCCGGATGTATTCCTCCATGTCGGCAAGCTTCACCGCGCCGAGACCCATGGTGCGACGGCCGGTGAAGCCGGTACTGATGCCGAACACGATGCGTCCTGGTGCCAGCTTGTTCAGCGACGCGAATGCATTGGCGGCGACCGGCGCGATGCGGTTGGAAGGGATCAGCACGCCTGTGCCCAGATTGATGCGCGTTGTCTTCATCGCCGCCGCTGCCATGGCGACGAACGGATCGGCGCTGAGCATCTGCGTGTCGAAGAACCAGGCGTGGGAGAAACCGAGCTCTTCCGCGCGTCGCACCAGATGCCAGGAATCGGCGGCGGTTGGGATGGCGATGCCGAATTGCATGCGCATGCTCAGTGGTTGTTGCGCGATTCTCCGCGCGTCTCGATCACGTTGAGATACAGCGTCGCCGGCTCCAGACACGCGCCGGTGCCAAGCTGGCCCACCATCGAGCGATAGATCTCCTCCCAAGGTGTCATGTCGACCAGCTTCGGCGGCTGCCACGCGGCACGCCGTGCCTCCAGCTCGCCCGGCGGCAACAGCACATCCACCTTGCGGTTGTTGAGATCGATGCGGATGCGGTCGCCGGTCTTCAGCAGCGCCAGGCCACCACCGACCGCAGCTTCGGGTGAAACGTTCAGGATCGATGGCGAACCCGACGTGCCCGACTGCCGCCCATCACCCATGGTCGGCAACGTCATGACGCCACGCTTCAACAGCGATGCCGGCGGCTGCATGTTCACCACCTCGGCGCTCCCAGGATAGCCGATCGGACCGCAATTGCGGACAATCAGCACCGACTGCTCCTCGACGCCGAGATCGGGATCCTCGATGCGGTGATGGTAGTCCTCCGGGCCTTCGAACACGATCGCCTTCCCTTCGAACACGTTCGGCCGCTCGGGATTCGACAGGAAACGCCGGCGGAAATCTTGATCGATCACGCACATCTTCATCACCGCACTGTCGAACAGGTTGCCCGACATCACCACGTAGCCGGCAGCCTCCTGCATCGGATTACCGTAGGAGCGGATCACCTCGCGATCACCGTCCGGCACGTCGCGCAGATTCTCTGCCAGCGTCTTGCCGGTGACGGTCATCGCGTTGCCATGCAAACGTCCCGCGGCCAGCAGCTCCTTCAGCACCGCAGGCACGCCACCAGCGCGATGGAACTTCTCGCCAAGAAACCTTCCCGCCGGCTGCAGATCCACCAACAGTGGAATCTCCGGCCCCAATCGCTGCCAGTCATCCAGCGCGTGTTCCACTCCCATGTGGCGCGCGATCGCCACCATGTGGATCGGGCAGTTCGACGAAGCGCCCAGCGCGGCGGCCGCCACCACCGCGTTCTCGAATGCGGCCTTGGTCATGATGTCGGACGGGCACAGGTTCTCCTGCACCATGCCGACGATGCGCTTGCCGGTTTCGTAGGCCATCCAGCCACGTTCGCGATACGGCGCGGGGATCACCGCACAACCGGGCAGCGACATGCCCAACGTTTCGGCCAACGAGTTCATCGATGTCGCCGTGCCCATCGTGTTGCAGTGGCCCACCGACGGGGCAGACGACGACACCATCTGCATGAACTCGTCGTAGCCGATCTTGCCTTCGGCGAAGAGCTTGCGGCCCTCCCACACGATCGTGCCGGAACCGGACAGACGCCCCTGCCACCAGCCATCCAGCATCGGCCCACCCGACAGCACGATTGCCGGGATGTTCACCGTGGCCGCGCCCATCAGGCAGGCTGGCGTCGTCTTGTCGCAGCCCGTGGTCAGCACTACGCCGTCGATCGGATAGCCGTGCAGCACCTCGACCAGCGACAGGTACGCGAGATTGCGATCCAGCGCCGCGGTTGGCCGCTTGCCGGTTTCCTGGATCGGATGCATCGGGAACTCCAACGGCACCCCTCCGGCGGCACGGATACCGTCGCGTACGCGACTTGCCAGCTCGATGTGGTGCCGGTTGCACGGCGACAGGTCGGAACCGGTCTGTGCGATGCCGATGATCGGCTTGCCGCCTCGCAGTTCGCCCGGGGTGATGCCGTAGTTCATATAGCGCTCGAGGTAGAGCGCAGTCATCGCGGGATCTGCGGGTTCGTCGAACCAGCGGCGCGAGCGCAGCCGCCTCCCGTTGCCGTCATCTGCGGGCATGGCTCCACCTCCTGCTACGGGCGCGGCGGAGACTGTGCGGCAGGTAACGAGGAGTCAACGTCGCGACGTCAGGAGAGCAGTCCGGTCTATCCCCCCACCTTCTCGTCCGAATTCACCCCTAACTGCTTCAGCTTGCGGTGCAGCGCGCTCCGCTCCATCCCGACGAACTGGGCCGTCCGGCTGATGTTGCCGCCAAACCGCAGCAACTGCGCCTGAAGGTACTGCGTTTCGAACAGATCGCGCGCCTCGCGCAGCGGCAGGCCCATGATATCCGCAGTCGGATCGATGTTCAGCAGCGCCGGTGCATTCGACCCGATCTCCGGCGGCAGCATGTCCGCGCGGATCGGATCTGCCGCACTGCCGGGCGCCATGATCAGCAGCCAGTCCATCAGGTTGCGCAACTGCCGCACGTTGCCTGGCCAGTCATACGCCTGTAGCGCCGCCAGCGTGTCGGCCGACAGGTCGCGCGGCTGCATCCCTGCGTTCTCGGCCGAGCGCACGATGAACAGTTGTGCCAGGGGCGGTACATCTTCGCGGCGATCCTTCAGCGCCGGCACCTTCAGCGGCACCACCGCCAGGCGGTAATACAAATCCTCGCGGAACCGTCCGGTGGCAATTTCACTGTGCAGGTCCTTGTTGGTGGTGGACAGTACACGCACGTCGACCTTCACCCGTGCCGAGCCGCCCAGCCGTTCGAACGTCGAATCCTGCAACGCGCGCACGATCTTGCCCTGCGTCTCCAGCGGCATGTCGGAGACCTCGTCCAGCAGCAGCGTGCCGCCATGCGCGCGCTCCAGCACGCCGGCGCGGCGCGGCTGCGCGATCGGATCGGCGCCGGCCTCGAGGCCGAACAGTTCCTCCTCGAACCGGCCCGGCGCCAGCGTGGCACAGTTCAGCACCACGAACGGACCGTCCGCGCGGCGTGAGCGCGCGTGCACCATGCGCGCCACCACCTCTTTCCCGCTGCCGGCCGGCCCCTGGATCAGCACGCGCGAGCCGGTCGGCGCCACCCGTTCGACTCCCGCACGCAGGCTGCTGATCACCGGGCTGTCGCCGGTCAGCACGGTCTCCGGACCGGCGCGCAGCCGCAGTTCGGCGTTCTCGCGCGCCAGCGCGGCGGCCTCCAGCGCGCGACGCACCACCAGCAGCAGGCGATCCGACTTGAACGGCTTTTCGACGAAGTCGTAGGCACCTTGCTGAATCGCCTGCACCGCCATCTCGATGTTGCCGTGGCCGGAGATCATTGCCACCGGCACCTGTGGCTCCTCGCTGTGGAATGTCTCCAGCAGCGCCAGCCCATCCATATGCGAGCCTTGCAGCCAGACATCCAGGATCACCAGCGACGGACGCCGCACGCGGAATGCGGCAATCGCCGCATCGGCGTCGCCCGCGCCGCGCGTCTCGTAGCCCTCGTCGCGGAGGATGCCGTCGATCAGCAGCCTGATGTCGGGCTCGTCATCGACGATCAGGATGTCATACGCCATCCGACACCTTCACCGGCAGCACAAGCGCGGCGACCGCGCCGGGGCCATCGGGCCGGTCGTCCAGAGTCAGTCGTCCGCCGTGGTCTTCCATGATCTTCTTGACGATGGCGAGGCCCAGTCCGGTGCCTTTCGGCTTGTGTGTTACATAGGGTTCTGTCAGCCGCACACGATCTTCCTGCGGCAGGCCGACGCCATCGTCGGTCACGATAATGCGAACATCGTCCTGGCCGCACTGCACGCTGACGCCGATCGTGCCGGCGGCGTCGCGCATCGCCACCGCATCGGCGGCGTTCTGCAAAAGGTTGGTCAGCGCCTGGCTCAGCAGCCTGCGATCGCACGGCGCCACCGGCCCCTTGTCTGGAATGTCGCTACGCCAGGCGATCTGCGGCCGTGCAGTCCGCTGCAACACCAGCACCTCGCGCGCAATGCGTCCAATGTCCTCAGGCTTGATCACCGGTTGTGGCATGCGCGCGAAGCTGGAGAACTCATCGACCATGCGGCCGATGTCGCCAACATGGCGGATGATGGTGTCGGCACACTGGCGGAACGTGTCGGGATCCGACGTGATCTCGCGGGCAAACCGCCGCTTCAGCCGTTCCGCGGCAAGCTGGATCGGCGTCAGCGGATTCTTGATCTCGTGCGCGATGCGGCGCGCGACATCGGCCCAGGCGGCCTTGCGTTGCGCCGATTGCAGTTCGGTGATGTCGTCGAACGTCACCACAAAGCCGTCGGTGCGCTCGCCGGATAGATCGGCGCCGATCCGCACGAGCAGCGTGCGCCGCCGCGTCGGTGGGCCGATCTCGATCTCGGCCGTGCGCGCCCGTTCCGGCGATGCCGCGGCCTCGTGCAGCAGGTCGGCGAATTCCGGCACCACGTCGGCCAACTCGCGGCCGATCGCAGACAGCAGATCGAGGTGGAGCAATTCATCTGCCGCCCGGTTCGGCAGCTCGATGCGGCCGGATGCATCAAGCCCGATCACCCCTGCCGAGACACCCGACAGCACGGTTTCGGTGAAGCGCCGGCGTTCATCGATCTGGCTGTAGGCGTCCATCAGCTCGCCGCGTTGTGCGGCGAGCTGGCCGGTCATCCGGTTGAACGCGCGCGACAGCCCGGCGAGTTCGTCCCCGGTCGCCACTTCCGCCACGCGCACGCCGAGATCGCCGCTGCGCACCCGTTCGGCGGCAAGGATCAGTCGCCCGATCGGACGTGCGATCTGATTGGCCAGCACCAGGCCGATCGCCACCGCCGCCAGCAGGACCAGCAGAGCCACCATCGCAAAGATCCAGGCGAAGGCGACCTGCAGCCAGGAGCGATCCTGATCGAGCCGCTGATATTCCGCGACCGCCTGTTCGGTGCGCGCCATGTGTTCGAGAATCGCAGGATCCACCGGTCGGCCGATCATCAGCATCAGTGGCGGCGTTGAATCGAGCCGTACCACCGCCTGCACCCGCGTTCCGTCGCCGGCGGCCAGCACTATGACATCACCGCCCAGCGCCTGCGTGGTCATACTCTGGGTCGGCAGCTCAACCCCCATGCCGGCGAACAGCCCGGCTGCAGCGAGCACTTGGCGGGTAAGCGGATCGTAGATCACCGCCTCGGTCAGGCCGCGCAACGTGGTCTGCGTCCCGAGCACGTCGACGAATACCGACGGGTCCGCGGTCAGGAACTGACCGGCACGCGTCAGGTCGTTCGCCATCTCGAGTGCGACGGCGCGAATGTTATCGCGGTGCTCCTCTAGATAGCCGCGCGAGACCTGAAGTGATTCGGTGACCGCCTGGCGGACCGGATCGTTGAACCAGGCCTGGATGCCGAAATGGAAGAAAGCGACCGCGAAGCACGCCACCAATATCGCCGGAGCCACCGCCACGCCGCCGAACAGCAGCACGAGCCGGACGTGCAGTCGCGAACCGGCGGAACCGCGGCGGCGTTCCACCCAGACGCGGGTCAGCCGCCCGGCCAGCACGGCAACCAGCAGCAGCACGGCCGAGAGATTTGCCAGCACCAGGCCCACGCCGACCCCGGGCCGCATGCCGAACGGGGCGCCACGCGCCAGGAACACGAAGGTCGCGAGACCCACCGCGAACGCCAGCGCCGCCAGCACCAGCGTCACCGCCTTGCCGAGCAGTATATTGGCAATCCCGCCAAGGACCGAGCGCGCCTTCGATACCTCCGTCGCGGGCGCCGGCTCGGCCGGCATTTCGGGTCTCAGTGACCCCGGTGGGGGTGCGACATTCACATCAGCCCCCGCACCACGGGGATGTCGAGGTCGCGGATCTTCTTGCGCAGCGTATTGCGATTGAGACCAAGCATGGCCGCCGCCTTGATCTGGTTGCCCCGCGTCGCGGCCAGCGTTAGCCGGATCAGTGGCCGTTCCACCTCGGCGATCACCCGGTCATAGATGTCGGAGGGCGCCACGCCGCCGTCGTGATGCGCCGCCAGGAAGTCGCGGATATGGCGCTCCACCGCGCGGACCAGCGGTTCCGGACCGGCCGCGGCCGGTGCCTCGGACGGCGCCGGCGAGGCCTCCACCAGCTCCGCGGCGATCTGTTCCGCGCCGATCGTCTCGTCCGGGCAGAGCGCGGCCAGCCGGCGCATCAGATTCTCCAGCTCACGCACGTTGCCCGGCCATGAATAGCGCTTGAGCTGCTCGACTGCGCCCTGATCGAGTGTCTTTGCCGGCAGCCCATCGTCCTGCGCGCGCTCCAGGAAGTGGCGGGCGAGAAGCGGGATATCTTCCGCCCGTTCGCGCAGCGGCGGCAGACGAATCGGCACGACGTTCAGCCGGTAGTACAGGTCCTCGCGGAACTGCCCCTGACGGATTGCGTTGCGCAGGTCGCGGTGGGTCGCGGCAATGATGCGCACATTCGCCTTGATCGGCTGGCGTCCGCCCACCGAGGTGAACTCGCCTTCCTGCAGCACCCGCAACAGCCGCGTC